>ENA-OZES01001139-OZES01001139.1-human-gut-metagenome-genome-assembly--contig:-NODE-1139-length-11101-cov-4.489680_pt1 | contig 11101 bp, 6 predicted proteins | sample MGYA00245068_ERZ653609 | MGnify/ENA primary metagenome ERZ653609 (study PRJEB26926, sample SAMN06164898) | human gut metagenome | biome: ENVO:00009003; feature: ENVO:2100002; material: ENVO:00002003... | reverse complement strand
GAGATGTAGCTCCGTCTCGTGGGCTCGGAGATGTGTATAAGAGACAGGTATATTCAAAAAGATTGGTAACGAAGTTCTTTATCGAAGAGCGACTCAATGTAATTAACTCCTTTTCAATGGCTGCTTGCAGATGTTGTGCCAGTATTAAATCAACACCTTTTTCAGTTTTCACTATGTGATTGTCCAGAGTATGAACTTGAATTTCTCCATATTCAAGTTCAAATTCAGAAACAGTATATTGCCTCAATAAATTTTCCATTTCAAGAATAGATTAACACTGCAAAATTACAACTTTTTTCTGTCTTTTCACCGCCCAACCGATAGCCATACTTTTGCGGTAAACATTACCACAATCGTATGGCTATCGACGTTAAATCACTCAGTCAGGTTATCTCTGACTTTCGCAAGCTCCAATCGAAAGACTCTATTTCGCCGGAGTCGTTGGGTGCTATCTTGCAGCGCATCGCCGACTTGCTCGCCACTGCCGGAACTTCCGACACCGTCGCGAAGATCCAACAGTTACTCGACGGCTTCAAGAGCGGAGGTCAGGCTATATGCACATTCGAGCAAGGCGCAGCCGACCGCAACAATATCCTCGTCAACTCCAAGGAGGTTGACCTTTCAACCGGGGCTGTCGGCACTCGCATCAACAATATTTTCATCAAACAGGCCACGACCGAAAGAGCCGGGGCGATGCGGGCGCAACAGGTCATTGACCTTAACAACGCCCGTAACCGCATCGCTGAGATTCTTCCGTTGCTTGAAAAGATCCAAGCCAAACTCGGTATGACCGACGGCTCGAAAGGACTGTATAACACAGCCCAAATCTCGGTGAGTGTGGAGAACGGCAAACTCAGGATATACGGTGCGCAGCAGCTTATAGCCGATGGATATGTGCCATATCTTTTCCGGCACACGCGCAAGCGCAACCAGTGGGATGACAAGGTCGCACTTGAAGCCGGTATAACCCCAAAGAAATACTGCGCCAAGCGAAAGGGGTGGAATCTGTATGGCTCAGTGTACACGCTGAAAATCAGCGGTTCTACCGTCGCCATCTCCACAAATTCAAAACCCTATTTTTCTATAGCGGCACAAGGCTATTCCACCTCGCCGTCAGACTTCGTCAAAACCTATATCCGGGCGCGAGACAATGCACCGTGCTTCGGGTGGGGTCGCTCGGTCGTTTCACTCCTTGACCCCAAAAATCCCAGGAAGCACCGCATGGTGCGTCTGCGTTTCGCCATCGGCTTCGCCAAGAAAATCTTGCCGGGCCGCTCGCTTATCACCACTGCCAACCTCGTAAGCTCGCTTGCCGAGTTCTCGCTCATTTACAATCCGGCTCAAAAGACGTGGTACTTCGGAAAGTAAAGCCTCATAAAAAAGATAGCCCTCACGGCAGAGCCGCAAGGGTGATGCTATCTGTTTCATACCACTTTCCGATAGCCCGGTTGAAAACGCGGGGAGTGCTATCCGAAATACAACGCAAGATAGCCCTATGGAGATGCTATCGCGCATACGCAAGAGGTATCACAGTTTCTTTAGCTTGGCTTTACTTACAGGTAGAGGTGTCCGGGTCGGTTAGTATGGTTTCACGGTTTTAATACGCAAATATAGCAATAATTCTCCACATACACAACATTTTACAATGGAAATTCGCAAACATAAACCGACAATTCAACTCCTTGCGGCAGTCTTTCTGATTGTCGTAGGTTGCGGTCTGCTCATCGCCGGTTTTGTCGTGCCGCCTCCCGGCGAAATCCATAACTCAGTCCTCATTGCCTTCGGTGAGATACTGACTTTCGCAGGGGCGGTGTTCGGTCTCAAATATCATTATGAGTATGGCAACCGCCATAACTCTGAAAACTCATCAACCCATAATTCATCTACACAAAATGCAGACAATCAAGAAAGGTAGCAGGGGCAACGATGTCGCCACCCTGCAAAAAAAGCTCAATCTCATCGCCGATGGCATCTTCGGCCCAATCACTGACGAGGCCGTCCGCGATTTCCAACGTAGCCACAACCTCGCGGTCGATGGCATCGTGGGTCCGAAGACTTGGGCTGCCCTCGGCATCGGTTCGCTACCGAACACTCGCCGCATCAACAAGATAATCCTCCATTGCTCGGCTACGCCGGAGGGGGAGGATTTCTCCGTTGAGCAAATCCGCAAAATGCACATTGCACGCGGATTTACGGATATTGGCTATCATTGGTATATCGGGCGCGATGGCACGATATACAAAGGGCGTGACGAGTCGAAAATCGGTGCTCACACCACGGGGCAAAACTCATACTCCATCGGGGTATGCTACTGCGGCGGTTGTCCTCCGCGTAGCATCAAGGACTGGGCGAACCAAGGCAAGGACACACGCACAGCGGCTCAGAAAGCCTCGCTCATAAAACTCTGCCGGGAGTTGAAAAGCCGTTATCCCGGAGCTACGCTCCACGGTCACAACGAGTTCGCAAACAAGGCTTGCCCCTCATTCATCGTCAAAAACGACCCCGACCTATGCGCCATATAACCATCATCCTTTTTGCTACCTGCATCCTTGCCGGGTGCAAGTCGCAAAAATCTGTTGTTGCGAGCCGGTCAGCCGCAACAGACTCGCTTGCTCATTCCGAACATCACCGCACAGTGGCGGTGATTGACTCGGCCATTCGCCATTCCGATTTTAGCTTCGATACCCTGAAAATCGAAATAGAGCGTCCTTCATCGGTAGGCGAAGCCTCCGAGATAATCCGCTTAAAAGCAGTAAAGGGGCGCGTAATAGACCGGCGGCAGATGTTCAGAGATAGTGTTGAAGCCTACAACAGTCTTGACACGGTCGCTTATAAGCAGTCGGCCATTGAGGCTTCAACGGAACACACCGCCACAACGCGCCTCTATAATCCGCCTAACGGCACTGCCGCAGTTATCATCACAATTCTTGTGATTGGATGCTTAATATACGTTTTCTATCGAAAACGCTAATTTATTATCCACTCAGAGAGTAGAAGTTTTTTCATAAATTGTCTTACGACTGGCTCGCGAGAGTCGGTCGTTTGATTTATATGGCGCGTTCATCTTTGTTGACCCTCCCTGCTGATGTCAAATGTCAGCTTACACAACCTCCTTCCGTCCTCCGAGTGTCAGCCTACATCCTCCCAACTCCGAGTCTCGTTGGTCGTAGGCTACATAAATTCCGCTTACGACTAACGACCGCTTCAGTTTGTCGGCGCGAAGATTGTGCCCGACGCTTGCCCTCCACTCAATCCCGACACCTCCATTCCGCAAAGCTACATTACGGTTGTCGGGCGTTACGGATCTGCGCTTTGGTTACAAACTTCTCATACCTCCATTGCAACGCTTTTATCCCGACACCCACGCCCAAGGCCTTAGGGTGTCGGGCGCGTTTCCATTGCGGTATGTCCGGCAACCTCAGCTGACTTTTCCGAGCCGTGAGGACAGACCGCCAATCTCCGTCCTCTTGTCGGAGCGAGCCGCCATTTGACATCATCCTCCCACCCATTGAGGACTGATGAACGCACGGAGTTTCGCCGGTGTCACACTTGTTCAACGCCCTTACAGGGCAGATTGGATTTTTCGCCAAGAGCGCGAATTTAGGCGGCAGTGATTATCGACCCCACCTGGAACGTGATGCGCAATGGCATTTTACCGCACGTTTCCTTTCTCCGCTCCGCAGCCCCAGTCATTGCCAAGTCCGAGCATCGAGGGTCGTAGGTTACGCAAGCTCCACTTACGACTCTCGACCGTTGCGGTTGCCGACACAAAGATTGCCGACTCCAATTCCATTCCACTTTCCGCGACACCTCGTTCCTCGGCTCGCCCGTTACATTACATCTGCGTCAGCAAACTTTTCGACCTGAACTCTACACGCTTAATCCCGACACCCACGGCTGTGCCTTAGGGTGTCGGGCGCGTTCCGAGCACAGGACGGTCAGCAACCTCCACTTGCTTCTCCGACTTATCAATGACGGTCTGCTACTCTCCGAACTCCAACGTGCGCAGTCGCCATACCTACGACACGTTCTTCCCACCCACAGGGGAAACAACCGCATACATTATCAGCCCTCGGCACTTTTATACATCGTCTGCGACGTTGACCCCGCCCCAACCCCCGATGTGTGGAACAGCCGTAGCATAAACTCCATTCCGGCATTGTGGCTGACCGTTTCAGTCTGTCAGAGCGGCCTCCGGCGCACGGCGAGTCGGGGCCGGGAGATTGCTGACGATGCTCTGTGCCATGCGCTCGCCAACAAACTCCCTGTCGCTCCATTGCATTGCACGACACCCCGGTTCGCTGTTCACTCAGACATCCTTGCACTCCTTCAGCCACAATCACCTCTATTGCGCACAGCTCCGTCATCACCGCACATCGCCACATTCAACCCCGATAAATCGGGAGAGAGGTTGCTTTCGTGTGCTATCAAAATCCACGTTGCGGATTTTGACACACACGCAAGCCATTTGACCGCCCGATGCCCTCCCTCCGTTGGGGCGGCTCTGCATATTCCGCACGGAGCGGAGCGGTCGGAGCGAGAGCGAGCGGCAGGGCGGTGGGGGGTGTGCAAAGCCCCTACGGGGGCAAGCCCCCGTAACCCCCAACTCGCTCATTCTTCGCTCGTTAGCAATTTCAACCCACTACAAACCGGAAAAAGTTTGCAGCAGGACCCCTGAAATTGCGGTCGAGTTGCCTAGCAGTCAACTCTTTAAGACACTCTCAACGGGACCCAATCGGCACAGCTGCCCATTGAGAGTGCCAGCCGGGATTTTCCCTCCCGGCACCCTTCCGCCGAGTCTGTTCCTACTACGGCATACACCCATCGGTTCGTTCCTACCGACACCTCCCTGAAAGCGGATTTTTACCGCTCTTAACGTCTTTTCGCCTACGAAACAGACGGGCGACATTTGCAGGGAACACCTGTAAATATCGCTATTATGGCAAATTACAATACCTCCGCCAACGTAATACTCACCGTCAATGGTCGGCAGGCTCAGAAGATGCTGTCGCAGCTCGAAAAGGACGCGAAGCGTCTGGAGCAGGGCATCGCCAAAGCCGCCGTTGCCGGTGACAAGGCCACGATGAAGAAGCTTCAACGTGAGCTGAACTCCACACGCAAGACTATGGAGCAACTTAAAGGCACAGCCTTCAATGTTGACAATGTCCTCCGTAGGCTCGACAAAGCCACGCCTAAGGAGCTTAACCGTACTTTGAAAACCCTTCAACAACAGCTCAACGGCATACAGCGAGGCTCAGCCGCTTGGGATGCACACACCGCCAAGATACGTGCCGTCCGTGCCGAGATACAGAGGGTCAATGCCACTATGGCTACCACAAAGTCAACGTCTCAGACGATTATGGATTGGTTCAACAAATGGCAGGTAGCCATAATGGGTGCTGCCGCTGCATTGACCGGGTTAATAATGGCCGGACGTAAGGCTGTCAATGCCTATGCCGAGATGGATGAACAACTCGCCAACACCATCAAATACACGGGGATGTCTGCCGAGAACGTCAATCAGCTTAACGAAGCCTTCAAGCGGATGGATACCCGAACTCCCCGTGAGAAACTGAACGAACTCGCCCAGGAGGCGGGCCGTTTGGGTAAGAACACGTTGGAGACGGTGCAGGGTTATGTCGAAGCCGCCGACATCATCAATGTCGCGCTTGTCGACCTCGGATCGGGTGCTACCCAAACCATCGCCAAGCTCACAAACATCTTCGGGGTCGAGGAAATGCTCGGCACCAAAGATGCGATGTTAGCCGTCGGTTCGACTGTCAACGTCCTCTCGCAGAACTGTACTGCATCGAAGCCATACCTCGTAGAATTTGCGCAACGTATGGCGGGTATCGGCTCTCAGGCCGGACTCACCATTCCGCAAATCCTCGCTTTCGGTGCCGTCCTGGATGCCAACGGCCAAAAGGTCGAGATGTCGGCAACGGCTATCCAAAAGGTGATTATGAACCTTGCCAACAAGAACCATGAATTTGCAGCCACTCTCGGACTGGATGCCGCCAAGCTGAATGAAACGCTCAAACATTCTGCCAAAGACGGACTTCTGATGTTCCTCGAAGCCCTGCAAAAGATGGGGCAGGATGTGGGTTTTGAAAATGCCACTATGACCCTCGCCCCGGCTTTCAAGGAGATGGGGCTTGATGCGGCGCGTGTCTCGCAGGTGCTGTCAACGCTTGCCATGCACCTTGATGAAGTCAAGTGGCAGATGGGAGAGGCTGACAAAGCCTTCAACGAGGCTTCATCCGCCACTCACGAATACGAGATATTCAATAACACCGCGCAAGCAGCCATTGACAAAGCGCGTAAGCGTGTCGGCGAGCTTGCCATCGAACTTGGAGAAAAACTCTATCCCATAATGAAGCATATCTATACTTCATCTGGAATTTTTCTCCGCGTCCTCAATCAGCTTGTGGACTTCTTCATCGAATACAAGCGCGAAATCGCGATGCTCTGTATCTCGATTGCCGCCTACACCGTAGTGGCAAAAGGCTCTATGGTAGCGACAAAGGCGTGGAATTTGGTTTGTGCCGCTACCAACGGCATTATGCGCACTGCCAAAATTGTAATTTTGTCTGTTCGCATAGGTTACGCTCAGTTGACGGGGGCTGTGACTAAGGCCGAAGCCGCCACCCGGCTTCTCAACAAGACCACCAAGGCATCCCCGTGGGGCATAATCATCTCTTTGGTTGCTGCCGCTGCCGGAGCTGTATATTCATTTTATCAGCGCACAAAAGATGCGCGTGAGGAAGCGGAGCGTGCGCGTAAGGAAATGGAGGAATGGAAAGAGTCGCTGACTGACCTTGACGCGGCCTCTGCCGACTATTCCTCCAAGGAGATAACCCGACTCAAAGCTCTCTACAACGAGGCTACCAACGAGTCTGTCGCCAAGGACAAGCGCAGAGCCGCCGCCGAGAAACTGCAAGCCCTTTATCCCGATTACTTCAAGAATCTCTCCATCGAGCAGATTATGGTCGGACAGGCCAAAAAGCAGTATGACAATCTTACCACGGCCATCATCAATGCAGCCCGTGCCCGTGCCGCTGCGGCCAAAATCGAGGAGAACGAGAAACTTATCCTCGAACTGGAGGGTAAACAGACAACCCTCCAAGGACGACAGCAACAGCAGCAGGGCACGGTCAATCAGCGTCAGCGCGAACTCGATGCCGCCCACGCCAAGAATGACAAGGATATTCAGAGTGCCGCCCTCGGCGACTCTCGCGAGATGAAGTCGAGCAATGTGCAAGCCAAAATCCAAGAGATTTATTCCGCACAGGACCGTCTGCGCACCGCAAAGGATGCGCTCGCCGGTACGACTTCCGAACTGAACACGGTCAACACGCAGCTCAACTCCCTCAATGCCGCCAATCAGCAGTTAGCAGAGAAATACCAAATCTCGGCTCAATCGTTCACCGTGCCCGATGAACCGCAGTGGCCCGGCGGCGGAGGCGGTGGTGGCGGAGGAGGTACTACTACACCCACGCCAACAACCACATCTGCTACTGACAAGTTCGCCGCTGAAAAAGACTGGCGCGAGCAACAGGAGGCTCTTGCCCGTATCGCCTATGCCACCGGCAAGACTGATTTCATTGCCTATACGAAAAAGATGGACGAGATAGCGGTTGACTTCTATAAGAAGCAACTCGCTCATACTGACCTTACAACCACGGAACAACTCTCTATCGAGGCACAATACCACGAGGCTGTCCGCAAAGGCAAGCAAGACCTCTCCAAATTCACCGCCGATGAGATGGAAGCCGCCTATAATGCCGAAGTAGCGAAAGCCAAGCAGCATTATATAGACGGCGAATACTCGCAATCGACTTACAATGAAGTCTTACAGCGTCTTGAACTTACCCATCTCGCAACAATGGCCGCGTTCTATGACGAGGGCACAAAGGAGCGACTGCAAGCCGAGACGGATCTGCAAAACGCTCTTATCGCCCAACGCGAGAAGAACCAACAGGAGCTTGAGTCCCTTGAGGCGAAGTATGCCGCAATGAAAAAGGAATACTTCGGCGACAATCCAAAGGAGGCGCAGAAGAAGTATGACGATGATTTCGCTATGCTCAAAATCGTTTACGACCGCGAAATTGCCGCCGCAGGTGACAATGCCGCCGAAAAACTCCGTATCGAGGAGGCTTTCGAGAAAGCCAAACTCGCTCTTAAAAAGAAATACGGACTTTTGGCGGAGGAAGATACTCGCAGCGCTATGGAGCGCGGTATCGCCGACTCTGTCGAATGGCTCAACTCTGACGGAGGTAAGGCCTTTACCGGTTCGCTTGACACTCTCGTCTCCGGGATGTCGGCTGTATTCTCGCAACTCTCATCACTTATGCAAGCTGAGTTAGAGATACAGACTGCCGCCATCAACAAACGGTATGATGCCGAAATCAGCCGTGCCGAGGGGAACTCCTACAAGGTCAAGAAACTTGAAAAGGATAAGGAGAAGGAGATTGCCAAGGCAAAACAGGAGGCGAACCGCAAGATGTTCGCAATGCAGGTCATTCAAGCCGTGGCGCAGACTGCCACCAACGCCTTGAACGCCTACGGCTCTGCTGCCGCAGTACCCGTTGTCGGTTATATCCTTGCACCGATTGCAGCGGCTATGGCCGTGGCCGCGGGTGCTATCCAAATTGCCGCCATAAAGAAACAGCAACAGGCGTCGGAGGCGCAGGGCTATGCCGAGGGCGGTTTTACACCTCCCGGCGGCAAGTATGAGGAAGCCGGTGTCGTTCACAAAGGGGAATGGGTCGCTTCGCAGCGACTTGTCAATAATCCCCGCACCCGCCCGTTGTTGGAGGCTCTGGACTATGCGCAGCGCACAAACACAATCGGCTCTATTACTGCCGCCGATGTGTCGAGAACGATAACCGCACCGGCGGTTATCGCGGCGCAGCAGTCCGCTCCAACCATAGTGAACAACACCTATAACACTGCTCCGGCTACTGACAATTCAGCCTTGGAGCAATCCATTGCCCGGCTGAATGACAAGCTCGATGAACCCTTGGGGGCTATCGTCACTGTCGCAGGTGACTATGGCATTGAACGAGCAAAGGGGGAGTATGAACAGCTTATGAGAAATAAATCGCCCAAATCAAAAAGATAATTTGTATCTTTGCAAATAATTTCTTGAATATGAGAATGAGAACGTCTATTATCTTTTCTATACTCACTTTACCACTGTCTCTAATGGCTGCTCCATCTGACCATGGACGCCCATGGGATGACGCCAATTATCACAGTTCGCCAATTAGCAAGATACTTATTCCTATTGCAATAATTGCTTTGATTATTTTAGCTATATGTTGGATTGCTAACAATAAAGAATCAATTGCAAAATTGTTGAAGAATGGTTTTTCTATTCTTTGTGTTGGTGCTTTAGTATTCGGATTTATTATTCTTCCGCTTTTAGATAGAGCGGATAGAGACTCCTATTCTACAAGTACATCATCAACTACAAACACATCCCTTCAAGAAAATCAATCGACTGTTCAACAGCAACCTAAACCCAAAGAAGGAGAAATCGGATACAAAACAAAAACGTATAGAGTAGATGTTTGCCGAACTTGCAAAGGAACTGGAAGATATACTGTTGAAGCGAACTGGGGGAAAACAACTGTGAGTTGCCCAACTTGCCACGGATCGGGCAAAGAGCGCGTCGCAGGTAATTATAGATAATACGTCTTTCGTATATCGGTGTAAAATAAGCACCTTTGCAGACACCACTGTAAAGGTGCTTATTTTATGCAAATCTACGTCAACAACATTCTCGCGGCCTTGAAGCAAGGCATTTCGTTTGAGTATGTTTCCGAAAACCGTATGTTCAGCGGAAGCGACGGCTACACGCTGACAATCACTTTTCCGCTCAAAGATTGCCCGGAGAACCTTGCTATCTTCGGACACATCAACCGTGCCGATGTTGTGGCGCAAAAGGTGATTTTTGACTGTGAAATTAGAGATAGAGGCTTCTACAAGTTTGGCTCTATCACCATTACAGAAATATCCGAGGCCGAGGTCAAGACGCAATTCTTGGAGGGGCGCTCCGAGCAGAACTTCGACAAGACTTTCGACAAGGTGTATATAAACGAACTTGACCTCGGTTCGCCGCCAACAACCTCGACGTCGCAGATAACGCCCTCCAACGCATGGCACCCGGCCTCCAACTCCGACCGATGCGTGGCTCTGCCGTGGGTCAACGACTATTCCGGCAATATCCAAAATCTCGCCGAATATGTCGTAGATGATGCCGCGCAGGGGAGAGGGCATTTTGAATGGAACAGCGAGAAGACCACGGGGCTGTCGTGGCAACCGTATCTGCTGCACATCACACGGAAAATCTGCGAGGCCGTGGGCTACACGCCAGACTTCTCGAAGTGGGAGGAACAGGAGGAATACAAGTACCTGCTTATCTGCAACGCTCTCCCTCATGCGTGGTATATGCCGGGTTTCGCAACCGCCCTGCCGCACTGGACGGTCGAGGAGTATTTCGAGAAGTTGGAGCTGTTTCTTGGCGGCGAGTTCGACTTCGACCACCGGGGCAAGCGTATCTCATTCGCCTTTACAAATGCCGTGCTTGCCGACAAGCGGCCAGTCGCCCTTGAAGATGTGGTGGAGGAACACTCCACCGAGGTAAAGGTCGAGGAGGAAAACTGCGACTACTCGGAGGCGAAGAACCTTGTCTATAAGGACTGTGACCATGAAATGTGGAAGTATTACTCTTGCGACTGGTTTATAAAGGGATGGCAGAACCGTGTGGTGCGCTACAAGACGATGTCGGAGCTGCTTGCCGCCAATCGCGGTTATCGCACTTGGAAAGGGCAGCGAGGCCGCAACGCCCAAATCGACAAGCTGCTCTATGCTGAGGACTGCGATGCTTACTTCCTGATACGTACCGTTAGCCGTAAGCAGACCGTTGAAATACGGGCGGGGCACATATACATCTACTATCTCTATACCTGCCGTCTGCAACCTGTCAATCTGTTTGGTGGGCGTATTGTCAATGACGATGAAGATGCCGACAGCGAGGAAATAGAGTTTGTTCCGGCGTGGGTCGATGATACCGAGGATAAATACGGACGTGTGC
>ENA-OZES01001137-OZES01001137.1-human-gut-metagenome-genome-assembly--contig:-NODE-1137-length-11115-cov-5.207414_pt1 | contig 11115 bp, 10 predicted proteins | sample MGYA00245068_ERZ653609 | MGnify/ENA primary metagenome ERZ653609 (study PRJEB26926, sample SAMN06164898) | human gut metagenome | biome: ENVO:00009003; feature: ENVO:2100002; material: ENVO:00002003... | reverse complement strand
CTTCTAGCTTCGTCGGCAGCGTCAGATGTGTATAAGAGACAGGCTGAAAAACAAGCCCAACCAGCTTTCGGGCGGCCAGCAGCAGCGTGTATCCATCGCGCGGGCGCTGGTGCGCAACCCGGCGATCATTCTGGCGGATGAGCCCACCGGCGCGCTGGACAGCCACACCGGCCGCGAGGTGCTGGGAATGCTGCAGGACCTGCATGGGCAGGGCCATACGGTGGTGCTCATCACCCATGACAACTCCATTGCCGTGCAGGCCGACCGCATCATCCGGCTGGAGGATGGTCAGGTGGTCTACGATGGCGACTCCCGCGCGCCGGAAGCCATCGTCCAGCCGACGCTGAACTTTGAACCGGCAGAACAGGAGGGGAACAAATGATCATTGAGACCTTCCGTCAGGCCCTCCAGAACGTGTGGAGCAACAAGCTCCGCACCTTTTTGACCATGCTGGGCATCATCATCGGTGTCATGGCGGTCATCGTCATCGTGGGTCTGGGCAACGGCATGACCCAGAGCATGCGGGACAGCTTTTCGGCGCTGGGCACGAATGCCCTGTCCATTCAGGTCTGGGGCTACGGCTCCCGCACCGCCTCGGTGGAGGATGTGTATAAGATCGCGGATAAGAACAAGGAGCTCATCTCCGCAGTCTCGCCCCAGATCGATTTCAGCAACAACACCCCCAAGGTGGGCACCACGACCTACCGCTACGGCACCAGTGTTTACGGTGTGGACGAGCACTACGCCGAGATGAAAAACTATACCCTCGCCCAGGGGCGCGGCCTGCAGTACATGGACATCAAGGACAACAAGCAGGTCTGCATCATTGGTGATTACCTCAACCGGGCGGCCTACGGCGGCAACGCGGTGGGCCAGACCATCAAGCTGGGGGCCTACAAGTTCCGGATCGTGGGCGTGCTGAACGCCAAGGTGACGGACAAGAACATGCAGCAGGGCTCCGACGATGACTGCATCTATCTGCCCTACACCACGGCCATGCGGCTCTCCAACCAGTCCAGTGCCAAGAACTTTGTTGCAATTATGAAGGACGAGAGCCGGGCCAACGAGGCCAAGGCGGTGGTGGAAAGCGGCCTGTACGACCTGCTCAAGAGCGACAACGCTTATTACATCTACAGCGCCAGCGAGTGGCTGGAGGAGATGAACGAGATGATCAACATGGTCATCATCATCCTTACCGGCATTGCCAGCATCTCGCTGCTGGTGGGCGGCATCGGCATTATGAACATCATGCTGGTGTCGGTGACCGAGCGCACCCGGGAGATCGGCATCCGCAAGGCACTGGGTGCCAAGGAGCGGGTGATCCTATCGCAGTTCGTGGTGGAAGCTGCCACCACCTCCGCACTGGGCGGCGTGCTGGGCATCGTCCTTGGCTATATCGTGTCCATGGCGGCAAACCGCATCCTGCCCATGATCTCCAGCAGCATTGATGTGACCGTCAGCCCCTCGTTCAACTCCATCGTGGTGGCCTTTGGCATCTCGGTGGGCATCGGTGTGCTGTTCGGCTACCTGCCCGCTAAGCGCGCCGCAAGGCTCAACCCCATTGAAGCGCTGAGATATGATTAAACCTCTTACCGCTTCGGTCTGGCTTTGCCAGTGCCTTGCGGAGCTCCCCTAATAGGGGCAACAACGACGACCGCCGCCAGTGGCGGATGAAGGGAGGAGTTGTTGGGGCCGCGGCCAGCAAGACACGAGCACAATACTTTGTGCGAAGTGGATGCTGGGAGCCGCAACCCGTACGCTGTCGAGCAACGCGAGACTGAGAGGTTTCATTCATTATGAACACATACGTCACAGGCAGCACCATCCGGCAGCTGCGGGAAACCAAGGGCCTGACCCAGGCAGAGCTTGCCGGAACGCTCTCTGTCAGCGCCAAGACCATTTCCAAGTGGGAGACCGCCAAGGGTCTGCCCGATATCTCCCTGCTGGAACCGCTGGCTGCGGCTCTGGGGGTCAGCGTGCTGGAGCTGATGCAGGGAGAACCCATTATCAACCGGAACCGGGCAGCCAACCTGCTGCGGAGCAAGCTCTACGTCTGCCCTCTCTGCGGCAATGTGCTCCACGCCACCGGACAGGCTGTGGTGAGCTGCTGCGGCATCACCCTGCCTGCGCTGGACATCGCCGAAGCCGATGATGCCGACGAGCATCATCAGTTGACTGTGGAGCGGGTGGAGGACGAGCTCTTCGTCACCCTGCACCACCCCATGGAGAAAAACCATTACATCTCGTTTCTGGCCTACCTCACCGGCGATAAGCTGCAACTGGTCAAGCTCTACCCCGAGGGAGATGCCTCTGCCCGCTTCTCCCTGCGGGGCGCAGGTGTGCTTTACTTCTACTGTAACTGCCACGGCCTGATGAAGGCTCCGGATTTCCGCACCGCCACCCGGCGCACCACACCCCAAAAGATCCACCTGCGGGAGCCGGATGAGGGCGACCGGGAACAGGTAATGGCTTACCGGGAAGAATTTTTGGCCATCGGCTCCCGGATGGACGGCACCTCGGCTCTGGACAAATATGCCGACTTCGATGCCTGGCTGGCCCAACTCCGCAAGCTGAAAGACCCAGCCACAACCCCCGCCGGTCTCGTGCCCGCCACGGAGTATCTGGCTCTGGACGAGCATGAGCATCTGGTGGGCATGACCAACCTGCGCCACCGGCTCAACGATTACCTGCTGACCTACGGCGGGCACATCGGGTACAGCGTCCGCCCCTCGGAGCGGCAGAACGGCTACGCCACTCAGATGCTTCGCCTGACGCTGGAAAAGGCAAAAGAACGAGGCATCGAAAAGGTGCGCATCTGCTGCGACCATTACAACGTTGCCTCCGCAAAGACCATCCGCGCCAACGGCGGCGTGCTGGAGGATGAGCAGTTCGATTCCTCCGATGGAACGCTGACACAGCGGTATTGGATACTGAATAAGTAAAAAGAGGCTGTTGCCAAACTCCTTCCGTCATCGCTCACGCGATGCCACCTCCCTCAATGAGGGAGGCTTTCACAGATTGCCATTACGTCAAGGCTCCCTCCAAGAGGGAGCTGGCGCGGCGAAGCCGTGACTGAGGGAGTTGTCGGCAGCAGCCTTTCTCTATTTCAGCCCAGATGGAACATATCGATCAGCACCACGGCGGCCAGGCCATAGTAGACCACCACCGCCACCAGATCATTGATGGTGGTGATGAGCGGGCCGGAAGCCACGGCGGGGTCGATGTGGATCTTATGGAACAGCATGGGGATGACCGTGCCCACCAGGCTGGAGATCACCATAGCCACGACCAGAGATACGCCCACACAGCCCGAGAGCAGGAAGGCTTCACCCCAGGCGTAGGCCTTGAAGAAGTGGATGTAGCAGCCCAGGAAGCCCAGCGCCAGCACGGCCAGCAGTGCACCGTTGGTCAGGCCCACCCGCATTTCCTTCCAGAGCAGCTGGAGCTTTTTGGCAGTGGTCAGGTTCTCGTCCACCAGCACACGGATGGTCACAGCCAGCGACTGGGTGCCCACATTGCCGGCCATATCCAGCACCATGGACTGGAAGCAGATGACGATGGGCAGCACCGCCACCACCGATTCAAACGCACCCACCACCGAGGACACCAGCATCCCAAGGAACAGCAGGGCAATCAGCCAGGGCAGGCGCTTTTTCACACTCTGGAACACACCCTCGTTCAGATCCTCTTCACTGGTCAAGCCGCCGAGTTTTGCGTAATCATCGCCCATCTCGTCGTCCACCAGCTCGACCACATCCGCCGAGGTGATGATGCCCAGCAGCTTCCCGCTGTCGTTCAGGACAGGGAGCGAGCGCTCGGCGTAGTCCACGATGCGGTCGATGCAGTCGCTGATCTTCTCGTGGTCGGTGACGTAGGGGTAGGAGCGGGCGATCAGCTTTTCCAGGCGCTCCTCCGCACGGGCCACGATGAGGTCTTTCAGGTCGATGGCACCATAAAAGTGCTCGTTCTCATCCACCACATACAGGGTGGAGATGTTATCGTTCTCGCCTGCCTGCTTCACCAGCTCACTCATGGCCTGCCGGATGGTCATATCCCTGCGGATGCAGATGTAGTTGGTGGTCATGCAACTGCCGATCTCGTCCTCGTGATAGGAGAGCAGCAGCTTCACATCATCGGCGGAATCCTGATCCAGCTGGCGAACGATCTGCGCCTTATCCGCTTCTTCCAGATCGTCCAGAGCATCCACGGCATCGTCCGAATCCATGTGAGAGATGACCCGGGCGGCCCGCTCGGGGTCCAGCTCCTTCAGGTAAGGCTCTGCGTCGTCCAGATAGGAGAAGATCTCTGCCACCGTATCCACGCCCAGTACGGTGTACACCTTCTGACGCTCCTCCGGTGTCAGGGCCGTCAGGGCATCGGCCAGGTCGTTTTCATGGTAATCGGACAGCTTTTCAGCCAGCTCTGCCTGGGGCAGACCGCTGTGGATGATGTCCAGAATCTCCTGCACATAATTTTTCTTCTGCATGGTTTGGTCCCTCCGTTTCCCGTTTCCGGGCATAAAAAATACACCGCATCGGTCTGGTTACAACTCCTGCGGTGTACAAAGGGCATGCAGTTCAGGATGCGGCTAACACGTTTGCACGGCCCGCATCGCAGGAGAAGCGTTGTTTGGGGTGATCCGTATGGTCACTGGACATGGAAACAAACTCCTCCTTGGTGTAAGATTTTTCTTTCAGCCCCGTTATCATACTACGCCGGGCCGGATTTTTCAACCCCTTTTACAGTTTTTTTACCGGATTATTGCTCTATTGCACAAAGAAGAGCTTACTTCTTATACTTTCCATACCACTGCACTGACAGCCTCCAGGAAAGTGCATACAGCACCAGCACCGCCAGCAGAAGCACTGCGGCCAGCCAGAGGGGCACAGGCAGCGACCCACTTCCCGGGCCGTTCTGCTGCAGTTCATCCATCACGGCACCGCCGCCGCCCAGCAGGGCACCCAGTCCGGCAAAGGTCAGGACGTAGATCATGCGGGCTTTTTCGGCCCCAAAGCGGTACAGCAGCGGCAGGGAAATACCGTTGATCAGCAGGATGGCACACACACTGCCCGCCAGCAGGGACAGCGCATCCTTGTCCGGGGTCGTTCCGGTGCGCAGAGAGATCACCGTTATGAACAGTCCTCCGATTACAACAGCCGCCGCAGCGCAGAACAGACCGATGAGGTATTTTTCCGCCACCAGCGTCTTTTTGCTCACCGGAAGTGTCCGGCCATACTCCACCCAACCGACGCTCTGGTCGTAGGTGAGCAGGTTCACCGGCAGGATGCCCAGAAAAACGGCCGCATAACTCACCGGAAACACATAGGCGTTCGATGTGCTGAACACCAAGATCACCAGCACAAATGCAACCGTCAGGTACATGGTTTTCATACTGGTTCTGACCTGATACCAGTCTTTCAGCAGCAGCCCTTTCATCGTACATTCTCCCCTTTCACCATCAAAACGAACAGTTCTTCGATGCTCACCGGTGTCAGGGTGCTGCCCGCCGGGACAAGTTCCCTCTTCACCAGCGCCTCGGCCCCGTAGGCTGTCACCCGACGGCTGACGATGGCGTTTTTATCCAGCTCCTCCAATTGCCCGGCAGTGCCGTGCCAGAGGGCGTACTCCTCCCGCAGCGTATCCTTGTCCTCACAGAGCAGGAGCTTTCCCTTGTGCAGAAAGGCAATGGTATCACAGAGCTTTTCCAAATCGCTGACGATGTGGGACGAGATCAAAATTGCATGGTTCTCATCCCGCACAAAGTCCAGCAGCAGATCGATGAGCTCATCCCGCACCACCGGATCCAGGCCGCTGGTGGCTTCGTCCAACAGCAGCAGCTTGGGGTGATGAGAAAGTGCCACGGCAAGGCACTGCTTCATCTTCATGCCGGTGGAGTAATCGGCGTAGCGCTTTTTCTCCGGCAGCTCAAAGCGCTTACAATAATCCGCGTAAGCTGCGGCATCCCAGTTGGGATAGATGCCCGCCATCACTTTCCCCACCTGCGGCGCGGTCAGGCAAGTGGGGATGCCCTCGCCGCCCAGCACCACGCCGATATCGGCTTTGGCAAGCGGGGTGATTCCCTCCTGCCCGAACAGCTTCACAGTGCCAGCGTCCCCGTCGATCATGTCCAGGATCAGCTTAATGGTCGTGCTCTTGCCCGCGCCGTTCTCACCGATCAGCCCGCAGACTGTGCCGCCGGGCAGTTCCAGATCAATGGGCCCCAGCGCAAAATCCGGGTAGTGCTTTTCAAGGCCGTGCAGTTCTAATGCGTTCATGGTTCATTCCTCCCACAGCAATTCCAACATTTCGGTCAGTTCCTGTTTGGTCAGCCCGCAGGGAGCCGCCAGCCGGACGGCTTCCGTCAGGTGTGCTTCGATTTTTTTCAGGTTTTCTTCCCGGAGCAGCTCGGTGTTCTTCGCCGCCACGAAAAAGCCCTTGGCGGGCACGGCGTACAAAAAACCCTCCTGTTCCAGCTCATCGTAGGCCCGCTTTGTGGTGATAACGCTGATGCGCAGATCCCGCGCCAGCCCCCGGATGGACGGCATAGCTTCCTCCGGCTGCAGTTCCCCGCTCAAAATCTGGTTCTTGATCTGGGTGTAGAGCTGCTCGTAGATGGGTGCACCGCTCTTGTTATCGATGAAGAGATTCATGTCTGCCGCCTCCGTTGCATCTGTATATTTACAGTATATACAGTAGATACACAGTTGTCAATAGGCAGACACAAAAAAGCAGCTCTCCCATTTGGACGGGAAAGCTGCTTTTTTCATCTGATCAGGCTCTGACTATGGGGCGGCTTAGTAGGCCACGCCCCAGTAGACCATCTTGCTGGCGGGCTTGCCGCAGCAGGGGCAGACATCGCTGATGTGCTCCTGCTCAAAGGGCATGCAGCGGCTGGACAGGCCAGCCTCTTCCTTCATCTTCATCTCGCAGGCCAGGTCGCCGCACCACATGGTCTTGATGTAGCCGGTGTTGGCCTTGGCCAGCTCCTTGACCTCCTCCATGGTGGTGGCTGCCCAGGTGCGCTTCTCGCGGTTGGCGAGGGCACGCTCGTACAGGTCCTTGCGCAGGGCCTCCAGCTGGGCCGGGATCGCGGTCTCCAGCTCGTCCAGGCTCACGAAGATTTTTTCACGGGTGTCGCGGCGAACCAGCACGCACTGGTTCTTTTCCAGATCCTTGGGGCCGATCTCCAGGCGCAGGGGCACACCCTTCATCTCCCACTGGGAGAACTTCCAGCCGGGGGCGTTGTCGCTGTCGTCCAGCTTGACGCGGGCATACTTGCTGATCTTCTCAGCCAGCTCGGCAGCCTTTTCGGAAACGCCGGGCTTGTGGGCGGCGATGGGCACGACCACGACCTGGATGGGGGCCACTGCCGGGGGCAGGATCAGGCCGTCGTCATCGCCGTGGGTCATAATGATGGCACCCACCAGACGGGTGGAAACACCCCAGCTGGTCTGGAACGGGTGATGCAGCTGGTTGTCGCGGCCGGTAAAGGTCACGTCGTAAGCCTTGCTGAACTTATCGCCGAAGTAATGGCTGGTGCCGCTCTGCAGGGCCTTGCCGTCCTTCATCATGGCTTCGATGGTATAGGTAGCCTCGGCACCGGCAAACTTCTCCTTATCGGTCTTGCGGCCCTTGACAACAGGGATGGCCAGATCCTGCTCGCAGACATCCGCGTAGCAGTTCAGCTGCTGCTGGGTCTCGGCCTCGGCCTCGGCGGCAGTCTCGTGGATGGTGTGGCCTTCCTGCCACCAGAACTCACGGCTGCGCAGGAAGGGACGGGTGGTCTTTTCCCAGCGCACCACGCTGCACCACTGGTTGTACTTCATCGGCAGCTCACGGTAGCTGTGCAGCACACGGGACCAGTGGTCACAGAACATGGTCTCGCTGGTGGGACGCACCGCCAGGCGCTCTTCCAGCTTGTCGGAGCCGCCCATCGTGACCCACGCCACCTCCGGCGCGAAGCCATTGACCAGCTCGCCTTCCTTCTGCAGCAGGCTCTCGGGGATCAGCACGGGCATGGCCACGTTCTCGTGACCGGTTGCCTTGAACCGGGCATCCATGTCCTTCTGGATCAGCTCCCAGATGGCCTGACCATAGGGGCGCAGGATGATGAAGCCCTTGACACTGGAGTACTCCACCAACTCTGCCTTGACGCAGATGTCGGTGTACCACTGTGCAAAGTTTTCTTCCTGGCTGGTGATCGCCTGCACAAGCTTCTTGTTGTCTTTTGCCATTTTGTTATATCCTCCTAAGCCGTGCGCCAAACGCCTGTGTTCCAGCCGTTCCGCACGAGCTCATATTAAAAGCCCCGCTGCAGCGCCGCCGTGTGCAGCGCTGCGGGTGCGGGGCCTTTTTGCAAAACTGTTATCAGCCCTTGTGGCTGTCCACAAATTCCACCACGTCGCCCACGGTGCGCAGATTCTCGATGGCATCGTCCGGCACCTCAATGCCAAACTCATCCTCCAGCGTCATCACCATGTCCACGATATCCAGGCTGTCGGCCTCGAAATCACTCATAATGTCGCTCTCCATCGTGATCTTAGCAGGGTCAATATCCAGCTGCTCTGCCAGCAGTGCACGGATCTTTTCAAAAGTATCCATCGTCGCGGTCTCCTTTTGTCAATGATTCTTTCTTCTCTGCCTGCACGCCCTCTCCGGCGTGCAAAAGCACTCTCTCTTTTTATATCCCATGGGCCGTATCTTGTCAAGCCCTGTTTTGCATTCCGGCCCTTTACGGGCAGAAAAAACCGATGAAAATTGCACAAAGCCCTCTTTTTTGCTTGACAGAAGCCCGTTTGATTCTTATGATTATATGTGACGAACCAAACCTCTCAGCCGTGCTGCATCAGCATGGCCGCAGAGGTCCCGCCTGTAAAGGAGAATGCTCCATGAAATTGTCATTTACCAAGATGCAGGGCTGTGCCAATGATTATATCTATCTGGACTGCCGTGCATCCGGTGTGCCCGCAGACATTACCGCGCTTGCACAGCGGCTCTCTGCCCGGCATTTTTCCGTGGGTGCGGACGGCATCATCTGCATCTGCGCCCCTGTGACCCCCGGGGCCGATGACCGGATGCGCATCTTCAACGCGGACGGCAGCGAGGCCCAGATGTGCGGCAACGGCGTGCGCTGTGTGGCCGAGTGGCTCTACACCCACGGGGTGGAAAAGCCTGTCCTGACCATCGACACCAACAGCGGTGTCAAGCGCATCACCCGGCAGGGCGCACAGCTGTGGCAGGTGGAGATGGGCGCTTACAGCACCCTGCCGGCCGACCTGCCTGCCATCCACATGGGCGAAGGCCCGCTGGTGGATCAGCCGCTCACCGTAGAGGGAAAAGTGTGGAAGGTGACCTGCGTCAGCGTGGGCAACCCCCACTGCGTGACCGTAGTGGAGGATGTAGACAGCCTGAAGCTGGAAGCCATCGGCCCGGCTTTCGAGCATCACGCCAACTTCCCGGAGCGCATCAACACCGAGTTCGTGCAGGTGGCGGATGCCGCCCACCTGAAGATGCGGGTGTGGGAACGCGGCAGCGGCGAGACCTGGGCCTGCGGCACCGGCACCTGCGCCACCGTGGCGGCTCTGACCGAGCTGGGCATCTGCCCCGCCGGGCAGGATATCCATGTGCAGCTGCGCGGCGGTGAGCTGGTCATCCGGGTACTGCCCGGCAGGCAGCTGCTGATGACCGGCAGCGCTGTCACGGTGTACGAGGGAGTTGCGGAAGTTTAACATCCTCGCCCTCTCCGTCATTGCTTTGCAATGCCACCTCTCCCAAAGGGAGAGGCAATTGCGGCTCAACGGTCAGCTTCTGCTGGCGTAGACGCTGCATCGGCTCTCCCTTTGGGAGAGCTGGACGCGAAGCGGCCTGAGAGGGCGGGCAATCATATAAAGTGAGGGAACAACTTATGAAAATGAATCATCATTACGGTGAGCTGAAGGCAAGCTACCTGTTCGTGGACATTGCCCACAAGGTGGCCGCCTATCAGGAAGCACACCCCGAAAAGGAGATCATCCGTCTGGGCATTGGCGATGTGACCCAGCCTCTGGCAAAGTGCGTGGTCACCGCCATGCAGGATGCCGCCGCTGAGATGGGCACCAAGGAGGGCTTCCACGGCTACGGCCCCGAGCAGGGCTATCCGTTCCTGAAGCAGGCCATTCAGGGCTACTACGCAGGCCGCGGCACCCAGCTGGCTGAGGACGAGATCTTTATCTCCGACGGTGCCAAGAGCGACCTGGCTAATGTGCTGGGCCTGTTTGATGTGGACAACACCGTTCTGGTCCCGGACCCCGTTTACCCCACCTATGTGGACGACAACGTGACCGACGGCCGCAAGATCATTTACGGCCGCACCAGCCAGGAGAACGGCTTCCTGGGAATGCCCGATGACAGCGTGAAGGCCGACATCATCTACATCTGCAGCCCCAACAACCCCACCGGTGCCGCCTACACCCGCGAGCAGCTCAAGGCCTGGGTGGACTACGCCAAAAAGAACAACGCCGTTATCCTGTACGATGCCGCCTACGAGTGCTTTATCACCGACCCCGCTCTGGCACGCAGCATCTTTGAGGTGGAGGGTGCCCGCGAGTGCGCCATTGAAATCTGCTCCTTCTCCAAGATCGCAGGCTTCACCGGCACCCGCTGCGGCTACACCATCGTGCCCCACGAGCTGGAGCGCGAGGGCATGAACCTGAACAAGCTGTGGCTGCGCCGCCAGACCACCAAGTTCAATGGCGTGCCCTACGTCGTTCAGCGCGCTGCTGCTGCCGTGTTCACCGAGAGCGGCATGGCTGAGATCCAGGCCAACCTCGATTACTACCGCCAGAACGCCAAGGTCATTGCTGACGCGCTGGACGAGTGCGGCGTGTGGTACTGCGGCGGCAAGAACAGCCCCTACATCTGGCTGCGCTGCCCCGGCGGCATGAAGAGCTGGGAATTCTTCGACTGGCTGCTGGAGAACTGCGGCGTGGTCGGCACCCCGGGTGTCGGCTTCGGCGAGTGCGGCGAGGGTTACTTCCGCCTGACCGCCTTCGGCGATGCCGAAAAGACCAAGGTCGCTGCCCAGCGCATCAAGGCCTGTCTCTTATACACATCTGACGCTGCCGACGAAGCTAGAAG
>ENA-OZES01001132-OZES01001132.1-human-gut-metagenome-genome-assembly--contig:-NODE-1132-length-11138-cov-5.315979_pt1 | contig 11138 bp, 12 predicted proteins | sample MGYA00245068_ERZ653609 | MGnify/ENA primary metagenome ERZ653609 (study PRJEB26926, sample SAMN06164898) | human gut metagenome | biome: ENVO:00009003; feature: ENVO:2100002; material: ENVO:00002003... | reverse complement strand
TGTAGCTCCGTCTCGTGGGCTCGGAGATGTGTATAAGAGACAGGTTACGACCTTACCAATACATTGGCAATTCTTTATTATCGAAGTTCAAAAGATAATGCAGAATGGCTACCTATATTGGCAGACCATTTGGAATTAAACCGTGTTCAAATAAATGCAGTACAATCAGGTTGGGATAAACCACATCCGCTTTACAAATCAGTTTTAGAGGATTTATTGGCTATCTATGAACAGTTGGGGAATCAACCAAAAGCAGTCGAAATGCGCGAACTCTTGGCTAAATTAGAAAAATGAAACTAATATCATTTGTTTTATGTGGCTTATTAGTGCTTTCAGTTGGATGTGGAAGCAATAACCAAGGTGGCTTTAATGAAGACTCCTCAAATGCCTTACGTTCTGATAAGCTAACTGTCAATCATCGATTGGTTTGGGATAACGCTACGCATCGTTTCCAGCGCCCCCAACTGATAATAATAAAGAATGAATTTGTCAATCTTGGAATCTATGGAAACGAGATTGAGAAATGTCTTTTATCGGACAGTTGTACTGATGAACAACTTATGGCCTATCCTAACTTTTCTACAAAGTGGGAAGAACATTTGAAAGAGTTAGAAAAATAACTAACGTACATTTTTGCTATATATTCTCTTTTATAAAGACAAATCAGAAAAGGTACGCATTTATAAAATCATGAAGATACCATTTAAAATAACCTTTTGGCGAGTTATTGGTGCGATTATCGCAATCGGCACGGTCTATATGGCACTGTGCATAACATTCTTTGTGCTTGGTTCTTCAAATAATAGAAAATATGACCAAGCCATAAGTGAGCGATTGGGCTATCACAGTTCTTCTAATGGTGGCTATATTTACGACTTGCAGACAAAGGAGATAATCATTCCTGATGTTAACCGCTATATCGAACCATTGGGAAATGATAGCATAGCAATATTTTGGTGGGGAGATAAGCGAGGATATTTCAATATCAACAGTGGAGAGATAATATCCCAACCTCAATATGATGCCGTTTGGTTATTTAGCAGTGGTGTTGGAGCAGTCGCAAAGGATGATAGCATCTTCTTTATAGGATTAGACGGAAAGCCTATCCACAACAAGAAATTTAAGCGGATTAAAGGCGAGGAATATCTTTATAAAGGAGATTACTGCACTATCAAAGTAGGAGATAAATATGGGGCGATAGACAAAAGTGGAGAGTGGGTCATTGAGCCTGAATGGGATTATACGGAAGTAAGAGCCAACGGATTGCTAACGGCTTGGCAAAATGGTTGGGCTGTAACTGTCTATGACATAGATTCAATAATGCCATTTCCCAACAAGATTGACATAATTGGTGACACAATCGTCTCTTATTCAGATTCAACAAGAATCTACATAAGACATTGAAATTCAAAATAATTTGTACAGATTAAGCCTATATTGGACGGAAATAGCGTTTATGTCGCAGTAGAATCCCATTAGTGGCAAATGTCCTCATCGGTGTGCATACTGCTATATGCTAAAATATCATAACGAGCAACCTCCACTTCATTTGAGAGAGAAAGAGCTTAATGGAGAGTTTCATGAATACGATTTCATCTTTATTGGAAGTGGAACAGATATGTTCGCACATATAGCACCCTCGCAATGGATTATAAAAGTACTCGATTTTTGTGTTTCCGCTTCCTCTACTCTTTTCAATGCTAATCAAACCAAGTTCTTGCTATAATCAAAAAATCCGGCAAGAATATTGGAGTTCACAGACCATTCTCTATTTAAGAACGGTCAAGTTGTTGCTTGCACAACGATAGAAACCAATCGACATTATTCTGAATTTATGGGGAAAGCACCGCTACCTCAAAAAAGAGCAGAAGCAATGGCTTTATTATCAAAACAGGGCATTAGAACATTTGTGACAGTCGAGCCTATAATGGACTTCGATTTAGAAGAAATGGTTGCCCTTATAAAGGAGTGTAATCCTGAGCAAGTGAACATCGGTAAAAATTCAAAAGATTTCATCACATTGCCAAATCCAACACTCGGTAAGACAGTGGAGCTTGTTAAGGAATTACTAAAATTTACAAAGGTTGAGATAAAGAAAACAGCGGTAAACTCAAACAAGCACTTAAACAACTCAGCATAGAGCTTGCTTGAAGATTTATTTGTAAACTCGCATTGTCGCTTTGCAAATAACCTATCCAATACAATCAGCAATATTTTGCTGAGAGAATAAAAATATTGTTTAACCACATCTCAAAAACCATTATGTCTGAAAGGCCGCTTTCCGCTTTCAAAGTATATGTGGGGCGATTTTCTATCACTCAAAGAAAATATCAATTTACAAGTTCTATTGATTGCTTACCTGTCAGCCTCTCAATATCCATCTCAAGCATTATACAACGGGAAAAACCGCCTGCTATTTCCTTTGCCAGCCCGTCTTCATCATCAGGGTTGCAACGATGCCCCAGCAGTTGAAGTGCACGCAGTTTTTCAGCATGGTCTTCAATAATCCGGACGGTGCCGAATGCGATAACACTTTTGAAATAGGTTGTGTAAGTTTCAGGATGAACTTCATCCTGAGCAATCACAGTGTAACTCGCTTTTTTGTTTTGCGCGAGCAAATCTAATTTGTGGCCTTTCAAAGCTGAGTGAAAATACAGTTTCCCATCGGTATATACATGGCTCAATGGCACACCGTAGGGCTCCATATCATTGCCACATAGAGCCATGACACCCGCAGTGGCATCGCGCAATATCTCTACGCTTGCCTCCTCTGTAAGTTGCTGTTTGAAACGACGCATTTTTCTTTCCATCAGTGCATGAATTTTAATCCGATAATCGAGATAATTAAGGTTGTTATGAAGAACAGACGCCAAAAGGTGGCAGGTTCATCAAAAAATAGAATCCCTACGATAACCGTTCCTACCGCCCCTATTCCTGTCCATACAGGATAAGCGGTTCCAATGGGGATTGTCTGCACTGATTTAGATAGTAAAACCATACTGAGGGTCAGACATAAAAGGAACCCAGTACCCCACAGGCACCAAGGAGTTCCCGATAACCCTTTCATTTTGCCGAGGCAGAACGCAAAACCTGTTTCAAAGCACCCGGCGATAATGAGTAGAATCCAATTCATATCTCAAAACCGATGTCCTATTGAGGCTGCGGCAATACCCGGCGTCTCCTTCCAAGGCCTATATTCACCTGCGAAGTTAACAAAAAATGCTGAATTATGACATATCGGCACAGGTATCTAACTGTTTTATGAGATGAAAATTATCCAACAAACTTGCAGCCCTTGACCGCATAATTGCAACGGAGTTAGCCCCTAAACACGATGAGAATGACGGCACGGAGGTGAAGCAGGAGCAATCCCAACAACCTCAGACTGCGGTAAAGTCGGAAACGACCTCAAACACCGTTGTTGTTCAACCGGCCAATACCGAGCATGGGCATAAACCTTCAATGGTTGCTGAACCTCTGCCTCGTTATCCGCTTCCGGTTAGTCCGCCACGTTTTCCGTCATGTCATGCAGGAATTTGACATTTGCCAATAGACAGATTAGGCATTAATGCTTGGTCTGTCTATAATTTTATGCGGTAAAAAATCATCTAAATTACAAGATAACACTATCTTATAAATTTAGAAGATTTCATTAACTTTGAAACCTTAGAAACCTTTTTGAAAAAATTTGAAGATTATTAAAATATTTATTCGACTCGCGTGTCTTACATAATAGAGCAGCTCACAATAGTAATCATTATAACTGAACAACAATGAAAAAAATAGTAAAAATACTCGCAACCATACTTGTGTTCTTCGTAGCAATTCCTCTCCTTGCAGGGTTTGCAACTACTGCACTATGGAACAATATTCTTACATCAACTTGCGGATTCTCTATAATCAATTTGTGGCAAGGTGTTGGAATTTTCATTCTCGGGCAGATTCTGTCGGGAGGTTTTATCTTAGGTTGTTTCTGTGCTGTAGGAAGCATCCATCATATATTGGGTCACCCACGGGGAGAACTTAAACATCATTGGCACAATATGACTGATGAGGAACGCAAAGCGTTTATAGAACGACGTGCTTCATTTGGATTCCGACACAATCATCAAAAAGACGGAAATGTCGCAGAGTGATAGTATTGAGAATATAGTCGTAAGATATTCACCGCCACTTCTGAATTTCATCCGCTCTCAGGTGAAATCTCACGAAGATGCTGAGGATATTCTTCAAGATGTTTTCTATCAGCTTGCCCGCGTTAATGACGACGAAGAATATAAGATTGATAGAGTTTCATCTTGGCTATTCCGCGTTGCTCATAACTTGGTCAGGAACTTCTGGCGTAAAAAACATGAATTATCGCTCTCATCTTTATCTGATACCGAAGATGATATATTTGATGATATTGCACAAACATTGGCTTGCCCAAATGATGAAGGCCCCGAAACTACATATTTCCGTAAATTGATATGGGAAGAATTGGATAATGCCCTGGCTGAACTCCCTTCGGAGCAAAGTGAGATTTTTTGTCTCACTATGTTTGACGGTGTACCTGTAAAAGATATTTCCTCAATAACCGGTGTTCCTGTTGCAACCTTACTTTCACGAAAACATTATGCTGTTAAGCATCTGCGTAAGAGGTTCCATGAATTGTATTATGAGCTGCTAACAAAAGAATAAAACAAAATCACAACACATGCTTAGAATCCTTTTTATGTGGGCATTGATATGCACCGCAGCACCATTCGTGTGCGCTCAAATTAACATACCGAATGAAGTGAATAAGCCAGACTCTCTTGACATCTTTCTAAATGAAGTTGTAGTAGTTGCCAAAAACACAATTGCTAAAACTGACCGCAAAGTGATAATTCCTCCGAAAAGCAAGGTCAATGCATCAACTTCAGGTATGGATCTGTTGCTGAAACTTGCCTTACCGGGCATATCCGTCAACCAACTGACGGGGAGCATAAATATAACTTCCGGTGGCATACTGAATTTGTATATTGATGGAATTCCAGCTACTGAAAGTCAAATCTCAGCCCTTGCTCCTGAAAATATTCTAAAAATAGAATATTATGATAACCCGGGCGTCAAATATGGAAATGCTGATGCTGTGCTCAATTATATTACGAGAAAGAAAGATAGTGGAGGCAGGCTGTCGCTTGAAAGCATGGATTGCATTGGAGATGGGAAGTTTGCAACAATCGATGAGTTCGCAGCTCAGTTCTATAATGGAAAGTCAAGCTGGTCTATCGACGCTGGATACATGCAAATGAAACGTAATAACTGGATGAGAGATTACGACGAAATTTGGCACTATCCCGATCACAATGTTCTTCGTTCTGAGAAAGGACTGCCAGTGAAGGTTGGCAATTTAATGTTTAACAGTAATATCAACTATCAATATTCATATAACGAATCGAATCTGTTCAATGCGCGTCTTTCTCTGAACGTAAATGAAGTGCCCAATAAAGAGGAAGGTGATCGTCACTCACTTCTGACCACATCAGACAATGATGATATAACCGAAATATGGGAACATACTTCAGAGAAATCTCTTCTGCCATCACTCGTACTGCATTACCGTCATATTTTTGAGAAAGCCGGTACTCTCAGCTTTAATTTTGAAGGGTCATGGTTGAAATCAAAGAGTCATCACACTTATTCAGAAGAAATAGCTGGAACAAAGTTATGCGACATTAATTCAAATACCGACGGTGACAAGTACGGATTTTTTGCTGAGGGAATACATGAGATTATATTGGGGAGAGGTATGTTGACATCAGGATTAAGACATTCTCAATCCCATACATCGAACCATTACCTATTCGGCTCTCAATCCTCTATCATCTCTACAGACATCAATCAATCTGAGGCTTCAATATTTAGTGAATATAATATCCGTGTTGCAAACTGGGGATTTGTTGTAGGAGCAACCGGGAAGCGGTTATCCTCCTCTCAATTGGAAAACAAATTGGTTAAATATGTAATACTTCCCAATATCAGTGTATCTTATAAACCCAATTCTGATTTATTTTTCAGATATAATCTGAATATTGACCGCAAAATGCCGCCATTAGCTTCAATGAGCAATATAGCCCAAGAAATCCAACCGGGACTACTACGACGCGGTAATCCCAACGCAAAATCTTTCTCCGCAATCAATCAACAATTTTCATTCTCCTACGATAGTAAATACGTGAAGATAAACCTCTCTTGTAACTATCTTGCAGAATCGAAACCTGTAATGAATAGCGTATTATATGAGAATGGTATCTTTGTTCAGACATTTGAAAACCAAAAGTATTTCCGCAAACTACAGTCTGAAGCTATGATAGCGGTGACCCCATTGCAAGATCACCTCACATTATGGGTTGCACCAGACTTTTCTCGGTATTTCAGTAGAGGTAAAAATTATAACCTTGCCAAGAATATCTTTAGATTGCATTTCGGAGCTGATGCAACCTATAAACATTTTATTTTCACAGCCTGTACAATGTCCGGTCCAGACAATTATATGTATGGCGATGAGATGATTACCGAAAAACCAATGAATATGATTCTTGTAGGATACAAGGGTACAAACTGGGCATTGCAGGCTGGAGTGTTCAATCTTATGAAAAACTATTGGATGAAAACAGAGAATTTCTCTCCTCTGACTCCATTTACATCTAATGCTCATTGTGGAAAAAACACCTATTTTGCTGTAAAAATCTCATTCAATTTGAATCATGGGAAACAGCAAGACAGACATGAAGAAGTACCTGCAAATGCATCACATTTTGATATGGATTCCGGTATTATAAATGGAGTAAAATAACTCTTGTTAAAACATTATGAAGAAAACTATTAAAAAACCATCCTTCTCGTCTCATAACTGTATCGCTTGTTGGAAATGTGTGGAAACCTGTCCCCGACAAGCTATCCGTAAGGTTAATTTCTTATGGCATAAACATGCGGTATTGACTTATCATAACTGTATAGGTTGCAACCTATGTGTTAAAACATGTCCTAAGGGGTGTTTCAAAAGACAAGAGTAGTATTATTTAAAAATAATAAATCCTTCAGTTAAGGCTGAGGGATTTATTACCCTATATATTTATAACAATAGACATTCCGCCCCAACCTGTTCTAAATACTCCGTCAATCCGACATTTCAGTCCCGTCGCTGAAAGAAACGACCGAGGACATACCCGAAATCGCCGACTTCTTCCTCAAACGCTATGTCGCCCAAACTGGCAAGCCGCGAAAGCACCTTGACGCATGGGCAATCAAGGCGTTGGAACTCTATCCGTGGCCCGGCAACGTGCGCGAACTGAAAGACATCGTTCTTTTCGCCGCCTTCCACGCCAAAGACGATACCATATCGTCATAACACATATCGTAACACCGCGTAGGTTTCAGTGAAAATCTGGTAAATTGGAACAATAGGAACATATGCGTGCTGTCACGTTTTCCTATTCAGGCTTTACCAGAGCCTTCACAAAGAGCGTGTTCGGCACGCTATTTTTTTGAATCCACTTGAAAAACACAATTTTCTGAACACCCCTTAATATAGTTATTACCATCTCCATTTTAGCCAATGGGAACATTGCATTGAATAAAATATATACTTTTTTATTCAATACAGTGATTTAATTGAACAAAAAGAGCTATATTCGCGGTATAATAAGACGGCAATGAAAAATATAATCTTCAATCAAAAGGCTGAGCGCGATGAGCTGATGGCTCGTCCGTACCAACAACGGCAAACCAAACATGATGTTGAGGAGCTTCTCTCTAATCCGTTGATTAAGCTGATCACCGGCCCACGGCGTGTTGGTAAATCTGTATTTGCCTTGCTGATGCTGCAAGGGAAGAACTTTGCCTACCTGAATTTCGATGATGCACAGCTGTTGGAGAATTGGAATGAAGATTTTGTGATGTCGGCTCTTGATGACATATACCCCGGATATGATTATCTTCTTCTCGATGAGGTGCAGAACCTGCCCGGCTGGGATATGTGGGTGAGCAAGCTATATCGTCGCGGCAAGAATTTGGTTATCACCGGAAGCAACGCAAAACTCCTGAGCAGTGAAATGGCTACATCACTGACCGGACGCTATCTGAAAATAGACATGCTCCCTTTCAGCCTTGACGAAACCATGAGCTGGAATGACATCGACATTCATGCGCCGCGTGAGGAACAACTTGCCAAAGCCACCGTGCTCGTCGATGATTATATGCGCAACGGCGGCTATCCCGAAACCATAAAGGCAAGAGCTATCACAAAGAACTATCTTTCGACACTCTTTGATTCAATCTTGCTGAAAGATGTTGCGAAGCGGCATAAGGTAAGAAACACGACCGATTTGTATAACCTTGCTACATACCTACTCGCCAACATCTGTAACCCGATTTCTTCAAACGAACTTGCGGTAGAGTTAGGTCTGTCAAGTGTCGCAACCACCAAGAAATTCTGCGACTATCTCGCCGAGCCTTACCTGTTCTTCTATCTTCCGCGCTTCAACAACAAGCTTAAGTTTATGAAGAAAGCTCCGCGCAAAGTTTATGTGGTGGATAACGGATTTGTGCAGAGCACCGCATTCAATCTTAGCGAGAACCTCGGACGACTGTTGGAAAACCAGGTATTCGTGGAACTCCTGCGCCGAGGCTATGAACCCGGCAACACTCTTTTCTACTACCGCACCCGAAACGACAAAGAAATAGACTTCGTAACCCGTCGTGGCACAAAAGTGGAGCAACTGATTCAAGTATGCTACGACATGACCTCCGAGAAAACCCGCAAGCGCGAACTCGACGCCCTCGTCGAAGCCGCCGAAGAACTCCACTGCGACAACCTCCTTGTCATCACCAACGACCAAGAGGAGCAAATTGAATGGAAAGGAAAAACAATAAGCGCAATTTCCATAAGTCATTTTTAACGATGATAGCCCTTAAATATCCGAGAAAAAGAGCAAACTTTGTAAATACCCTGATGGCATAATCGGGAAGAACATTGAAATAGTGCCGTGTACAATTCGTGAACAACGGAAAGCGTGGCATTACAACGATCTGAATACTACTTAGTTAAAGCAATATTCCGCGGCTCCAGGCGGATCACAAATAAAATCCTGAAAAACCAAGCAGTTGTCAAATAAAGATAACTGCTTTTTTCTTTATCAGATACTTCAAAATACAGCACAGTTTCGCATCCTCTGTAAACCGAGATATAAACCAGCAAACCAAATGACAGGAACAGTTAAGGTACTGTGCTACAAATCGAAAACGCTCAGAAATGGCAAACATCCTCTGGTGCTGTGTGTCTGTAAAGACAACAAACGTAAATATCAGAGTCTTGGAATATCTGTAAGTACAGAGCATTGGGACTTCAAGAACAACCGTCCAAATGACAGATGCCCCAATCGTGAGAGAATCATCATTCTCATAAACGAGAAAGTAAACGAGATTCAGCGAATCGTCTTAGACAAGCAAATCGCAGGTAGAGATTAGTATTTACAAGCAGAACAAACGCGAAATCAAGCACATCGACAGTAAACGCTTCGGGGTGCAGTTCCTACTGAAAAGTATCTATACCAACAATGGGCTTCTCTATTTCCACACCGAACTGAAGAACACATCAAACATCGCTTTCGACATTGATTTTGTGTCGTTCAAGATTGTGGATAAGAAAGTTATCAAGCGAACCGCCATGCAGGAACAGGTGCTTGAACCACTCCGCGCCCAGAACTATGTGACAGTCGTACACGGAAAATCATCGGAACGAACCGTGTTCGCTTTGGAGAAATTCACAATCCCTGACGACAAGCAGATCGTTATCTAGGTCGCTGAAAAGGGAGGTGGACACCACCAGTCCTTCGTAGTGGATAACGAGGACATCGTGAGAGCCAATGTAATTGACGAAATCGTGTGCCAATGAGAGCAGAGACAAACTCGTTTGGCTATGCCGAGTGCAGCCACGATTCACACTTGTGTAACTTTCAATCCAGTAACCAATGAGAAAAGCGATAATTCTGTTCGCTGCCATGCTTGCCCTTTTCACGGGGCAGGCAATGGCCCAGCGAACCCTTCCCAGCATGAGGTCGGTGGAAGTCAAAGCAAATATGGTTGACGGTTTCTATACTGGCTCAGCCCGTGACTGCGGTTTTTCTTTCGGTATCTATTACTCTGTATTCAAAGGCAACAACGCCCATGAGTGGACTTTCGGCGGGGAATATCTACAGACATACAAGCCTTACGGAGAGAATGATCGAATCCCTGTGGCAGAATTTACAGGCGAAGCCGGATATAATCTCCACCTTTACAGCAGCTATTCACAGTTCTTTCATCTCTATGGTGGCATATCGGCACTTGCCGGATATGAAACGATAAACTGGGGAAAAACGTTGTTGGCTGACGGAGCAACGCTCCACAACTCGGACGCATTCATCTATGGTGGAGCGGTCAATCTTCAAGCCGATTTCTATCTCTCAGACAGAATCGCCCTCACCGCCAACCTCAAAGAGAGATTCATTTTCGGAAACTCAACGGGGCGCTGCCATTTATCCTACGGACTGGGCATTAGAATTATGATGGACCGACAGACTATGAGATATACAGAGAAAGATATTCCTAATATCCCGCTGACTACATTCATAGACGCTCTTGGCGAAAAGTCAGTTGGCGGCTATGGATATTTGAAACTTTACTATGCTCCACTCCGCGATGATGCAGAGGCATTATTTGTGGTTTACACCAAAATGAATAAATCCTTACTCTATCCCAACCACAAGGAGCTGAGCGACTATCTAATGTCGCTCGTTCCGAAAAAATCCAAATCAACAAAATCAAAATTAAAACTCTGAAAAATTATGACTACAATTCTCAATAAGATGGGCGCAATGCGCCTCACTCCCGCCCGGTTCTTCGGCTTTTGGGCAACACTCTTTGCCCTCGTGTTCACGCTCTCGTCCTGCTCTGACAACCTCGATATACAACAGTATTACCCTTTCACGGTGGAAGTGATGCCCTTCGCCGAAAAGATTGTCAGAGGGCAGACCGTAGAGCTGCGCTTTGAGATCCAACCGGAAGGCAACTACACCAACACGCTCTACACAATCCGCTATTTCCAGTATGACGGCGAGGGTCTGTCTCTTATA
>ENA-OZES01001110-OZES01001110.1-human-gut-metagenome-genome-assembly--contig:-NODE-1110-length-11493-cov-4.231596_pt1 | contig 11493 bp, 10 predicted proteins | sample MGYA00245068_ERZ653609 | MGnify/ENA primary metagenome ERZ653609 (study PRJEB26926, sample SAMN06164898) | human gut metagenome | biome: ENVO:00009003; feature: ENVO:2100002; material: ENVO:00002003... | reverse complement strand
GCTTCGTCGGCAGCGTCAGATGTGTATAAGAGACAGGTATATATCTCTTCTATCATTGATGCCTGCTACACAAAGAACAAAAAGAGAACAATGTCTACATCGGATAAGATCGATAAGTGGGTAACAAACAGATGGTTAGCACTCCCTATCTTTGCACTGGTCATGTTCATTGTATATTATGTATCCGTTACAACAGTAGGCGCTATTTTAACAGACTGGACAAATGATACATTGTTCGCCGAGTGGATCGTTCCGGGTGTTCAGTCAGCACTGGAATCTGTCAATTGTGCAGATTGGCTTACAAGCCTGATCGCAGATGGTGTTGTAAGTGGTGTCGGTGCAGTTCTTGGTTTCGTACCACAGATGCTTGTACTGTTTATTTTCCTTGCATTCCTTGAGTCCTGCGGTTATATGGCTCGTGTTGCTTTCATCATGGATCGTATTTTCCGTAAATTCGGTCTTTCCGGAAAATCCTTCATTCCAATGCTGATCGGCAGCGGATGTGGTGTTCCGGGTGTTATGGCTTCCCGTACGATCGAGAATGACAGAGACCGTAAGATGACGATCATGACAACAACATTTGTTCCTTGTGGAGCAAAGCTTCCCATCATCGCATTGATCGCCGGAGCATTCTTCCAGAATGCAGGATGGGTTTCATGGTCTGCATACTTCGTTGGTATCGCAGCGATCATCTGCTCCGGTATTATCTTAAAGAAAACAAAAATGTTCGCAGGAGAGCCTGCTCCATTCGTTATGGAGCTGCCTGCATATCACTGGCCGACAGTTGGTAATGTACTCAGAAGCATGTGGGAAAGAGGCTGGTCATTTATCAAAAAGGCTGGTACAATCATTTTATTATCTACAATCGTACTTTGGTTTTTACAGGGATTTGGCTGGATCGATGGCAGCTTTACAATGCTCGAGGCAGAACAGCTCAATGACAGTATCTTAGCTAAGATCGGTAATGTGATCGCTCCTATCTTCGCTCCGCTTGGTTTTGGAAACTGGAAGATGGCAGTTGCAACCGTTACAGGTCTGATCGCAAAAGAGAACGTTGTTGCTACATTCGGTATCCTCTTCGGCTATGGCGAAGTAGCAGAAGACGGTGCAGAAATCTGGCAGGTGCTTTCACAGACCATCACACCTGTTGCAGCTTATGGTTTCCTGGTATTTAACCTGTTATGTGCTCCTTGTTTCGCAGCAATGGGTGCTATCAAGAGAGAAATGAACAACGCAAAATGGTTCTGGTTTGCAATCGGTTATCAGACAGTTCTGGCATACGTAATTGCACTTTGCATTTACCAGATCGGTACACTGATCACAACAGGCGCATTCGGAATCGGAACAGTTGTAGCATTCCTTCTTGTTCTTGGTTTCCTGTATCTGTTATTCAGACCATATAAAGAAAGTAAGACATTAAATGTAAGCATTGATAAGAAAGCATTTGCAAAATAAATGCTGATCCGGAGGTGATCAAATGGGTACCGTTTTAGTACTTGCAATCTTAATCGTGATAGTCGGATGTATCATCCGCAGCATGATAAAGGATAAGAAAGCAGGAAAATCCCTGCAGTGTGGAGGTAACTGCAAAAACTGTCACGGTGGCTGTCATTAAATGCCATGGGAGGTAATATATGCGGAAAGAAATGATCATTCAGCGCCTGAAAGAGCGTGGTTGTCGCATTACAAAGCAGCGACTGTTATTGCTTGACATTATACTGGAAGAAGATTGCTGCTGCTGTAAAGAGATTTATTATAAAGCATCCAAAAAGGATCAGAATATCGGTCCGGCCACTGTGTATCGTATGATCAATACACTGGAGAAGATCGGTGCGATCACAAGAAGAAGTACCTTTACGGTCAATCTTCCACCGGAAGAAGAAAAAACAGCCGTTTGAAGTGAAGAATTACAGAAATAAATATCGGAAAGACCGGAGTCCTGTGCTCCGGTCTTTTTGACGCTTTGCTCATAAATAGAAAGAAATAGAAAGATTTTACTACAAATCTATACAGAACGGACTAACAGGAATAAAATAAGAAAGAAAAACAATAGTAATGAAAAGATAAGGGGAAAGCTATGAAGAAAAGAGTAAGTTTTCTGGTGCTTGCGCTGCTGATCGCAATCAGCGGCTGCGGAAAAAGTGAGAGCAGTCTGAATGGACAGGACAGCAGTGAAGAAATAAATGCAAATGGAACCGGAGAAGACGGAGAACAGACTAAGACTGGTGCAGGTGATGCAGCAGACAAAGAAGCGGATACGGCAGATGCAAAGCAGAATGCAGATATACCCGGGGAAGAGCAGGCGGATCAGACAAAAGGAACTGTAGACGCAGAAAATGCTTTGGCAGAATATGCCCTGCATCTGAATGGCAGTAATCTGGATGGCGTATCCTTTACCTATACAAAGACAGAGGATGGTATGTGGCAGAGAAGTTCCCTGGATGACAGTCCGTTTCAGACAGCGGGGAATCTGGATTTTGTGCTCCGGGATTTTGACGGGGATGGCAATGAGGAACTGCTTACCTATGATATGGAGAAGAGAGACGGAGACTGGGCAGTTACAGTCAGCATGTATGAGCAAAAAGACGGACAGGTGCAGAAAGCAGATACCAAAACTTTGCTGGAAAAGGCATTTTCTTTCTGTGACAGCGGGGATGTCAGATTTTTCCTGAAGGATGATAAATATATCTGCATGGACAGCGGGCTTTCCTGCTTTGTCATTGCGGATGGGATGCAGTATGCGGTCAAAGCCTACAGCTATAATGGAGAAAAGCTGGTGGAGATGGCAAATGAAGAACTGCAGGGTTCCGATTTTTATGAGGTCGGTCATTCCATGACAGAATATGTAGATCAGCTTAATACGATGGGCTTTTCCAAAACAGCAGCAGCTGTGTATGACAGAGATGTACTCCGCGTCTGTGCGGCGGACAGTGGCATTACCTTTTTATCAAAGATCCTGCTGCATCATTCCTATCTGGAAGAGGATAAGACATGGGCATATGATCCATACGCTTATATGGAATTTGTAGAGGGCGAAGAAGCAGAAGATGCTTATGTGTTACCTGAAAGTAACGAAAAAGAGCTGTCAGCGGATGAATTGAGAGATCTGGGAGAAGACAGGCTTCGGATTGCCAGAAATGAGATCTATGCCAGATACGGCAGAAGCTTTCAGGATGAAGCGTTAGAGCAGTATTTCCAAAAGAAAGCATGGTATTGTCAGAGCGAAACTATAGATGATACAGTCCTCTCAGAAACGGAGCTTGCAAACCGCGATCTGATCCTGCAGGCGGAGCAGAATGCGGCGTTAGAAGACCGCATGCTACCGGAGCAGTATCAGCCGGCGTATGAAAAGCAGGATACGGAAACAGAAAAGAATATGGAAGATTTGCTGAACACCACAGCCTACAACGGTTTCTTAAGCAGAACGTATCAGAATGTGAAGGACGCGGAGCTGGGAGAGATTTTCTATAATGGAGCCGGTATTTCAGGCAGTGCAGGAGCCTTACAGGAAGAACTGAAAGCGGAATATCTGAAGGTCAGTGGACAGGCGGAGATCTATACAGATTTTATGGCATTGTCTGAGCAGGAAATGGAAGTCCTTCTGCAGAACGAAACAGGTCTTTCGATGGCAGATTTCAATCACCGGATCGGCTGGTATTATCTGCCCGCTTACGGCGCATTTGCAAAGGAAGTCAGTGATACCAACTTCAAGCAGATCGAGGTGCAGGATGTATATTATAATAAAGCAGCAGATGTTTACTCTGTACTTTACAGAACACCGGGGATTATGGATGAAGACGGAGAAGAGGGTTTGTACCGGGTAACATTAAAGCAAACGGGAGATCACTGGCAGATCATGGCAAATACGGAAATCTGACAGACAGGTCGAATCCTGCAAAATGCTGTCTGTTATCACAGAATTTTACAAACCGCCCGGTTGCTTCTTTATGAGATGATTTCATGGAAAGGTTGACACAGCAGAAACAATGCCTTATAATCGTTCTAAAAAGAACGATAAAGGAGGGAAAAATGTATTTCTGGGATAAGCATAAAACAGTTACAAGCTATTATGAAGTGCTTTCCGGTGAGGTGTGTGACCGGTATGGCTTAACGCAGATGGAATATGATATACTGATGTTTCTGCATAACAATCCGCAGCATAATACCGCTGCAGAAATTGTAAAGATCAGAAAATCAACAAAATCCCATGTTTCAACTTCATTGAAAAAGCTGGAAGAGAAAGGTCTTGTTGAAAGAATACAAAGTGAAGATAATAAAAAGCATATTGAGATTGTTTTGCTGGATCAGGCAGAGGAAATCGTGGAAGCAGGAATAAATGCACAAAAACAGTTTGCAAAAAATGTTTTAAGCGGAATGACAGAAGAAGAAAAGCAAATGTGTATGAATGTATTTGAAAAGATCTGCAATAATGCGGAAGAATGTTTAAGAGAGCATAAGGGGAACGCAAATGAAAACTAAGTTTTGTGTAAAGAAAGATGTAATGGAAGCGATATTTGATACGGCATATTTGATTTTTGATCTGGTTGCCGCAATTTTATTTTTTATATTCTCACAGGGAAATATGCTGTTTATTCTTTATGGAGTATTAACATTAACACTTTGCGGAGGGGATGCTTTTCATCTGGTGCCAAGAATTATCAGAGCAGTACATGGAAGTAATGATAAAATAAAGAGACAGTTGGGAATCGGATTGCAGGTATCGTCTATTACAATGACAGTATTTTATATTATTTTGATGTATATCTGGAAATTTACATTCCCAGAATTAAAAATGCCGGCAATAATTGAAGCAATAATTTGGATATCTGCAGTCGTCAGAATTGTAATATGCATGTTCCCACAGAATAACTGGTGTACCGATGAAGGAAATATGAAATTATCTATCATCAGAAATGCGGTCTTTGCAGTTACCGGTATAGGGGTAATTATTTTATATATAATTTCCGGGAATACTTATGGATATCATATGACAAGGATGGTTGCAGCCATTATTATTTCTTTTGGCTGTTATCTTCCGGTAACTTTGCTGAGTAAATCAAAACCAAAGGTCGGACTATTAATGATTCCAAAGACTTGTGCATATATGTGGGTTATTGCGATGGGACTACAGCTTATGTTTTAAAAGCTGTAAAAGAATAAAAAAGGGAGGATATCAGAATGAAGATAGAAAACTTTGTAAGGCTTATGACAGGGCGATTTGATAATAAAGAACAATTTACAGAAATGAAAAAAGCCGGGAAAATGTTTCCGTATGCACAGCATGTAAATACAGTATGCAACGATAAAATTAAAAATATGCCCGAAGATTTTACAGGGATATTTATTGTAGAGGAAAGTTATTATGAGACGGATGGAAAATGTCATGCTTCACCTCATTTGTTCCTTATTACAGAGAATAAGGATGGAATCATGCTATCATCCTATGAAATACCTGTGGGAGAAGACAAGACTAAGTTTTCCTATGATTCCATGAAGTCTGTAGATTACGGAGAGCTTAAAAAATCTGTGAAGTTTACACCGGCACTATATCGGGAAAAGGATGGCTGCTGGGAAGGGGGAAGTGTGAGCCGTTTTACGCCGGTTATGACATTCCGGTTATGGGAGAAGTTTTCAGATGATTGTCTAGAGGTGTCAGAAAGCATGGAAGTGAACGGGAACAGAACCTTTGGATATGATGTCCCGATTATTTACAAAAGAGTAAGATAAAGTATAAGACTGGACAAAAGCCATCAACTGACCGATATATAAAATAGATACGCATCACAGAAAAAGGTTCGGGGAGAAACAAGAGTATGGTAATTCAGAAAACAGATCAGACAATGCAGGCAGTTCAGAATGAGAATCTGCAAAAAAGTGCGGGAAAAAGAAATAGAAGAGCGCAGAATACACAAAACACGAAGAAAAATGTGGACGGAAGATTCCTGATCGCAGGATCTTCCAAGGAACAGATCGAAAAGAAACGTAAGCTGGCACAGAAGCAGGCAATGAAGCTTGTCAAAGATGCCTTTTCCGGGGATCAGGCGACAAAACAGAATATAGAGGATCTGAAAGCACAGAAGGCGGAAAAGGTCGCAGAATATCAGGAAAAAATGCAGCAGATCGGCAATATTTCTGCGGAAAAGGATAAGCTGCGGGAAACGTATGGAATATCGAAGGATTCGCAGGAGCAGAAGGATCTGGAGCTTTTGGAAAAATACCAGAATAATAAGCTGGGTATCTTTTCGGATGATTTCAGTAAGGAAGAAATTGACCGGTTAAAAGAACTGGCAAATGAACCGCGGACAGAATATCAGAAACAGGTACTTTCTTTAAATGGAAAAAAGGCTGCTATGCAGTCAGATGCAGATCTTATGCAGCAGCAGATCATGGTGCTGACGCAAAATCAGTCGGATGCCAAGGTGGATCAGTTAAAATCCCAGGATATGTTAAAAGCCGGAGATGCTGCGGAAGAGATCCAAAAAGCAGCATCGGATGAGATCGTTGGTATGGTGATCGCGGATGCCAAAGAAAAGCTGGATAAAGAACTGGAAGAGAAGAAGGAAGAAGCCGAGAAGAAGGCAGAAGAAAAAGAAGAACAGGACGAGCGGATCGAAAAGGCAAAAGAAGAACGGAAAGAAGACAGAGAGATGATCGAGGGAGATCTGGATGCGGAAAAGCTGCAGGCAGATGCCAGTTTTCAGAAACAGTCCGTTACGCAGTCTGAGGAGACAACGCAACGGATCAATCAGATCATGAAGAAGAATCACCTGATCAATGAGGATCTGAAGGGTATCGAGATCGATGTAAATTTTTAAAGATATTTGCGCAGGCCTTTTGGATAATGATTTTTCATAATAGAGCCTGCCAGTTTGCCCCAGCCAAGGCTGTAACCGTCGATACAGATCAGATACCAGCCATTTTTCCCTTCGTATGGGAAGGTTTCGCCGGATAGGAAGCGGATAGCGGTTTGTAACTGCAGTGGATCAGAAGCGTCTAGGTTTACATAATTTATGACCTGTTCAGGGCGCAGGGAAAGAGCCAGTGCATGACCTGGGATAAAACGTTTTCCGGAGAGCTGCCCTAAGTGAAGCCCCGCGCGCAGTACCTTCAGTCCATGCAGGGAAGGTGCCTGATCAGGCAGCAGGTAGATCTGTTCCCCGAAAGCGGTCATCTGACCGGAGAGCGGGGTAACAAGCGTTTCCTGCAAAAATGCGGATAACAGAGAAGCATCCTGAGAGATCGCACCATTTGACTTGGTGCGGTCTCTTTTTTTGGAAATCTGACGACCGGAATTTTTGTTCTTTTTGCCGGGAAGAATGACTTCGTGATCGGAAAGCAGAAGATCACCGGCGGAAAGACTGCATGACGCAGTGCCTGCCTGTGCGTGATCGGCAGTATTTTCACCTTTCTCGAGAACTGCAACGAAATGTCCTTCTCCATGGAGCTTATGCGGCCAGAGACGGATGGCAGATTCTGCTTCTTTTATAAGTCCATGCTGCATACCATCATACAGAGGAACCTGTATGAGCCGGTAGAGCGGATGGGTATCTAAAAACTGCAGGATGCACTGTTCATCTTCCTCCGGCGAAAAAGTACAGGTCGAATATACCATGCGTCCGCCTATTCGGAGCATCAGGTCTGCCTGCTCTAAGATCTCCTGCTGCCTTTGGGCACACAGGGCTACATTTTCAGGGCTCCACTGCGAAATGGCTTCGTCATTTTTGCGGAACATACCCTCGCCGGAGCAGGGCGCATCTACCATGATCCGGTCAAAAAAGAGCGGAAAATGAGCAGAGAGCTCTGCCGGTGCCATGTTTGTGACGATCGCATTGGAAATGCCCATGCGTTCTATATTTTCTGACAGAATGCGGGCTCTGGCAGGATGGATCTCATTGCTGATCAGAAGTCCCTGCCCCCGCATGGCGCCTGCGATCTGTGTGCTTTTTCCACCGGGCGCGGCGCAAAGATCCAGTATCTTTTCACCGGGCTGTGCGTCTAAATAGGCAGCAGGTGCCATCGCACTCGGTTCCTGTATGTAGTAGGCACCGGCTTCGTGATACGGGGATTTGCCCGGGTGCAGCTCCTGTGGATAATAAAATCCTGTGGAGCACCATGGTACAGGCGTAAGCGTGCAGCCAAGGTGGGAAAACAAGGTGCCCGCGTCTCCTTTTAATGGGTTTATGCGAAGTGCCTGATAATGATCTTTGTCATAGCTTTGTATAAATGATTCATATTCGCTTTTTTCGGGTAAAAGCTGTTGCATACGCGAAAGGAAAGCTTCGGGTAACGAAAATGCCATACATAATCTCCTAACATGATTGCTTCCTGATCCGGAAGCAGTATTCATCTGTTTTCTTATTATATAGGGTTTGCGCCAAATGAGCAAGACAGACGGTGGGAGTATCCTCCTATTTACAGACACAGAATGTGTCGATATAATGGAGCTGAAAGAGAGAGTATATCATGCAGAACAAGAAGAAAAAACGGAAAAAGAAAAATCAGAAAATGGTACTTTGGAGCAGCTTAGGGGTTCTGTTTGCCTTTCTGCTGGGGCTTTTGATCGCAGGCAGCGTATATTGCAGCAGCCATTTCATCAAGGGAACGATCATTAATGAAATTGATGCGTCAGGACTGACGATGGAGGAGCTGGAAAGCCGGATGCGGGAATATGTCCTGACTGTGAGGGAGCGGACAGGAGAGGGCAGTTACATCACAGAAACGATCACGGGAGATCAGATCGGCGTAACGGTTTCCAATACAGACGAACTCAACGGAATTTTGAAACAGCAAAATATTCTGAAGGCGATTTCTTCTTATATAAAGGGAGAACAGCAGGTATATACCGTAGAGAATCTGTATGCCTATGTGGACAGTGCCCTGATGACTGCGATACTGAAGCTGCAGGGCTTTCAGGAAAGCTTTGTGGTAGAGCCTGTGGATGCCCATATTTCAGGGTATGATGCAGAGAATGGGTATCGGATCGTACCGGAGATACGGGGAAATGTACTGAACCAGACTAAGACGATCCAGACAGTGGAGACGGCAGTTGATGCTCTGCTCACAGAGATAGATTTAGAGAAAGCGGGCTGCTACGAGGAACCATCCGTCTATGCGGATGATGCAAAGCTGATAGAGCGTCTTGCACAGATGAAGCAGTATACGGATCTGCGTATTGTGTATCATTTCGGACAGCAGGAGGAAGTCATTGATGGAAGTGTACTTTCCGGGTGGCTGTTGGTCGATGAAGAGACAAATAAGGTCAGTGTATCGGAGGAGAAGATAGATGATTTTGTTGTCATGCTGCGTAAGAAATATGACACGATCTTTCGAAGCAGAGAATTTCAGACGAGCTATGGCAAAACGATCACGATCGAAGGCGGTGATTACGGCTGGTGGATGAATTACAGCCAGGAGCAGGAGCAGCTGAAAGAAATGATAGAGAACGGCGAAAGCGGAGAGCGTATCCCTGTTTATTATCAGACAGCGGCAGTATATGGCAGTCAGGACTATGGCAATACATATATTGAGATCAATCTGACCGCACAGCATCTTTTCTTATATGTAAACGGAGAAAAGAAAATGGAATCCGAGTTTGTATCCGGGAATGCGGCAAGAGGCTTTGATACACCGGCGGGTATTTACGGTATTACCTATAAAGAGCAGGATGCCATGCTGGTAGGGGAAAATTATGAAACACCGGTTTCTTACTGGATGCCATTCAATGGAAATATCGGACTGCATGATGCAATCTGGAGAGACAGCTTTGGGGCGGATATTTACAAAAAGAGTGGTTCTCACGGCTGCATTAATATGCCTTATCTGAAGGCGAAGGAATTATATGGGGAGATCGCAAAGGGAACGCCTGTCATCTGCTATTATCTGGACGGAACGGAATCGGAGCAGACGATCGGTCAGCCGGATGCGGAAAAGGCGCAGGCAGTTGTTGATTCGATCGCCAAGATCGGAACCGTTACAAAGGACAGCAAAAAGAAAATAGAACGCGCAAGACAGTTATACAATGATGCATCTGCTGAGCAGCGGGAATACGTAACAAATTATGAAGTACTCACCGCTGCGGAAGAAGCATATCAATCGCTTAAGAAGTGATGTGTGAGCTGCTCAAGCCAGATCGCAATGGATGGATTCAGTTCCTGTGAATAGAGAACCTCTTTTGCACGAACCGGTTCATCCGTGATCAGGCAGTCGATACCGAGGCTGAACATGCGCTCCATGTCTTCGCGTTCATTGACTGTCCAGGCATAAACTGCTTTGCCGTTTGCATGCATATGATTGACCAGCTTACGGGTAATAAATGAAGATTTAATACTGAAACCATCGATATAGCTGAGGTTTTGGTAATTTCCGTAAGCAACAGGTAACAGATAGATCGTCTGGATGGAATCATCCAGCGATTTTATTTTTTTCAGGGAATCTAGTTTCTTGGCAGCAACCACGCAGTGCTCCGCATAGTCATGGGATTCGATCAGAGCAACCACGCCTGCTTCCAGGCCGGTATCGGATATATTTGTTTTCAGTTCGATATTCAGATCGATCCTGTCCTTACAAAGCGTCAGCACTTCATCCAGTGTACAGATTTTTTCGCCTTTGTAGGCGGGAGAAAAGTGAGAACCGAAATCCAGAGAGAGAAGCTCCTCATAGGTCAGGTCGGAAACGTTTTTGTCGATACCGGTCAGGCGTTTTAAGTTGGTATCATGCACCACGACAATGACATGATCCTTTGTCTGCTGGACATCCAGCTCGATGCAGTCAGCCTGATTGTCGATCGCAGACTGAAAGGCGGCAAGTGTATTTTCCGGTGCATTGTGGCTGTCACCGCGATGCGCGGTAATGGTTGGTGTGGAAAGCAGGATATTCTGGGTCCAGAAGATGCTCGTATTCTTTAACAGATCCAGATAATAAAAGTTGAAGCCTGCGGCAAGGATCACCAGAAGCAGAAGCAAACGCTTACTGATCCTGACCAGAACAGAACGGCTTTCCGGAACCGGTGCAGGGACTTCTTCCTTCTGCTTCAGCAGCTGTCTGTAATAGAGTGCACTTAAATAAGAAAATGTTAGTGGGATACTGAACAGAATGTAAAGCTCGAACAAAAAGGACAGGATCGAGCTGAAGATCATATAGATTGTGCTGCTGTTAAAATGGTCTGTCAGGACAAACCGGACAAAGAAAAGGCTCAGCATAAAGCAAAGCAGCAGGATCACCGCCAGGACAGCCAGAATCAGGATGTTCCAGGCAAGGAGCTGCAGTGCTGTATGGAAATAGTGTCGTTTTGTCAGCTCTCTGCAGTGTGCCCTTGCTTCTTTGAAGCTCCCCGGCTCTAAGCAGTAACAGTGAAGACTTAAGCAGTAACGGATCGAAAGAAGCAGACAGATTACAAGGATTACACAGAGCACGTGAAATACAGTCTGATTCGACCGGATATAATACAGGATCTGTCTCTTATACACATCTCCGAGCCCACGAGACGGAGCTACA
>ENA-OZES01001083-OZES01001083.1-human-gut-metagenome-genome-assembly--contig:-NODE-1083-length-11856-cov-5.332853_pt1 | contig 11856 bp, 9 predicted proteins | sample MGYA00245068_ERZ653609 | MGnify/ENA primary metagenome ERZ653609 (study PRJEB26926, sample SAMN06164898) | human gut metagenome | biome: ENVO:00009003; feature: ENVO:2100002; material: ENVO:00002003... | reverse complement strand
CGAGATGTAGCTCCGTCTCGTGGGCTCGGAGATGTGTATAAGAGACAGGTGCTCCGCTCAGGTGTCAACGCCCGCCAATATCAACTATTGCTTATAAAAAAGGCTGTCGGCAAAAGTTTCCCGGCCCTTGCCAACAGCCTGAATCACAGTAATCTCAAAAAACGTATCACTATGATGCTTAAATCCAATTCCGGCAAGAGCCGCCGAGGGCTCGCTCTTGCTCTTGCGCCCGCCGCGCTTGCGGCAGTGGCAGTGTTCAACATTCCTGCGGTGGCGTCCGTGCTCAGCGCAGTGTCCAGTGCCAGCTTCGCATCTTTGCCGCACAAAGTTACAACATCCGAGGCGTATGGCAGCAATCAGGCAGCAGAAAATTCCATCGCCGTTGCCGAAAACACCGAAAACAGCGTGGACATCGCAGTGGTATCAGACCCTGTGACAGTGGTGAAACTCGTCTCACCGGCAGAGAGCAACACAGCCTCAACCGAGCAACCCAAGCAGGAGAGCAAGGAGTCGCCCAAATTCATATTCAAGGTGGACGGTAAGGAGATATTGCCCAATGCCAACGGCGTATATGAGTACAAAGGAATCCGGTTCTCCGCCGAAAAACTCAATATGCTCAACTCCGCCTACATTGAATCAATGTCGATTGACAAGCAGAACAACAGCATTGTGATCAACCTGCTGGGCGAAAATGAGAAACCCTCCAATATTGTGGCCAAGCTGCCGCAATTTCCCGGCGGCGACAAAGCATTGATGCAGCATATTGCCACCACCATCAAATATCCCGAAGGCGCACCCGACGATGGCAGCACATATCGTGTGGTGGTAGCGTTCGACATCTCAGCCACCGGCAAAGTGGGCGCCACGAGGATAATCCGCTCGCAGGGCGAGATTTTTGACAACGAAGCTATCAGGGTAATCGCCACCCTGCCCGACTTCGAGCCGGCGGTTAACGAAAACGGCGAAAATGTTGCCTGCCAGTACACAATCCCCATCTCATTCAAAGCCATGTCGGGCGAATAAAAAGATTAAGGACATGATTAAAGCGCGATTTTTGGTTAAATTTTGCAAAAATTCATATTGAGCACTTGCATAACTGAAAATCGCGCTTTACCTTTGCAACAGTTTTTCATGGTATTAGATTTAAGGTAAGAAGATTATTCGTCGTGATGACGGATAATTTTTTTGTTTTAAAACCCCACGCATTATGTTAATATAGTTAAAAACTGCTCAGTATGAGCAGTTTCGCACCAAAATATTGGCATTTTTTTGGAATAAAATGCCGCAGATAAATTCAAAATCATTACCTTTGCGGCTTGAATGATGATAATAAATCACAAAAACCAATAGCTTATGAAAAAAATTTACATCACATTTCTCGCATTAGCAGCTGCCGGGATATCGGTCAATGCCCAACAGCTTCCCAACGTGGGATTTGAAGGCAACTGGAAAGCTTGCACCCCCTGGACAAGCAACGGCAACTCAAGTACACAGGGTGAGAACCCCGAAGGCTGGTGCATTTCGCATGTGATAGGAATGGGCGGCACAGGTGCAGCTACACTTGGCGCCAAAACCACCGGCTACAACTCCACCAATGCTGTCAACCTCAAGCAGGTGTTCACCGGTTTCGGCACAATCGGATCAAATGTTCCCGCATATATCACCCTTGGTACCACATGGTCCACCAGCCAGGGAACATTCTCCATCAAAAATACCGACGGCGGCACATTCGGCGGCATGGAGTTCACCGGACGCCCCGATGCGTTCTCGTTCTACTACAAGCGCTCTCGCGGCACAGACAAGCCTGATGAACGCTCATCGGCCATAGCTTATATGTGGAAAGGCTCATGGACCCAGGCAAGTGTGCCCGGCAACATCGGTGCACTCGCTAGTTCCGTGAAAAAAGTTGATATGGTTGACCGCGACCGTTGCGTGCTCGGCTACGACATGACCGGCACCCAAGGCGGCACAGTGACCAACAACGGCGGCGTGCTGATAGCTTCCACCATCAACTACATCACATCCAATGCCTCCGATTGGACCAACGCGCTCTACGAGTTCGATTACAAAACCACCGACACCCCCGAGAAAATCAACATCATCATCTCCGCCGGTGACTATTTTGCCGGCACAAGCGCTGTGGGCAAGGACAATGAGCTTACCGTGGACGATGTGAAGCTGATCTACTTCTCGCGCCTCAACACCCTCAGCGTGGGCGGCAACAGTGTGGAAGGATTCGCACCCGACAAATACGAATACACTCTCGACACCACCATGCCCGCTGAATCGGAATTTGCCTACACCCTCAAAGGCAACAGCGGCACAGCCAAAGCTTCTTTGGCTCTCGACACTGAGAACAACAAAGCTACCATCACTGTCAGCAACGCCCAGGGCGAGGATCTGGACGGCGCGAAATCGCACACCTACACCCTCAACTTCAAAGCTGCCGAACCCCCTGTGCAGCGCGTAGGCACACCGTTCAACGGCACGCTGACCGTGGAAATCGATGAGGAGGAACCTTTCGTTGATCCCAACGCCACAGTATATATTGAAGCTAACGAAACTACCAACGCTGTGCTCCGACTCTACAACTTCCAACTCGGTGAAGGGTTTGTGATAGGTGACATCGTGGTGGATGTGCTTCGCGAACCGACCGAAGACGGTGGATGCAAAATGACCGGCGAAATCGAGCATCTTGAGCTTCTCGGCGGCGCCATCATTGCCAATGTAAGCGTGGAAGCCTACGAAAAGGACGGCTATCTCACCGCCAGCATCCCTGTGGTGTGGCTGCAGGAAGGAGGTGAGAAAGTGAACATCGCTGTGACATTCAACGGCACCGGTGAATCCCTCCCCGCCTCCATCGGCACCATCAACGCCGCTGACATCAACGCACCTGTGGAATACTACAACCTCCAGGGTATGCGCGTCAATGCCGACAACCTCAGCAACGGCATCTACATCCGCCGTCAGGGAAGCGAATCCGCAAAAGTCCTGATCCGCAAATAATCATTTAACACACTCATATTCAAAGGAGCACCATCGGTGCTCCTTTGTTATTTTACCCCCCCCCATTCATTAACACACATTAACATTTATACATGTTGGTTTTATTAAATTTTGTTTACTTTTGCGATAGAATAAACAATTAAAGATTCAATTATTATCCTAACCAAAACAATTAAAAAGATGAAAAAACTTATTTCTGCAATTGCTGCAGTGGCTATCTGCGCATCTGCAATGGCTCAGGACTACAATCGCGTAGGCATCAGCTACAACAACGACCACTATGGTTTCAACAAAGAAATGAAGTATGATGATTACGATGGTTTCAGCCTCAATGGTGTTGGCATCGACTATCGTCATGGCTTCCAGCTCGGTGCAAAACCGATGTTCATCGAAACCGGTGCAAGCTTCAACTTCAACTTCGGTTCAACATCATTTGGCAAGGAAGAAGATGAAGGCTATTGGATGGAACCCAAAATCAACTACACCAACATCAACCTTTTGGTTCCCGTAAACTTTGTTTACCGCTTCAACATCACCGAAGATTTCAGCATCGCTCCCTACATCGGTATCAACTTCAAGCTCAACATGGTGTCAAAGTTCAAAGAGAAAATCGACACCAACATTCCTTCGGAATATCTTGAGGATTATAACCTTGAAGGCGAATGGATCAATGTTTACAGCAAGGACGAAGAAAAAGGTATGGGCGACAAAGACGCAACATGGAACCGCTTCCAGATGGGTTGGCAGATTGGTGTTGGCTTCCAGTACAAGCCTTTCTACCTCGGCATCCAGTACGGTACAGACTTTATCCCTGCTTACAGCCACAAGTTTGAATACGATGGCAAGAGCATCACTCCCCGTGTGAACGTAGGTAGCCTCCGCGTATCCTTGGCTTACTGCTTCTAATAAGGAATATTTTTTCACTGAATATGTCAGAGTTGCCTTTGATGGTGACTCTGACTTTTTTTATGGACGAAAAATTCATGTTTTCTTTTGTTAATAAAAACAAAACACATATATTTGTCAGCGAAAACATATCTTTAACCTTAATAAACATTTAAAGAGATGAAAAAATTTATTCTTGCAGTTGCAGCCGTTATGGCAATTGGCGCAACACCTGCATTTGCCGAAGAAGAATACGGCATGCAGAAAGGCGATTTCTCCACTGAAATCATGTTCAACCCCTTCTCGGATGACTTCGGCACATTCAAACTCGACCAGCTCAAGCTCCGCTACATGTTCTCCGACAAGGATGCTGTTCGCTTCGGTATCGGCTTCGGCTTGGACAACAACAAAACCACACCCGATCCTGAAGATAACGAAAATACATGGGTAAAGCAGACCTCAGGCAATTTCTCCATCAACCTCGGCTACGAGCGTCACCTCATTCAGAAAGGCCGTCTTGACATCTATGTAGGCGCAGGTCTCGGCTACGAGCGCATCAATGCCGGCTCTACAATCCACACTGAATATGACAATGAGGATTACGAATACAAGATGCACAACGCATGGGGCACTTTTGATGGCGACGATTTCAGTGTTGACAACAATAACCGCACCGCCAACATCTTCCGCGTTGACATTTTCACCGGCATTGACTTCTATGTTTACAAAGGCCTGTATGTAGGTGCTGAACTCGGCCTCCGCTTCAATACTGCCTGCAAGCCCGGCTACTACACCAGCGGCCCCGGCTATGATGACAATGGCAACTTTGTAAAGAATATGGAAAGCAAAAAAGCTGACAAGCAGACAGAAGTCAGCTTCAAGACCTACTGCGAACCCGCTCTCCGTCTTGGCTGGACATTCTAATAGGAAACATTTTTCATAATATATCATTCGGTGCCACCCGTAGCGGGAGGCACCGATTTTTTTATGCGGGGAGGTTTTTGGGCAATGATTATGAATTGTGGATTAACTTGATTAATTTTGTACTGAAATTAATCAATCGTAACCGAAAGAAATGAAAGTACTGAAATTCGGAGGCACATCAGTTGGCACGGTTGACAGTCTTCGCAATGTGAAACAGATTGTGGAGAGCTGCAGCGAGCCGGTGATTGTGGTGGTGAGCGCCCTCGGGGGGATCACCGACCGACTGATAGCCACAGCCAGGCTCGCGGCTGAAGGAGACGAAAGCTACACAGACTCATTGCAAGAGATAATCAACCGCCACCATAGTGTGATTGAAGGGATAGTGCCGGAGCAATGGCAAGCCGAAATCACGGAGCGCACCGATGCGCTGCTCGAGGAGCTGTCCAACATATATAAGGGGGTGAGCCTGATACGCGACCTGTCGTCACGCTCGCTCGACATCATAGTGAGCTATGGTGAGCGGCTGTCAAGCACCATCATCAGCAAAATCATCAACGGAGCCGAGCTGTATGATTCGCGCAACTTCATAAAAACGCTCAATCAGTTTGGCAAGCATGTGCTCGACAATGACACCACCCAGAAGCTGATTCACGAGCTGTTTGACAACAATCCATTCAAAGTGGCTCTCGTGCCGGGGTTCATATCGTCCGACGCCAAGGGGGATGTAACCAACTTAGGACGCGGAGGCAGCGACTACACCGCAGCCATCCTCGCCGCCGCGCTCAATGCCCGTGTGCTGGAGATATGGACCGATGTGGACGGGTTCATGACCGCCGACCCGCGCATCATCCCCAACAGCTATGTGATAGAGCACATGTCGTTTATCGAGGCTATGGAGCTGTGCAACTTCGGTGCCAAAGTGATATATCCGCCGACAATCTATCCGGTGTTTCACAAAAACATCCCCATTCTCATCAAAAACACATTCAATCCCGAAGCCCCCGGCACCTGCATCAGCGAGCAGCGTCCGTCGGCGGAGGGGAAAGATATCAAAGGAATCTCGTCAATCAACGACACCTGCCTCATCACAGTGTCGGGATTGTGCATGGTGGGTATCATCGGTATCAACGCGAGAATATTCAACGCGCTGGCACGAAACGGCGTGAGTGTGTTCATGGTGTCGCAGGCATCAAGTGAAAACACCACCTCGTTTGCCGTGCGCAACGCCGATGCCCAGAGAGCTGTGGAAGCGCTCAACACCGAATTCTCCGCCGAGATAGAAACCGGTGAGATGAACGCCATCCGCGCTGAATACAACCTTGCCACTGTGGCTATCGTGGGCGAAAACATGCGCCACGCGTCCGGAGTGGCCGGCAAACTGTTCAACACCCTCGGCCGCAACGGTATCAATGTGATAGCGTGCGCACAGGGAGCATCCGAAACCAATATTTCATTTGTCATCGAGCTTAAGAACCAGAAAAAGGCTCTTAATGTGATCCATGACAGTTTTTTCTTATCTGACACCCAAGTACTCAACCTTTTTGTGATTGGAATTGGCAACATTGGGCGTCACCTACTCCGGCAGCTTGCCCACCAGCAGGAAAATCTTCTGCGCAATAAGGCTCTGGAGCTCAAAGTGGTGGGCATTGCCAATTCCAGACTGGCGTATTTCAACCGCGACGGCATCGACACCAGCCTCAGCGATGAGCTGCTCAAACAGCATGGAGTGCCGTCGTCACCGGAGCTGATAGCCAACGAGATTGAGGCTATGAATATTTTCAACTCTGTGGCGGTGGATTGCACTTCGTCAAAGGATATCGCCGGGATATACCAGCGGCTGATTGACCACAATGTGAATGTGGTGGCCGCCAACAAACTCGCCACTTCGGGCAGCTTCGACACTTACAGCAAACTCAAATCCACTGCCCGCAAAAAAGATGTGAAATGGCTTTTTGAGACTAATGTCGGTGCCGGGCTGCCGGTGATCAACACCATCAACAATCTCGTCAATTCCGGCGACACCATCCTGAAAATCGAAGCCGTGGTGTCGGGCACGCTCAACTACATATTCAGCACCCTGAGCAGCACCACCACCTTCAGCAGCGCTATTGCCAAAGCGAGAGTGCTCGGGTACAGCGAACCTGACCCCAGGGTGGATCTCAGCGGCACCGATGTGGTGCGCAAACTGGTGATTCTTGCACGGGAGGCGGGATATGAGGTGAGCATCGATGATGTTGAATCCACACCGCTGCTGCCGCAGGAATTGTTCAGCGGCACTGTTGAGGAGTTTGAAAACGCCGTTCCCTCGCTTGACGGACCTATGGAGCAACGACGCCAAGAGGCCGCCAAGGCAGGCCGTAAGCTGCGGTTTGTGGCCGAATTTGCCGATGGCAAAGCATCCGTAGGGCTGAAAGAGGTGGATGCCTCGCATCCGTTCTACTCCCTGGAGGACAGCAACAACTGTGTGTTGCTCACCACCGAACGATACAGGAATTTTCCTATGGAAATCAAAGGGTACGGTGCCGGCGCTGAGGTGACCGCCGCAGGTGTGTTCGCCGACATCATCAGTATTGCAAATATCAGATGAACTGTCATGCTCTACCACAGCACATCATCAAGATACAACACGGCCACTCTCAAGGAGGCATTGCTGCACACAGCGGTTGACTCCGGTGCGCTTATGCCCGACCGCCTTCCGGTGATTCCGAAAGCCATCATCGCTTCGCTGCCTGCCATGCAACTCTCCGACTTAGCGTATTGCGTGGCCGCTTCGCTGTTTGGCGAAGATGTGGACCTTGAAATCCTCCGGCAGATAGCGATGAAAACCTATTCCAACCAGATACCGCTCGTGAAGCTCGACAAGCAGGTGTTTGCCCTCGAGCTGTGGCATGGCCCCACGGGCACGGTAAAAGATTATAGCGTGGGGTTCATGGCCGGACTTGTTGACCATATCGCCGTGAGGCAGAAAGAGAAAGTGAAAATCATGGCCACCGCCACTTCCAATGTGGCCAAAGCCATTGTGCACAGCTACGCCTCCCGTCCGGGGATGGAGGTGGTGCTCCTTGTGCCGCGCATCGGTGCCCACAATACCGATATGAGGTATATGGAGAATGTTACATCCAACATCCGTTTCATTGACATACGCGGCACCGAGCACCAATGCCGGCAGCTTATGGCCGAGGCACTGGCTGACAAGGACCTGCACCACAACGGGTATGTGACAGCGGCATCCACACTCAATATCGGTGCATTGCTGCCCCAGACCATACATTTTTTCTACGCCTACTCGAGGGCGGTGGCGCAAGGAGCCTCCCCCGACAGCATAGTATTCGCTATCCCCTGCGGCAATATGGCCGGACTCACAGCTGCTGTCATGGCCAAACGTATGGGGCTGCCTATCAAAAGGATAATCGCCACCGGAAATTCCAACTTCCGGCTAAAAGAGTATCTGGAAACAGGCGAGTATCCCACCCACCCGACAGTCAACACCATGGCCCACGCTTTGGATATAGCCCATCCGCTCAATCTGGCACGGCTCAAGGAGCTGTATGACAACTCTCACAAAGCTATGGCTCAGGATATTGTGGCGCGAAACTATGATGACGGGCAGATCAGCAACGCTGTCATCACGGCCAGATGCGCCATGAGCTATGAGATAGATCCCCATTCAGCCACTGCGATGCTGGGAGTGAGCGAGTGTCTGGAAGAAGGAGAAACAGGTATCATCCTCTCCACCGCCCGACCTGAACCGTCCACCCGGCACCACAATATCAAGGCCACCAACACGATAGCGCCGGTATACCAACAGTTCAAACAAGCATTATTAAACACTTAACCAAATAAAATTCAACTAATTATGGCAAACAAAAGAAATCTCAAGAAACAAATACGCTATATCTGCGGCTCTGTGGCCGGCGAGTGCCTTATAGCCCGCGAATTTATCAATGGCATCGAACCCGGGAAGATGAACGATGTGATTCTTCACGCAGCAGAGCTGCAGTCGTCAGCCATCCAGAAAGTGTCGGTTGCATTTGACAAAACACCACGCGATTTCAATTCTATGCGCGAGTACCATGCCGCCAAGCGTGCCTATTATGCCAAAGCGTATGCCAAGCTGCGCGAAGAGTTCAACAATAGTATCCAGCAGATTGTTAAAGAGATGAACGGCCTCCTTCCCGCAGCTCAGCGTGAAGCCAACAAACAAGCCGCCGCATCGAAATGAATCTAAGCGCAACGATATTGAGGATAGCCGGGTGGAAGGTGAAGGTGTCTTTGCCCGACTATCCTAAATGTTTGATATGTGTGGCACCGCACACATCAAACTGGGACTTTATACTTGGCGAGCTTGCCATTCACTCCGTGGGGCGAACCGCCGGATTCCTGATGAAAGAATCATGGTTTTTCTTTCCGTTGGGGTATTTTTTCAAAGCCATCGGCGGAATACCGGTGTCGCGAAAACGCGGCGTGAAAAAATCAGTCACCGAATTTGTGATTGAAAAGTTCAGACAGTCGTCCAAAATGTCGCTCGCCATCACCCCCGAAGGCACAAGAAGCCTCACCACACAATGGCACACCGGATTTCTTCATATTGCGTATGAAGCCAAAGTGCCTCTGCTGCTTGCCGCCATCGACGCCGGCACCAAAACCATATTTCTCACCAAGGAGTACACCCCTACCGGCGATGTGGAGCGCGATATGGCAGCCATAAAACAATATTATAAACAGTTCACAGGGATATATCCCGAAAAATTTTCCGCCGACTGATGCCAACAGAAAATCTCAAAGTGGCCCTGATACCCCACGACATAGTGATGGGTGATGTGGCAAAAAACCTTGACATCGTGGAGCAGAGGCTTGAATCAATCCGTCCCGGCACCGACCTTGTGGTGCTCCCGGAGATGTTCAATTCAGGGTTCACCGTTGACCTGCAGCTGCTTCAGTCGATGGCAGAGGATGACCATGGCCGCACCATGCAGAGAGTGGCCGGATGGGTGAAACGATTTGGGTTTGCCATCTGGGGAGGCTTCACTGCCAAGATTGACAACAGGTATTTCAACCGCGGATTTATGGCGATGCCCGACGGGAGCATAGAGTTCTACAACAAACGCCATCTGTTTCAATCCGGCGGGGAGAGCAGGATTTTCACCCCGGGCATGGAGAAGTGTCCGATAATGCAGCTCAAAGGGTGGAACCTGAAGATGAGCATCTGCTACGACATCCGGTTTCCGGTGTGGAACAGAAGCGTGGCCAACGAGTATGACGCACTGATAGTGCCCGCCAACTGGGCTCATTCCCGCTTCCATGCGTGGAAGCATATGCTAATGGCACGAGCTATTGAAAACCAAGCCTTTGTGGTGGGGTGCAACAGAGGAGGCACCGACATTTACGGCAGCTACGATCTGAATGATTCGCAAGCGTTTGACCATATGGGATATGATATTGCCGAGCGTTGCGGGGATGGCACAGTGTATGCCACCTTTGATGCCAAGCGATTCGCCCACGACAGATTAAAATTCCGGCCGTGGATGGATGCCGACGAATTTCAACTCGTCCTGTAGCAACGCGAACAGCTGCGGAAGCACAGCCGTGTCATCATCATTCAATATCTTGCAGGTGCGCGGATGGATATCTATATCCTCCGGCAGAGCCTGAGCATTGATCCGCGCCTCCACCTGGTGGCGGCTGAGCGAATTGCGGTTCATCACCCTTGCCACTCGCAGAAATTCCGGAGCGGTCACCTCCCACACCGAATCAACCATTCGGTCGAGCCCCGACTGATAGAGTATGGCAGTTTCCACAAACATCAGATTCCTGCCCATGGACTCACGCAAAATATCTTCCCTCACACATTTATGCACAGCGCTGTTGAGTACGGCCAAAGCATCCGGATTGGCAAATACCACCTCCGAAAGCGCCTCACGGTTGATAGAGCCATCGGGGTTGATGGCCCCGGGGCAAATATGATTTTTAATTACCGATTTAATCTCACCTGAGCAATCCATAATCCTCCGGGCGCGGCTGTCGCAATCATACACCTCATGCCCCATGGCTGCGAGCATGCGGCACACCACACTTTTTCCGCACCCGATGCCTCCCGACACCGCCACGATACGGCAACAGTTATTTTTCAAGGATGTATTCAACGCTGTCGGGATAAAGAGTGACATTGCGATACAGCTCAGGCATGAGCGAGGGAGTGAGCTTTATCTTGCTCTTACTGAGGTCGAGAGTGGCATAGTCGGCGTAGGCCTTCACCGGATAATCATCATTATAATCGCTCATCGGCACCAGATATGTGACATCCACCGACGACGGGAATGTAATCAATCCTATTCCCTCGGGGAGGTTCACCACCTCCACGGGCACACTGCGACGCTTGGAAATCAGCGGCTCCACCGGCACAGTGATATTGATTTTGTCGGGGATGAAACGCACACCCGGAATAGGCTTGATGCGCACCTCATACACGGAAGTGTCCTTGAGTTCAGAGCGCACAATCCATTCGGTATCGGCCACTGTGAGTGTGCGGGGCACACCGCCGACCGCATAGGCCATGACGCTGTCAATATCGGCCTTGATGGCACCTGAGATAATATACTGGAAATATGGCAAAATCTCGGAATTGATATGCACCGGCAGCCTCGTGCCGGGAGTGGATGTATAAACGAGACTCAGCGAGTCGGGACGCGAGGACACAACATCCACCGACTGTCCGAAATATTCGCTCAACCGGCTTTCAAACTTTCCTTTGGGCACAAGGATGGTGTTGTTCTCAGGGTTGGCATATTCCGAGAATTTGACTTTGAACACAGGCATCCCGCCCCATAAAAACCGTATGAGCTGCGAGCCCTTACCCTCCACTATAGCCGAAATTTTCTGCGGCACATCGCTGATCACCGTCACACTGTCGGGAACATCCTCAACCACAAGAGGCACATCAAAATCACGCTGGATCTGAGTGTCAAGGCTCAAAACCACCCAAAACACAAAAGCCTGTCTCTTATACACATCTCCGAGCCCACGAGACGGAGCTACATCTCG
>ENA-OZES01001079-OZES01001079.1-human-gut-metagenome-genome-assembly--contig:-NODE-1079-length-11906-cov-11.154502_pt1 | contig 11906 bp, 1 predicted proteins | sample MGYA00245068_ERZ653609 | MGnify/ENA primary metagenome ERZ653609 (study PRJEB26926, sample SAMN06164898) | human gut metagenome | biome: ENVO:00009003; feature: ENVO:2100002; material: ENVO:00002003... | reverse complement strand
CAAAAAAATAATATAAAATGTCTAAAAATAGCATCCGTAAAGTGATAGAGCATTGTGCCAAGAATTGGAAGCAATGCTCTATTTACTTATAATATAAAGATAAGTAAAATTAGTATAAGTAAAAGTAAGTATAAGGAGAAGTAGGTGAATAAAAAATATGCTATGGAAAAATAGAAACAATAATGAAACAAAGCCCAAAAACCTTGGCATTGTAAAGAAATACACCTTTAAAGAACGTAAAAAATCTAAAATAAACATAGCAGTAAAAATAGCTATACCAGTAGTAGTAATAGCCATAGTTTTAGTGAGTTTTATTTTAGCCAATTATAAAAAGCAAAACGAGAATTATCAAATAGCGAATTCACAGGATTTCCAAGCCGCAACATATAGTGACGGATACAAAAAAACATCAGAATTAACTAATGCAGATTTAGCTGATGCATACCAAAAGAATTACCAAGAAGAATCAGTGGCTGATGGAAGCTATTTATTCAAAAGTGCAGAGTGGACTAATAAACAAAATGGAGAAGGATTAATTACAATCAAAGGTACACAAATTCAAGAGCTAGAGGATACTAGTGCCTTATATGTCGCTACTATGTGCTATTATCATGGGCTATCTGAAGATATAGTAGTAAAAAATATAGTAACATTAATGAAATTTTATGATAAAGTGGATTTTATTGCAATAAATAAAGCCAATGAAGCAGGAATTGTTGCAACTAAAACTTTTACAGAGGATTCTACAGAAGAAGAAATTAGAAGTTATGTAAATACAACAAAAGCAGCAGGAGTCGATGCACCACATTATATAAATAGTATTCCTCCTGCAATAGAAAAATACCTATTTGGAAATATGGGAGATAGCTATATTAGTGAAGATAAACTAATAAATAATCCGACAGCAATTTATGTGTCTTGTGATTCTTTCTATTTAGATGATAAACAAAGTGCTTCAGATGTATGGGGAGTTAGTTATGCAACTGAAAAGTATTTTAACTTTATTAATGAATACTTTGCAGGAAGATATTTTTCGATGTCTCAAACTTCACAACAAAGTGCTAATCCTGTTCTAACCATAAGATTTGGAAAAGGAAAATACGATGCTAATATACTAAATATTGTACTTGGAATTTTAAATCCTGAAAACTATGGCGAAGCAGAATTAGCATTAGATGATGAACAATTAAAAAAGTGGGAAGCAAATACAAGTGATAATTTAAATTTGTCATTTACAAATAAAAAATATGCTGCAGATTTTAGCTATGACAAAGACTTCGAAGAAGCCGGAGTACAAGTAATCACAAACTGTACTATTGCAGATACGGTACAGGATTACTTTGAAATTGTAGATGTTCAAGCAACAGGTGGATCAGATAGTATGCAAACAAGAGTTACGGGACAAAACATCTTATTCTATGATGAAAATTATGTATGTGGTAACGAAGTAATTATAAAGATAAAAGTAAAACTAAGAGATGATGTTATCTCACATTTTGATGAATTTGAAGATACGAATTTTGGAAAAGCAACATTAAGTGGAAGCGTAAATTTATCTGTAGACTCACCTAAACTTGCACCAATAACAACTAGTTATACAGTAAATTATTTAGAAAAAGGAACAAACGAGGTTTTACATATAGCTAAAACAGATAATAATATTCCTATCAATACTCAAATAAAAGCAACCGATGAAGTAATAGCTATAGACGGATACAATTATGATAGTGCAGATAAAGCAACTCTAACATTAGGAAGTGGAGGAAATGTTTTAAATTTATATTATACTAAAAGAACAGACCTAAGTTATAAAGTAAACTATCTAGAAAAGGAAACCAATAAAGTATTAAGTACACAAAAAGTAGTAAATGGACAAACATTCCAAACAGTAATAACTTCGGCAAATGAAGCTATAAAAATAGATGGATATAATTATGATAGTGAAGACAAGACAACATTAACGATAGGCACAGGAGAAAATATAATAAATCTATACTACACCAAAAGAACAGATTTAACATATAAAGTAAATTATCTAGAAAAAGGAACAAATACCCAGATAAAAACTCAAAAAGTAGTAAGTGGTCAAACATATCAAGCAGTAATAACTTCAGCAAATGAAGTAGTAGATATAGATGGATATAATTATGATAGTGTAGATAAAGATACACTAACAATAGAAACAGGCGAAAATGCAATTAATTTATATTATACAAAACGAACAGACCTAAGCTATAAAGTAAACTACTTAGAGAAAGATACCAATAAAGTATTAAGTACACAAAAAGTGGTAAAAGATCAGACATTTAAAGCAATAATTACTTCAGCAAATGAGGTTATTACAATTTATGGATATAATTACGACAGTGCAGATAAAGATACATTAACAATAGGAACAGGAGAAAACGTAATAAACTTATATTATACAAAGAAAGATTCAAGTGTGTTGGTACATCATTATATAGAAAACACAACAGAAAGAGTACCTTCAATAACTAAAGGACAAGTAGTAGCAGATGAAACTGTACAAGGAAAAGTAAACGATCAATATAAAACAAGTGGGTCAAGTAACATAGCAAACAACTATGAACTTGTAACAAGTAAATTACCAGCAAATGCTACAGGTGTTATGACAGAAGAACAAATAGTAGTAACATATTACTATAGACTAAAAACACCAACGATAACGTCACAAAACATGACTAAAAACGGAACAACAACAATAGAAAACTTAGCAGATGAAATAACATATAATATTTCATACAAAGTAACTTTAGTAGATTATATAGGAGATGCAGAAGTAACAATAGTTGACACTCTTGCATATCCAATAGATGAAGCAAAGTCAGATTTGGCAGGAGGAAAATATAATCCAACAAGTAAGACCATAACATGGGTAGAAACAATAATAGATATAGATACTTACGAAAATCAAAATAATGACATAGCAATAAACAAAACAATAAAAGTAGTATATACAGGAATAAATCAAGGAACAACAAATATAAAAAATACAGTAACAGGAAAGATAAAAACAAAAACACCAGAAAAAGAATTCGAAGAAACAACAGCAACTACAAATACAACTACAGAATTTTTAGTAAATATTCCTGTAAGTAAAATTTGGGAAGATGACAATAATAAATTAGGTCAACGTCCAACAAGAGTAACATTTAAATTAACTGGAAGCGACGGAAGCGAATATACAAAAGAATTAGCGAAATCAGGAACATCAGGAACAACTACAACACAGGACCAAACAAATCCAAATAAATGGAACGATATATTCGAAAACTTACCAAAATATGATAGTAACAACCAAGAAATAAAATATACATTAACAGAAATAAATGGAAACTTAACATATTATGATGTAACTGTAGACAATACAGGAAAAATAGTAACAAATACAAATAAATATGGAAAGGTAACAGTACATTACTACATAATGAATACAGACGGAACGACTACAACCACAAGAGTACCAGATGCAAATGGAAAAGAAATACCAGATGTAGTAATAGAAGGGAAAGAAGGAGAAGAGTATCATACAACATGGGCAAATAACGTAAATGAAAAATATGAATTAGTAGCAGAAAAACTACCAGCAAATGCTACAGGAAAAATAGAAAAATATAACGAAGAAAAACCACAAGAAGTAATCTATTATTACAGATTAAAACCAGCGAAAGTATTAATAAATTACTTAGAGAAAGATTCAAATCAAGTGTTAACAGCTCAAGAAAAAATAGATGGACATGTAGATGACAAATACAACACAAATACAGAGCATAGAAAAGAAACTCTTTCATATAACGGAAAAATGTATACTTTAGTAGAAGACAGTGGAAATACAGAAGGAACAATGACAGTAACAGACACAAAAGTAACATACTATTATCTACAAAACACAAAAGCAACAGTAAGATATGTTGCAAGAGACCCAGAAACACATGAAATAGTAAAAGAGTTAGAAGAACCATATACACAAGAAGGCTTGGTAGGAGATAAGTTTGTGACAAATGAAAAAGCATTTATAGGATATAAATTAGTAGAAAGCCCAACAAATAAAACAATAAATATGACAAAAGAAGAGCAAACACTAATCTACTACTACGAACCAGTATATACAGGTTTAATAGAAAACCATATAGATGATAAGACTGGAAGAGTGCTATATACAGAAGAACATCAGGTACAAGTAGGCACAGAATACAACATACCAAGCAAAGAATTCGAAGGATATGATTTAGTAGAAAGTAAACTTCCAGCAAATGCGGAAGGAATAATGGGAGAAGAGTTAGTAACTGTAAACTATTATTACATCAAAAAAGCAGTGTTAGAAGTAAACTATATAGATATATATACAAATAAACCATTAACAGACAAAAAAGTGGATAACACAAAACATGAAGGAGACTTATACACAACAGAACAAAAAGAATTTGAAAATTATGATTTAGTAGAAGTACCTTCAAACGCAAGTGGAACGATAGCAGTAGAAACAGATGAAGAAGGAAATATAACAAATAATAGGACTGTTGTTACATATTACTATACACAAAGAGCAATTGTAGAAGAACATCATATAGATAGCTTAACAGGGAAAGATATAGAAGAGTCTAAAATACATAATGGACATGTAGGAGATGAATATGATATACCTTCAAAAGAATTCTTAAGCTATCAACTAATAGAGGAAGATGAAGAAGGTAACAGTATGTTACCAGCAAATAGCAAAGGAACAATGACAGAAGAAAAGATAGTAGTAAACTATTACTATAATCAACCAGCAAAAGTAATAGTACACTATGTAGAAAAGGCTACGGGAAAAGAGCTAGAAGAAACAAATTCAGAAACAGGAGAAGTACAAAGTAGCCAAGTTACAATTGAAGGATTCAATCAAGATGAATACACTACAGAGGCAAAAGAATTTAAGTATTACACATTAATAGAAAGCCCAGAAAATAAAGAAGGTAAAATGAAGGTAGAAATAGTAGAAGACGAAGAAGGTAACCAAGTAGTAAATAATACAATAGATGTATACTATTACTACCAAGCTAAACCATTTAACATAGGAGTAGAAAAAGAGATAACAGGAATAGTTGTAAATGGAGAGACTAGAACACCAACAAACGGAAAATTAGAAAGAGTAGAAATATATAGAAAAGATGTAGAAAAAACAAATATACAAATAGTATATAGAATAAGAGTAATAAATAGTGGAGAAGTAGAAGGAGCAGTAACAATAGAAGATAAACTACCAGAAGGAATGAATTTAGTTAATGATGACGGAACATGGGAAGAACAAGATGGAATATTAAGAAAGATAATACCAGAAATAAACCCAGGAGAAACAAAAGAATATACAGTAGTACTAAATTGGAATACAGCAGAAAACAACATGGGAGAAAAAGATAATGTAATAAATATAGTAGATACACAAAATGTGCCCGGATTTATAGATAACAATGATAAGGATAATACATCAAATGCAAATGTAATCATAAGTGTAGGAACTGGAGAATTACCAATAGGATTAATACTTGCATTAGTAGCATTAGTAGGATTAGAGACAGTAACATTAAGATATGCAGTTGTATTAACTAAAAGACAAAAGAAAAAAGTAAATAAGAAATAATATAGAAAGCCAAACTATTAAGCAAATAATAGTTTGGTTTTTTTTGATAAAACAACAAAAATGCCAATCAATGCAATCGGGATAGGGAAAACCAAGATAGGAGAGATATGAAAAAGCTTGCGTCGAAATATGTCGAAAAAGACACAAAAAAGTAATACGAGTGAAAAGAAAATAAAAGAAAAGCTTGCGTAAATTCGAAGAAGGGAAGAAAAAGAGGTGGAAAAAATAGCTATTTAATAAGATAAAAAAACTTGATAAAATCAAAGTAATATCAAGTTTTTAGGGGGATACAAAATGTTTAAGAAACAAGAAGGAGCAAAAATAAAACTAATATTAGCAGGAGGAGTGCTAGCAGTAATTTTAGTAATAGTATCAGCAGTAATTATAGCTAGTATAGAAAAAGCCAATTTAGTAAAAGCAAATCCAGAATTAGGAAGAGCAATGAACTATGAAGAATTTACAGATAAAGATGAAGAAGTAGAAGGTACTGAAAATGTAAAATTTAGTGCTTTCTTTTTGCGTGATATAAATCAAGATGGATATGCAGAAAAAATAAAAGGAACATGTAAAGAAATAGGAAAAGAAGATACCTTGTATATGGAGATAAATGTAGAAACAGCAGGAATGTTAAAGAATGCAAAAATAGAGATACAAGGAAACAATTTCTATTTACAAACATCCCTACCAAAAGATAATGAATTAAAAGATAATTACATAGGAAATAACATAAAAGTTATAGAATTTAATGATTTAAACAACGGAACCCAAAAGCTATTAACAGGAATAGTACGAAGTGGAGATTATTCATATACATCAAGTAAAGCGGATGCAATAGGAAATAATATAAATAATTTATCAAGACAAGACAATAAAGTAATATTAACAGGAACATATGTAAATGAAGAAAATGAAGAGATAGAGATAAGAAAAGAAGTAAACTTAGAAACAGACTGGTATGGAGAGACAAGAGCAAGTATAAGTACAACAAACCAAAGCAAAAATCTAGAAGATGTAATAGATGAAGAAAAAGGAGTAGTAAAATTAGACTTTACAGTTTATACAAATGAAACAGCAAATGAATTAATATTAAGCAAAAATTATGTAGAGGGAGAGATACCAGAATTAAATGGATATGCACCAACAAGTGTAGAGTATACAGGAAGCACAGGAAACTTTAACTATAATGCAGAAACAAGAACATTTACAATAGATAGAATAGCCGAGGTAGATGAGCAAGGAAATGTTACAACAAGATTATCAAGAAGTAACAGTTATGGAATAAAAGTAGTTTATCCAATAGAAGCATATCAAACATTAGGAACAGAGACTATACAAATAAAAATACCAGTAAAAACATATTATGAAGGATATAATAACCCAAATGAAGAATTTACAAATCCATATAAGTCAAATACAGCAAGTTCTACAATAGTAGTAAATTGTGAGAACCCAAAAGGAACTGTCTCAAAATTTGATGTAACAGTAGGAAAAAGAGTATATAATCCAACCACAAGATACATGGTTTCAAAAATAAAACCATTAAATATATATAACGGAGTATCAGATGAAGAAAAAGATGATACATATACAGTATTATGGCAAGCATATATAGGAACAGGAGAAAACTTACCAGGACTAGTAATGAAAGAAACTGCAACAGGAAATGCACAAGTAACAGATCAATTTATAAAGACAAATGCAGAAGAAGAGAGTACAGATGATGTAGTATCAAATGTAGGAATATATTTTACAGGAACAGATAATATTTTAGGCGAAGATGGATGGATAAAAGTATATAACGAAGAAACAGGAGATTTACTGGTAACATTTACAAAATATGATTGGAATAAATATTCTAGCAGTAATCCATATAAATACGAATTACCAGTAAAACATATACGTGTAGAGACAAGTGGAATAGTAAAAGATGAAAGTTATTTATACGTATATAACATAAAAGAAATAGATGATAATAAAATAACAGAAAAATACGAAAGAGCACAATTTGATGAATTACAATATATAAAATCAACATTAGTAGGATATGTAGGAGAAACATATGTAAATACAGATACACATCAAGCAAATTATGAAGCCCCAATATCAGTAGCAAATCTACGTATAAGTAAAAATACGATATCAACACAGGCAACAGAGAAAAACGAAATAATATCAATAGAGGCAGAAGGAAATACAAACTATAATGAAGTAGAATGGAAAAATGGAATATTCTTAGTAAAATTACCAGAAGAAATAATAGATGCACAAATAAACAATGTAGAAATAAATAATTCAAGTGTAAATATAGAAAGTTATGAATTAATAGAACAAAATAATTGTAAATACATAAAGGTAGTAACAAAAAATGATAGTCCTGCAACATATGAAATAACAATAGATGTAGATTTATCACCAGATCCAAGAAAAGCAACAAGTACAAGAAATATAGAGTTATATGCATCTAATGAAGGTGGAGAAAATTATTATTATAAAGCACAAGATATATATGATGTAAATAATAACTTAAATACAGAAGAACAAGTAAACTATAGAACAACAAGTATAAGTATGGTATCACCAAATAGTTTATTAACAAATCAAGTTGCGAGTGATTATGATGATAAAGGTAGTGAGGTAATATCACCACAAATAGCAGATATAAAACCAATATATGCAATAGTAGACCAAGAACAAGAAGTACAAACAGTAAGAATAGGGGTACAATTGAAGAACAATTATGCAAGCACAACAAGTGAGATACAAATATTAGGAAAGATACCATTCGAAGGAAATACATATGTAATAAATGGTGCAGATTTAGGTTCAACATTTACAAGCAAGATGACAAATGGAGGAATAGAATTACCAGAAGAATTAAAAGAAAGTGCAACAGTATATTATTCAGAAAATGAAAATCCAGATAGAGATTTAAGTAAATCAGAAAATGGATGGAAAACTGCAGGAGAAGTAACAAATTGGGATAATGTAAAAACATATTTAATAGATTTAGGTAATTATGTAATGCCAACAGGAAAAGAGTTTGTATTTAACTATGTTGTAGAAATTCCAAATGGATTAGCATTTAATGAAGTTGCATATAGTCATCATGCAATATATTTCTGCTTAGATACAGACGAAGGAAAATATAGAACAGAGACAGAACCAAATAAATTGGGATTAAGAATAGCAGAAAAATATAATTTAGAACTTACAAAATATCAAAAAGGAAAAGATAAATTAGTAGCAGGAGCAACATATAGAATAACAGACGAAGAAACAGGAGAAAGCAAAACAGGAGTAACAAATACAGAAGGAAAACTAGCAATATCAAACTTATATGCAGAAAAAGCATATATAATACAAGAAATAAAAACACCGGATGATTATGAATTAAATTCAAATATTATCAGGTTTATTGGTCATGTGGATGAAGAAGGAAACTTAAGTATAGAAAGAACAGAAGGATTTATAAAAGGAGACATGACAGTAACCAAAGTAGATGGTGAAGAATACAAAGTAAATGTAGAAGTAGAAGATGAAGTAAAAGCTAGTATAAAAATAACTAAAAAAGAAGAGGGAACAGATACACTAATAAGAGGAGTACGCTTTAAACTAACAGGATATGGATTAAGTGAAAACGGAAAAAGTGTTACAACAAATGCAAATGGAGAAGCAACACTAAGAGGCTTGTCTGTGGAGCAAGAATATGCATTGGAGGAAGTGAAAGCAGAGGGATATTATTTAGCAAGTCCAATAAAATTTAAGATTGTAAATAATGATGGAAACTATAGTATAGAAGTTCTAGAAGGAGGAAACATTGAACAGAATACTATAGAAGATAATGGAATACCAACAATAAATGTAACATTAGAGAATGATAAGATTCCTACATATGATTTAGAATTAACGAAGATTAAGAGAACAACACCTGTAGAAGAAGGAGAAAATAGCGAAGGAACAGAAGAAACAACATACCTAGAAGGAGCAAAATTTAGACTATATAAAGGAACAGAAGAAATTGGGGAATATGTAACTGATAATACAGGCAAATTAACAATAACAGGGTTATATCAATACCAGACAGATAAAAATATAGACCAAACATATACATTAAAAGAAGTGTTAGCACCAGACGGATATGCAAAAGTAAAAGATATTAGATTTAAAGTAGAAGTAGTAGATGGAACATTAGTATTAAAAGAAATAAATGAGAATGATGAAGAGACAGATTCTACAAGATATACTGTAGAAGGAAATATAATAAAATTAATAGTAGAAGATAGTCCATCATTTAAATTAATAAAGAGAGATGAAGAGACGGGAGAAGTATTACCAAATACGAAATTTGCAATATACAATGTAGACGAAGGAGAAGTAGAAGCAAGAAATAGTAAAGGAGAAATAATTGGAACAAAAGAAATAATAAATGGAAAAGAGTACTATACAGTAACAACAGATGCAAGAGGAGAATTAACTTTAGATTTACCAGAAGGAATGTATAAAGCAGTAGAAGTGCAAGCAAGTGATGAAAAGTATGATATTTCAGACCAAACTTATTACTTTGGTATTGGTGGAAGTAGAGAAGGTATAACAAGACAAAAAATAAAATGGGCGACTAACATAGGCGGAACAGGATACGACTATATTACTACTGTGAACGAATTAGATGATGGAGGATATATAGCAGGTGGATACTTTAGAAGTAGTAGTATAACAATAGGAGACTATACAATAAAAAATAATGGTTCTACATCATATAATGATGGGTTAATAGTGAAATATAACAACAATAATGAAGTAGAATGGGCAAAATCGATAGGAGGAAATTCTAGTGATGAGATTGTCGCAGTTACAGAAACATATGATAACGGAATAGTAGTATGTGGGAATTTCGAAAGTAAAAAAATAAATTTAGGAAATGAAAATGCTATAGATAATTCTGGATATAATTATAATGGAATTATAATAAAATATGATAGTAAAGGAAATTTATTATGGACAAAAAGATTAAATGAAAATAGTAATGAAAATATGATAAAATCAATTACAGAAACAGATAATGGAGAATTAATACTTACAGGATACGTAAAAAATAATATAGAAATAAATGATAATTTAACATTAGAAGCCCAAGGAGAAAAAGATGGATTAATAGCCAAATTGGATGAAAATGGAAACATAATTTGGGCTAAGTTAGTGGGAGGAACAGAAGATGAAGAATTATTATCAATAACTGTAGTTAATGATAATAAAATAATTGCAGGAGGATATTTTTCTAATCAAATTGTTATAAATGGAAATAATATTGTCTCACAAGGAAAAACAGATGGATTAATCTTAGAATTTGATTCAAAAGGTGAAATTATATGGAAAGACATAATAGGAGGCAGTGGAGAAGATAGAGTTTTGTCATTAAGTAAAGACTTAAATGATGGATATATAGTAGGAGGATATTTTTCCGATAGCATAAATTTAAATAATGGTCTAAAAATTGACTCTAATGGAAATAAAGATGCACTTCTAATAAAATATAAGCAAAATAATGAGATAGAATGGGAAAGAAATTTTGGAGGCAATCAATCTGAAGTAATCAATTCAGTTTCAGTAATGAGTGATGGAGGATATATAGTAGGAGGATATTTTGGAAGTAATCAAATAGAAGTAGGAAACGGAGAAATATTAGGAAACAAGACTATTAATTCGGGTACTGATGGAATGATATTAAAATATAATAATTTAGGAGAATTTGAATGGCTTAAAGAAATAGGAACGGTGTATTCAGAAGAAGTAAAGACCGTCTTAGGAACTAGAGATGGAGGTATGTTAGTAGGTAGCTATTATTCAAGAACAACAGTTAGATTAGAAGATGGTGAATTTACGTTTAAACAAACTGGAGGAGACGGAATAGATGCTTTACTAATAAAATATGAACCAATGGTTGGCGAAAAAATAGAAGTCAAGGATGCAGAAACTATTAATAACAATGATGATAGCTCAATAGAAAAAATCATACCAGCACAAGATGGAGGATATGTAGTAGGAGGCACTTTTTATAGTGATATCAATATAGGTACAAATAATATTGTTAATAGCGGAAAAAAAGATGTTATATTAACAAAATATAATGTTTCTGGAGAGATTCAATGGGTTAAAAGCATCGGAGGAAGTGGTAATGAATATATTTCTATACTTAGCGAAATTAAAGATGGAAGTTATATCTGTCTCTTATACACATCTCCGAGCCCACGAGACGGAGCTACATCTC
>ENA-OZES01001078-OZES01001078.1-human-gut-metagenome-genome-assembly--contig:-NODE-1078-length-11916-cov-5.450889_pt1 | contig 11916 bp, 10 predicted proteins | sample MGYA00245068_ERZ653609 | MGnify/ENA primary metagenome ERZ653609 (study PRJEB26926, sample SAMN06164898) | human gut metagenome | biome: ENVO:00009003; feature: ENVO:2100002; material: ENVO:00002003... | reverse complement strand
CTCGGAGATGTGTATAAGAGACAGGTTCAGCGGTCATCACGCCGCCCCCTTTCTTTGGCACATCCGGGTGCCCGGGCCAAAGAAGCAGGCATCCCGCTGTTCCATGGTCAGCCCCAGCATGGCAGAAAGACGGTCGGCTTCGCTGACTTTGAAATCGCTCTCGTCGTTCAGCTTCTGATGCAGGGCGCTGCTGCTGATGCCCAGCACCCGTGCCACATGGCCCAGTTTCAGGCCCTGGCTTTCAATGTAGGCGCGGATCTGTGTGGTATTTGTCATCAAAGGTTCTCCTTTCATCTGGATCTCTGCGTGTCGTTTCACAATCTTTGGTTGTATTATAGTTCGACGTTGATTTTTTGTCAACTATTTTACCAAAATCGCGCGAAAATAGTTGATTTTTAAGAACTTTTCTGATATACTCACGGCAGAACATTCTTTTTCAGGAAAAGCGAGGTCTCTGCCATGTCAGAACTTTCCCGCCGTATCTTACAGCGTCGGCTCGAGCTGGGGCTCTCTCAGGAAGAGCTTGCCCAGCGGATGGGCTACCGCTCCAAATCCTCCATCACCAAGCTGGAAAAAGGGGTCAACGACATCCCGCAGTCCAAGGTGGAGGAGTTTGCCGCTGCATTGGAGACCACCCCCGCATGGCTGATGGGGCTGGAAAACACTGCGTTTGTCCCGCCGGGGTTTGAGCCCCTGCCCGAAATGGTGCGGGTACCGCTGGTGGGCAGCATTGCCTGCGGCACCCCCATCACCGCCGAACAGAACATCGAATGCTATATCGGCGTTCCTGCCGCATGGCACGCCGACTTTGCCCTGACCTGCCACGGCAGCAGCATGGCCCCCACCATCTGCGATGGCGACATCGTCTGCATCCGCTGCCAGCCCGAGGTGGAGCAGGGCGAGATCGCCGCCGTGCGGATCGGCGACGAGGCCACCTTAAAGCATTTTCACCGGCAGGGCGACACCGTTATGCTTCTGGCCGACAACGCCGCCGTCTGCCCGCCCATGATCTATGCCGGGCCACAGTTGAACGAGATCCAGATCGAGGGCAGAGCCGTGGGCTTCTGCAGAGGTTTATAATATGAACAACGAAACCATGACCCTGAAGGTCATCGCACACATCCACACCGCCTTCCCCACCAAGTTTGGCATCCCCCGGCAGAGCGGGCTGGTGGATGGCCTGCGGGGCGAGATCATCTTCACTCCGGAATACCGCAACGCCGATGCCCTGCGCGGACTGGAGGATTTCAGCCACATCTGGCTGGTGTGGCAATTCTCCGGCGCGGTGCGGGAGAGCTGGTCTCCCACCGTCCGGCCCCCGCGCCTGGGCGGCAACACCCGGATGGGCGTGTTTGCCACCCGCTCCCCCTTCCGGCCCAATCCGCTGGGCCTTTCCAGCGTCAGGCTGGAGGCCATCGAGCACCGCCCGGAGGTGGGCCCGGTGCTCATCGTGCGGGGCGCAGACCTGATGGACGGCACCCCCATCTACGACATCAAGCCCTACATCCCCTACGCCGACTGTCACCCGGACGCGGCGGCAGGCTTCACGGCACAGACCCAGACGCACAGGCTGCAGGTCGAATGCCCGCCGGAGCTGTGGGAGGCCGTACCCGCCGCCGAGCGGGACGGCCTGCGGGGCGTGCTGGAAAACGACCCCCGCCCCTCCTACCAGCACGACCCGGAGCGGGTATACGGAATGGAATTTTCGGGATTGGAAGTCCATTTTGTCGTAGATGGTGCTGTTCTGACCGTGACCGGCATCACCCGCCGCTGAGAGGTGCCGCCGTGGAACTGCGTACCATCAACACCTTTTTGCATATTGCGGAGCTGCACAGCTTTTCCCGCGCGGCACGGGAGCTGGGGTATTCCCAGTCGGCGGTCTCCGCACAGGTGGCCCAGCTGGAAGCCGAATTGGAAACGCCGCTCTTCGACCGGGTGGGCAAAACGGTCCGCCTGACCGATGCCGGGCAGACCTTTCTGACCTATGCCCGCTCCCTGCTGGCCACTGCCGAGCAGGCCAAGGCGGCCCTGCAGCCTGCCCGGCAGGTCAGCGGTACCCTGCGGGTGGCACTGGCAGATTCGGTCTGCAGCACTTTTCTGCCCGACCTGCTGCAGCGGTATCACGCCCTCTGCCCGCAGGTGGAGCTGGTACTCCGCACCGCCACCGACGATGAGATGCTCCAGATGCTGGGCTCCAATCAGATTGACATGGCATACACGCTGGACAAGCCGCTGCTGCAGCCCAGCTTCGTGCTGGCTGTGGATGAACCGGAACCAATCTGCGTGGTGGCCCCCGCTGGGCACCCATTGGCCGGGCAGGCAGAGGTCACGCTTCAGGAACTGGCCGGGCAGGAGTTCCTGCTGACCGAGCGAGGCATGAGCTACCGTGATGCCCTCGACCAGTGCATGGCAGCGCATGGGCTGGCCATCAAGCCCTTCCTCGAGCTGGGCAGCGCTTCCCTGCTCTGCCAGATGGTCGAACACGGCATGGGGCTTTCCTTCCTGCCCGAGTACATCGTACAGAATGCCCTCGCCGCCGGAACGCTGGCCCGCCTGAATGTCCCCGCCTGCCGCGTGGAGATGCGGCGGCAGCTGTTCTACCACAAGGACAAATGGCTCACCCCCCAGATGAAGGCATTCATCACGCTGGTGCAGAGATAAAGATAGCGATAAAAAAACAAGCCTTTCCGCTGGTGTCGCACTGTAAGGTGCACCATACGGAAAGGCTTATTTTTTTGTTACTTTTTCAACAGGTCGGAAAGGCACTGCACCGTCCGGCCATGGTAGCCGGTGACGGTCTCGGCGTGGAGCAGGCTGCTCAGGACGCTTTCCTCCACACACTCGGCCACCGCCCGGAACAGCGGGTTGATGGCATCATCGTGGAGCATCTCCATGGGCAGGAGGGCTTTGTCCGAGTAATGCGGCATCCGGTTGGCCGTGGTAAAGGCCAGAACGATCTCACCCGAACCGTTGCCGCAGGCACTGCCGGTGCGGGAAAGCCCCACCAGCGCCCGGTGGCAGAGCCGCCGCAGCTGACGCTCGCTCAGAGGGATATCTGTTGCCAGCACCGTGATGATAGATCCCTTGTCCTCATGGGGCGGGATGCGGGCTTCCAGCAGCTCGTGGATGGGCGTGCCCGCCACGATGAGGTCATCGAAGGTGGCATGATTGGAGAGCACCAGTGCCCCGATGGTGTAGGACTTACCGTCCAGCTCCACCAGCCGGGAGGCAGAACCGATGCCGCCTTTCAGCCCGTGGCAGCGCATTCCGCGTCCGGCACCCACTGCACCCTCGGCGAAATCGGCTTTGCAGTCTGCCAGAGCGGCAGCCACATGCGCCTCGGTGACATGCAGGCCCCGGATATCGTTCAGGCCGCTGTCGTTGCACTCGCAGACGACCGGGTTCACACTGCCAGTGGTCTCGCAGATATCGGGGTTGCGCTCCAGCATATATTTGACCAGCGCCGTTTCCACAGTGCCCACACTCAGGGTGTTGGTAAACAGGATGGGGGTCTCCAGTGTACCCAGCTCATCGATTTGGACAAGGCCGGTGGTCTTGCCGAAGCCGTTGATGACATGGCAGGCCGCCAGCACCTTATCATGGAACACATCCCCGGGGTGGGGCAGCAGCGCGGTCACACCGGTCTGGATGTCGCCATCCGCCAGTGTGCAATGGCCCACTGTCACGCCCGGCACATCACTGATCTTATTGCGCTCCCCGTGGGGCAGATGTCCCACCCGGAAGCCCCATTCATTCTTATCGATTCCCATAAATACCTCTCCGTTATTGCTTTCCAATACCGCCCCTCCTGATCCGAAAGGCAGAAAAACAGTCGTGCGTAAACCTGGCATCCCCATGGGGGAACTGCCACAACAGGCGGCTGAGCAGGTTCACCCCTCAGAGTGCTTCACGCGCTGCATCTCTCCCAGATCATAGGGGGTGTTCTGGTAGACGTAGTAGTTCAGCCAGTTTTCATACAGCAGATGGGCGTGCGCGCGCCAGCGGAAGAGCGGCGGCTGGCTGGGGTCATCGTTGGGGTAGTAGTTTTTGGGCACTGCAATGGGCAGGCCCTTGGCCACATCCCGCTTGTACTCCGCATCCAGCGTATATTTGTCGTACTCCGGGTGGCCGATGACGAAGATCTGCCGGCCGTTCTCGGTGCTCATCAGGAAAGGCCCGGCCTCATCGCTCTCGGCAAGGATGCGCAGCGCACCGCAGTGGTCAATATCCTCCCGACTCATGGCGGTGTGGCGGCTGTGGGGGGCATAGAACACCTCATCAAAGCCGCGCACCAGCGGGTTGGAGGGCCGGATGACCCGGTGCTCGAACACGCCGAACATCTTGGCAGGCAGCAGCTCCTTGCGGATGCCGTAGTGGTAGTACAGGCCCGCCTGCGCACCCCAGCAGACATGCAGGGTGGAATAGACGTTCGTCTCGCTGAAATCCATGATCTCGCACAGCTCCGGCCAGTAATCCACCTGCTCAAAGTCCATGGTCTCCACCGGAGCGCCGGTGATGATCATGCCGTCGTAGCGGTTATGCTTCACCTCGTCAAAGGTCTTATAAAAGGCTTCCAGATGGGCCGCCGAAACGTGCGTTGCCTCATGGCTCATCGTCTGCAGCAGGGTCATGTGCACCTGCAGCGGCGTGTTGGCCAGCAGCCGGGCAATCTGGGTCTCGGTGGCGATCTTGGTGGGCATCAGGTTCAGGATCAGGATCTCCAGCGGGCGGATATGCTGGGACGCTGCACGCTCCCGGTGCATGACAAAGACGTTTTCCTCGTACAGGGCATCGTAGGCGGGGAGCGTTTTCGGGATGATGAGGGGCATAGATGGTTACTCCTTTAGATGGCTTGCCCTCTCCGTCATTGCTCTGCAATGCCACCTCCCCCAAAGGGGGAGGCAACGCATCTCCCAGGTTCAGCATCTGCTGACCATGGGCCGCAATTGGCTCTCCCCTTGGGAGAGCTGTCACCGCAGGTGACTGAGAGGGCGAGACCGTTAAATCTTATCCAAAGCCTGTGCGATATCTGCGATCAGATCCTCAGCGCTTTCCAGACCGCAGCTCATGCGCACCAGCTCTGCGGGCACCCCGGCGGCTTTCAGCTGCTCATCGTTCATCTGGCGGTGGGTGCTGGAAGCCGGGTTCAGGCAGCAGGTGCGGGCATCGGCCACATGGGTCTCAATGGCGGCCAGCTTGAGCTCCTTCATAAAGGTGCTGGCAGCTTCGCGGCCGCCGGCCAGACCAAAGCTGACCACGCCGCAGCTGCCATTGGGCAGATACTTTTCAGCCAGTGCGTGGTAGGGGCTGGACTCCAGGCCGCAGTAATTCACATAGGCCACCTTGGGATGGCTTTCGAGGAACTTTGCCACAGCCATGCCGTTGGCGCAGTGGCGCTGCATCCGGACATGCAGGCTTTCCAGGCCGAGGTTCAGCATATAGGCATTCATCGGGGACTGCATGGAGCCGAAGTCCCGCATCAGTTGAGCCGTTGCCTTGGTGATAAAGGCACCCTCTTTGCCGAAGCGCTCGGCGTAAGTGATGCCGTGGTAGCTGTCGTCCGGGGTGCACAGGCCGGGGAACTTCTCGGCGTGGGCCATCCAGTCGAACTTGCCGCCGTCCACAATGGCACCGCCCAGCACAGCACCGTGGCCGTCCATGTACTTGGTGGTGGAGTGGGTCACGATATCCGCGCCCCACTCAAAGGGGCGGCAGTTGACCGGCGTGGGGAAGGTGTTGTCCACGATCAGGGGCACGCCGTGGGCATGAGCAGCCTTGGCAAACTTCTCGATATCCAGCACGGTCAGGGCGGGGTTGGCAATGGTCTCGCCGAACACCACCTTGGTGTTGGGCCGGAAGGCAGCGTTCAGCTCCTCCTCGGTGCACAGCGGGTCCACAAAGGTGGCCTCAATGCCCATCTTCTTCATGGTGACGGAGATGAGGTTGAAGGTGCCGCCGTAGATGGTGCTGGATGCCACGATATGGTCACCAGCCTCGCAGAGGTTGAACAGGGCAAAGAAGTTGGCTGCCTGACCGCTGGAGGTCAGCATGGCGGCAGTGCCGCCCTCCAGCTCGCAGATCTTCTTGGCCACAAGGTCACAGGTGGGGTTCTGCAGGCGGGAGTAGAAGTAGCCGTCGGCTTCCAGGTCGAACAGCTTGCCCATATCCTCGCTGGTGGCATATTTGAAGGTGGTGGACTGGATGATGGGGATCTGGCGGGGCTCGCCATTGCCGGGCGTATAACCGCCCTGCACACAGATGGTATCACGGTTCATTGCAACATACTCCTTTACTGGGTTTGTCCGAATAGCACAATTCCCCGCAGGAGCACATGTCTCCGGCGGGGAATTGAAACGTTGAATTTTACTTCCCGTCCGGGACGAAATGAGGAGAGAACTCCTTCCGTCAAAGCCTTTCGGCTTTGCCACCTTCCTCAAAGAGGGAGGCTTTAAGGCTCCCTCTCCGAGGGAGCTGGCGCACGAAGTGCGACTGAAGGAGTTACTTCCTCAGCCGCTTATCGCTTCTGGTGGCCCAGAAGGTGCCAACGGTCTGGAAGATCTGCACCAGCAGCACCAGCAGGATGACACAGACGATCATAATGTTGGTCTGGTAGCGGTAGTAGCCGTAGGAAAGGGCGATTTTGCCCAGGCCGCCGCCGCCAATGACACCGGACATGGCCGAGTAGCCCAGAATGGTGGTCAGGGCCGTGGTCATGCTGGAGATCAGGCCGGGCAGGCACTCGGGGATCATTACCTTGGTGATGATCTGGAACGGGGTCGCACCCATGCTCTGGGCGGCTTCCACCACACCCTCATCCAGCTCGCGCAGGCTGGTCTCCACCAGACGCGCCACAAACGGGAAGGCCGCGACCACCAGCGGGACAATGGTGGCCTTGGTGCCTACGGTGGTGCCCACGATGATACGGGTCAGCGGAAAGACGCAGATCATCAAGATCAGGAAAGGCACGCTGCGCAGGATGTTGATGATGATATTCAGCAGGTGCATCAGCCAGCCGGGCAGGGGCAGAATGCCGTCCTTATCACCGGCCACCAGCAGCACGCCCAGCGGCAGGCCGATGACCAGAGAGAACGCGGTGGAGAGCAACGTCACATAGAAGGTCTCCCAGATGGCAAAGCCATAATCTGCAATGGTCATTCTCCGGTCACCTCCTCCACCGTAATGCCGGGCTGTGCCCGCATATAGGCAGCAGCCTGTTTTGCTTCGTCCAGGTCAGCGGGCAGCTTGAGCAGCATGGAGCCGTAGCACTGGCCGCTCAGGTCGCGGGTATCGGCGCTGAGCACCGACACCAGAATGCCTTTTTCGGCGGCAAGGCTTGCCACCAGCGGTTTTGCGGCGGAAGAACCGTTGAAGGTCACACGCACCACATGATCGTCCGGCGCAAAGCTGGACAGGTCGCGGGCTGCGCTGCCGCCGTTGGGAGCCACCAGCCGCTTTGCCGCGGCGGTCTTGGGGTTGGCGAAGATCTCCTTCACCTCGCCCTGTTCCACCACAACGCCGCCGTCCAGAATGGCAACGTGATCGCAGATCTCCTCCACAACGCTCATCTGATGGGTGATGACCACCACCGTGATGCCCAGCTTCCGGTTGATGTCCTTGATCAGGGTCAGGATGGAGTGGGTGGTGTTGGGGTCCAGCGCGCTGGTGGCCTCATCGCAGAGCAGGACCTTGGGGTCAGTTGCCAGTGCGCGGGCAATGGCAATGCGCTGCTTCTGGCCGCCGGAGAGCTGGGCCGGGTAGGCGTTGGCCTTATCGGGCAGGCCCACCATTTCCAGCAGTTCCTTGGCGCGCTTTTCGGCTTCCTCTTTCTTCACACCTGCCAGCTCCATGGGGAAGCAGATGTTCTTCAGGCAGCTGCGCTGCATCAGCAGGTTGAACTGCTGGAAGATCATCGTGATCTCCCGGCGGCGCTGGCGCAGCTGGGCAGGCGTGAGCTTTTCCATCTCCACGCCGTCAATGACCACGCTGCCCTCGGTGGGGCGCTCCAGCAGGTTGATGCAGCGCACCAGCGTGGATTTACCCGCGCCAGACATGCCGATGATGCCGTAAATCGAGCCATCCGGGATGGTCAGGTTGATGTCCTTCAGCGCATTCACTGCGCCGTCCTTCATCTGGAAGGTCTTGGAAAGGTGTTTGATCTCGATCACAGAAATTGCTCCTTGCTGTTGAATAAGCTCCTTCAGTCAAATCCTTACGGATTTGCCAGCTCCCTCATAGAGGGAGCCTGAAACAGAACGGTCAGGCAAAGGCCCCCTCCCCGAGGGGGCTGTCACCGCAAGGTGACTGGGGGAGTTCGCTTAACCCTCGATCGGGCTCAGGTCACTCTGCTTGCCGCCGTAGATGCCCATGGGCTCAACGTGGATGCCGGCAACGGAGACCAGGTGGGTGCCCTTCTCCTCATTGAAGTTGTCCAGGTAGGGCTGATGCTGGAAGTAGTTGGTGTCGCACTGGCCATCCTCAACGATGGTGTTGGGGATCACATAGTCATCGTACTCCTGGATGTCCAGCGTAATGCCCTTGTCGGCCAGGATCTGCTTGCAGACCTCCAGGATCTCGCAGTGGGGAGCGGGGGTGGCAGCGCAGCTGACGGTCTCGCCGTTCAGTGCGTCATAATCGACGGAAGGATCATAGCCGTCGGTGGGCTCCTCCACAACGGAGACCACAGCGCCGCCGTAGCTCTCGGTCATAAAGTCCTTGACCTGCTGGCTCTGCAGGGCAGCGACCAGAGCCTTGACCTTGGGCTCCTCCTCATTGCCTTCCTTGCAGACCAGAACGTTGACGTAGGCAGAGGTGCCATCCTCCATGGCCAGAGCGTCGGTCATGGGGTCCAGACCGGCAGAGATGGCGTAGTTGGAGTTGATGACAGCGTAGTCCTCATCCTGCAGGACATTGGGCACCTGGGCAGCCTCGACCTCGTCCACATTGACGTTCAGGGGGTTCTCTTCGATGTCGTTCTTGGTGGCGGTCAGGCCTGCATCTGCCTTCAGCTTGAAAAAGCCGTTCTTCTCCAGCAGGGTCAGAGCGCGGGCCTCGTTGGTGGTGTCGTTGGGAACAGCGACCTTGATCTTGTCCAGCTTGGCAGCGGTGGAGGCAGCCTCAGAGGATGCAGCGCCGGAAGCGGCGGAGCTTGCGGTGGAGGAAGAGCCGCCGCAGGCGGTCAGGGCAGCGGCAGCAGCGGCCACGCCGGAAACTTTCAGAAAATTACGACGAGTGATCTTAGACATTTTGTTTTCCCTCTCTACTTTTACAAAAATGTTTTTGTGCGGTGCGGCACAATCCGCACCCTTTTGCACCGGAAGCAAAATAAAAAACGCTTCCGTCCTCAGCGGGCATACACCCACAAGGACGAAAGCGTAAAACTTCCGTGGTACCACCTTGGTTTACTGTCCCCTCACAGAGACAGCCTCACTGCTGCGGCGTTTTGCAACGCGACAACCGGACGCTGTAACGGGCGCTCCCGTCGCAGGCTTAGCACTCTTGCACTTCGCCCCCGCGGCTCCGAGACCATTTTCAGTTCCCTGTTTCCTGCCCTTTTCCACCGCCCGGGCTCTCTGGAAGGATCAATGCGAAAACCTACTCTTCTCTTCACAGCCATTTTTGTGATATTGCATACATAATACCCCACTCTTCCGGGTTTGTCAACCCTTTCAACGAAGTTTTTCAGTAGGGAATTGCCCGCTTACTGCCGGCCGGCATCCTGCTCCGTGCTGTACAGCACCATCAGGTGGTTGGCGCTGGCTTCCAGCTGGGATTTTGCCTGACGGAGGTTCGCTTCTTCGGTCTCGTTCATCTTTTCGGGCTTATCCTTGCGCAGGCAGCGGCGCAGGCTGGCAAGGTCGTTCTTGACTCGGTTCTTCTCGTCCTTGTCCAGCTCCTTTTTGCACTTGGAGAGGGCCTCATCCACCTTGTAAGCCAGCATCTCGGCCTGATTGTGGAGCTCCAGCCGCTCCCTGCGGCGGGTATCCTCCTCCTCGTAGGCGGCGGCATCGGCCATGGCGCGCTGGATCTCGTTCTCAGAAAGATTGGTACTGCCGGTGATGGTGATGTTCTGCTCCCGGCCGGTGCCCAGATCCTTTGCGGACACCTTGACCACGCCATTCACGTCGATGTCAAAGGTGACCTCGATCTGGGGCTTGGAGGAGAAGCCGGAGCGGATGCCGGTGAGCTTGAATTTGCCCAGGCTCTTGTTGTCGCGGGCAAAGTGGCGCTCGCCCTGCAGCACGTTGATCTCCACGCTGGTCTGCATGGGGCGGGCCGTGGTAAAGATCTGGCTCTTGCGGGTGGGGATCATACTGTTGCGGGTGATGAGGGGGGTGGCCACGCCGCCCAGTGTCTCAATGGACAGCGTCAGCGGGGTGACATCCATCAGCACAAGGCCCTGCGCGGCCGCGCCGGTGGCACCGGCCAGCTTTCCGCCGCCCTGCAGCAGGCCGCCCTGCACGGCGGCACCCATGGCCACGCATTCATCGGGATTCAGGGTGTGGCTGGGCTCACAGCCCAGCAGCTCCCGGACCTGCCGCTCCACAGCGGGCATCCGGGTGCTGCCGCCCACCAGCAGGACTTTGCCCAGCTGGCTGGCGGAAATCCCGGCATCCCGCAGGGCGTTCTGCACCGGCTGAACGGTGCGGGCCAGCAGGTCACCGGTCATCATCTCAAACTGGGGGCGGCCCAGGCTCAGATCCAGATGGTGGGGGCCATCCTTGCCCACCGCGATAAACGGCAGGTTCAGCTGGGCGGAAAGCGCACTGGAAAGCTCCTTCTTGGCCTTTTCCGCTTCCTCCTTCAGGCGGCCCATGGCGGCGGGGTCCTTGGTCAGATCGATGCGGTCAGATCTGCGGAACTCCGCCACAGCCCACTCAACGATGCGCTCGTCAAAGTCATCGCCGCCCAGATGGGTATCGCCGCCGGTGGCCAGCACCGTAAAGGTGCCGTCCTCGATCTCAATGATCGAAACATCAAAGGTGCCGCCGCCCAGATCGTAGACCAGGATCTTCTGGGGGGCTTCGTTGTCCAGGCCGTAAGCCACCGCGGCAGCGGTGGGCTCATTGATGATGCGCAGAACATTCAGGCCCGCAATGCGGCCCGCGTCCTGAGTGGCCTTGCGCTGGCTGTCGTCAAAATAGGCAGGCACCGTGATGACGGCCTCGGTCACCGGCTCGCCCAGGTAGCTCTCGGCATCGCGGCGGATCTTGGTCAGGATCATGGCGCTGATCTCCTGCGGGGTCAGGTCCTTGCCGTCGATGTGGACGCGGTAGTCGCTGCCCATATGCCGCTTGATGCTGGACACCGTCCGTCCGGAGTTGGCGGCGAGCTGGCGCTTGGCCGCGCCGCCCACCAGCCGCTCGCCGTCCTTGGTAAACGCCACCACACTGGGGGTGGTGCGTTCGCCCTCTGCGTTGGTGATAACGACGGGCTTGCCGCCCTCCACCACGGCTACGCAGCTGTTGGTGGTGCCAAGGTCAATACCGATCACTTTGCTCATTCTGGTCGTCCTCTCTGTTTTTGCGACGCGCATATTTTCTCATAGGTATCATATCGGTTCCGTATGACGATTCCTTGGAGCATTTGTAAAGATTTTGTGTTTCAGCCCGGCTCGTTCTCCAGCAGCTGGCGGATGACGCGCTCGGTCTCATCCAGCCAGCTCCGGGCCGTCTCGTCGCCCTCCTTTTGGCGGATGAGGAAGCCCTGTTTTGCCTCGGCCAGCTGGGCCAGCGCCTGCTTGCGGGAGATATACTGCGTCTCATACTGGGCCACCCGGAGGCAGACCTGCGGCATATAGGCGATGTCGGGGGTGGAGGCGCAGAGCTTCTGGGCCTTGCGGTAGGCCCGCAGGGCTGCGCCCACGCCCTTGCCCTGTACCATGGCGCTGTCTCTTATACCCCTCTGACGCTGCCGACG
>ENA-OZES01001060-OZES01001060.1-human-gut-metagenome-genome-assembly--contig:-NODE-1060-length-12078-cov-4.928720_pt1 | contig 12078 bp, 8 predicted proteins | sample MGYA00245068_ERZ653609 | MGnify/ENA primary metagenome ERZ653609 (study PRJEB26926, sample SAMN06164898) | human gut metagenome | biome: ENVO:00009003; feature: ENVO:2100002; material: ENVO:00002003... | reverse complement strand
ACGAGATGTAGCTCCGTCTCGTGGGCTCGGAGATGTGTATAAGAGACAGTAAGAGTATTATGCTTTACGCACGTATTTCGGGTGTTTCCTCCTATGTGCCCGACGACATTCTCGACAACGACATGCTGTCGAAAATGGTGGACACCAACGATGAGTGGATCACCACCCGCGTTGGCATCAAGGAGCGCCGCATCCTTAAAAAGCCGGAAGCCGGAAGCTCGTATATGGGCATCCAGGCTGTCAACAAGCTCCTTGCCGACACCGGCACAAAGCCCGAAGAAGTGGACCTGCTGATATGCGCCACTTCCAATCCCGACTACCGTTTCCCCTCCACCGGTTCGGTAATAGCTTACCAGTGTGGCCTTACCAACTGCTATGCCTACGACATACAGGCAGCCTGCGCAGGCTTCCTGGTGGCATTGGAAGATGCTGCTGCATACATCAAGTCAGGCCTGCGCAAGAAAATTGTGGTTGTGGCAGCCGAAATGATGTCGTCGATGGTCAACTACAAGGACCGCACCACCTGCCCTCTGTTTGGCGACGCTGCCGGAGCCATGCTCATCGAGCCATCGGAAAATCCTGTCGGCATCATGGACTCAGTGTTCCACGTTGACGGCATTGGCCGCGACCACCTTCTGATGAAGGCCGGCGGTTCCGTTCATCCCGCAAGCCACGCCACCGTGGATGCCGACGAGCACTACGTGTTCCAGGACGGTAAGTTTGTGTACAAACACGCCGTCACCGACATGCTCACATCCTCGCTCGATGTGGCTCAGCGCAACAATCTCACCATGGAAGATGTGAACTGGCTCGTGCCTCACCAGGCCAACCTCCGCATCATCGAGGCCGTTGCATCCCGCGCCGGTATCGCCCCCGAAAAAGTACTCGTCAACATCGAGCACTACGGCAACACCTCCGCCGCCTCGATTCCCCTCTGCATCGATGAGTACAAGGAGCGCATCAAGAAAGGCGACAAGCTCATACTCACTGCCTTCGGTGCCGGCTTCACATGGGGCGCAATGTATGTGATCTGGGATCTCTAACCCCCTCACCACACACGTTGCACACAAAAATATCTCAATAATAGCATCTTTTCGGGTGCTATTATTGTTTTATTATAACTAACCAAACCACAAAGTATATATGAACGAAAATCATAAAGCCGGATTTGTCAACATCGTTGGCAACCCCAATGTGGGGAAATCAACCCTCATGAACGACCTCGTGGGCGAGCGTATATCCATAATCACCTCCAAGGCGCAGACCACACGCCATAGAATCATGGGTATCGTCAACACCCCTGACTATCAGATAGTGTTCAGCGACACCCCCGGGGTGCTCAAGCCCAAATACAAGCTCCAGCAGAGCATGCTCGACTTCAGCGAAGGAGCCCTCACCGACGCCGATGTGCTTGTGTATGTGACCGATGTGGTGGAGGACCCCGAGAAAAACTCTGACTTTCTCGCCAAAGTGGCCAAGGAGAAAGTACCCGTGCTCCTGGTAATCAACAAAATCGACCTCCTCAAGGACCAGACCCAGCTCAACGACATCGTTGCCCGCTGGCAGGCACTGTTGCCCAATGCTGAAATCTTCCCCACCTCCGCCAAGGAGCATTTCAATGTGTCCAACCTCATGCAGCGCATCGTGGAGCTCCTGCCGGTGTCGCCGCCATTCTTCGGCAAGGACGCCCTCACCGACAAACCCGCACGATTCTTTGTCACCGAAATCATCCGTGAGAAAATCCTGCTCAACTACGACAAGGAAGTGCCGTATTCCACCGAAGTAATCGTGGAGAAGTTTGATGAGAAGGACGGTGCCATACATATCATGGCCGTAATATATGTGGAGCGCGACAGCCAGAAAGGCATCCTTATTGGCAAAGGCGGCTCGATGCTCAAGAAAGTGGGCACTGCCGCACGCAAGGATATCGAAACTTTCTTTGGCAAAAAAGTGTTCCTCGAGCTTTTTGTGAAAGTTGAGCCCAACTGGCGCAACCGCGAGAATAAGCTCCGCTCTTTCGGATACATAGAATAACAATTTGACCGTTATCCCCTTTTTAACTATTTTTGTAGCAAAATTATTTGAAGCATGTCACAACTCGTAGCCATCGTGGGACGCCCGAACGTGGGCAAATCCACACTTTTCAACCGACTCACCCAAACCCGCACAGCCATTGTTGACGAAACCGCCGGCACTACCCGCGACCGTCAGTATGGGCGCGTGGATTGGAACGGCAAAGACTTCTCTATCGTTGACACCGGCGGTTGGGTGGTCAACTCCGAAGATATTTTTGAAGGGGAAATCAACAAGCAGGTGCACCTTGCCATCGAGCAGGCCGATGTGATACTTTTTGTGGTTGATGCCATGAACGGTGTCACCGACCTTGACGACCATGTGGCTGAAATACTCCGCAAATCGCGCAAACCCGTGATTCTGGTGGCCAACAAGGTGGACTCCAATGACTGGCTCTACAATGTGCCCGAATTCTACTCCCTCGGCCTCGGCGACCCGTATCCCGTGTCAGCCGCAAACGGCTTCGGCACCGGCGACCTCCTCGATGAGGTGGTGAAGGATCTGCCCGAAGAAGACCCCGACAGCCAGGACAAGCTCGATGACATTCCCAAATTTGCCATCGTGGGACGCCCCAACGCAGGCAAATCGTCGATTGTCAACGCTTTCATCGGACAGGAACGGCATATTGTGACCGACATCGCCGGCACCACCCGCGACAGCATCTACACCCGCTACAATAAATTCGGCTTTGACTTCTATCTTGTGGACACAGCCGGTATCCGCAAGAAAACCAAAGTGAACGAAGATATCGAGTACTATTCGGTGATCCGTTCCATCCGCGCCATCGAGGCTTCGGATGTGTGCATACTGATGATTGATGCCACCCGCGGCATCGAGTCGCAGGATGTGAGCATCTTCTCCCTCATCCAGCGCAACAAGAAGGGACTGGTGGTGTGCGTCAACAAATGGGACCTTGTTGAGAACAAATCGCCCGAGGCCATTGCCCATTTCGAGGCCGCCATCCGCGAGCGTTTCGCTCCGTTCACCGATTTCCCCATAATTTTCGGCTCCGCGCTCACCAAACAGCGTATCTACAAGGTGCTCGAAACCGCTGTGGATGTGTACAACAACCGCAAACGCACCGTGCCAACCTCGCAGCTCAACACTGTGATGCTCGATGCCATAGCCGCATACCCCCCACCTGCCAACAAAGGCAAGTTTGTAAAAATCAAATATGTGACCATGCTCCGCGGTGCCCAGATTCCCACGTTCATATTCTTCTGCAACCTCCCGCAGTGGGTTAAAGAACCGTATCGCAGGTATCTTGAAAACAAAATCCGCGAAAACTGGAATTTCTCCGGCACACCCATCAATGTGTATATGCGCGAAAAGTAACCATCTGTCTATCATACCCTAACATAAAATCTCATGACTGCCGAAACTATCACTACCATCGTTGGCTATATTGCGGCCATCTGCATGGTTTGCGGCTACCTGCCTCAGGCATGGTACACCATCCGCACCCGCGACACTGAAGGCATTGCCATGCCCACTTTCCTTTTGCTTGGATTCGGCAGCATATTTTTTGTGGTGCAAGGCATACTTTTGGGCAATATCCCCCTGGTGGTCACCAACACCATCACTACGCTTGCGAGTGCCATCATCTTTGTGATTAAGGTGCGCAACGACCTCAGAGGACGAAAGTGAACCGTAACTGACTTCATATCAAGCCGCAGCCGGGCCTTCCTGCTGCGGCTGATTTTATTCCTATAAGTCGGATAAGTTCGATAAATCCTATAAGTCCTATAAATCCGATAATGTTATAGAGTGTTAAAACCAGAGGGTTTTGAACGGTTCGGGCCGGGACGGCCTTATCTTTGCACTCCACAACCTTTTTTCTTGATTTTTTATGATGATGAAACAACACTCGTCCAGGCAATCGGCCATTGCTATGCCTGTCGGCGCCATGACTGCGGCCAGTGATGTGGACCGCTGCGTCAACCTCATTCCATCCAATTTTTTAGGCGCGGATGCGCTCACTGTGTCACCCCAACCACTGAGAATCTGCGATTTCCAGCTCATCCCGCTGCTGCAGCTCCCCGACTCCGGGGAGTGGCTGATGTATTCACCTGTGGATGCGGAAAACCATGCCGAGCTGTATATCGGCACCGCCGGAATGGAGCCGGAATGGCTTATGCAGGTAGAGGGAGAACCGCGATGCGCTGCAGCCTCCCCGTCCGGCATCGTGGTGATGCTTCCCGACGGTCCGCTCCAGCTATCCCGCTCGACCGGCAACCGGCTCGTCCCGCAGAAGCACACTTCCGCCGCCATGCAGGTGAGCATTACCGCCGGCCTGAAAGGCACGCTCACCCAATACGGCTCCCCGGTGGCCATCACCCTCATCGGCTCCGGACAATCCTCCACTCCGTCCACCGACTCGCTCCAACGGCTGAGCGACTCCCTCCTCAACGCTTATTCATCCCTGAGCACTGAAGCTCTGTCGGGCGGTGTGTGGATACAGCCTGTGGGGGTGCGCTACCGTGTGCTTGACAGCGATGGCAACGAGCTGTGGCGAAGCCCGGTAAGCATCGTGGGGATTGACGGATGGCAGTGCGCCTCGCAAATCGCCACCCCCATCAGTGGCAGCGGCTCCTCCTACACCACATCACCGCTCCACATTGCAGCCAAAGCGTATGCCATAAATGTGGAGGTGCCTCCGATGCAGCAAGGCAACGATGCTGCCACAATAATTGTCGAGGCTACACCGCAGCTACACCCCATCCTTCCCGACCGGCTCCCCCCCACCCTCCTCTCCGGGCTCACCGGCAACTCCCCTACCCTCGGGGTGTGGATGCCCGGCGTGCAGCGCAACATGGAAGCCACCATCGCCACTTTCCGGATGCTGCTGCAGGCCACCATTACCGGCTGTGATGCGCTGATGACACGTATCGGGCGGATTGACCTCACCTCCACAGGCCGCACCGTGCAGCTCACCCCGCAAACATCCGACTCGCTCGACACCGAACTGTCAGAGCTCCAATCGGCCATCAACACACTCGGGAGTCAAGAGACCCTGCCCGACGACAATACCCTGTCGCGCATCATAGCAACGGGTGCAACATTCAGCGCCGGATGTGTAGTGCAGAACGGCGACACCACCGTGTGGGGCAACATCTCCACCGTGTCCGGCAATGAGGCGCTATCGTTCCCGGCAGCCGCGGATGTGCAGTCAGGAGCATGGGAAGCCGCCATGACCATATCACTCGGTGCCTCGACCTACACCACCCGACATTCCGGCTCCGCCTTCTGCCCCACATCGATAGCTCCGCTCGTGGCGATTGCCCAACCACGCGCCACAGCGCTCACCGTCTATGTGAAGCACCTCGACACAGGAACAATCACCGAAGCCTCATTCCGGCTCACGCCCACCGCCAACGGACTGATGGCCTACGCCATATCCTCCGACCTCAGGCCAACGCCACTCGTCCAATCCATGCTGACCGCGCTTCCGGCAGCCACAGCCAACCCGCAACCCCATGAATCAATGCCGGGCGCAGTGATAGCCGCCCACTCATCCGACCCGCTGCGGGCGGTGTGCGGAGGGTTCTGCTGCCAATCACAGATCACAGCCCTCGCCACAGCCGTCAAAAGTCAGTCATCATGGGACTTCTCGCGATGCCACATCTACGCATTCGCCCCCACCGGCATCCACACCGTGGCCGTCAACACCGCCAATGGCAAAGTCACCTCATCGCGCATCGACCCGAGAAGCGTGACCTCGCCCGCAGCAGTGGTCCATACCCCGCAGGGAGTGGTGGCAATAGCCGACAGCACCCCTGTGATATGCTCCGCCTCGTCAGTGCGTCCGCTTCCGGCGCTGCCCCCGTCGGTCAGCTCACCGCTCCATCAAGTGGCTTGGCACAGCAGACAGCAGTCGCTATATTTCATCGACACCCTCGGCAATATCATAGTGCTCCACGACAACCAATGGCACCATCTCCTGCTTCCCGAACGCGTTGAGCATATTGGACACTCCCACAGCGGAGTATGGCTCACCGGCACCGATGGCTCTTACGAAGTGGCGCAGGAGCCCGAGGAGTGCCACATCCAATGGCGCACCCACCTCACGGCCCCGCTGCCCATGGCCCCGCTGACGCTCACGGTGCCTGTAGCCGCCTCTCACTTCAACGGCACCATCGAGCTGCGCACCCACAGCGGAGCCGGACCCGACCACACCCTGCCGATACTGAAACTGAAGGTTGACGGTCCGGTCAACGCACCCATCATGGCCCGGCTCGCCGCACCCCACCGCACCGGCCTGATGCTCCATGTCAACGGGTCGGCGAGCGGCGATTTCCACATAGTTGCACCAACACTCACAATATCAACCCCCACTTTTCGTTAATAGTATAATGAAACAGCCACTTCAATCCATATTCTATATCATCGCCACGCTTTTCGGCTTGGCCTTGACCTCCTGCATCGAGGACGGCATAACATCATCGCCGTCCGACCAGCCCACATTCTCCACCGACACCCTCAAGATGGGCACAGTGTTCACCCAGGAGGGCACACCCACATTCTCCATCCGCGTTTACAATCCGCACAGCAAGATTCTGTCCATGAGCCGCGTGGGATTCAAGGACGGAGGCACGGGAATGTTCCGCCTCAACGTGGACGGACAGAGCGGCCGCGAATTTGCCAACGTGGAGATACGCCCCAACGACTCCATCTACGTGTTTATCGACGCTTGCCTTGATGTGCAGAACTCCGCCCTTCCGCTCACTGTGGAGGATATAGTGGAGTTTGAAACCAACGGCGTGGTGCAGCAGGTGGTGCTCACAGCCGACGGGCAGGATGTGGACAGGCTCCACGGAACTGTCATTGAGGCCGACACAGAGTGGAATGACGGCATGCCGCGACAGATTTTTGACTCGCTGGTGGTGGCCGAAGGCGCACGCCTCACCATCGGCGAAGGGATGAAACTGTATTTCCACTCCGGCGCAAGGCTCAAAGTGCGCGGCGAGCTGCAGGTGAAAGGCACTGCCGAGAAGCCGGTGGAGATGACCGGCGACAGATTTGGCCTCGTGGCCACAAATGTGCCTTACGAAATAATGTCGCAGCAGTGGGGAGGCATATATTTCGCGCCCACCGCCAAACCGTCGCGCATGGAGTTTGCCGTGGTCAAAAACACCGACTATGGTGTGCAAGTAGATTCCGTGACCACCAACGGCACCAACCCCGCCCTTGAGCTCATCAACTGCCGTCTGCGCAACTCCGGAGGCCGGGTGCTCACCACGCTCCACTCCAATATCACCGCCATAGGGTGCGAACTCGCCGAGGGCGCCTACGGCGTGGCTTGGTTCCAAGGCGGAGTCATCAACCTCCTGCACTGCACACTGAGCAACAACTACCTGTTCTCAGCCGTCACCGGGCCGCTGATCACCATACAGCACGCCAATGTGACCACCGACGATGAATCCGGGCTCCCCTACACAGCCTCCAGAGTGAACAACTGCATACTGTGGGGCAACGGCGGCGACCTCAATATGAACGAGCTTGACAACACCGGCGTGTATGTGGCCAACAGCATCCTGCAGGCCGAAGGCACCGATGACGAACATTTCACTTCCATCCTCTGGGGCTGCGACCCGCTGTTTTTCACCGACCGTGCGAGCTACTACTTCGACTACCGTCTGCGCGAAGGCTCCCCGGCCATCGGAGCAGCCGACACCGAGCTCGACACCGCACTCCCCGCCACCGATTTCTACGGCACTCCATGGGGCTCCCCGGCATCAATCGGTGCTTTTGAAGCCACATATTAACCTAATTTTGGAGAAATTGCAAAAAATTGCGATATTTGCAACTTTAACAATACCATACCATGGATCAAAAACTTTTGAACATAGCCAACCGCTTTGAGCTGGAAGGCACCGTGGCCGACATCACACCGCTCGGCGAAGGTCTCATCAACGACACATTCAAGGTGCGCACCGCTGAGGAGTCCGCGCCCGATTATGTGCTCCAACGCATCAACCATCACATTTTCACAGATGTGGAAGGATTGCAGCGCAACATTCTTGCCGTCACCAACCATATCCGCGCCAAGCTCCTCAACCAAGGCGTGGAGGATATCGACCGCCATGTGCTCAGGTTCGTACCGCTCAAGAGCGACACGGCCAAGAGCTACTATAAAGATGCGGACGGCAACTACTGGCGTGTGATGGTGCTTGTGAGCGACAGCGCCACTTTCAACATTGTCAACGAAAAATATTCCCGCGAGGCAGGAGCCGAGTTCGGGCGGTTCCAGTCGATGCTCGTTGACATACCCGACACCCTCACCGAGAGCATACCCGATTTTCACAACATGGAGTTTCGCCTGCAGCAGCTCAAGGAAGCCCTTGAAGCCGACCCTGTGCACCGCCTTGCCAACGAACCCGAAGTGAGAGCCATTGCCGACGACCTTCTGCGCCGCGCCGAAGCCATGACCCTTGCCGAGCAGCTCCACCGCCAAGGGAAGCTGCCCAAACGTATATGCCACTGCGACACCAAGGTGAACAATATGCTGTTTGACAAAGTCTCCGGCAAAGTGCTATGTGTCATTGACCTCGACACCGTGATGCCCTCCTTTGTGTTCAGCGACTACGGTGATTTCCTGCGCACAGCCGCAAACACCGGAGCCGAGGACGACCCCGACCTGAGCCGCGTGAGCTTCAACATGGACATATTCCGCGCCTTCACACAAGGGTATCTCTCCACCGCCGGCGGCTTCCTCACCGATGTGGAGAAAGAGAACCTTCCGTATGCCGCCAAACTGTTTCCCTACATGCAGGCCGTGCGCTTCTTCACTGACTATGTGAACGGTGACACCTACTATAAAATACAGTATCCCGAGCACAACCTTGTGCGTACACGCGCACAAATCAAGCTTCTGGAGAGCGTCGAAGCCCACGAAAACGAGATGAAACAGTACATCTCGACCCTCTGAAAAAACATTTTGTTGGCCTTGCAGATATTTATTCACAATAATTCACTATATTTGCAGGCTGAAATTTCATAGTCAGAAATTAACAAAATTAATATAAACACTCATTTTACCTATCAACACATGCAAAGCAATGGAAAATTGGGAAGTATAGTGGCCGGTGTAATAGCCATCTTCCTGGTGCTCATTTGCCTCTTCTACATCTCGTTCACCGTGGTGGGCAACCACTACGAGAACAAGGCTGAGGCGTATGCGCAGCAGGCAGCCGGTGCACAGGGCACTAACTCCGACACCTACCGCATGGCCTACAAGTCGTACATCGACTCTGTGTCGAAAGAAAAAGTATGGCTCGGCTACACTTACAATGAAGTTCAGAAACTTGGCGTTGGCCTTGGCCTCGACCTCAAAGGCGGCATGAACGTGACCCTCCAAGTGTCCGTTCCCGACATCCTCCGCTCTATGGCCAATGCTGATGGCAATCCATATTTTGAAAAGGCTCTTGCCAACACCGACTCCGTGGTCAAAGCCACCAAGAGCAACGACTATGTGGCTATCTTCTGCCAGCAGTACAAAGCTCTTGACCCCACCGGCGACCTGTCGGTTGTGTTCAAGGATCAGGTGAAGCGCGGCGAGAAAGCCGAGGCCGTTGAAGCCGCCCTGAAGCAGGAAGTGAAAGACCGCGTCAGCTCATCCACCAATGTGCTCCGCAGCCGTATCGACCAGTTCGGCGTCGTGGCCCCCAATATCCAGGAGCTTGAAAAGGACGGCCAGATTCTCCTTGAGCTTCCGGGCGTGAAAGAGCACGACCGTGTTCGCGAGCTGCTCAAATCATCGGCCAACCTTGAGTTCTACGAAACAATGACCATCAACGAATGGCAGGGAGCCATAGCCCAGCTCGATGCAGCCCTCCGCGCCGACACCCTCGGCAACGGCATGGGTCTCACCGGCTACTTCCTCCAGATGGGCAACCAATACAACCCCATTGCCATCGGTACCGCCACCGCCGCCAACCGCGCCGCCATCGATTCCATCATGGCATCGCCCGCAGCCAAGCGTTACCTCCCCGGCAACCTCAAGCTGGCTTGGGAAGTGAAACCTCAGACTGCTGAGTTCACCGACACCCTCACCGGCAAGAAACGCACACTCGACCTCTACACCCTCGTGGCCTTGAAAACATCCAACGGCAAAGCTGCCCTGAGCGGCGATGTTGTCACTTCCGCCACTTCCGATTTCGACAATATGCAGGGTGGTAACTATGTGTCGATGAACATGAAGCCCGATGCAGCACGCCAGTGGGCACGCATCACCGCCGCCAACCTTGAAAAGCAGGTGGCTATTGTGCTCGACGACCAGGTTTACTCCGCACCCCGCGTCAACTCAGTGATTGAGGGTGGTCGCAGCTCCATCACAGGTAACTTCACCACCGATGAGGCAAAAGACCTTGCCAACGTGCTCAAATCCGGTAAGATGGCTGCCAAGGTGGACATCATCTCCGACACCGTAATCGGTCCCTCGCTCGGTCAGCAGGCCATTGAGGACGGCTTCATGTCGTTCATCATAGCACTCGTGCTCCTGATGGTTTTCATGTGCGCTTTCTACGGATTGATTCCCGGCCTCATCGCCAACCTCGGATTGATATTCAACATCTTCTTCACATTCGGTATCCTCGCATCGTTCCAGGCAGTGCTTACACTGTCGGGTATCGCCGGTATCGTGCTCGCCCTGGGTATGGCCGTTGACGCCAACGTGCTGATATTCGAGCGTGCTAAAGAAGAACTCCGCGCCGGCAAGAATGTGCGCACCGCCATCTCCGACGGTTATGCCAACGCCTTCTCGGCCATCTTCGACTCCAACCTCACATCTATCATCACCGGTGTGATCCTGCTTCTGTTCGGCACAGGCCCCATCAAAGGTTTTGCCACCACCCTCATCATCGGTATCATCTGCTCGTTCTTCACCGCAGTGTTCCTGACCCGTCTGGTGTTCATCGCCGGCGAGAAGAGCAAAGCGTTCCAGAAGCTCACCTTCACCACCTCGCTGTCGCGCAAGATGTTCACCAACACCCACTTCAACTTCCTTGGAGCCCGCAAAGTAAGCTTCATTGTGGTTGCCGTGATGTGCTTGATCATCATCTGCTCGTTCCTGTTCCGTGGCCTCAACCAGGGTATCGACTTCTCCGGTGGCCGCAACTATGTGGTGCAGTTTGACCACCCCGTGAAAACTCACGAACTCCAGGCCAAGCTCGCTCCGCTGTTCAACGGTGCCCAGGTATCGGTGATTACCATCGACGACGACACCAAGGTGCGTATCTCCACCAACTATAAGATTGACTCCGACGACGAGAACCTTGACAACGAAATCACCGACATCCTCTACAACGGATTGAAAGACGAAATCGGTGACATGAGCAAAAGCGACTTCTCCACCACCAATGAGAACATCGGCATCATGTCGTCGCAGAAAGTAGGTCCTACAGTGGCCAACGACATGCGCACCGACGCCATCATCGCCGTGCTTCTGTCGCTGATAGCAATGTTCCTCTACATTCTGGTTCGCTTCCGCAACGTAGCTTTCTCGCTTGGTGCGCTTGCAGCCGTAGCGTTCACAGCGTTCACCATCATCGGCTTCTACTCCCTGTTCTGGGGCGTGTTCCCGTTTGCCATGGAGATTGACCAGTCGTTCATCGCAGCTATCCTCACCGTTATCGGTTATCAGATCAACGACACCGTGGTGGTATTCGACCGCGTGCGTGAGAATGTTGGTCTGTATCCCAAGCAGGATTTCGGCAAAACAATCAACCTCTCTGTCAACTCCACCTTGGGCCGTACCGTGATGACCTCGGCATCCACACTGCTTGTGCTGCTCTGCATCTTCATCCTCGGTGGCGACGCCATCCGCTCGTTCACATTTGCAATGATTTTCGGTGTGGTCATCGGCACACTCGCCACCATGTTTGTGGCAGCTCCCGTGGCTTACCTCACCGACAGCCGCAAGAACAAAAAGGCAGCGAAATAAAAAAACACGACAAATTTTTATCCGATAGTGAAAAGCGCGGTCAGTTGATGACCGCGCTTTTCGTA
>ENA-OZES01001056-OZES01001056.1-human-gut-metagenome-genome-assembly--contig:-NODE-1056-length-12104-cov-4.630011_pt1 | contig 12104 bp, 10 predicted proteins | sample MGYA00245068_ERZ653609 | MGnify/ENA primary metagenome ERZ653609 (study PRJEB26926, sample SAMN06164898) | human gut metagenome | biome: ENVO:00009003; feature: ENVO:2100002; material: ENVO:00002003... | reverse complement strand
TCTACACTTCTAGCTTCGTCGGCAGCGTCAGATGTGTATAAGAGACAGGTGTATACACAGCAAGAAGCACTTCCGTCATATCCGCCTCAATATTATTTAAATAATTACAACTATCAAAATAATGGAACGGATGCGCGGAAAAATAAAGAGGCTTCAGCAGAAAACGGCTTGGCAGCAGTTAGAACAGATGCCGAAAACGCCGTTAAACAATATGAGCCTGATATAGAAGAGCCTCAGGATTTTTCTAAATCAAAAGCTGTTATAGATGATTTAGATGCTCGTGCAGCCGCTGAAGCAGAGGAAAAGAAAAACAGTAAACAGAAAAGAGTTGTAGCTCTTACTGATGAATACATAAAATCATTAGAAAATTATTTAAACAATCCGAATGATGAAATTCGTTTAATGGCATCAAAAGAGATTTTGACAAGGTTAGATGAAGATAAGGACAGATACAATGATGCAGCATTAAATGCCTTGTTGAACAAAATGCTTCAAGACCCGTCGAAGTTAATCAGGGTTGCAGCATTGAGTGCATTTGCATCTCAGCTAGCAAGCGGTAACGATTATACAATAACTTTACTGCACAACATTCAGCAGAACCCGAGTGCAGATAAAGAAGATGTATTACAGGCAGCAGATATTTTATTAAAGATGTCTGCAGGGACAGAAGTAAAGAATATTCCAAATCCGGCTGTAAAAGAAACTCCGGATAATGATGAAGGACAGAAACAATAATGGGAACTCTGGCAAACATAGTATGTAAAGGTGTAGGAATAGCAGGCATGAGCGCTGTAATTTATGATGCTGCTTCTGTCGCAAAACTAAACTCCAAACGCGTTTCTCAAGCTATGGATGCTGACCATTTTGAAAAAGTTCATGCAGATACCAGAACATTGTCGACAGAGAGCCATATTAATAATGCTATGCAGAAAAAACTTCAGAATTGGCGAATGAATAATCCTGTAATTTCATTTACAGGTAGTGTAAAAGGTTATGTTGGCGGATTTTTAGGTTCACTTGGAGATAATATAATCCCGACAGCATTTGCCTCTCTTGCACTTGCTGCAAAAGGAACTGCATCCAAAGTCGGCGCCTGGGGTGTTGCAGGCTATGCGCTTTATACGGTTCTGAAAGAAGGCTTCGGGTTCTCTAAGAAATCTCCTATGGACTAATCTTTTTTAGCTTTCGAATAGTTTTCGAGCTTAACATTTAATTCAGAATCGCCATGATCAATTGCTTCGTTCACATCAGTGAGAAGTTTTTTCTGAACCTCTTTTTCTTTCGTAAAAACATCAAGTTCTTTTTCTTTTTTGTAGGAATTTATGCCTGATTTATACATAAACCTTGGACAGATGAACATCATTGTCACCAGAGCTGCACCAACTCCGAACATACCTGCGTTTTTCCATGATGCGGTGTAACTTCTTGCTATTGCTGTAGTTAAAGCTCCGGCAACAGCAGAGATACCTCCGGCATTAAGTATGGCAAGTCTTTTCTCCAGCTTTCTGTTTACAGGATTGTCCAATTCATTTTTTCGCCCCTTGAAGAATACCTTAGGGGCTAAGGCATTTACAGGTTGAATCATAATCACACACACTTTCTTTAATATCTCTAATTTTATTTTAAACGTATTTTACACCTTTTTACATAGTTCTTGAGAATAATTTATTGTAAATAAATGTTAAAATGTTGTTATAAAATTCAAAAATGTGGAATATAGTAACTATATGGATATGTTTAAATCAGGTGCAAATAATACCCCTGAAACCCTTACGGCTGTAGGGGGGGGGGGCTAAATACCCTAATTTACAGGGCTTTTTAAGCGAGGTGTTAAAATGAAAATTAACACCAATTTATCAAGCTTAATCGTCCAATCCAACTTAAAAGCATCAACCAACGGATTAAATACAGCAATAGAGCGCATGTCAACTGGTTTTAAGATAAACCATGCGAAAGACAATGCTGCTAATTATTCAATAAATACAAAGCTCTCAAGTAAATTGTCGTCCTATAAAATCGCTCAGGATAATGTATATATGGGCTTAGATATGGTTATGACTGCAATGGATAGTCTTGATTTAATCTCCAGTCATCTATCACGAATGCGTGATTTAGCAGAGCAGGCTGCTAATGGAACTTATGGTGCAAGCTCTTTGCAATCCATTCAATCTGAAATAAATGCCCGTTCAGACGAGATTACTAGATTAGTTTCAAATACAGAGTTTAATAATGTGAAACTCTTTGATGGAGAACCAGAGCGCACCGGGGATTTTATTCAGGCTGTTAGGCCATTGACAGAGGACGAAGCAATTGCTCAGGGTTATACAATCATAACAACTGCAGATGAGCTTCAGGCAATGCAATATGACTTGAGTGGTAAATATATTCTTATGAATGATATAGATCTTTCTGGATATGAATGGACTCCAGTAGGCAATAATGATATGGGGCCATTTAAGGGCGTATTTAATGGTAACGGAAAAGTCGTAAAAAATCTTTCAATTAATAGACCTTCAGAAACAATGCAAGGATTTTTTGGCTATGCTTCAAATGCAATAATAAAGAATGTTGGACTAGAAAATGTTGATATCAGCTGTAAGGACTATTCGGCCGGCTTGCTCGCAGGTTCTGATGACCCAAGTAGTTATATGTCTTATAGTACCGCATCAATTACAAATTGTTATGTTACAGGGAAGCTAAAAGCAAGAGCAGGTGTTAGTGGATTGGCTTTAAAATTACGTGGAACAGTGGAAGCCTGTTATACCAATGTTTCTATTTCTGTTTCAACAGGATGTAACGGCGGTTTGATAGGAGACTTCGGGGGTGGCAGCATAAAGAATTCGTATTCAGAAGGAAATATGGATGGAATGCATTCTGGTATGTCTGGAGGTTTTATAGGAGAAATAAACAATGCAGTGGTTGAAAATTGTTACAGCTCAGTAACATCTTCTAGCTTTTATTATGGATTCGCATGTATGGTTGATAGTGCTTCAACAATATTGAATTCGTATGTTAATAACGAAAAAACTTCTAATAAATATCCTCCAGTAGGGCATAATAATTCTACTGGAACGGTAGCCGGGGTAAGTACAAAAGAGCTTAATGAAATGATAAGTAATGGTGTATTGCCAAAGATTGCAGATTCTTTGTTGACATATTCACCTACAGAGTTTCAAGTTGGAGTTGATTCTTCAGACAGTTCTCGTATTTCATTAAATATATCTTTTGCCTTGACCGTTCCAAAGATAAATCTGTCAACTTCTGATAATGCCCGTAAATCTTTAGAAAAAATAGACGAACTTATAAAACGTGTAAATACAAAGCAAACGGAGTATGGAGCAGCTTATAATAGGCTCGAGTCTGCACTTGAAGCTATAGGTGTAAGTATTGATAATCTGACTTCAACACAATCAACTATTCGAGATGCTGATATTGCTGAGGAATCAAGCGCTTATATCAGAAATCAGATTTTACAGCAAGCCGCGGCCACCCTAATGTCTACAGCAAATCAAACACCTGCTATAGCGCTACAATTATTGTAAAAATTTATCCATGTGCAGACCACTAGTTTTCGATTATCAGGTTCATAAACTCTATGTCATCATAATCAACATATGCTGTCTGCATAAGATTTCTGCCTGTTTTGATAGTAATTTCATTCACTTGATTTTTCTTAATCAGATTTGAAGGCAGTTTAATTTTTTGACCATCCCCGTTAAGTTGTATTTCCGAAATCTTGTTACCGTTGAAATAAACCTCCGGCGGTGAAGCAAAAGCATTAGGAATTTTGTTCTGCCCCATAGAACGTGCCATTGCTGTATCAATACCAATAATAGAACCAATTACAAGATAAATCGGTTTTGAAAGATTAAGGTTTCTCAGCGTAAACCTTTTTGTGTAAAAAGGGCCGATTGCCTGCATTCTAAACTCGCCTGCGTTAGCAGATAAATCTGAGTAACTGTCATCACCCAAATGGTACATGTTGGCGTCAAGTGCCAAATCAGAAGCGTTAGATTTTTCTATACCAACAACAATAGGGGCATCAAAGGTTTTATCGTTAATTGTCATTGTAAAAGGCTTGTAGTTTTCTTTTTGAACCGACATGATGCTCGGGCCGTTAATTTGTGTATCAAGTTCAAAGAAGCCGCTGGAATCGGTTCTGGTAGAATAGTTTTGTTTAGGCAGGCGTATATCAGCCCCGCCTACACCTTCACCTGTCTGTTTGTCAATAATTCTGCTTGCATTTCCGCTTCCCTGCTCGGCAACTCCGCCCTGAAAGGTTGCGGCATTTAGAGGCAGCAGTGTAAATATACTAAGTATCACCAAACTCAAAACTTTTTTCATACGATTATTATCCAGCCCGCGATTAAGTATAGAAATTAGTCGTTTGTATAAATATTAAGGATAGTTTTTGAAAAATCAACGCGATATGTTATAATTCTCGTATGAGAGCTAATAATATTGAAATGCAGGTTCGTGACTTAAGCCGGACTCTTCAGACAAAATATTATCAAGAGATTTACAAGAAAACTAATATAAGATTTTTTGAAAAAGAGAGAAAGCGCTATTTATTCTATCTGATTTTTGCAGTACCTCTTACAAGTATTATATTTTTGGGATTGGTGCTGCTTAGTCAAAACTTGTATGAAGCATTAGTAGTATTAATAGTCGGTTTGAGTTTAGTTATATTAGTATATAACAACATTTCGAAGAGTTTTGCTGCTAAATTTAAAAATACATACTATGATTGTATAGCTGAAACAGTTGGATTAAAATGGCTCCAAGGCGATTTTGAATATACATACTCTTCAAGCATTCAAAAGAGTAAATTGTTTAGTGCAAAAGTTTGTATGCGTGAGGACGATATTTTCTATGGGAATTATAATGGTGTAAAGCTTAAAATAGCAGAAGCTGACATTGCTGACAGAGCGTTTTGCACCGGCGACAAAAAGACTGAAACTTTGGTTCCGAAGCAGTTTCACGGTGTATTTGGCTTTTTCGATGCAAACAAAAAAATAGAAAGCACTACAATTGTAAAACCAAAATTGGACTTTGAACTGAGCTGCAGCAAACTTGTAGTAATGATGTTTATATTACTGGTTGCAGCCGCTGCTGCGGCAGTGCTTGGTTTTGGTATTAAGTCAATGATATCAGGCGGATTTTCTCTGCCTGTTTCTTTATGGATTTTGGGCGGACTTGGCATATTTGCATTTGCCTGCTGGCAGTTTATGGATATTCTTGTATTGAAGGAACTAAGATTCAGGAGAAATTTTCAGAGAGTTAATCTGGAAGATACAGAGTTTAACAAATTATATCAGGCATATTCATATGATCAGGTGGAAGGCAGATATCTTCTCACTACAGCCTTTATAGATAGACTTTTGCACGTTGGTAAAGTTTTTAAAACTAATCGCCTGCGCTGCTCTTTTGCGCAGAATAAATTAATTCTCGCTATACCAGCAAATAGGAATATGTTTGAGCTGGGAAGTTTATTCTCTCCTGTAACAAACTCTAAAAAAATCAGTCGTTTTTATGATGAGATTGCGTCACTTCTAATACTTATTGATTATTTTAAACTCGATAATAAAACTAATTTATAAGTTTTTGAGAAGTTCGACAATTCTTTCAGTAGCATCAAACTTTGCGAGATGTGAAGTATTTTGTTTAAGGTAATTCATCTTGATAGGGTTTTCAAGAAGTTCAACCACAGCTTCTCTAAGCCTGTTAGGGTCAAGTTCCTTGTCTTCTATATATATGCATGCACCCATCTCAAGAAGATATTTTGCATTAATTCTCTGATGGTTTGCAGCTGCATAAGGAAAAGGAATTAAGATTGGTGCTGTTTCTGACGCACAGATTTCAGAAAGGCTCAGTGAACCTGCACGTGAAACTACAATATCGCTTGACTTAAGAACTGATATCATATCCATAAAATATGGTTTAATTATGAGATTTTTGTCCTGCTCAAATGCCGGATAAATCTGACGTACTCTTTCAATAACATCTTCGTAATTCTTTTTGCCTGTCTGGAAAATTACCTGTAAATTCAATTCCTGAGAAAATTCTTTTAAAAGTTCAATAGTAGTATTATTAATAGATTTAGCTCCCTGCGAGCCTCCCATAATACATAAAGTTAATTTGTTATTCAGTCCCATGTTTGCACGCGCTGCAGTTTTACTCAATGTTGCAAACTCTTCTCTAATAGGGTTGCCTGTTACAACAGCGTGTTTGTTGGGAATATATTTTTTTGCTTTTTCAAAAGCCAGAGAAACATACTTTGCCCTTTTGCATAACTTTCTTGTAACAAGCCCCGGCATGGCATCGCAATCATGCATCATATAAGGCGTTTTTGTGATTATGCAGGCAAAAATCATAGGTGCTGAAACATAACCTCCGGTTGCAAAAACAGCATCCGGTTTATATTTTTTGATGTATCGTATAGAGCGTAAAATTGCTTTAACGAGCTTAATCCCCCAGACAAAGAATTTAGGGTTCAAACCTCTCGGCATACCTGATACACTTACGTGCAAGAACTTATATCCCTTTTTTGAAGCAAGTTCAAATTCCATGTTGCGTTTGTTGCCGACATAATAAACTTTGCTTGTTTCAGCTAATGAGTCTGCTACTGCTAATGCAGGATAAATGTGTCCTCCGGTGCCTCCGCCGGTTACAAAATATGTGCTATTGTATACTTCTGACATTGCCAAACCTTACCCTTTTTACATTGTCTTTTGATATATTTAATAAAATTCCAACCATCCATAATGATACCATAATGGATGAACCGCCGTAACTTATGAATGGCATTGGTACACCTGTTGCAGGTACAAACGAGCTTGCAACCCACATGTTAAGAAAACCCTGAAAACATATTGAGAACGTAAGCCCGAGAGCAAGCAGTTTTCCGTACATATCCTGACACTTAACTGCAATCAGGAAGCCTCTTTGCAAAATTGTCCAGAACAGGCAGATGATTAATAAACATCCAATAAATCCATGTTCTTCTCCAATAACAGCATAAATAAAGTCGGTATGCGCCTCAGGAAGCCAGGCTAATTTTTGTTTTGAACTTCCGTATCCGACTCCGTATAATCCTCCAGAGGCAAAAGCAACAAGTGACTGGATAATATTATATCCAGCACCGAGCGGATCTGCTTCAGGATGAAGCCACGTTACAATTCTTGATGATTGATACCCCTTTAACCCTTTAAGCAGCAGCAGCGGAATCATAGTACACATTCCATATAATATAAGCTGTATGGAACCTCCGGCACAAATATAAATTGCAACGGACGTTGCAAGTAAAAGCAGTACCATACTCAGGTTCGGCTGTGTGAATATTAAGCCCACCATAATAAGTATAGGTACAAATGCCCAGATAATCTTTTCATTATCAAGCAGGTTTGTATTTTTGTAAAAAGCGCCGGCCAGAAGCATTACCACAGCAGGTTTTGCAAACTCGGAAGGCTGCAAGCTCATAGGCCCTATATTAATCCATCTCTGCGCTCCGTTAACAGTTGTACCCATGACTTTTACAAGAATAAGCATTATTATTACAAAAATTGCAAACGGAACTGTGTACATGATGAGTTTTTTGTAATGAAAATTTGATAAGAATTTTAATCCGACAAATCCGACAATTACCCCGAAAATCTGCTGGATTAAGAACCTTGCCGGATTTAATCCCATATCAATACATTTTGGAGCACTGGCAGAAAATATCGCCATCAAACCGATTACGACAAGAAATATTACCGCAATCATAAGCGGACGGTCAGACTGCATATTCTGGCTGCTCATTTTCTCAGTATGTTCATTATTTTGATAAGACATAATCTTTGAAAACTTCCCCTCTGTGCTCGTAACTCTTGAACATGTCGAAACTTGCACACGCCGGTGAAAGCAGTACTACATCAGGCTTTAAGCTGATTGCTTTATCAATTGCCTCTTCCATTGTGTGTTCTTTAATTATATTACTAAAACCATTTTTTTTCAGATTTTCTTCAAACCTTTCTGTCGCTTCTCCGATTAACAAAACGGTCTTGATATCTTTGTTTATTGAATGACACATTTCGGTTAAATCGGTATTTTTGTCCCTGCCGCCAAGTATAAGCGCAACGTTCTGATTGTTGAACGAATCTATTGCAACGATTGAAGCCTCAGGGTTTGTAGCTTTTGAGTCGTTAAAGAATGTTATTCCGTCCATTTCGCGAACTTTCTCAAGCCTGTGTGCTGGCGCACGGAATGACATAATTTGTTCTCTTATGTCGGAATTGTTCATACCAACGAGTTTTGCAATAATGATTACGCACATAATGTTTTGATAATTGTGATGACCTACGAGAGGACAGTCTTTGAGAGAAATTATTTCTTCACCTTTATAAAAAATTGAATTATTTTTTATGCCGCAGTCATTCCCATCATCGAAAAATATAACATTTTTGCACTGTTTTGAGAACTCTTTGAGTTTTGTATCTTGTGCATTGAGTATGGCAAATTCCGGTTCCTGAGGCGGAAGAAATATTTTAGCCTTTGCGTTAAAATAGTTTTCTAAACCGCCGTGCCAGTCAATGTGGTCTGGAGTAAAATTTGTCCAGCAAGCAATTTTAGCCTTAAATTTTTCTGTCATCTGAGCTTGATATGAACTTATCTCGCAGACTAAAAAATCATGATTTTCTTCAATTAAAGATGTCGGAGGTACTCCTATGTTTCCGCAGACAGGCGCAGAGAATTTTTTGCTTAAAATATGCGACACGAGCGCTGTTGTAGTTGTTTTGCCGTTTGTTCCTGTGATAGCAATGAATGGAGTTTTGGTATTAAGATATGCAAATTCAATTTCTGAAATGATTTTTATATTTTTTTCATTTAAGCGTCTAAAGATTTCTGACTTAGGAGGGATGCCCGGGCTTGTGACAGCAAAGGATGAGCCGGAGATAAACTTTTCACTGTGCAAGCCGCATTCGATTTTTATTCCGAGTGATTTTAATTCTTCTATCTGCGGATTTACCCCTTCATTTACCCCTTTTATACCCTGCGGAGTAGCTGGATTATCAAGCTTCCCAGCCTCATTTACCCCTTTTATACCCTGCGGAGTAGCTGGATTATTAAGCCTCCCAGCCTCATTTACCCCTTTTGATTCTGTGATATAAACATCATAACCTTTGCTTGCAGCGAATTTTGCTGCTGCAATACCGCTTTTTGATAATCCAAGTATTAAAACTTTTTCTGACATAATTTTACTCTCCGTCTGGTTACAATTGTACCTCAAACAGGCTTGAAAAAACAGAAAAACTTCCCTGCTTAGTGATTTTAAGTGCTATGATTATCATAAACGCGGAATGCTAATTTATTAAAGTATATAATTTAAAACCAGTGCTGTTATTGCAAACAATGTTGATACAAATGCAAACTCTTTAACTATTCTTATTTCAGAATGTCCGCTTAATTCAAAATGATGGTGAATTGGGGACATCTTAAAAATCCTTTTTCCGGTCAATTTAAAACTTGTTACCTGCAGGATTACAGACAGAGTTTCTACAACGAAAATTCCGCCGAAAACAGCGAGCAGAAGTTCGCATCTTCCGATTACCGCAAGTGTTCCAAGCAGTCCTCCCAGTGCAAGTGAGCCGGTATCTCCCATAAACACCTGTGCTTTAGGCTTATTGTATTTTAAAAAACCAATAAGAGCACCGATTACTGTTGCTGCAACTATTGCAGCTGCATTGTGTCCGTCGGTAAATGCAAGTATACCGCACGCTGCGAATGCCGGAATACCGGTGGCTGCTGCAAGCCCGTCAAGGCCGTCGGTCAGGTTGTATGCATTAGATGCTCCTGTAACAACGAAAACGGTAAATATCGGATATAAAATTCCTAAATCAAACGTATGGCTGCCGAGAGTTATAACTGTGCCGTAGTGCTGCATAGCATAAACTGTTGGTATAAGAGCGATTAAAATTTGGCGGACAAGCTTTCCTCTAGGGCTTAAACCTTTGTTTTCGTGTCCTTTTATCTTAAGATAGTCATCTTGAAATCCTGCAAGAGCCATAAATAAAAGTGTAATAATTATTATCCACGCAGAATTATCCATTTGCTGAGCCATAAGCAGAGTGATAATTGATGCTATGATTATGGCTGCGATTATAAAAACACCGCCGGTTGTCGGTGTGCCTGCTTTCTTTGCGTGAGCTTCCGGTGCAACGTCAAGAATATACTGCCCTATGGTCTTTTTTCTTAAAAAATCTATATATGGTACACCGAACAATAGGCATAAAACCATACTCATTAACAAAGCTACCGCAAGCATTATCATAAAAAACTTCTCCTTTTTTATAATTTAATATTATCACAAAAAGTTTTGTTTATGATGTTTTGGACTTCTCCGGCAAGATTTGCATAAACTTCTCTTGAAAAGTGGTTTATGCAGGTTGTATAATCTTCGTCCGATTTGATAAAATCAGTCAGCTCAATTGTGTGAACATTGTTTTCAGCACACCATGTTCTGACAGATTGGTTTAAAATCTTATGGCGTTCTGCCATATTCTCGTATCCTGCCTGAACTTTATCTGTTGGAATTTCACTTCCCAAAATCAACACAAGCTTTGTTTCCGGTGATAAATTTTTTCTGATGTAATCCAGATTTTTAATTACTGTTTCACAGGGAGGGTTGCCTGCAAATGTATAATTTTTTTTAAACTCTCTGAGCATAATTATGTTAGGCTCTCTTGCTTCTACGGGAAGCGGTGCAAGAATTTTTTCCCAATTATTTTCGTCTGTAATATCACAGTCTGCAAAACCAAACAGAACATAACTTCCGTCCTCTTTATTAATATAGAGTCCGCTGTGGGTGGTTGTTAAAAGACTCAAGAAAATGAGTTTATATTTAGGGTCAAAGAATTTTGTTTTAAATTCGTCAGGACTCGGAAACGGAAAACGGCTGGTAAGCTGATTTATTTTTTCTGCCGAAAATTTAGGAGTCTGTTCTATAAATGCCGTATGTGTATGCGCTAAGATGTAAATCAGTTTTTTATTCCAGTACGGAAATTCAGTATCTATATTAAAATCAGTTTTTATATAGCTCAAAACCGAATACAAATCACACGGCCCTTTAAACAAAATATTGATATCACTTTTTTGCGGTTTTTCTGTTTTTTTGACTTCAAGGTTATCAACAACTTCTATCCAATCAGGGTTTCCTTCGAGGTTTGAAGCAACTTCACCCTGAATTTTTAATTCAGGCTTGCCGAGAAAATTATATAAAAACTGTTCTATCCCCATATTCATAATTCTGCAGGAGAATAGAAAATGGATTAGTTTATTTCCGCCCAGCACATAAAATCCGCAGATTCCGTAGTTTCCAAATTTATCTTCTGCAATAACATATCCGGACTCATTATTTTTGATAGTTTCTTCAAGGTTTTCATCTCTGAATTTTGTGAAGTTGAGCTGGTTAGTCCTTGAGATAAGTTTTTTCAGACGCTCAAGATTTTCAAGACAATCATGTTTTATACAAATCTTTATCCCGCTGGCTCTTAAAAATTCTTCATTAGAGCTTTCGCCTCTGGCTGCGGATTTTTCTTCCAAAATTTTATACTGCTTTAATCTTGTATGTTCAAAGTCGTAATCATTAACCAGATAGAGCTCTTCTGAAATCTTTTTTATTTCATCCGGATGAGCTGTCATAATTTCAGGAGAGTAAAATTTTGCCTCATTGAGATTAGAAATATTATCGTCAATAAGGATTACGTTTTCAGCGCGGAGGTTCATATCATTAATAATATTTTTTACTCTCTCGCCTTTTGGCAGCCAATTGATAGAAGGAAATACAAACAAATCCCATACGCGTTTGAAACCTCTATTTATAAACTCGTTTTTAACACTCTCAAAATCGTTTTTTGAACAAATAGAGTTCATAATTCCTTTGAGTGTCAAATCTTCAATAAAATTAATCACCCCGGGCAAAAATTCTACTCCGCCTTCTGATAAAGTTCCTTTCCAGAAAGTATCGTCCAAATCCCAGATAATTAATTTAGTTTTTGTTATATCGTAGTTTTTCATTGTTGTTGCGGCTGGTCAGTAACAATTGTGCAGACAGAGCTGTCTTGAAG
>ENA-OZES01001053-OZES01001053.1-human-gut-metagenome-genome-assembly--contig:-NODE-1053-length-12140-cov-7.430451_pt1 | contig 12140 bp, 8 predicted proteins | sample MGYA00245068_ERZ653609 | MGnify/ENA primary metagenome ERZ653609 (study PRJEB26926, sample SAMN06164898) | human gut metagenome | biome: ENVO:00009003; feature: ENVO:2100002; material: ENVO:00002003... | reverse complement strand
GAGATGTAGCTCCGTCTCGTGGGCTCGGAGATGTGTATAAGAGACAGGTATCACGCTTGTTCCCGCCGGCAGGGAGCTGTATGCGACAAAGTACAACGGCTTTGCAGAAGGAACGGTTTTCAGAAATGACGAAAACGGCAATGTGACCGATACGACCGGTACAAACGCAGAATGCCACAGCTACACAGCCTATGTTTTGGGAGGCACCGACGGAGTTGCACTTACTCTCAAGGGCAAAACCGCAAATGTTCATTTCAGAGCGAAGGCTGACGGCGAATATACAGAGCTTAAAAGCGGCGAAACAACTCCCGCATATTCCTTCGGCAAGGACGGCACTGTTACAGTATCAATAGATGTGGTTTCTGACGGCGATTATCTTACAGACAAGTTTGATGACGCAGACAAGATAACAAGCTACAAAATAAAGCTCGTAAAGGCTGACGTTTCTATAAAGAACGTACACTTTACCGAGCTTAAAAGCGAACACGGCGATATGTATCCCGCATTCGACCCGTCACTTCTCAGCTATAATATAGTTATAGCAAATGACGCAGAATTCCCCACAGTATATTTCAAGGTTGCCGACGGTTGCACAGTTAAGATAGGCAACGATGCCGCAACAGCAGATGAAAACGGCGTTTACAGTCTTGTTACCAAGAGCGCAAACACTACTGTAACGGTAACAGACGGCACTCTTTCAGAAAGCTATACTGTCAAGGCTACAAAGAGAAGCAAGTATGACGTACCCGACAAGGTCGTTGATTATCTTTGCGTCAACAGCCAGTACACCAACGTTTCCTACGGTGTAGGCCCCGAGCAGACGCTCGCAGGCACTATAAAATCGCTTGGTAACTTCGGCGGTTATATCACATATTACTATGAAAACCCCGTAACAGACGACCCCTCAAACCCCTACGGCCTTGACTTCTACGCTTACGGCAACAGCTTTGTAAGCGGCGGAAGTGCGGCTGAAAGCGGACAGGTGTATGTTTCTGAGGACGGCAAAACATGGTATGCGCTCGCAGGAAGTGAGCATTTCGAAGATACAACCATCACCGATTACGAAGTAACATACAAAAAGACAGCCGACGGTAAAACAAGCTGGACAGACAATCAGGGCAACTCAAACGACGGCTCAAAGCAGACAGGCAGATGGGTTTCACCCAGCGTTTATTATATGAACGATCTTGCAAAGGGCGATACTGTCACACTCAGAGGCGTTGTTATCCCCGGTGTTCAGGGCAGTATACAGGGCGACAGCTCTACGGCTTCCTTTGTAGGCACGACAAGGTTCGGCTATGTTGACTACTTCAAGAACGGCACGATAGGCACTAATGTAAACGCATACAGCGAAAATGCCGAATCAAACGGTTTCGACTTAAAGTGGGCGGTAGATGAAAACGGCAACCCCGTTACATTCAAAAACGGCGTTCACTATATAAAGATACAGACAGCAAGCAACATCTGGGCAGGCGTATTCAACGAGAAATCGACAGAGGTTTCTTATGTTGTAAGAACAACTGCAAACGAGCAAGAGGTCGGCACGACATCGCTTCCCGGAAAAATAGTCTTAACAGACGCAAACGGCAAGACAATAAAGGAAATCACTCCCGATGATAACGGTGTTTACGAAATAAGCACAGGCATCGAGGAAAGCGTGAACGTTTCCGTATCCGGCGCTGACGATGATAACATTTATATCAACAATCAGCGTGTAGCCTCAGGCACAGAGGCTAAAATCGCACTTGACCGGTCTGAAATAAAGGTTGTCAGAATAATCGTTCAGAACGGCGAAAAACAGCCCGTATACGCTTACTTAAAGCTCGTTCCTGATGATGTAAAGGCGGCTGAGCAGGTTGAAGAACTTATTGACGCTATAGGCGATGTAACGCTCGACAGCTACGACGGCATCACAGCGGCAAGAACGGCTTACGACAAGCTCAGCGACAACGCAAAGACGCTTATAGGAAACTACGAAACCTTAACAGCCGCAGAAGAAGCTCTCGCTAAGGCTGAGGCTGACGTTATAAGCAATGCGATAAAGGCAATAGACGCAATCGGCAAGGTGACCGCTGACAGCAAGGGCAACATCGACAGTGCAAAGGACGCTTACTCAGCAGTTCCCGAGCGTTTAAGAGATAAGGTCACAAATTCGGATACTCTTGACAAGGCAATAAAAAGATTTGCCGTTATCGACACGATAAAGCAGGCAGGCACAAAGAGCAAGGAGCACTTCAGCACTGTTCTCGGTACTCTTGCGGATAACAATATCTACCCCGTTCAGTCTATCGGCGGTGAATGGTCGGTTATCGCACTCGCAAGAGCAGGAAAGCTCTCTGCCGACAAAGCGGCAAAATACTACAGCGAGCTTTGTGAAGCAGTAAAGGCTAACGGTTCAGACAGACTTTCAGACAGAAAGCCTACGGAGAACGCAAGAGTTATAATCGCTCTGTCCTCACTCGGAAAGAATTCCGCAGACATCGCAGGCCATAACCTGCTGAGCGGTCTTGACGATATGGACTATATCACATCGCAGGGTATCAATGCGGTTATATTCTCACTTATAGCATTCGACACTACAGATTACAGCGCAAAGACGCACGATGAACTTATCACTTATATCGTTGACAATATGACGGGCAAGGGCTGGGCGCTCGCCGGCGATACCGCAGATGTTGACCTTACGGCTATGGCTATACAGGCTCTCGCTCCCTATGCGGCTGACGAGAAGGTAAATGCGGCTATAGACAGCGGTCTTGAGTTCCTCGCAGAATCTCTCGACGAGAACGCAAGATATGCAAACGGCAGTGAAAGCACCTCGCAGGTACTTATCGCTCTTGCCGCTCTCGGCATCGACCCGCTTACAGATTCAAGATTCATCGTTGACGGCATCACGCTTATCGACGCACTTGAAAGCTACGCTACAGAAAACGGCTACAGCCACACACTCGGCGGCGAAGAAAACTATATGGCTACCGAACAGGCGGCGCTCGCTCTTACAGCTTATGAGCTTTCAAAGGCCGGCTCTTCACTTTACGAAATGTCTGCGAAGGCTGAGCCGACAGAACCCGAAAATCCCGATACGCCCGCACAGCCCGGCGATTCTGTAAAGCCCGGTGACTGCTCAGGCAAGCCCGAAGATAAAAACGATCCCATAAATCCCGGTACAGGTGTACTTGTAACAGGCGGTATGGCAGTTCTCATCTCAGGCGCAGTTATGCTTATTTCGAAGAAAAAGCGCAAATAAGTAAAACTATTATGTAAATGCTTGTTCCGTACCTGTTTTTATGATAGAATAGGTGCGGAACAATTTTTGCATAACCGATATTTCACGGAGAAAAAATGAAAGCTATTTTTGATAAATACAAATATATACTCGGTCTTGGGCTGGCTCTTGTCGTTGTGGTGATAATTGCGGTAGTTTCCGCCGCTATGGGAAAAGATGCCGCCGAAAACAGCGGTATATCATACGTTACCCCCGAAACATCATCATTTACAACCGCTCAAAGCCTTGTCGCAACAACGGCTTTTCACACAAACGGCAATTCTCAGACAACGCCCGCAACAACCGTTACGGACACTTCTTCACAAACCTTACCTGAAAGCGAAAAGCCGGAAACAACGACAATAACCTCTGTCGCATCAACATCATCTACTGCCGCAGACATTTCAAAGCCAACCGAAAAGCCCGTTTTCACATCCGCCCCGACATCTTCGGCAAGTCCGGCATCTTCAAAAGTCACAACAGTGTCAACCGCTTCAGCTGTAATATCAACGACTCCGAAGCCAGACAAGCCGATAAAGAAATATGACAACACCTGCACATTCGTTATAGAGTGCAAAACCATACTCAACAACAAGGATAAACTGAAAAAAGGACTTGAAAAGTACATTCCCGATGATGCCGTAATATTCGGCGGAACGGTCGGATTCGACAGCGGCGAAAGCGTATACGATATACTCCGCCGTATCTGTGACGAAAACAGCATTCAGATGGAGGCAAGCTACACCCCTGCGTTCAGCTCATACTATGTCGAGGGTATCAACAACCTTTATGAATTCGACTGCGGACAAGGCTCGGGCTGGATGTACAGTGTAAACGGCGTTTTTCCAAACTACGGCTGTTCATCGTACAAGCCCGCAAACAACGATGAAATAGCGTTCCGCTATACCTGCGAGCTTGGCTACGACCTTCAAAACTAAGGAGCAACAATGGAAAGAACACACCCTGTAACAGCGGCAATTTATTTTCTGTCGGTGATACTGATAACCGCAATAGTGCAAAGCCCCGTCTTTATGGCGGAGGCTCTTGTCTGCTCTGCCGTTTTTGCTTTTTTACTGAACGGAAAAACCGCCGCAAGAACGCTTGTTGTAATGCTCCCTATGGCACTGCTTGCGGCGGTTATAAATCTTCTGTTTTCAAACAGAGGCATAACCGAGCTTGCAAAGTTGCCCAGCGGCAACAGTATCACACTTGAAACGCTTATTTTTTCGCTGTTTACAGGCGCTATGACAATTTCGCTCGTTATGTGGTTTATCGGACTTAACAAGTGTATGACAAGCGATAAAACGGTATATCTTCTCGGAAAAGCACTGCCGTCACTCGCTTTGCTGTTATCAATGACGCTGCGTTCAGTGCCTATGTTTGCAAGACGGGCAAAGCAAGCGGCGGCGGCTCAGCGTTTTGTTGGGAACGATATATACGAGGGCGGCTTTAGAAGCCGCATCAGAAGCGGTGTTCACGTTCTCTCCGTTGCTGTAACGGATACCCTTGAGCATAGTGCATATACCGCACGATCTATGAAATACAGAGGTTACGGTACGGCAAAACGTACAGCCTACAGCATATTCCGCTTTGCACCGTCAGACTTTGTCATAATGTCGGTGACCGTGATATGCACAACAGCAATTATTATTCTTTTTGCAAGCGGTAAAGCCTATTATCTCTATTATCCCGAATTTATCCTGCCGCTGACAGCTTTCGATATTTCTGCGGATGTTTTCTGGCTTATACTCTGTGCGATGCCTGTTGCAGCCGAGCTTTATTCACGTTTTAAACGGAGGGAAAGAAATGGAGCTTTATAATATTTCAAATCTGTCATATTCCTATCCCGGCTCGGATATGAACGCACTCTCCGATATTTCGCTTAAAATAAACAAAGGAGAATTCGTAATACTCTGCGGCAGCTCGGGAAGCGGAAAATCCACGCTTTTAAATCTTATGAAAGCGCCCGCCGATGCAGGAACGCAAAAAGGAAAAATTTCTTTCGGCGGTCATTTTGCCGGCTTTGTCACGCAGTTTACCGATGAGCAGATCGTCTGCGATAAGGTTTGGCACGAGCTTGCCTTCGGTGCGGAAAGCATAGGACTTTCACAAAACGAAATACGCTCGCAGGTTTCCCAGACCGCATTGTTCTTCGGCATAGAGGACTTGCTGTACTGCGACTGCGACAAACTCTCGGGCGGTCAGAAGCAGATGATTAACTTAGCGTCTGTAATGGCTATGAACCCCGATGTACTGCTTCTTGACGAGCCGTTGTCACAGCTTGACCCTATCGCTTCCACGCAGTTTATTTCTCTGCTTGTGAGAATAAACAAGGAGCTTGGTACGACAGTAATTGTTGCGGAGCATCAGCTCGGTGGTCTTTTGTCCGTTGCAAAGCGTGCCGTTATGCTCGACAACGGCAAGATGTGTCACGACGGCGACGCAAGCTCTCTTACAGAGCATCTGTCAGAAAACAATCACCCTATGCTTTTTGAAATGCCGGCAGGAGTAAGAGCAAGCGCATCTGTCAGCAATGTTCTTCCACTGCTTGACGTTCCCTCCGCTAAGAACTGGTATACGTCCTACGGCGAAAATCACAGGCTCGTATCACCTGCCGCCGCAGGCGATACGCTGTCGGAGGAAAGCTGTATATCCGTAAAAAATCTGTCTTTCGGCTATAAGAACAGCAAAAGAGATATTATAAGAAACCTTTCGCTTGACATAAAGCAAGGGAGCATAACAGCAATAGTGGGCGGCAACGGCGCAGGAAAATCGACCCTGCTCAGCCTTATCTGCGGTACGCTTAAGCAAAACAGCGGAAAAATAACGATAAACGGCGGAAAGATAGGTTTTCTTCCGCAGGACCCTACCCTGCTTTTCAATAAGGAAACGCTCAGAGAAGAATTTGCCGATAATGCCGATGAAATAGTCGCCGCATTTAATCTTACGCACCTGCTGTCACGTCACCCGTTTGACTTATCCGGCGGTGAACGGCAGAAGGCGGCGCTTGCAAAGCTCGTTTCCTACGGTGCGGATATACTTCTTCTTGATGAGCCGACCAAGGCGGCGGACGCAGTATATAAGCAGATGTTCTCGGCATTGTTGAAACAGCTTAAAGCAGACGGGAAAACGATAGTAATCGTCAGTCACGATATGGATTTCTGCGCCGAAACGGCGGATATATGCGCCCTGCTTTTTGACGGTGAAATAAGCGTATCTCTGCCGCCGTCACAGTTCTTTGCTGATTCCTCATTCTTCACTACAGACAGTGCAAAAATCGCCAAAAACGTATGCGATAATGTTTACACTGTCGCAGGGCTTATAGCTTCTCTCGGAGGAAGGGCTGAAAACTACGGCGATCTCTCCGGACGTTTTCACGGCATAAAAGGCGATAAGCCCGACATAGCAGTACCGCAACGCAAAAAACGCAAAAAGCTCTCGGTTTTCCGAAAGGTAATGCTTTCGCTCGGCAGTGTCGGATTTGCTTTTATGCTTTTAGCCGGTACCGGCATATTCCCTTTTGAGATACCGTCAGAGCCGTTCTGGCTGCAATATGCGTTGCTGTGCGTTCCTATGATTATGCTTATAATCGGCGTCGCTCCGAAAAACTCAATGGCAAAGCCGCCCGTAACCGCAAAAAAAGTTACGCCGTCCGATATTGTCGCAGGCATTATAACCGCCGTTCTTATCCCATTCACAGTAATACTCGGCACACTTTTTATCCCGAACGGCACAAGAAAGCATCTGCTGATAATTCTTGCTGTGCTTGTCGAGTGCCTTGCCGCTTTCTTTATCAGCTTCGAAAAAAAGAAGCCGTCCGCAAAGGATATTGTGGTGCTTGCCGTGCTTTCTGCGGCGGCTGTCGCAGGAAGGGAGCTTTTCTTTATGTTCCCTCAGTTCAAGCCCGTTGCCGCAATCGTTATCATAAGCGGAACGGCGCTCGGTGCACAGGCAGGCTTTCTTGTCGGTGCGGTTTCCATGCTTGTATCGAATATGCTGTTCGGTCAGGGTATGTGGACGCCGTGGCAGATGTTTGCAATGGGGCTTCTTGGCTTTTTTGCAGGTATCATCTTCTCGAAAAAGCGCAACACGCTCGCCCTTTGTATCTACTCCTTCCTGTCAGTCATCGTTATTTACGGTGGAATAATGAATATATCAAGTGTGCTTACCTACACGACCGATATAAACTTACAGACAATTACCGCATATATCGTTTCAGGCATACCCTTTGACCTTATCCATGCAGTATCAACAGTTATATTTGTGCTTATAACAGGCGACGCACTATTGAAAAAATGTTGCCGTCTGAGAGTAAAATTCGGATTATTTCAGTGATTTCAATAAATTCGACAAAATTTCTGACATATTCTCCCATTTTTCAACTTTATTTTTGATTTGTTATTGAAATGCGCCTTTCTTTAAACTATAATTTTATTATAGGATAATTGTAAAGTGAGGTGGGAGCATGGCTTATGTACTCGAGGTTATAAGCAAGGATGGGAAAATCAAATACATCAATTCCGCAAAAGCAACCGTATATTGTCCGGAATATGCCGCACGGTATGACGACAAGAAAACTGCTATGACAGTAGCGGCGGCACTCCTGAGAAATGAGTGCTACCAATCTATAAGTGTTAAAAAGCTCTCGTTGGAGCTATGTGTTGCTTCGTATAAAAGAAACCGTTCATTATCATTCAATTTTATTTATCCCGATATATATAAGGGCAGCAGCTACAAATAAAACGGGTGTTTTATCTGCATTTTCGGTAGAATAAACTCACACCGTTAAAATTATAACTTTCTGCATTTATGTACAATCTTTCCCGCAAGCAAAAAATGGCGTCACGCTTTTCGGCGTGACGCCATTTTCATATATAACAAGGAGAATCGGAAGCGTTTATTCCTTTACAGAGCCTGAAACAAGGTTGCTGTAAATAAACTTCTGCATCGAAAGGAAGATTATCAGAGTAGGTATAATACAGATAATTACACCGGCGAAGATAATTTCCCACTGTGAGCCGTAAGGACCGATGAACTTGTAAAGGGCGGTCGATACGACCTGAAGTCCGTCGCTGGGCATATACAGGTTTGCTGTATAGAAGTCGTTGTATATGCTTACGAACTTGATTACAAGAACGGTCGCAATAGCAGGACGGAGCATAGGGAGAATGATGCTCAGGTATACTCTCGGATATGAACAGCCGTCAAGTATCGCACTTTCGTCAAGGGATACAGATATGTTATTGAGGAACTGTATGAAGATATAGATTGAAACTATATCAGTACCGATATAAAGGATAATCGGTGCGGCGAGGGTGTCATAAAGACCGAGTGCGTGCACTACCTGGAATACCGTTACCTGCATAGAGATATTCGGCAGGAGTGCGGCAATAAGGAATATATTCTTTACGAGCTTTGTGAACACCATTGTAAAACGCTGTACAACAAAGGCGGTCATAGTACCTGTGATTATCGTTCCCGCACACGAGAACACAAGGATAATAGCGGTATTGATAAGGCCTCTCATTACGTTACCCTGCAGGAAAGCCGTCTTGAAGTTTGAAAGCTCCACCACCTTAGGAAGATCAAACGCTCCGCTTGTCAGAAAATCCTCGTGGCTTTTCAGCGAGCCGAGTAATACGACTACCAGAGGCACGATAACTATAAGGCAGGCTATGACAAGCACGGCGTATTTCAATACGTCTATCAGTATTCTTACACCCTTAGGCGTTTCCTTGAACCTGTATTTATCCATATTGAAAGAGGTCTGTCCGGAGTTTTCGGTTGTTGTGATATTGTCTGTCATTGTTACACCTACTTTTCTTCCTTAAAGAATATCTTCTGGATTATCGTAATCAGTATTATTATAAACAGCAGAACGATAGCCATTGCGGACGCAAGTCCGATCTTCTGGTACTGGAAGCCCGTTTCGATCGTCTTGATAACGAAGGTCGATGTTCCCATCTTACCGCCGGTTATAATATACGGTATCTCAAATACAGACGCCGCACCCTTGATGGCAAGAATAAGCTGTAATGCGATGATTGTTCTGATACCGGGGAAAATTATGTGCCAGAACTTCTGCCATGCGTTTGCGCCGTCAAGGTCAGCCGCTTCGTAAATGTCGGGCGAGATAGACTGGATAGCGCCGATGAACATCAGAATATCAAAGCCGATATAACGCCATACCGATGCAAAAACCAGACACCAGTTGTTGATAGCGCCGTTTGACAGCCACTTTACAGGATCTGCTCCGAAAAGTGCGATTATGGAGTTGAGCGTACCGCCGTCATCGCCTCTGAAGAATCTCTGGAAGATAAGCGCTACCGCAACGCCGTTCATAAGATAAGGGAAGAAGATAACTCCCTTGAACAGTCCTGCGAACTTTATTTTCGAACATAACAGAGTTGCGATGAAAAGTGCAAGTCCGAGCTGTATAAACGAGCCGACAAAGTAGTACAAGCTGTTGATGAGCGTTGAAAGATATGCCATATCGGTAAACAGCGTCTTATAGTTGTCGAAACCGACCCATTGTACATTTACGCCAAGCTGGTCACGTTGCTGGAAGCTGAATATTATCATATTAACAGCAGGGATAATAGTGAAAAGTATCAGCAGTGCGACAGGTATCGCCAGAAACAGCACTGTGGTCATGTATTTCTGACCTGTATAGCCTTTAAGCCACTGCCATAATGTGCGACGCTTATGAATTGCGGTAACGCCTTGAGTAGCCATAAATCTGTCCTTTCAAGAAATAATTTCTATTTTTGGTAATCAGTTGATTTTTCCCATAAAAACCTATACGGAAAGACTTACGCCTTTCCGTACGGGTTTGTGTGTTTGGAGTATCTATGAAGAAAATACGATAGCGTTAATTAGCCGTTAGCCTTGATGTATGCTTCAAGCTCTGCGTTAGCATCTCTTGTAGCTGCCCATTTCTTATTAACGGAGTCTGCGATAGCCTTGAAGCCGTCTTCGCCCTTGCCGGCAAATGCTGCTTCAGCAAGCTGGAGCTTGAAGTTAGCTGAGTCGCCTGTCCATATACCAACCTCAGAATCCTTGTCGATAGCGTTGAATACACCTGTCAGACCTTCGGGAGCTGATGCCGCTGTGAAGAATTCACAACCGTCAAATGCTGAGAGGTAATCAGGGAGCTTGCTGCCTTCAAGTGTATTGATACCGCCCTCAGCCTCAGAGAAGCCGGATTCAGCGATGAACCATTCAATATACTTCTTGCCGAGATCCTTCTTGTCATCGGCAATGTTCTTGTTTACGCCCATGCAGTAGTCTGCTGCGTACTGTGCGTACTGCTTGCCGTCCTTAGAGAAGGGAGCGGGCATATAACCGATATTTTCGGGATCAAGATTATTATCCTTAGCGATCTGCTGGAACTGTGAAACTGCCCATGAACCCATTGTCATTGTAGCAACTTCGCCCTTTGCAATCATCAGCTTTGAGCCTTCCCAGTCGGAGCTCATCGGGTCGCCCTCGATAAGAGTAGAATCTGAATATATATCGTACATCAGCTTGAATACGTTGTAGTAAGGCTTGCCTTCTGTGAAGAAGTCTTCCTTGTTTACGATAAGGTCTGTTTCAAAGTTGGGGTTGCCTGAAGAAGGAACAACAAGGCTTGACCACTGTGAAGCTGTCCAGCTTGCTTCCTTGAAGTTTGTGTAGTAAGGAATTACATCGGGGAACTTTTCCTTGATCTTCTTTAAGTCAGCAATGAATTCGTCGGCTGTCTTGGGCATTGTTGTGATGCCTGCGTCTGCCCATACCTTCTTGTTGTAGCAGATACCGCCGCTGACAGAACCTAAGTGAGCAAGGCCGTATACTGTTCCGTCATACATCTTCTGATCTGCCCACTTGTACTTATCCTTAAGTTCATCGTACTTGCCGAGAGGCTCGAAGAAGTTTGAAAGATCGGCGAGCTTAACTGTATCGGGAATCATAAGTACATCGCCATATTCCTTGGTGCTCATCATTGTCGAAACGTCATCTGCGTAGCTCTTGAATGACTGATATTCAACAGTGCAGTTGTACTTTTCTTCAAAAGCGTCTGTCATCTTGTCAAGTGAGCCGTCATCCTTACGGTCTGTACGGTGAGTAAGAACCTTGAGTGTGATCTTTTCGCCCGAAGGTGTAGTAGAAGATTCTTCACCCGATGTTGCAGAGCTGTTATCTTCTGTCTTTGATGAAGATGATGTACTGCCTGATGTTGATGATGTTGCATTGTTACTGTTGCAGGCTGCCAGCGAAACTGCTGTGCTTGCCGCAAGGATACCTGCGAGTATCTTCTTTGCTTTCATGTGATAATTTCCTTTCTGGTCGGACAGTGCTTAGTCACTGGTCCTTAGTTGATAGTTAATGAATTTAGCTTATGTTTATTAAGCTGTTTCCGCTTGCTTAATTCACTTAAGATTATACAACGTTTTAGCTAAAAGTCAATACGGCTATAGGAAATTCAGCTAAAACACATAAATAATAATTGTTTATTATGTGCATTAAAAACAAAATTCACACTAACTTAACTGTGTTGCACGATTTTATTAAGTAAGTATCGGTGTAACCCGTTTTCACACTTACAAATTCGTTTAACTAAAATTATTTTACGTTAGGTTACATATATTTCACACTGTTTTTAGTTGTTTTTAAACGCTGTTAAATTCGCCCGTAAATATGATAACTCAAAAATTCCCGGCTATTCATTAAAAATAAAAGGAGATAAAGTTGCGGGTGTGGGGGAAGTGTGGTATAATAACCTCAGACTTAAAATCCGCCGGGAGCGGATTTTGCCGTGCAAAAGCACGGCTTGCGGCGCACCGCACGTCTGAGAACATTTTACCATTAAATCTTTTGTCTGACGACAAAATAC
>ENA-OZES01001048-OZES01001048.1-human-gut-metagenome-genome-assembly--contig:-NODE-1048-length-12188-cov-14.415066_pt1 | contig 12188 bp, 4 predicted proteins | sample MGYA00245068_ERZ653609 | MGnify/ENA primary metagenome ERZ653609 (study PRJEB26926, sample SAMN06164898) | human gut metagenome | biome: ENVO:00009003; feature: ENVO:2100002; material: ENVO:00002003... | reverse complement strand
TCGCCCCGCCGCTCCTAAAATCTGCACCACTCTGGCATCGCCTTCGCCATCCGGACGAAAATACGATTAAGGTGTTTTGTCAAAATTCCGAGTTTTGACACATCGCCATAGCAACTTAGCTATCAATGGCATTGTTGCGGCTCAATTCATGCAAAAAAAATGAAAAGCGCTGCATATCTATATTTTTTACATTCAGGAGGAAATATATATCTTTGTGAAAGTTATCGACTTCCTACAACCGAATTATAATATACTAACCTAAACTAAATAAATCATGGAAAACTCCAAATTACTCAACATTCTAAATCCTGTATTGGGATTTATTGATTCAGGCAAATTCTTCCGCCAGCCATTTAAATGGCTCTATATTATTATCGGCGTGCTCAACATTATTATTCCTATTGCAATGATTATTGGTGTGAGCAATGGATGGAATTACATGCAGGGTGCAATGCGTTTTGCTATGGTTCTCAACACATTAGTGGCTATCCTGGTGGCATTTCTTGGATTCTTGATATGGTACAAGCGCGCCCAGAATCTTAAATGCGATGCCGGAGAATCCTCGCGTTTCATCGCTATACCACTTGTGGCTAATCTGCTCCAGACCTACGGCGAATGGATTGGCATGATAATCGGCGTCGGTGGTTTTCTCACGGCCCTAATCGGGTTCATTTTCGGTGGAAGCATCTTGTACTATTATCACATCAATTTCTTCGTTGTGATATTGATGCCGGTAGTCGGATATGTTCTGGTAGTGTTCTTCCGTTTCTTGGCTGAAGGATGCCTGGCGCTTGCCAATATCGCAAATTCAGCTCAGTCCATCGACCGAAAACTCGACAAAAACTACGAAACAGTAGTGGAAACTATTGAACCGGAAGTAGACTAATTATTCCTTTCTCTCCATTCTAAAGGACAGCACGAATTCGTATTTTCACTTCATTAATAAGATAAATTAACCACCCTTCGTGCCGAAAAAGATTAACAATAGCGCATTGGATCCCATTTCGTCCAATGCGCTATTGCTAATTTTTTGTATGTGCCAGATTTAGAATTCGGCGGATTTGGGGGTGCGGGGGAAGGGGATGACGTCGCGGATGTTGGTCATGCCCGTAACGAAGAGCACCAGGCGCTCGAAGCCGAGGCCGAAGCCCGAATGGGGCACGGAGCCGAAGCGGCGGGTGTCGAGATACCATTTCATATCTTTCATGGGGATGTGCAGTTCCTCGATTCGCTGCAGGAGCTTGTCGTAGCTCTCCTCACGCTCCGAACCGCCGATAATCTCGCCGATGGCGGGGAAAAGCACGTCCATGGCGCGTACGGTCTTGCCGTCGGGGTTCTGCTTCATATAGAAGGCCTTGATTTCCTTGGGGTAGCCGGTGAGGATTACCGGACGTTTGAAATGCTGCTCCACGAGGTAGCGCTCGTGTTCGCTCTGCAGGTCGACGCCCCAGCTTACGGGGAATTCGAACTTGCGGCCGCTGGCCAGAAGGATGTCGATGGCTTCGGTGTAGCTCAGGCGCACGAACTCCTCGCCTACCACGGCCTGGAGGCGCGAGATGAGTTCCTTGTCGTAGTGCTCGTTAAGGAACTCGAGGTCGTCGCGGCAGTGGTCGAGGGCGTAGTTGATGCAGTATTTCAGGAAATCCTCGGCGAGGTCCATGTTTTCGTCGATGTCGATGAAGGCTACCTCAGGCTCGATCATCCAGAACTCGGCCAGATGGCGCGGAGTGTTGGAATTTTCGGCGCGGAACGTCGGGCCGAAGGTGTAGATTGCGCCGAGGGCAGTGGCTCCCAGCTCACCCTCGAGTTGACCGGATACGGTGAGCGATGTAGGCTTGCCGAAGAAGTCGACGGAGTAGTCTACGGCACCCTCTTCGGTGCGCGGCAGGTTGTTGAGGTCGAGCGTGGTGACCTGGAACATGGCGCCGGCTCCCTCGCAGTCGCTCGCGGTAATCAGCGGGGTGTTGAGGTAGAAGAAACCGCGCTCCTGGAAGTAGCGGTGGATGGCGTAGGCCAGGGTGGAGCGGACGCGGAGCACGGCCGAGAACGTGTTGGTGCGCGGGCGCAGGTGGGCGATTTCGCGCAGGAACTCGAGCGAGTGGCCCTTCTTCTGGAGTGGGTATGCCTCGGGGTCGGCACCGCCGTAGAGTTCGAGCTCCTTCACCTGGATTTCAACGCTCTGGCCCTTGCCCTGGCTCTCCACGAGGATACCCGTGGCTGCGAGGGCCGAGCCGGTGGTGAGCGGCTTCAGCTGCTCGTCGGTGAAGGTGTTCATGTCGAACACCAGCTGGATGTTGCGGATCGTGGAGCCGTCGTTGAGGGCTACGAACTGCACATATTTGTTGCCGCGATGGGTACGGACCCATCCCTTGACGCAGACCTCCTTGCCCAAAAGCGAAGGAGCATCGGCGAAAAGGTCGGCTATCTTGATACGTTTCATATATTTAACGGAATAAGATTCTTTATTCGAAGGAGCCCATCTTCAGGAAGTTGACCTCTTCCTGAGTGAGGTAGCGCCAGCGGCCGCGCGGCAGGTTTTTCTTGGTGAGACCTGCGAAGTAAACGCGGTCGAGCTTGGTGACGTGGTAGCCCAGGCTCTCGAAGATACGGCGCACGATGCGGTTGCGGCCCGAGTGGATTTCGATGCCGGCCTGATTGCGGTCGGTCTCGGTGGCGTAGCTGATTGCGTCGGCGTGGATGGGGCCGTCCTCAAGCTCGATGCCGTCGGCGATGCGCTGCATGTCGTCCTCGGCGATGTCCTTGTCGGTCCATACGTGGTAGATTTTCTTCTTCACGTATTTGGGGTGGGTGAGCTTCGAGGCGAGGTCGCCGTCGTTGGTGAGCAGGAGGACGCCGGTGGTGTTGCGGTCGAGGCGTCCTACGGGGTAGATACGCTCGTTGCATGCGCCCTTTACGAGGTCGAGCACGGTGGTGCGGCCGTTGGGGTCGTCGCTGGTGGTGACGCAGTCCTTCGGCTTGTTGAGCAGGATGTAGCATTTGCTCTCCAGAGCCACAACCTTCTCATCGTATTCCACGGTGTCGGAGTGGCAGATCTTGGTGCCGAGTTCGGTAACGACCTCGCCGTTGACCTTCACCAGGCCCTGCTGGATGAATTCATCGGCTTCGCGGCGCGAGCAGATGCCGGCGTTGGCCATGAACTTGTTCAGGCGGATCTTTTCGTCGGGATCGGGGAGCGGCAGCTCGTATTCAATGCGCTTGGGACGCGGGGTGAAACTCTTGCCCTGACGTACGGGACCCTTCTGGAAGCGGTTGCCCGGGCCGTTGGGACGGCGGTTCTGGTTGTTGTAGCCGCCCTGATTATTGTAGGGGCGCTGCTGATAGCCGCCCTGGTTGTTGTAGCCGCCCTGCTGACGGTTATTGTTGTAGGGGCGCTGCTGATAACCGCCCTGATTGTTGTAGCCGCCCTGCTGACGGTTGTTGTTGTAGGGACGCTGCTGGTAGCCCTGATTATTGCGGGGCTGATAGCCACCCTGTTGACGGTTATTGTTGTAGGGACGCTGCTGATAGCCCTGATTGTTGCGGGGTTGATAACCACCCTGCTGGGGCTGGGTTGCGCTGTCGGTCGAGGTGCCTTCTGCAGCGGGAGTCGTGGAGGGGGTTCCATCCGTGGTCGGAACGGCCGGCTGCTGGCGGGGCTGGAAGCCCTGATGATTGTAGGGGCGCTGCTGATAGTTGCGCTGATAGCCGCCCTGGTTGTTGTAGCCGCCCTGCTGACGGTATCCGCCCTGCTGGCGCGGGCCGTAGTTGTTGCGGGGCTGATAGCCCTGGTTGTTGCGGGGCTGGTAACCGCCCTGATGCTGGCGCGGCTGATAGCCGTTCTGATTTTCGCCGGCGGTAGCGTTGTAGTTCGACTCGTAATGACTGCCTTCCTGAGCGGGGTTGGCACTGTCGGCGCCCGGAGTCATCTGCCCGATGCGCGGACGTTTCGGTTTTTTAGCGTCGTTAGCTTCCATTATGGTTTAGAAAAAATAAGTTACTGAAGTTTACGCCAGGATTTTAGCGAAAGTGTGTAGGTTTGCTTCTCGGCATAAGTCTGTTCGAAATTCTCAGCCTAAAACAACAGATTTATTGTAAAAAATATAATTATATTTCTCAATTAAAAAGTTGATAACGCGATGGCATTCAGGCAATTGACTCAGCCCCCGGCTGTGGCGGCCCGAATGTAAGTCCCACTGGTTTCAGTAATTACAACGCAAAAGTACAGATTTTCGTTGGATTATACAAATTAAAAAAGCGATGCGCCGGAGATGGTCCGGCGCATCGCGAAGATGGGATTCTATAGGGTTTTCTATTGTTAATCAGCGCTTAATTACGATGGCGGTTACGCTGTGGGCCTGGGATTCGAGGCGCAGCAGGTAAGTGCCGGGGGTAAGGGCCTCGACGTCGAGGGCGAGGGGTTCGCCTTTGGTAATGTCGGCCTTACGGCTGAGGACGCGGGCACCGGCGATATCGTAGAGGGCAATCGAGGCGTCGGGGGCCGAGAAGTCGCAACGGATGTTGACGGTGCTATGGGCCGGGTTGGGATATACGCTGAGGCTGCTCTCTACGGTGACGGCGTTGATGCCGAGGGTCTTGCTGACTTCAACGGGGAGGATGTTGGTGGCCGTAGCGCCCGAGGGGTCGGTGGCTGTTACGGTGACGTCGCACTTGCCTTCGGCCACGCCGTAGACGATCATATCCTTGCCCGATACGAAGAGCTGCGCGATGCGGTCGTCGCCGCCGGAGACGGCATAGGTGAGGTCATCGCCGTCGGGGTCGGTGAAGAGCGCGGAGAGATCGACGGGGGTGGTCGATGCGCCCAGGAGCACCATGAGCGGTGCCTGCTCTACGGCCTGGGGAGCGCGGTTGGAGTGCTCGACGACGTAGCTTACGGTGTGGGCCGTGGAGGAGCCGTGACTGTCGGCGGCGGTGAAGGTCATCCAGTAGCTGCCGGCGTCGCCGTAGTCGGGACGCAACTCGATACCGAGTTCAACGGTGGAGGCACCGGTTACGGCCACGTTGGCGCCGTCGATGGTGGCGGAGCCGGCGTCGGGCGTAGCGGAGACGATGGTGGCGTGCTGGCCGTTGTCGTCGAGGGCTACGGTGAAGTCGTCGGCTTCGGCCTCGCTGACAGTGAGCTTGACGGCGGTAACAGCGCCTTCGGCGGCATATACCACAGCCGACTCGGAGGCGATTTTCGGAGCGCCGTTCTTATCGAGAATCACGGGGATATTGACCACGGGCTGGCTGGGGTCGTTGCTCTTGAGAACAAGCATGGCCTTGTTACCCTTCTCCATGGGAGCGGCATCGGTATTGTAGGTGAGGCCTACAGAGGCAGTCTCGCCTACTTCCACCTTACCGGAGGCGGGGGTTCCCTCGTAGAAATTGAGCCAGAACTTGCCGGCCTGGGTCTCTACGCAGCTGATGAGGAAACCGAGGTTGCCGTACTGGCCGTTCCAGTAGGAGCCGAAGTCGTACCAGCCTGCGGAATCATAGTAGTTCATATAGCGGCTTTCGACGAGGTCGCCTTCCTTGACGGCGGCGAACAGTGGCGTCTCGACACCCTTGGGGCAGGTCAATACCACGCAGAAGTCGGAGCCTTCGGGGATGAAGAGCGGACGGTCGAGAGGAATCAGAGCCATCTCGCCGGCGGAGCCACCACCCTGAATCACATACGAACCATGGCCGAGAACGGTCTGACCTACGGGCGAGGTTCCCGATATGATATCGACTTCTACATTGTAGTCGCCAGAGCCCTTGGTATAGTTGAGGGCAGTATAGATATGACTGATATTGATGCCGCCTTCTGGCGATACGAACTGCACGGAGGCCTTGTAGTCGTCGAACGTGGTGAAGGAACCGACGTTGTAGTACGTACCTACGGTAGGATAGTAAAGAACCTTGTTGTAGGGGAACTTGCTCTTATCGGGAGCGTCGTAGATGTTGTCGGTGGCTTCGGTGGAGAAGGGACGGATGGCCGTGTGGAGCTGCTCGGCGGGAGCCACGGCCGGAGCCTTGGCCACTGCTGTCAGCATGGGGGCGATGCCGCCACCACCCTCTTCGATTTCCTCACCCTTGCCGGTGGGATCGATATAGAGCGTGTAGTCGAGGCCGTATTCACCGTAGTTGGAGAGGCCGAGGATTTCAGTGCCTACGGAGCCGGGCACGGCGCCTTCGATATGCACCTCCTCGCGGTCGAGCACGGCGACGGGAGCGGGCGTGATGGTAATCTTCACGTTGACGGTCTTCTCGGTGAGGTCGTCGAGACCCGAAACGGTGAAGGTGACGGGAATCTCATACTCGCCCGGGGTATAGGCCGCATTGGTGACGGGCACGGCAAACTGCACGGGCTCGCGGCCCACGGTGACGGGAGCCATCATGCCGGGCATATACTGCTGCCATGCCTTGTTGCCGGTGGGTTCGCCTGTCATCCAGTCGAGTTCGTCGGCGTAATACCATAGGTCGAAGAGGTTGATCTCGTCGCCGAACCATTCGTCGATCATCGTGGGCGACGTGTAGCTTACGGCGTCGATCGAGAAGGGGGCGGTACCCTTGTTCTCAACGGTGAGATATGCAGCGTAGGGAACACCCATCTGAGCCATAGGATGGTTCATATCGGTGTAGCCCACGGTCCGGGTAATCTCCACGTCGGCGGGGAATACGGCGTCGGGCGTACCGGTGACGGTAAGGCTGACGGGAATGGATACGCGCTCCTTGGAGGGGACGTTGGTGAGTATGTCGAGCGAGCCGGTGTATTTGCCGGCAAGCTGGGTGGCGGCGAGGGTAACGTCGAGTGTCTTTTTGGCGCCGGGAGCGAGTGTGATCTCACTGACAGGACTGAATTCAACCGCATTTCCGAAAGCCACGAGGCGCTCGCCGAGACGTACACCTTCCTGACCGCCGGGGGCCGATACGCCGGCCGTTCCGAAGATGCCCATCAGCTGGGCGTTCTCGTCGTTGGCGGCATACTGGAACTTGAACGTTCCGTCGGGGCGCATGATGAGCTGGTAGTTTACGCCGATGTTCATCGAGTTGCCGTAGCCGATGAAGGAGATTACCACCTCGCTGTCGGAAACGGTATGGAACACGCCGTCGGCCGAATCGGTAGCCATTGTATGCATGCCCCAGTAGGGAGCGATCAGGTTGCTGTAGATGGAGCCTGCGGGGAATTCGGCCGGTGGCTGCGGAATGTCGTGCTGATCGGCCAGACGGGTGAACGATACGAAACCGGTGATGTATACGTAGGCCTTAGTGTATTCCTTACCGTAGAAGGTGAAGGGGAACGGCAGCTCGAGCTCGTAGTAGTCGTTGTTCGTAAAGTAGTCGTAGCCGTGGTGAACTACGCCGTCTGTCTTGGTATTGTCGATCCAGCTGAATTCTACGGTCGGATCGTCGATTTTGCTACGGTAGGAGTAGGTGGTCTTCGCCTCGGAATCGACGGCAGCGGGGAAGCTGACCATAGTGGAGGGGAGAACGCTGTAGGCCAGAGGCTCGTCGCCGGTGTTGGAGATTTCGAGCGGGAGGGCCTTCGAGGAGCCGCTCTCGAGAGTCTCGGTGATGGCGTCGTAGCTCAGGGCGATGTCGGGGCATCCGATTACGGTGGCGCTTACGGCTACGGTCTGGTCGCCGCCGTCGGTGGTGATGGCCAGCGAGCCGGTGTAGGAGCCTTCGACCGCGGTATCGAGAGAAATCATGATGTCGCGGCTGAGACCGGGCTCGATGTCGAAGGGAGCTTCGGTCTGCAGGCTGAAGGCGGCATCGCCGGTGAGGGCGATGGCGGAGACATGCATAGTGTTATGTCCGGCGTTCTTGACCGTCACGGCCTTGGTGGCGGCGGCGGTGCGGAACACTTCGCCGAAGGCACACTCCGACGATTCGACGGAGCTGACTGGCAGGAGCGATGCGCCGGTGATGTTGGCGTCGAAGCGCACGAACGATGTGGGCGAAAGCGGGTCGTTGCTGGAGATTACCAGATTGTTGACCGTCGGGCCGGCGTTCATTCCGTCGGTGGCCTGGACGGTGGCGGTGAGCGTAACGCTCTCGCCGGGCACGATCAGACCGGTGGCCGGCTCGACGCTCTGCACGAAGTAGGGCTTGGGAGCGGCGAAGCGGAATGCAGTGCCGGAGGCAATCTGCGGATAGAGCGGGCTTTCCTGATTGTAGGCGATGTTGGCCGACGTGAGCACAAGCGGATCGGCGCATTCAGGATCGTTGATGGCCAGGAAAGTGGTGACACCGCTCTGGAAGAGCTCCATAGGACTGAAGTCATCGTAGTAGATTTCGATGTCGCCGGTGGCGGAGAGGGCTATATGGAAGGAAATCGGCATATAGTCGGTGCCGGAGACGATACCGAGAGTATTGACGAACTTGACGACGAACTTGCCGTCCTGACGGGCGTATTCCACGCGCGAGTCGGGACCCATGGGCATCTGGAAGCCCCAGGCTGAAATCAGACCGGTGCCGGGAAGCCCGTAGCTGCCCTCGTCGAGCGGCGAGCGGAAGGTGCTTTCGTTCTGGCCGAAGCAGATGCCGCCGTAGCTGGTGATGTATACCTTATCGTAGGTCTTGCCGTAGTAGGGGAAGTCGAAGCCGAGCGATATGGGCGTGGAGAGGTAGACGTCGTCGGTGAACTGGCCGGAGATGTCGGTGGCAGCGTTGAGGGCGGGGTTGCCGTCGTACTCGGCGGTGCCGTCGAGGGTGGAGGTCCAGGTGTAGCCGAAACGGTGGGCCGAGCCGGTGGCACCGTCAATGGTGGCGTCGCTGAAGCGCGGAAGCACGTATTCGAGCGGGTATTTGCCGGTGTTGCTGATGTTGAACTCGAAGGTGGCGGGATCGGCGCCCACTTCAAGGTCGCCCACATTGACCACGGCGGGGTCGACGGCGATTTTGGCGGGGTCGGTGGCAACGCCCTGCACCATAAGGCGGTATTGCAGGCCGTCGCGGTCGGTGAAGGTGATCACGCCGGTATGGCTGCCGGAAGTCTGCGGGCAATAAGTCACCTCAAACTCCTTGTAGGCGCGTGCGGGGAAGCCGCCGGTCACCATGTCGGGGCCTGCGAAGTGCTCGCTGCTCGAGGTGATTTTGTCGCTGTAGATGCCGGGGGTGCCCCACACGGAGCTGGAGAAGGTGCCGTAGCCCTTGTTGTATATGCGTACGGTTGCTTTCTTGGTCTGCCCTACGAGCAGGTCGCCGAAGTTCACGACTTTTGGGCCCACGATTTCGGGCTTACTGCCGGAGGCGGTGATGCTAACGGGAACCACGAGCGTGTTTTTGGCGCTTTCGTTTGTGGTGAAGCGGATGTTGGCGCTGTAGGTACCGTTGATGAGGCGGTTGGAGCCGGTAGATACGGATACGGTCTGCGTCTCGCCGTGGGCCACCTGGCCTTCGGAGGGTGTCAGCTCGAGGAGCTGGCTCCAGTCGGGGTTCTTGCTGATAGCCTTCACGGCCCAGGCCTTGGGAGCGTCGGCATAGGAGGTTCCTTTGAGCACTTCGCTCAGGCGCGACCATGTCTGGCCGTTGTCGGTCGACATGAAGCTGCAGTTTTCATTGTAGCCGTCGACGGCTTCGCCCAGACCGAGGGGATAGAGCTCAGTGGAGGCGGGGAAATGGAATACCACCCAGAAGGACTCGCCGGGGGCGAAGAAAAGCTGCTCGCCCAGAGCGATATCGTAGTCGTAGACCCAGAACTGGTAGTCGACGGTTGATTCGAGTGTTGCCGAGGAGATGGATGTGCCGCGGTAAATCTGTATTACGGGATTCTGGCCGTGGGCACCCTGAAGATTGACATGGGTGAGGTTGAAGCCCTGAGGATAATCCGTGGCCGATACGGTGAACATCTGCGCAAGCGAGTTGGGGAGCGAGGGGTCGCTCTCGCCGATATAGGCGCGGAGAATGTCGTAGTTGGTCATCGTCTGCGGATAGGTGTCGGGGTCGTAGTCCTCGACGTCGAAATACGTCTTGGGAGCGGCGAAGGGGATGAAGCCCATACGGCCGGCGTAGGCCTTGACCTTACCGGGATTGGGACGCTGCACTCCGAAGAGCGATGCGGGCACGGTGCGGGTGAATGCGCTCCATTTCAGCAGGCCTTCGTCGTCGTTGCCGATGGTGAAGCTGCCAGCGGTAACGCCTGCGGTGGCGTCGGTTGTAACGGCTACGGTCATGCCGCCGTCGGGGAGCGTCATGAGCGGGCCGGCGTTGGTGCTTGCCGAAACCACTGGCGAGAGGTCGGAGGCGTTGCCCCAGCGGTCGACGGCACGGAGAGCAATCCAGTAGGTGGTCATCGGCGAGAGGCCGGTGAGGTCGTAGCTGAACTCGGCGCCGGAGTCGATGAACTTGGTGTCGACAATCACGCTGGGAATCTTCGAGAGGTCGGAGGTGGCGTCGAAGGCTTCGGTGCTGTAGTAGAGCAGGTGGTGGTTGACGTTGTTGTCGCTCGCGGCGGGAATTGTCCACTTCACGTTGATTTCCTCCTGGGATGGAGCGAGCGTTATGGCCGCTACGGCCTCCGGGGCTGTGCCGTCGCTCATGCGGAGGGCCTTGGCGGCATCGACGTAGCCCGAGCCGAAGAGTCCCTTGGCCGACGGGTTGGGCGAGTAGAAGTCGTTGACAGAGGTTACAATCTGCTGGCGGAGGGTCTCGTTGAGCAGGTCGGGCTTGCCGTTTTTGGAGAGGATGAGGGCGGCGATGCCCGATACATGGGGAGTGGCCATCGAGGTGCCCTCGTTGAAGCCGTATTCATTGCCCGGGAGGGTGGAAAGCACGCCCAGGGCCGAATTGTAGTCCATCAGGCCGCCGGGAGCGACCACATCGACCCACTCGCCGTAGTTGGAGTAGGAGGCGGGAGTGCCCATGGAGGTCATGGCGGCCACGCTGAGACATTTCTCGTAGCAGGCGGGCCACCAGTCGCCGGTGGCGCCGAAGTTGCCGGTGGCGAAGATGCAGAGGCCGCCGGTCATCACTTCCGTGCGCGGAGCCTCGGTGAAATAGTCGATGGCGGCGAGCACGGAGGGCTCGCAGTAGCCGGCCTCGCCCCAGCCCCAGGAGCACTGGGCGATGGAAGCGCCGCGGTCGGCGGCATAGACGATCGCCTTGGCGAAGTCGCCTTCGCCGGCACCGGCGCGCGAGTCGAACACCTGGGCGGAGAAGATGCGGCAGCCCGACCCGGGGGTGCCGTCGCCGCCGGCCACGCCGGCCACGCCGACGCCGTTGTTGGTAACGGCGGCTACCGTGCCGGCCACGTGGGTGCCGTGGTCGTGGGGATAAACCTCGCCGGAGTTGGTCACGAAGTTATACCCGTAGATATCATCGATGAAGCCGTTGCCGTCGTCGTCGACGCCGGGAAGGCCGTTGGCCTCGGCCTCGTTGACGAGCATGTTGGCGGCGAGGTCCTCGTGGGTGTAGTCTACACCGCCGTCGATGATAGCGACAATCACCTCAGGGCGTCCGGTAGTCTCCTTCCAGGCGTTGAAGAGGTTGATGTCGGCACCGGCACGGGTATCGGCTATGGAGCCGTCGTTGTGGTAGTGCCACTGAAGGGGCAGGCGCGGGTCGTTGAAGGGCATTGCGGAAGCGGTCATGGCCGAAGCCATCTGCTTGCCGATCTTCACGAAACTTTTGCCACCCTCCATACGCTGCATGGGTACGATTTTCTGAGCCTTCACAACGCCGGGGGTGCGCTCCATCAGGGCCACGGCCTCCTCGGGAGCGATAGATTCGTCGAACTTGATGTCATACCAGCGGTCGAGGCCCCATTTGGCATGGCGCTCGGCCGTAGCCGGGGTCGACACGAACACGGGCTCCATGGAGACCGCATTAAGCTTCTGAGCCGTAGCCGAGAGCGACTGAATACCGGTGGAGAGCTTCGCTCCTTTCCGGGCCACTCTGGCCTGCCTGCCTACCTTTGCGGCGGCCTCCGGCTGGAGTTCCACCCTGACTACCCCTCGACGCGCAAGGGGCGCTTCGGCATGCATCGGCAGAGCGAGGCCGACGCCTGCGATGAGCAGCAGCGCCAGCTTCCTGATGTAGTACTTTAGCATAAATTGAGAATAAATATTATTTTGTGATAAATAATTGATTCTGAAATCGAATGAATGATTCCGTCTGCACCGTCCAAAAACCGTACAATTTGCAAATATATCCTTAATTCCGCGACACTTTGATTTAACTTTATTTATAAGTTCCTGAGCAAC
>ENA-OZES01001041-OZES01001041.1-human-gut-metagenome-genome-assembly--contig:-NODE-1041-length-12283-cov-5.884691_pt1 | contig 12283 bp, 10 predicted proteins | sample MGYA00245068_ERZ653609 | MGnify/ENA primary metagenome ERZ653609 (study PRJEB26926, sample SAMN06164898) | human gut metagenome | biome: ENVO:00009003; feature: ENVO:2100002; material: ENVO:00002003... | reverse complement strand
GGCAGCGTCAGATGTGTATAAGAGACAGAGATATCCGCCTTCTTTATATTCTTGTTTTCATCTTCTGTCTGCTCATGTTCCCCTTTTGCCGCATGCATCAGGCCTGCCGTCACAAAGCCCACATTGATCCCCACCAAAAAAAGCACAAGCCCAACCACAACTCTCATGGTTTCTTCCTCCTTCTTTGTTTTTCACAGTTTACCACGTTCTATTTGTCAGATGGGATCAAAGCCTGTCGTGCGCCGCAAATTTTTCTGCCCGGGCGCACGTTTTTTCAGCTGCAGTGTTGCACAGCCCTGCCGCATCTGCTATACTGCTGTCAGTATGCCACGATTTTATGAGTTTTTCAGCGAAACGAGGGATTTTTTATGTCTGTCATGGAACTTCTTGCTTCCCGCCGCACCTACCGCCGCTTCGCCCAGAAGCCGGTGCCGCAGGATGTGGTGGAGGATATGGTCGAGGCTTTGCGCCTTTCGTCCTGCGGCGCGAACCGTCAGGCCGTGAAGCTGGTGGTGGTGCAAAGCCCTGAGATGGTGGTGAAAGTCCACCCGCTGGTCAAGTGGGCCGGTTATCTGCCGCCGGAGCAGGGCACGCCCAAAGCCGACGAGCAGCCGGTGATGTATCTGGCCGTCGTGCAGGACAGCGCCATCCCCGGCGACCTCAACACCGACACCGGCATCGCGCTGGCCAACATCACCCTTGCCGCGTGGGACAAGGGCGTGGGCAGCTGCATCATGGGTGCCATCAACAAGCCTGCCCTGAGCGAGCTGTTGGGCATCGCCGAGCCGGACAAGCTGGCCTTCATGGTGGCGCTTGGCTACCCCGCCCACACCGCCAAGGTCGTGCCCATGACCGAAGAGACGGGCATCAAATATTATCTGGACGAGGACCGCAACTACTGTGTGCCCAAGCGGAGCAGGGAGGAGCTGGCGCGAGAGATTTAACCGCTCCGTCACGCCTGACGGCGTAGGGCAGGCGCTCCTTCGTACAACCTCTCAGTCTGCTTCGCAGACAGCTCCCCTTGTAGGGGAGCCTCTGGCGAAGAGATGAAGCTTTACGGAATGCCAAGGCCTCTCCTCGGTAGGAGAGGTGGCACGGCGAAGCCGTGACGGAGAGGTTTTGCATATATTCATACTTCATCCTCAATATTCTGCATAATTGTTTGCAATTCGGTTTCAATTTGATGGAATTTTTGCACAACACTTGACTTTTCAAATTGTACAACCTATACTAAACACGCTCTCTGATTTTTCGATGAATCGCATCGCAGCAGAGAACTGCAAATGATATGCACATAAAGAGGAGTGTTTGAATATGAAAAAGATCTCTCGCCGCAGCTTTCTCGCTGCTTCCGGCCTGACCATTGCTGCTCTGGCTCTGACCGCCTGCGGCGGCTCTGCCTCCACCGCTTCTTCCGCTGCAAGCTCTGTGGCTGCTTCTTCCGAGGCTGCTTCCACCAGCGCTGCCGCTGCTGAGCTGACCACCGTTGAGGCTGGCAAGCTGACCATGGCCACCAACGCTGCCTTCCCTCCGTACGAGATGACCACCGATGCCGGTGAGTTTGAGGGCATCGACATCGACACCGCCAAGGCCATTGCTGAGAAGCTGGGCCTGGAGCTGCAGATCGATGATATGGACTTCGATGCAGCACTGCTGAGCGTGCAGCAGGGCAAGGCCGATATCGTTATGGCTGGCGTTACCGTGACCGACGAGCGCAAGGCTGTGATGGACTTCTCCGACAGCTACGCTACCGGCATCCAGTCCATCATTGTTCCCGAAGGCTCTGATATCACCTCTCCCGATGATCTGGCAGGCAAGAAGATCGGCACCCAGCGCGGCACCACCGGCTACATCTACTGCTCTGATGACTTCGGCGATGACGCTGTGGTCGCATACGACGACGGCCTGACCGCTGTGCAGGCTCTGAACAATGGCCAGGTCGATGCAGTTGTCATCGACAATGCCCCTGCAAAGGAGTTCGTTGCTGCCAACCCCGGTCTGGTCATTCTGGACACCAGCTACGCCGAGGAGGATTACGCCATCGGTCTGGCAAAGGGTTCCGCTCTGGAGGATGCTGTCAATGCCGCTCTGGAAGAGCTGAAGGCTGACGGCACCCTGCAGTCCATCGTGGACAAGTACATCAACGCTGAATAATTCAGCTGTACCTTGTATCACGGGGAGGCAGCCCCATCTGGGGCACCTCCCCTTTTTTGGAAAGAACAGGTTACAAAATTCTAACAATTTTAGAAAGCGAGGATGCGAATGGCCGCACAATACGAACTGCTGAAAGAGCTGCTCAACAGCGGCACGAAGCTGGACTTCGGGCAGGAAATGTTCTTCAAATTCTATCAGGCGTTCATCCTGAACGACCGCTGGGTGCAGTACATCCAGGGCGTGGGCACTACGCTGCTGGTCACCGCCATTGCGCTGGCACTGGGCGTGGTGCTGGGCAGTGTGGTGGCACTGGTGCGTGTTGCGCACGACCAGCAGCGTCCCGGCCGCAGGAACCCGGTGCTGGGCTTCTTCAATGCCGTCTGTCAGGTGTACACCACCATCATCCGCGGCACCCCCATGATGGTCCAGCTGCTCATTATGAGCATGGTCATTTTTTCCAACAGCCGCAACTTTACCATGGTCGGTGCGCTGGCACTGGGCATCAACTCGGGCGCTTACGTCTCGGAGATCATCCGCGGCGGCCTGATGGCGGTGGACCCCGGCCAGATGGAAGCCGGCCGCAGCCTGGGCCTGAACTACATGACCACCATGGTGGTCATTGTCATTCCGCAGGCCATCCGCGCGGTGCTACCTGCACTGGGCAACGAGTTCATCGTTCTGCTCAAGGATACCTCGCTCATCACCGTTATCGGCGGCAAGGAGCTGCTGTATGCGGCGCAGGGCATTATGAACCGTACCTACGAGGCCATGTTCCCCCTGTTGGGCGTTGCAGTGGTCTATCTGGTCTTAGTCATGCTCTTTACATGGCTGCTGTCGAAGTTTGAGAGGAGGATGGCGCAAGGTGACCGCTAATCATGCTGAAAAGATTCTGGAAGTCCGTGGTCTGACCAAGACCTACGGCGGTGAGGCCAAAAAGGGCGCAAAGCAGCCTACCCCCACCCTGGATGTCCTGAAGGGCATCGACATCGACATCTACCGCGGCGACGTGGTCTGCCTGATCGGCCCCTCCGGCTGCGGCAAGTCTACCTTCCTGCGCTGCCTGAACCGGCTGGAGATCCCCACCGGCGGCTCCATCAAGTTTGAGGGCATCGAGGTGGATGATGCCCACATTGATGCCGTGCGCCAGAAGATGGGCATGGTGTTCCAGCACTTCAACCTCTTCCCCCACCTGACCGTCAAGCAGAACCTCTGCCTGGCCCCGGAGCTGCTCAAGCTCAAGAGCAAGGAGGAGGCTTCCAAGCGTGCCGAGGAGCTGCTGGCCCGTGTCGGCCTGTCCGATAAAGCCAATGTGTTCCCCAAGAGCCTTTCCGGCGGCCAGCAGCAGCGCATTGCCATTGCCCGCGCTCTGGCCATGGACCCGGATGTCATCCTGTTCGACGAGCCCACCTCCGCCCTTGACCCTGAGATGGTCGGCGAGGTGCTGGAGCTGATGAAGGAGCTGGCCCACACCGGCATCACCATGCTGGTGGTCACCCACGAGATGGGCTTCGCCCGCGAGGTGTCCAACCGCGTCATCTTCATCGATGAGGGCAGGATCCAGGAAGATGAGCCCCCGCAGGAGCTCTTCTCGAACCCCAAGCATCCTCGTCTGAAGGCTTTCCTTTCCAGGATGCTGTAATTGGAACTGAAAAAACTGTATTGAAAAGACCGCCAGAGCAAGCGTTTCTACTTGCTTTGGCGGTCTTTTTGCTGTGAGGGAGGTTATCCAAGAATGACAGAGACCTCTACACTTTCACCGGCCTTTGCCAGCGGCAGGAGGGTGCCCGCAATAGGAGCACCGTTCACGGTGACGCTCTGCACGCCCTTCTGCACGGCGTGGGGGTTCTCCACCCGGATGTGGTACACGGCACCCCGGTAACGGCGGGTGACGGTGTAGCCTGCCAGCGTGTGGGGGATGCAGGGGTCAACGCGCAGGCCATCCAGAGTGGGCTGGATGCCCAGAATGTACTGGCTTACGTTCACGAAGGTCCATGCCGCCGTGCCGGTCAGCCAGCTGTTCTTGGCCTCGCCGAAGGTGGGGGCATCGCGGCCTGCCACCATCTGGCTGTAAACGTAGGGTTCGGTGCGGTGAATCTCGCTGATGTCCTCGATATAGGCCGGGCAGGTCTTTTTGTAGACAGCAAAGGCCCGGTCACCGTGGCCCAGCACGGTCTCAGCACAGCTGATCCATGGGTTGTTGTGGCAGAAGATACCGGCGTTCTCCTTGTAGCCCGGGGGATAGCTGGAGATCTCGCCCAGATTGAGCCGGTAGGTGGTGTAGGCGGGCTGGAGCAGTACCACGCCGTACGGGGTGTCCAGCCGCTCCTCCACGCTCTTCAGTGCAGCTTCGGCCTGACCGGTCTCCCGGCCGATCCCGGCCATCACGCACATGCCCTGGGGTTCGATGAAGATCTGCCCCTCGTCGCATTCCCTGCTGCCCACGGGGGCACCAAAGGCATCGTAAGCACGGCGGAACCATGCGCCATCCCAGCCGGCGGTCAGGGTGGCCTGTTCTACTGCGTCAATGGTGGTGCGGGCACTGGCAGCCTCCTCAGTGAGGTGCAGGTGGTCACAGAGTTCGGCGTACTCGCGGCCGTATTTCACGAACAAGCCCGCAATGAACACGCTCTCAGCCACAGGGCCCTCGCTGGGGCCGGTGATCTGGAAGCTCTCGCCCGGGTGCTCCGAGAAGCAGTTCAGGTTCAGGCAGTCGTTCCAGTCGGCCCGGCCGATCAGCGGCAGGCCGTGGGGGCCCAGATGGGTATGGGTGTAGCGGAAGCTCCGGCGCAGATGCTCCATCAGGGGCTGTGCTCTGGTCACGTCGTTGTCAAAGGCCACCGGCTCGTCCAGGATCGACCAGTCACCGGTCTCCCGCAGATAGGCGGCGGTGCACGCAATGAGCCAGAGCGGGTCGTCGTTGAAGCCGCTGCCCACGTCGCTGTTGCCCTTTTTGGTCAGGGGCTGGTACTGGTGGTAGGCACTGCCGTCCTCAAACTGGGTGGCAGCAATGTCCAGAATGCGTTCCCGTGCGCGGGAAGGGATCATGTGAACGAAGCCCAGCAGATCCTGACAGGAATCCCGGAACCCCATGCCGCGGCCGATGCCGCTCTCGTAATAGCTGGCACTGCGGCTCATGTTGAAGGTGACCATGCACTGATACTGGTTCCACAGGCTCACCATCCGGTCCAGCTTTTCCTCGCCGGAGGTCAGCTGCCAGCCCGAGAGCAGCTCCTGCCAGTAGTCGGCCAGTGCCCTGCGGGCGGCATCCACCTGTGCGTCGGTGGCATAGCGGGCCATCATGGCCTTGGCCCGGGCTTTGTTGATGATGCCGGGAGCGCTGAATTTTTCCCCGACCGGGTTTTCAATGTAGCCCAGCCCGAAGATGATGCTCTTTTTCTCGCCCGGTGCCAGCGTGAGATGGAAATGGTGGGCACCCACCGGAGCCCAGCCGTGGGCAATGCTGTTCGAGCAGTGACCGGCTTTGACCGCTTCCGGTGCGGCGGGGCCGCCGTACACGCCGCAGAAGGCATCCCGGCTGGTGTCGAAGCTGGTAACAGGGGCGTTGGTCCAGAACACGGCGTAGTGATCCCGGCGCTCCCGGTACTCTGTCTTATGATAGATGGCACTTTCCACCACTTCCACCTCGCCGGTGGAAAAGTTGCGCTGGAAATTGGAGCTGTCGTCCATGGCATCCCACAGGCAGAACTCCACATAGCTGAACACGTCCAGCGTGCGGGGGGCAGCGGTCTTGTTTTCCAGCGTCAGCCGGTCGATCTCACAGGCATCGCCCCGGGGCACAAAAAGTTCCTGAGCGGCCGCAATGCCGTCTTTTTCGCCCTGCAGGATCGTGTAGCCCAGACCGTGGCGGCAGGTATAACGGTCCAGTTCCGTCTTGGCGGGCTGCCAGCCCGGGTTCCAGATAGTGCCGCCATCGTTGATGTAGATGCGGTGGCCGTCCATGTCCAGCGGGGAATTGTTGTAGCGGTAGCGGGTCAGCCGCCGCAGCCGGGCATCCCGGTAAAAGCTGTAACCGCCGCCGGTGTTGGACACCAGACTGAAAAAGTCCTCGCTGCCCAGATAGTTGATCCAGGGCAGGGGAGTGCGGGGCGTGTCGATCACATATTCCCGGCGCGCATCATCAAAATGTCCGAATCTCATAGCCTTGTTCCTCCTTATAGGGTAAACCGGAAATGCTGAAATCATTTGATGGCGAAAACGATTTAGGATTTGCGGCCCAAGGGTGGGAAAGGCACTTGTCACCCTAAGAATAGTCTATCCTGCGGGAAAAATCAAGAGCGGACCTGAAATATACAACAAGGGTGCAGCGGGCTGGTTCAGGGGTGGAAACCGGTATGGGAACGAAAAAATTATCGAACGGTAACGAAATGTAACGAAAACGATACAGACTGCATAATTCTGAGGAAATGAAATCTCGCAACCTGCTGAAATGCAGACTTTTACGATAAAACTTTTCTTCTTCTGCTTGATTTTTAGTACAAAGTGCGCTATATTGAAATTGCGAAAACGATTTAGGATTCGTTCAGGAGCCCTGAGCGGGTCCCTGTGAGGGAGGGCGGCGAAATGTCATCCTTAAAAGATCTGGCGCGTGAATGCGGTGTCTCGGTGGCAACGGTGAGCAAAGCGCTCAATGGCCAGTCGGACATCTCTGCTGCGACCCGCGACCGTGTTCGCGAGGCGGCCCGCCGTATGGGCTATGTGCCCAATATGGCGGCCCGCGCGATGAAGACCAACCGTACCTACAACCTTGGCGTTCTGTTTGTGGACGAGCGGCAGAGCGGCCTGGCCCACGAGTACTTTTCGGCGGTGCTGGACAGCTTCAAAGTGCAGGTGGAAAAGCTGGGCTATGATATCACCTTTGTCAACCGGAACCTCGGCGGCAGAACAATGACCTATCTGGAGCACTGCCACTACCGGGGCGTGGATGGAGCGGTGATCGCCTGCGTGGATTTCAACGATCCGCAGGTGGTGGAGCTGGTCAACAGTGATGTGCCGGTGGTGACCATCGACCATGTGTTCAACAACCGGATGGCAGTCCTTTCCGATAATGTCAACGGGCTTTCGGCGCTGGTGCGGTACGCCTACGCCAACGGCCACCGCCGCATCGCCTTTATCCATGGCGAGCGCACGGCGGTGACGGAGAACCGGCTGGCGGGCTTCTACAAGAGCTGTGCGGAGCTGGGGCTGCAGGTCCCCGAAGAATATGTGCGAAGCGGTGTGTATCACGATCCCGACCGCTGTGCCGAGGAGACCCGGGCCCTGCTGGCACTGCCACAGCGGCCCACCTGCATCCTCTTCCCCGATGATTTCTCGGCCATGGGCGGCTGCATCGCTCTGCAGGAAGCGGGCCTGAGCATCCCGGAGGATATTTCCGTGATGGGATATGACGGCATTTACCTCTCCCGCGTGATGAAACCCCAGCTGGTGACCTGGCAGCAGAACACCAAAATGCTGGGCCGGATGGCAGCGGATAAGCTGGTGCAGATGATCGAGCACCCCCGTGTGACGCTGGCCGAACAGATCCCGGTGACAGGAAAACTGCTGGAGGGCGGCTCGGTGCGCAGCATCGAATGAATGGGTTGGATTTGGTTCCGGGCGAACCGGAGCCTTGAATTTGAAACGCTTTTTCACGAAAACCATTGAAGGAGGTTTTTCATTATGAGAAAGATTTCGCGTCGTAATTTCCTGCTGGCTTCCGGTGCAGTTACCATCAGTGCAGCGCTGAGCGCATGCGGCGGCTCCTCTTCTTCTACCGGCGCGGCATCCTCTGCCGCAGCTTCTTCCGCCGCTTCCGCTGCTCCGGCAGCTCAGGGCAAGGTGCTGAATATCTGGTGCTGGAACGACGAGTTCCAGGGCCGCTTCAATAACTATTACCCCGAGGTCGCCTCCATCGCTGAGGACAAATCCACCACCACCCTGAAAGATGGCACCGTTGTCAAGTGGACCATCAACGCCAACGAGAACAACAACTACCAGAATAAGCTGGATGAGGCCCTGTTGAATCAGGACTCTGCCGCCGATGATGACAAGGTAGATATCTTCCTGATCGAGGCTGACTACGCACTGAAGTATGTGGATTCCGATTACGCGCTGGATGTCAAAGCAGACATCGGCCTGACCGATGCCGATCTGGCTGGTCAGTACCAGTACACCAAGGATATTGTCAGCGTGGACGGCAGCCAGCGCGGCACCACTTGGCAGGCGACCCCCGGTCTGTTCGCATACCGCCGCAGCATTGCCAAGGAAGTGCTGGGCACCGATGATCCCACCGAGGTGCAGAGCCATCTGTCCGATTGGGATAAGTTCAACGAGGTGGCTGCACAGGCCTATGCAAAGGGCTACAAGATGCTGTCCGGCTTCGATGATGCTTACCGCACCTTCTCCAACAACGTGGACGCTCCCTGGGTGGACGGCACGACCGTCAAGGTAGACCCCAACATTATGAAGTGGGTCGATCAGACCAAGGAGTACACCGATAAGGGCTACAACAACAAGTCCAGCCTGTGGGACAGCCAGTGGGCAGCCGACCAGGGCCCGAGCGGCAAGGTATTTGGTTTCTTCTATTCCACCTGGGGCATCAATTTCACCCTGCTGGGCAACTCTCTGGAGACCCCTGTGGCCGAGGGCGGCAAGGAAGAAGTAGGCAACGGCATCTACGGCGATTACGCAGTCTGCGAAGGCCCTCAGCCCTATTACTGGGGCGGCACCTGGATCTGCGCGGCAGCCGGTACCGATAATACCGATATCATCCGCGACGTGATGCAGAAGCTGACCTGCGACGAAGCCATTATGAAGCAGATCACCCTGGATACGCAGGATTACACCAACAACGAGAAGGCCATGGAAGAGATCGCTAACAGCGATTATGCCTCCGACTTCCTGGGCGGCCAGAACCATATCGCCCTGTTTGCAGAAGCTGCAAAGAAGATCGATATGTCCAACGCAGGCCCGTACGATCAGGGCCTGAACGAGAGCCTCCAGAATGCCTTCAAGGATTACTTTACCGGCACGGTGGACGAGGATACCGCAAAGGCAAACTTCGAGACCGCCATCAAGGAAAAGTACCCCGAGCTGACCGATGTGGTCTGGCCCGCATAAGCGCAGCCGGAACCTGAAAACCTTTTGAACCGAATCTGAATGGGGCGGGCCGGACGCTGATCCCGCCCGCCCCGTTTTGCTTTGGGCAGTGTACGTCAGGAGGGCAGTTACTATGGGAGCAAAACCAAAGAAGAACGGCTCGATCAGCTATGCAAAGTGGGGCTATATCTTCATTGCACCGTTCTTCCTCATCTTTGCGGTGTTCCAGCTCATCCCACTGGGGTCTACGATCTATTACAGCTTTTTTGAATATTACCGCAGCGGCCTGAAGATCATCGGCCCCACCTTTGTGGGCCTGAAGAACTACATCACCCTGTTTGCAACCGACCTGCCCAAATACTTTGGCAACACGCTGCTGCTCTGGATCATCGGCTTCATCCCGCAGATCGCCATCTCGCTGCTGCTGGCGGCCTGGTTCACCGACCTGCGCCTGAAGCTGAAGGGCCAGACCTTCTTCAAGACAGTCATCTACATGCCCAACCTCATCATGGCTTCGGCGTTCGCCATGCTGTTCTTTGCCCTGTTCTCGGATAACGGCCCTGTGAACGCTGCACTGGTGGGCATGGGCATCCTCAAGGAGCCCTTCAGCTTCCTGAACAGTGTCTGGGGCAACCGCGGCCTCATCGGCCTGATGAACTTCCTGATGTGGTTCGGCAATACGACCATCATGCTGATGGCGGCCATTATGGGCGTGGACCCCACCCTGTATGAGGCAGCGGAGCTGGACGGCTGCACCCCGAACCAGATGTTCTGGAAGATCACCATCCCGCTCATCCGGCCGATCCTGGTCTATGTGATGATCACTTCGATGATCGGTGGCCTGCAGATGTTCGATGTGCCGCAGATCCTGACCAACGGCAAGGGCGGCCCCGACCGCACCTCCACCACCATGATCATGTACCTGAACAACCACCTGTTCAGCAAGAACTACGGCATGGCCGGCGCGGTCTCGGTGGTGCTGTTCCTGGTGTGCGCAGTGCTCTGCGTGATCGTTTACATGGCCCTGACCAAGGAGGACGACGGCTTGAGCAAGGCCGAGCGCAAGGCCCGCAGGCAGGCGGCCAAACAGGTGAAGGGAGGAAAAGCATAATGTCACACGCAGTCAAGACAAGATCCGAAAAAGCGACCCTTGCGGCCCGCCGCACGGTGTGCTATGCGGCGCTGGTGCTGTTGAGCTTTTTATGCCTGTTTTTCTTCTATGTGCTGGTCATCAATTCCACCCGTACCCATTTTGAGATCCAGAAGGGCTTTTCCTTTCTGCCGGGCAGATCCTTGATGACCAACCTGAAAAACGTGCTGTCGGATGCCAACATCCCGGTGCTGACCGGTGTGCGGAACAGCCTGATCGTGTCCGGCTGCTCGGCTGCCCTCAGTGTCTATTTTTCGGCCCTGACAGCCTACGGCATCTACGCCTATAACTTCCGGTTCAAAAAGGCGGCGTTTGCCATCATCCTGCTCATTATGACCATGCCGACCCAGGTCTCGGCGCTGGGCTTCCTGCAGCTCATCACGAAGATGGGCCTGAAGAACAGCTTCATTCCCCTCATCATCCCCAGCATTGCGGCCCCGGCGGTGTTCTTCTTTATGAAGCAGTATCTGGATGCCAGCCTGCCCATGGAGATCGTGGAAGCCGCCCGCATTGATGGCGCAGGGGAGTTCTACACCTTCAACCATATCGTGCTTCCCATTATGAAGCCCGCTCTGGCGGTGCAGGCCATCTTCTCCTTTGTGTCCAGCTGGAACAACTACTTCATCCCCGCACTGGTGCTGGATACGGCAGACAAAAAGACCCTGCCCATCCTCATTGCACAGCTCCGCAGTGCCGACTTCCTCAAGTTCGATATGGGCAAGGTCTATATGCTGGTGGCCATTGCCATCCTGCCCGTGATCATCGTTTATCTGCTGCTGTCCAAGTTCATCGTCCGTGGTGTTGCACTGGGCGGTGTCAAGGGCTGAGCATTCCGTTCTCTCCTTTGAAAAAAGCACCCGCAGCCAGCAGGCCGCGGGTGCTTTTCTATCCTCTCGTGCTCAGTCGGCTTTGGCAATGCGCTGCATCGCGGTGGAAGCGACATGCTGTGTTCTCTTAGACAAAAGCCGCCGGAAATCGCTTCCCGGCGGCTTTTGCTTATTAGGAGGATCAAAAGATGATCCCTGGAGAACTTAGTTCAGGATGGTCTGCTCGGTCTCGACATCAAAGACGTGGACCTTGTGCGGATCGAATGCAACGCGGACGGTGTCTCCGTTGCGTGCCTTGGAGGTGGGAGCGACACGGGCGGTCATCTTGTTGCCCTTGTACTCCAGGTACAGGTAGATCTCAGCGCCCATCATTTCGGACACATCGACCTGAGCCTCCAGGTGGCAGTCGGGGTGCTTTGCCATAAACTCGGGTTCGTCGTCGATATCCTCAGGACGGATGCCCATCTTGACCTTCTTGCCAACGTAGGAATCCAGCTTGCCGTCAGCGGTCTTTTCCTTGGGCAGGGGGATGGTGTCGCCGCCCAGGTCAATGGCGTACTGATCGCCGTTCTTGGTCACGGTGCCGTCCAGGAAGTTCATCTGGGGGCTGCCGATGAAGCCGGCAACGAACATGTTGCAGGGCATATCGTACAGGTTCTGCGGGGTATCGACCTGCTGGATGACGCCGTCCTTCATAACAACGATGCGGTCGCCCATGGTCATAGCCTCGGTCTGGTCATGGGTAACGTAGATGAAGGTGGTAGCCAGCTTCTTGTGCAGCTTGATGATCTCGGTGCGCATGCTGGTACGCAGCTTTGCATCCAAGTTGGACAGGGGCTCGTCCAGCAGGAAGACTGCCGGGTTACGAACCATTGCACGGCCCAGAGCAACACGCTGACGCTGGCCGCCGGACAGAGCCTTGGGCTTGCGGTCCAGCAGGTGCTCGATCTCCAGGATCTTGGCAGCCTCGTGAACGCGGCGGTCGATCTCGTCCTTCGGGGTCTTGCGCCTGTCTCTTATACACATCTCCGAGCCCACGAGACGGAGCTACATCTCG
>ENA-OZES01001026-OZES01001026.1-human-gut-metagenome-genome-assembly--contig:-NODE-1026-length-12420-cov-5.344036_pt1 | contig 12420 bp, 7 predicted proteins | sample MGYA00245068_ERZ653609 | MGnify/ENA primary metagenome ERZ653609 (study PRJEB26926, sample SAMN06164898) | human gut metagenome | biome: ENVO:00009003; feature: ENVO:2100002; material: ENVO:00002003... | reverse complement strand
ATCTACACTTCTAGCTTCGTCGGCAGCGTCAGATGTGTATAAGAGACAGGATAATGATATTCAGCTCGGAAGATCCCTGATCGATCATCTTGACATTGACATTGGCATGTGCCAGTGCAGAGAAGATCCGTCCGGCTGTACCGCGCGTCTGTCTCATACCGCGTCCTACGACTGCGATCAGTGCCAGATCAGACTCCAGATCAATGGAATCCGGATGTGCCATCTTATGGATCGCTGCCAGTACACGCTGCTCTTTTTCCATGAATTCTGACTGGTGTACAAATACGGTCATTGTATCGATACCGGATGGTACGTGTTCAAAAGAAATCTCATTTTCTTCAAATGCCTGCAGAACCTTTCTGCCGAAACCGATCTCGGAGTTCATGAGATCCTTTTCAATATTGATGGAACAGAAGCCCTTCTTACCCGCAATACCTGTGATTACGTACTTTGGCTTTTGGCAGGTGCTTTCTACGATCCATGTGCCATTGTCCTTCGGTGCATTTGTATTACGGATGTTGATCGGAATGCCTTCCTTACGAACCGGGAAGATCGCATCTTCATGCAGCACGGTAGCACCCATGTAAGAAAGCTCTCGCAGTTCGCGATAGGTAATTGTTTCAATGCCCTTCGGATTATCAATGATACGCGGATCAGCGATCAAAAAGCCTGATACATCTGTCCAGTTTTCATATACATCCACATGTGCAGCCTTAGCCACGATAGAACCTGTGATATCGGAACCGCCTCTGGAGAAGGTCTTTACACTGCCATCCAGTTTCGCACCGTAGAAGCCCGGAACAACTGCCTTTGGTGTTTCTGACAAACGCGCGGAAAGTACTTCATTTGTGTGATCAGGCATAAAATTGCCTTCTTCATCAAAGAAGATCACTTCTGCTGCATCGATGAATTCATAGCCCAGATAATTTGCCATAATGATACCGTTTAAGAACTCCCCACGGCTTGCTGCATAATCACTGCCCGCTTTCTTTTTAAAGTTCTCACGGATCACTTCAAATTCCTTATCCAGAGAAAGCTTTAATTTCAGTCCATCGATGATCTCCTGATATCTTGCTTTGATCGCATCCAGTTCTTTATCAAACGCATCATCACTTTCTGCCAGTGCATAGGTATTGTACAGCATATCCGTTACTTTTGTATCTTTGCTGTTTCTCTTCCCCGGTGCAGACGGAACCACATAACATCTTGACTTGTCTGCGCGGATGATCTTTCCGACCTTCTCAAACTGCTCTGCACTTGCTAATGAACTACCACCAAATTTTACTACTTTTTTCATTTTCCTACTCCTCGGTATTTATTTTCACTTAGGATCACACGAGCTGTCATGTGTGATTCCATATGTAATCCTGCTTACTCCTCAACACGGATCCGGCTGATGATCTCACCGACCTGTGCACTCTTTTCTTTAAATGCTTTCTCGCTCATAGCCTGTGTAAAGAAGCCCTTTTCTCCTGCGATCTGTGCATCGATCTCTTCCACATCACCAAATACTTCCTTTGCCTTTGCAAAATCAGCATCCTTCACACGAACGAAGAAACGCTTTACGGAATCATCCATGCTGGACAATGTCAGTTCTTCTTTATCCCAGAAACAGAATACTGTCTTGCCAAGATGCTTCACACAGTCAATGATATCGGATACAACCGCGCTTGCTGTCGGCAGCTTACCTGCTCCTGCTCCATAATACATTGTATTCCCCAGTGTATTGCCATGTACCAGAATACCGTTAAATACATCATTTACAAAATAAAGCGGGTTCTGGTCATTGATCATGCAAGGTGTTACCATGGCAAAATATTTGCCGTCCACTTCCTTGCTCATGGCAAGCAGCTTGATCGTATAGCCTGCCTTTTTTGCATATGCAAAATCATTTGTAGTGATCTTTGTAATACCCTCTGTATAAATATGCTCAAAATTTACATTTTTACCATAGATCAGAGAAGAAAGAATGGCGATCTTACGACATGCATCATAACCTTCCACATCTGCTTCCGGATTGCGCTCCGCATAGCCTTTGTCCTGTGCTTCCTTCAGTACTGTATCAAAATCTGATCCTTCCTTTTCCATCTTTGTCAGGATATAGTTTGTTGTACCATTTAAAATACCTGTGATACCGTCTACACGTTCCGGTGTCAGAGAAGCATTTAACGGACGAATGATCGGAATACCGCCGCCGACACTTGCTTCAAACATATAGTTGCATTTGTTAACGCGCGCTAACTCAATTAGTTCTGCACCATGCTTTGCAACAAGCTCTTTATTTGATGTACATACGCTCTTACCTGCACTGAGTGCTCTCTTTGTAAAGGTATAGGCCGGTTCCACTCCGCCCATTGCTTCTGCGATCACAAGCACCTCAGGATCGTTTAAAATAATCTCAACATCATGTACAACAAGATTCTCATAAGGATCTCCCGGGAAATCACGCAGATCCAAGATATATTTGACATCAATCTCATCTCCGGCTTTCTTATTTACCATATCCTGATTTGTTTTGATTACCTCAACGATACCGCTTCCTACTGTACCATATCCTAATACTGCTACTTTTACCATTTTCTTTACTCCTTAGCTATGATTTTCACGTAATGTACGCCTTTTTGTTTTTCCATCTCATCGACCATCAGGGATACATCCGCTGTTGTCGGCAATATCTGTACACTGATCGTCAGGGAGGCAACTCCGTTGATCGGAATACTCTGATGGATGGTTAATATATTTGCTCCGAATGTGGCGATGATCTTGAGCACATCCGATAACAATCCCGGTTCATCATCCATTTGGAAGGTCAGCGTGATCGTTCTGCCCGCCGCCGTATCGTGGAATGGGAAAATATCGTCCTTATACTTATAAAAAGAACTGCGGCTGATCCCCACCCGTTCTGTTGCTTCCTGCACGGAAACAGCACGTTCGGACTCTATCAGCCTCTTAGCTTCCACGACCTTTAACAATACTTCCGGTAATGCTTTCTGCTTTACTACAAAATAGCCGGTAGACTGCTCCACTTCTTTCACGCTCCATTCTCCCGAATGTGTTTGTACGGCGTACAACTGTATGCCGCCGAGAGATATCATAGCATATCCCCCAGTTGTACGCAAGTCCCTATTTTTTGAAAGTCTTTTTTCTCCCAATAAAGAAAGGGTTCTATCTTTTCATTCGAAAATCCTTCTGCCCGCAACAGAGACGAGATACGCTTCGCGAATCTCGCTCTGATCAGCGGTCGTCGAATGTCTGCCCATGCAAGCATGGCATTCATTCTCCTCGTCGCCATGACACAAAACGGGCAATGTATATGATACACTGCCCGTTCTAAGTCTCTGTCTGATTTTCACTCTGATTCATTTTACGCCTCTTTGATCAGATTCTTTCACCAAAACTCTTATAATATTCACCAAAGAACTCATTGATCTTGCCCATAATTTTTTTCATAACACTCACCATAACCTTTCTACATTTTGAAATTGATCAGTTACTTTAGAGGTCCGGCCTGACTTCCTTTTGATGATTATAATGTATCATACAGGCTCTATAATGTGAAATACATATTATAAATATATTATGATACTTTTCGAGTATAGTGAATACAAATCATGTTTCATCTGTATTTTCACTGCCTTCCCGGATAAAAGAAAGAAATTCCTGCGCCACATGGGAAAGCGTGTGATCCTTTTTCCAAATGAGAGCATAGGATGCATACGCATCCGGATGCTCTATTTTACGGATGCAGACTTCCTTGTTCTTTGCCATTGCGGAAATAGAAGCCGGATAAATGGAAATCCCGACACCGTGCAGGCTCAGCTCATATGCATTCATCATATGTGCGATCCTGCCACGGATCACAGGTGTCTGACCGGTACTGGAAAACCATTTGTCAATCTCACTTTTTCTGGATTCCCTGGAAGGGATCAACAGCGGATACGGCAGAAGATCATCCGGCTTTACAGGATCATTTTCCGGCGTATATAATGGATGTCCCTTGGGGATCATTGCCACCCATGGCTCCCGGTAAACCGGAAGTACCTGAAATTCTTCTGTATTATAGGGTGCTGTGATCATCGCGATCTCACACAGACCCTTCATGACACGGTTATTCACATCATCCGTATTGCCATTCCAGAGATTGTACTGCACATGCGGATGCTGCTGCCCGAATGCGGCAATCCATTCCGCAAACAAACGCGGTCCGCAGCCTTCCACAGAAGCAATATATAAGGTTCCCTGCAGACCTTCTTTTCTTTCCCTGACTTCTTCCTCAGAACGGTGCACAAGATCCAGTATTTGGGATGCATACTGCAAAAACAGTTCTCCTTCTTCTGTCAGCGTTACTTTATGCGGTGAACGGATAAAAAGCTGTGTACCAAGCTCTGCCTCGAGATCCTGGATCTGCCTTGAGAGCGGTGGCTGTGCGATCGCCAGTTTCTCCGCCGCCCGGGTAAAATTCTTTTCCTCTGCCACAGCCTTAAAATACCTGATATGTCTCAGTTCCATGATGTATTCCCCTTTTCCAGAATCATTTTTTACTCCGCCGGATCGCTTGCCTGTTTCTCCGCCAACATACGGCAAACATTCGCATTACATCTGCTTTTTATTTATGTATCGCGTCAGAATGCCGGCAATCGGTTTTCTCATCCCGGCGCATATTTCATCACGGATTGCACCGTTTACACGGATCATCATAACCAGCTGCCACTGCTTCTTCCCTTGTTGTAAACGGCACCTGATTCTGCGGATCCGGCAGATAACTGCAGGAAGCCTTATGCAGCTTGCCGTTATTGCGATTACCGATATAATTGCCTGCCTGCGGCGTTTCGTCTGCCACAACCGGTTTCTGCTCCTGCGCAGGAAGTGTTACCGCATCCGACTGCTGGGTTGCAGGCTTATCCTGCACGGCTGCAGTATCTGTCTCCTGTATGGGTGTCTCATTTGCAGGCTGTGTTTCCGCATTTTCTGCACCGGTCTGTGCATTTTTAGTTCGTTCTCCTGTCTGCCAGGTCTCGGAAGGTGCACAGTTCCATGTGATCCCGGTTCCATCACTCTCAGCTACCACAGAGCCCTGCTCATCTGTACGGAATACCTGAATGCCCATGCTGCGGAATCTGTTGAGGACTTCTGCATGCGGATGCCCATAGCTGTTTCCCTCACCGCAGCTGATCACCGCATACGTGGGGCTTACTGCATCCATAAATGCCTGTGAAGATGCAGTGTCACTTCCGTGATGTCCCGCCAGGTAAACATCTGCACTAAGATCCGCGCCGGATGCGATCAGATCCGCCTCGGCTTCTGCTTCGCAGTCTCCGGTAAATAGAAATCTGTTATTTCCGTTTTGCACCATAATGACAATGGATGCGTTGTTGGAATCCGCATATTCTTTTACGGGAGCAAGAATCGTAAAAGATGCATTTCCAAGTGTATATGTATCTCCAACCTGACAGTCCGATGCGGTCAGACCTTTATACTGCATCGCGTCCCTGACTTTTTGTGTTGTTTTATTATCCTTCTCATAATTAGAAAGAAAAAGCTGTCCGATCCCAAATTTCGTAATAATGACCGGAGCACCACCGATATGATCCGCATCCGGATGCGTCAGTACAAGGTAATCGAGATTTTCCACGCCCTGTTTTGTCAGATAGAGCTGTATCTTTGTACCCTGATCGCTGTCACCGGTATCAATCAGCATAGCATGCCTGCCACTCTTTAATAGTGTCGCGCTGCCCTGTCCGACATCTATGTAATGTACTTCAAGTGGTTCCTGACTATATCCGTCCGGATCCGCTGCTTCTCCCTCTGTATCCCCGGATGGCTGCATGAGCATATCACCTGTGAGCTGTCCATCCATCCTGATTTCATCCGTTGCCGCTGTCTCAGCCGATGTCTCTTCCGTCTGCACAGCTTCCTTCTGCCTGCTATCCGGTGCATTATCGCCGCCCTGCGAGCTGCATGCTGCCAGGAGCACGATAAGTGCCAGAAGCGGTGCCAGAAACTTATTGTGTCGTTTCCCTGATTTTCCTGTTTTTTTCATAGCCGCTCCTTTATCACAGTAATGAAAACCTGTTTTCCATCAATGTCGTGTGTAATAATGCTATCTGTTCATCGCATTTTCGTAAATACATTATAAAAATTATAACATCATAATTGAAAAAAGCACGAAAATCTTTTTGCAAATACTTAGAGTAAAAAATGCAGTAAAAGGCAGCAGAAATACAATTACTTCCCTGCTCCGGTTGATTCGCATGTCTGTATTTGTATTTCCGCTGCCTAAGCAGTCTCTCATATGAGGTTACTGTATTTTCAGCGTGTTGGTTACTTTTTGATCTTTGCCGCTTTTTTCAGACCTTTTGCCGGGAGCAGCTTTTTGTAGGTCTTATATTTGCTCTTTGGCACCTTTACCACAACCTTTTTGCTGATGCCGTTAAACGCTCCCTTTTTAACGGTTTTTGTTGTCAGCTTCTTCGTCTTAATTGTGATCGACTTTAGCTTTTTACAGCCGGTAAAGGCATTCTTTCCGATCTTCGTCACATTCTTTCCGATCGTGATACTTGTCAGACTTGTGCAGCCTGCAAAAGCATTTTTTCCGATAGAAGTAATGTTACTTCCGATCACTATCTTCTTAATCTTTTTAGTGCCCTTAAAAGCATTGCCTGCGATAGAGGTTACTTTGTAGGTTACGCCATCGATCGTGACCTCCAAAGGAACTGTCACCGTTCCTTTGACACCGCTCTTTGGTGCTATATACTGCACTGCCGGTGTTTTGCCATTTGCACTTGTTACCTTGTAGGCTGCACCTGTGTCATCCTTCAGATTGGTGCCCTTTGGCTGTGGTGATGGTGTCTCCGGCTTACCTGACGGTGTTGCAGTTGGCTGCGGCGACGGACTCGTAAGCTTTGCAATGCTTTCTGTATAGGAATGCCCACATCTTGTACAGGTATAGGTTCTGACTCCTTCCTCGGTTGTCGTCGGCTGCTTTGTTACGGTTGCTTTATAATCATGTCCCAATGCTGCCAGCTCTTTTCCGGTACTCATAAGTTTATCGCAGTCCGTACAATAGGTATCTCCTGCGTATCCGGTCTGCGTGCAGGTCGCTTCCCGCTGATTCCGTATTTCAGTATGTGTGTGATCACATTCTCTTCTTGTAATCGTAATGCTTACACTTTCTGTCTCGTAGTTGCCCTTGTCAGTTCCTGTATAAATTGCATTCGCTGTCACTGCCACACCATCTGCAAGTGCCGTGTCCTTATCAGCCTCCTGCCAGCTCCATCCATCCGGAAGCGTAATATCGCCAACCTTCTTTGTGCTGTGTGCCGGTGCCATCGCAGCTTCCGGCATGTTTGGAGCTTTCGCTGCCTGTTTTACTGTCATAACACCACTCTTGCCATCTGAACCGCTTCCGCTAAAGGATACTTCATAATTAGCACTATCTGATAAGCCTGTAATTGCGTAGGTTCCAACATTGGAATTGTCTTTCGCAGTAGTTGATAAGCTGATGCCAAGTGCTTCTTCGGTATCACCTGCCACCAGAACATTGTCTGCGTAGGCATCACCTGTGGCAAGACTCCATGTAAGTGCAGGGTTTGCTTCCCCATAGAATTTTTCTTTATCAGCAATCACTACGGTAATCTGTTTCTTAGAAACTTCCGGTATCACTTCACAGGTTACAGAATCATAAGTATCTGCATCACTTCCTGTAGGTGTAAAGACAAGCGTGTATTTCTCACTTGTACCGACTGTCGGAAGCTTATCTGCATCCTCAAATGCCGGAGTCCATGTACCCTCAATCTTCGTGTCACTGCTTGGTCCTGCTGTCACGCTTGCCTTTGTCATATCTGCTTTTTCAAGCATGGCAGATACCATATCTCCATAGTTACCGGAAAGAACCGGTGCAGTCTTTACATACGGAGTCGTCTTTGTAGTGGTAAATGATACTGATACTACACCGGAGTCTCCATCTTCCCCTGCTGACTCTGCCACGCTTGCATTGCCCGCTGCATCTGTCGCCGCAAGATATAATACATAGCTTGTATCAGCTTTCAGTCCGGTAAATTTAATTGTATTAGCTTCGTCTGCTGTCAAGGTTCCTGTTGACACACCTTCTTTCGCTGTCCATGTGTCAACCTTATCCCCGGCCGTCTTTGCTGCAAAATCACTCATTACGGTCGGAGCTGGTTCTCCATTTTCTTTCAGAATATAATAATAAGTTCCTGCTTCACTTCCGGTAAATGTAATTGTCGCCGAAGTATCAGAAAGAGTTCCGTTACTTTTCGCAGGTGTACTTACATTGGTCAGTTGCGGTGCGGTGTTATCCAATACCACACCATCGGAGCTTATGTAAGTACTCCTGTTACCAGCCGCATCTACTGCGTAGGCATAAATGACATAGTTATTGTCTGATGTTATCTCTGTAAGTTTTGTTGTACCATTTTTATCCGCAGCTACCTTTGTAAAGCTCTTATTGGAAAGTTCCTCTGCTGTCAATGTTGTTGTACTGCCGGAATTGTCTATATAGTAATAATACTCTGCGACACCACTCTGGCTGTCATTTGCTTTCGCATAGACATCTAAGCTGCTGCCCTTATACAGTCCAAATGTTACAGATGATAATGATTTATTCCACCATGTTGACTTAATCCGAATACCTGATTCGTTCCCACTCCAATCCGGTGCAGCCTTATCATAATTGATGATAACGTTGTTCAACTGCGAGCCTTCGATATCATCCGGGGCGTACCACGTGTGAGTGCCGTCCGTATTCGTGACCATGAAGCCAATGTGGGCAAGCTGCTGCAGGATATCCTTCCACTTCGTGGTATCGGCCAATGTCAATTTGCTGATCACGGCGGGATAATCCGCCCCGGCGAGTTTTGCTCCCTTGTAGGCAACGACCACATCTATGCCGGCTGTGGTGGTGTTTTGTGTGTTGCTGAAAGTGGTCGTATTGTTTCCTGTAGCCGTCTTGACCGTCACCGTGCCCTTGATGGAGTGGCCGTTCAAGTTAAGTCCCGTGTCCTGCGTGCCGTCGATGGTATAATCGCCGGTCACGTCGGTCAGCAGCTGAAGGGTCGCGCCACCGTCTCTGTCTGCGTCAAGAGCCGTTTGTAAATTGGCAAATCTCCGCCGCAGGCGGACACCCTCGCTACCGTTCAAGTCTGTTTCAGCCACCGCGGGCGCGTTGCAGTAGGGGCAGGCAGTGGCGTTTTCGTCAAAGCCGTTCTTGCCGCCGTGGCTGCACGACTTTACCACCAGGTCGCAGGTCTGGGAAGCGGCTTCCTCCAGCGTGAGCTGCGTGTCACCACGATAGTAAGCCAGTCCCGCTTGCCCGGGAAGCAGATTACCCAATGTGATGCCATTATTCAGCCGCAAACCGCTTCTCGAAATCTTTCCGCCGTACAGCTCGACTGTGCCGCCCCAAACCTCCAGCTGGAGCAAAGTGGTATGGTCATTCTTCGGATCAAATACCAGTGTACCGCCCTCCCGCACGGTCACTCCCACCGCGCCGTTGCCGCCGCTGCTGTCAATGACCGTCAGGTTGCCGGTGCGAACCTGGCTCATGGCCGTAAGGCCGCCCACATTCAAGCTGTACCCATCCAGGCTATGTCCGTTCAGGTCCAGCGTGAGGGTCTTGCTGACATATATGCCGTCAGGCAGCATCTCGTTTGCCAGCAGTTTGACGGTCTGACCGTCAGATGCCACATCCAGGGCGGACTTCACATCGGTATAATAGGTTTCGCCGATGCCAGCCGCAAACTGTGTCCCGCAGACCGTGCACTTGCCGTCTTTACCGATGGTACTCGCGCCCTCGGCGTTCGTGTGGGTGCAGGACAGGCCGCAGGCGCACTTGTTGTTCACCATGGTGTGAGTGTGTTCCTTGACGGTTACATCTTGCAGAAAATCTCTCCTGCTGCCGTCCTGCACTGTATTGTCCTTGTAGAAGGCATGGCCCGGCGCCAGCAGGGATATAGGCGCAATCAGGCTGGAGGTGTTGTCGAAGTTCTGAAGCGTACTAAATGTGCCGCCGCTGATAGCGATGGTCCCGCTGTTGTTATAGAACTTTACCCCGCCGAACGTACCGTCTGTGATGTTCAGCGTACCATCGTTGCACCAGTTGCCCGCGTGCCCTGTGCCGCCGGTGACGGTAACGGTTGCGCCATCACCTACTGTGGCGTTATACACCGTGCCGCCGCTGATGATCACGCTGCCGCTGTTCCCGTTGCAGGTAAGTTTGCTTCCGTCATAATCTCCAATCCAGCCGCCCTGAATCGCCAGTGAACCTTTTACAAATTCGAGGTTTTTGATTTTGCCGTAGCCGCCCCCTTGAACGTTATCTGCGACGGTCAGGTTGCCGTCGGTGGACTCAAGGATTCCGCCTGCCTCGTCAGAAACCACCTCGCCCACAACGAGATAATCCACCGTCCAGACGTTCAGTTCAAGCGTCAAGGTTTTCTTGACGACAGCCAAAGTGGAATACTCGCCCGCTTCGACGTCGCTCCAATTTGTCGTATGGTTTGCCAGCAGCTTGACGGTGTCGCCGTCCTGCGCCGCATTCAGCGCCGCCGGGAGGGATTCGTATGTACCGCCATCCGTGCCGTCCGCTCTTGTCACCGAAGCGGCCTCAACGACTGCCTCGTTGACTGTGAGTTCCACGACATTCGAGAGACCTTCATTGTAGTTCTTTGTCGCGGCAGTTTTGGCGTAGAGATAATAGGTGTTGTTGCCTTCCTCGTCGAGACTGTTGATTGCAGTGTTTTCGTCGATTGCAGGAATGACATCACTGCCCTCATACTCCGAAGCCCCAGCGAGTGTTTGGTACTGCGTATAGTAATATGTCACCGCGGCATTTTCCTGCCTGCCGCTGATAGACAACAGCGGCAGGAGCTTTTCGCCCACCGTGCAAGTCGTCTCGGAAAGAGATACGGTCAGCTCGGGATAGGCCTTGTTGATGGTGCCTCTGATCTTAAATTTTTCTTCGCCCGACTTGAGTTTGTACTCCGTCGCGGCGTTGCCAATCAACGTGATTTCCACAGTGACGGTATGATCACCCGCGTCCGCAGAATCGAAGGTCTTCTTGGCGGTAAAGTCCGTTCCTTCCGTGAGTTCAAACGTATTTGTGCCGTCCGTGAATTGCGGTGTGCCGAACGAAACCATGCTGCCGTCCGTCGTACCGTCATAGCTGCGGCCAATGGAATCGGGCTTTCTTACGAACCAGATCTCCGTCCGCGTGGCCTCTCCGGGGATATATGTGCCGCCGCCCCCTTCTGTCGGGCTTCCGGGGGCTACATAGATCCCACCGCCCTCGCCACCGGTCTCACCGCCGCCGATGACACCGCCCGATATGCTCACGTCCTCTCCCTCGGCGAAAGCCGCTGTGGGCAGAAGCGTCAGGCAAAGCACGAGCACCATAAATAAGCTCAATACTCGTTTTTTCATAAGATCCTCCTTTGAGATATATGTATAAGGTTTATATTCAGCCCGTTCAAGCACAGGCACAGCTTTTATAGATCATCCGGAATGAGCCGCAGCTTCTTCGCGGCTGTCCTGGCTTCCGCCCGGCGCTTCACGTCCAGCTTGTAGAGAATGTGGCTGACGTGGGTCTTCACCGTGGGCAGCTTCACGTCCATGATCTGCGCAATCTCAGCGTTGGACTTGTCTGCGCAGAGAAGATGGAGAATTTGCAGCTCCGTGGGCGTCAGCTCCTCACCGGGGGCAAGGCGGGGTTCGAGGAAATGCGGGTAGAACGCCGCCTGCGTCCGCACCGCCGCCATCAGCCGCTTGCGCCATGCTTTGTCGCCGTCCCAGTCCAGCGCTTCCAGCAGCGGCAGCACCGCCGTGCCGTATACGCTGACGGTGCGGATGAAGCGGTACTCCGCCGCCGCATCCAGCGCCGCCGTCAATCGCTCGCGCCACCGCTCATCCTTCTTGCGCCGCAGGGCGATGGCAGTTAGGACATTCAGGTGAATGCCGTCGATGATACGGGCGCAGTTTTGAATGTACGGCTCCAACGGGGCAAGCGTCAGCAGCGCCGCGTCCGGTCTGCCGTCCGCCAGCTCCACCATGGCCTGGGTGAGGTACTGGTAGCGCCGCATGACGTTCAAATGCGTCGGCTCCCGGGGGGCTTCTTCCCGGTACCACGCGTCCGCCGCATCAAGGTCGCCGGTGTGTATGTCAATACGGCAGAGCATGGCGTCCATATTGGGCAGAAAGCGTGTCAAACCGCGCTCGGCAAAGTATTCACGGAGCACCTCGATGGTGCGCCGCGCGTCGGCGGGCTGTCCGTTTGCCATCTGGCTGCGTGCCAGCAATCCGCTGACTGCAAACTCCATGTCCGGCGTGCCCCCGTTGCGAACCTCGTTCAGCTGTGGGAGAAGGGACAGCATCTGTCTCTTATACACATCTCCGAGCCCACGAGAC
>ENA-OZES01001015-OZES01001015.1-human-gut-metagenome-genome-assembly--contig:-NODE-1015-length-12496-cov-4.875412_pt1 | contig 12496 bp, 10 predicted proteins | sample MGYA00245068_ERZ653609 | MGnify/ENA primary metagenome ERZ653609 (study PRJEB26926, sample SAMN06164898) | human gut metagenome | biome: ENVO:00009003; feature: ENVO:2100002; material: ENVO:00002003... | reverse complement strand
CCGTCTCGTGGGCTCGGAGATGTGTATAAGAGACAGATGAAGAGTCTTCAGAAAAGGCAGTTTCTCCGAATGACACTTTTGCCGGAAGCGTTGCTTACGATATAAGACAGTTAATAGCTTTCTTAAAATCTGCCGGCGATGATACATCTTCAAATACAGAAGAAACAGAGGTACAGGATATTGATGGAACAGAAACCCTGGATGCAGATGAAATAACAAAAAAACTTCTAAACCTTGAAGAGGAAGATGATGATAAGAAAAAAGATGATGGAGAAACAGAGGTTCAATCAGAGCCCGAGGTTGAAACTCAAACAGATGATTTAACCAACAATAATATAGACAGTTTTCTGGAAGATTTTGAAGTTACTACAGAAGAAGTTCAATCCAACTCTGAAACTCAAACAACTTCAAAAGAAGTAAGTAAAGAAACAGAACAATCACTTGAAGATATTATTGATGAAGACCAGCTCAAAGAATTAAAGATTGAATCTATTGAAGCAGAAACATCTGACAGCACAGGTGAAGACGACATTATGCAAAATCAGACTCCGGAAGAGCAGGGTGTAAAAGCAATGCTTCAGGCGGATGCAGATTTTGCAGAGGTAAAAACAGATGCTAAGCCTGCGCAGACAGTACAAAATACAACAAAACCAACTTCTTCAAGCGAAGTTACATCAAATAAAATCATTGAACAGATTACCAAACAAATGGAAGGAATGTACAACGGTTCAAAAGTTAATATGGTTCTTAATCCTGAATCGCTTGGTAAAGTTTCAATACAATTAATCAATACAAAAGAAGGTTTATCAGCTCAGTTTACAGTTGCTACACAGGAAGCAAGAAATTTAATAATGAAAGGGCTTGACGGACTAAAAGATACATTAATGTCACACGGTGTTAGTGTAGATAATGTAAGCGTAAAAATAAATGATGCTCAGGAGAGCGAATACAATGCAGATTGGACAGAACAGGAAGGTTCGAGAGGCGGCAACAAAGAGCAAGGTTCACAAAAAGAACAAAGAGGAAAAGAGCAGTTCGAACAGATGATGTCCTTTATTGAAAATGAAAATGGTAAAGTATAAAACAGACTGGAGAGAGTTATGAGTACAGTAGCAGATACAATTTCAGCAATGCAAAGCCAGACGGCAGCATATCAGCAAAGCTCTAAAGATAGAACAACAGGTATGACAAATGACAGTAATATGTTTCTGACATTGATGCTGCAGCAGCTTCAAAATCAAGATCCTACACAGCCGACAGACAACACTGAATGGTTGTCACAGCTGGCGCAGTATTCTTCTTTAGAACAGATGACACAGATGAATCAAGGATTAGAAGATTGTATGCAGTATCTTTCTGCTTTATATACTGATATGTCATACAATTCCGAAATCACACAGACACTTTCAATGATTGGCAAAGAAGTAACTCTTGAAATTCCGGACGAAAAAGATAAGACAAAAACAACAGAGGTTAAAGGAATAGTTACAGAAGCGAGTTTCAAAGACGGCACAGGAAAAGTTAAGGTTAACGGTGAATACTATTCAATTGCATACATTACTTCTATAAGAGATACCGGTTCCGGTTCTTCTGGCGACACAACAACGGATAGTACAACAGGTTCTACTACAACAAAAACAAAAACAAAAGCATAAATATAAGACATACGGGAGGAAATAATGTCACAAGCTTTACACACAGCAAGCACCGGTATAAATGCCGGCCAGCAGCAAATTAACGTTATTGCCAATAACGTTGCAAACATCAACACAACTGCATATAAATCAGCAAACATGACGTTTGAAACGCTTTACTCAAGAAATTTATCATACGGAAGTGCCGCAACAAAAGACGGCGGCGGGACAAACCCTAAACAAATCGGGCTTGGTGTTAAGATAGGCGGTATTACAAGAGATTTTACAAATGGTGACTTTGTAAGCACCGGAAGGGACATGGACTTGATGATTTCAGGAAACGGCTTCTTTGTAGTTCAAGACTCTGACGGAAAGTTGTACTATACACGTGACGGCGTTTTCTCAACAGACTCTGAAGGCAATGTTGTTAATCAGTCAGGTATGAAAGTTGTTGCTGCTAAATCACCTTACACAAATGCAAGCTCAGGTGAAACCGTACAAGTTCCTAAAAACCTTAGCGCAACTGTTAAAGGCGATCCTAATATTGGCGCAAAAAAATCAAGCCAGCTCAACAACGCTAATATTAAAGCAGGAAATATCTCTGCAACTGTAGGCGATGTTGACGTTACATTGACAATAAAAGAAGGTGATCCCACCATTAATGAAATTCTTGCAGATTTTAATAAACAACTCCAAGCTGCCGGCATTGATGATGTAACTTTTAAAACAACAGCTGACGGCTGTATTACTTATGAAGGCGATATTACATTTAATGAAGACGGTACAACAAGTAACTTTTTGGGAGAAACAGGACTCAGCAGTACAAACAAAACTTCTGATCCGCTAAATCAGGTCGTATCACTTCAAGAAATGGTAAATTATAATAACTCTATCACCTTAAAATCTACAACTGTTGATGAAAACGGTATTATAGCAGCCACTTACAGCGACGGTTCTATACTTACACAGTACGTTGACGACACATACACAGTACAATGGAAATACACAACACCTCAAGGTGTAACAATCAGGGGTGATGATGTTACAGCAACAGGCGCAACAATTGAGAATTCAAACTTCGTAATTGAACTTGCTACCATGGTAAACGAAGAGGGTCTTGTTTCTGTTAACAACAACCTCTGGGAATGGGCTGCTGACGTAGGTGACGTTTACTATGGCATGGCAGGTGAGGTTTCATTTGGTTCAATTGAATCAGGCGGTTATGAAGGTTCAAATGTTGATATTGCAGCAGAACTTTCAAATATGATTACCGCACAAAGAATGATTCAGATGAACTCACGCGTGTTCTCTACAGCAAGCAGTGTAATGGAAACACTTGCTTACTTAGGACAATAGTGCTACGCACGTAGACAAGGTATCGAAGGGTATTGGTTAAACTACAAACTCAAATTAAAATTCCAGACCCTTCTCAAAATAAAACTACAAGTAAACCTAACAAAGGGCATGCCTTTTTTGAAAAAATTTTTCAAAAATCTTGTCAAATTGTTAACAAAAAGCATTGTACTTTACAAAACTTAATATTTTAGACATGGTCGAAATCCATGTAAATCATGGGTTTCGGCATGTTTGAAAAAAGCGCAAAAGTTGTTACAAATACACTCTTGTACAGGGCATGTTTTCTGGTATATAATACAATAGAGGGTTGGGGATAATGTTAACACCATCACAAAAAGGCATATCAGAGAACAGCCTGAAAGACGAGAGATTAATTCCTGTAAACAGCTGGGGAACAGAAGTTGAGATTAGTCAAACATTAGTTAACAACAATCTCCACGAAATTCAAACAAATATCGCACATTCTAAAGTAAAAATAGTAGCAGTAACAAAGTATTACGGATTATCAGCAATACTTGCGGGCTATGAAGCAGGGATTAGGGATTTTGGAGAGTCAAGAGCTGTAGATGCAATTGCAAAGTTAGAAAAACTTCCTGAGAATGTCAGACAAAATTCCACATTCCACTTTATAGGACATTTGCAGTCAAACAAAGCAGAAAAGGTTGTAAAACATTTTGATGTAATAGAGTCAATAGATTCGCTAAAGATTGCACGCGCAGTATCAAAAGCGGCCTGTGAATTAAATAAGATAGAGAAAGTTTTATTACAGGTTAACAACGCCGGTGAAGAACAAAAATCCGGATACAGCAAGGATGTTTTGAGGGCAGAAATTCAAGAAATCATTTCACTTCCGGGGCTGGATGTAAGAGGATTAATGAATATTGCACCAATAGACGCAGACGAAGCAAAACTTGCAGAATTATTCAAAGACATAAGGGAGTTCAGAGATGAACTTGAGAGAAGCTTTAACATTACTCTTCCAGAACTGTCAATGGGAATGAGTAATGATTACAAAATCGCACTCAGAGAGGGTGCAACAATTATCAGAATAGGCAGAAAGTTATTTAAGTAAGTTATAAATTGGAGGAGAAATGGCATTATCAGAAGGATTAAAAGGTTTTGTAAACTTTTTCACAAAAAGTTTTAACGATGGAAGTGACGACGAAGCATTTATGGATTTAGTAGACCGCGACGGCGACTACGACACAGATGGAACACTTGCTCTTGATACTATGTATGGTACCAGAGTTAACAACAAACCGGAACGTTCTTTTGAAAGAGAATCAAAAGTTATTTCACACCCTAATTCATACAAATCTGGAGAAGTTACAGTAATTGAACCTCGTTCTTTTTCTGAATCAGCTCAGATTGTAAAAAAATTAATTGACAAGAAAACTGTTATCCTTCATTTGGATTTATTAGACAAAGAACAATCTCAAAGAACTATTGATTTTATTTGCGGTGCAGCTCATGCATTAAACGGAACTGCTCAAAAAATCAGTGATATGGTATTTATCTTCACCCCTAGCAATGTTTCTTTGTCTGTAGAAAATGGTGCATTGCAGAGTAAATTTGCAGAATCACTCTGGAACAAACCTCTATAAGATGAAGTATGAAATTTTAAAATAATATATTGATTTGTGATAGTTGGATTTTCAGGATGCTTTTTGCATCCTTTTTCTTTGTTTTTCATATTATTCAAAAAATTAAGCTCCTTTCGGAAGAGAAACAAAAGGAGCAAGGCTAATTATTATGAAGAAAAGATTTTGGTTTTTAAAGATGTAAGCCGAATACACACACAATGCCTAATCATTTTTTCGTCGAAATCCGACTATCTCACTAGCTGTCTTCGACTTACATATATATTTTAGCATTTTGTGAAAAATTTCTTAATCTTCTTAAGAAGTAATCCATTAGGATTATTTACTATTTATTTTAAAATTATCTATCTGTGGCCCAACGTACTTTCCAATAAGAACGTTTTCAACGAAATGGTCAATAGGTTTAATAGCAAGCCCTAGTGCACAAAAACCGCCGATTGTTTTTATAAAATTACCCTTCATAAGCTGACCTTTCTGGAAATTTGTTAACACGCTTTTGACTGCAACACTTTCCGTCTGGCCGCTTTTAAGCGCTTTTATATATTTTGAATACCATCCGCCAGCCTTAACCTCTGTTGTGGGGTTCAGTAAATCTTTACGCATTTGGATTAGATTTTTTATAGTTTTGATAGAATATTTTTCCACATTTTCTTTTTTATCAAGACTGAAAATTTTAAACGTATTTTTCAACGATTTTTTCTTGTTGCTGAAATCCATACTGTCAGAAACATGATTAAGAAATTCTTTTATACATTCTTCATCACGTCCGTCATAAGCACGCATTTTACCATTTGCAATAAATTGTTCTGCAACTTTTGAAACGTGTTCTTTTGCATTTAAAGAAATCTTATCTTCCGTAAACTTTCCAAACTGAGAAAAAGCATTCTGTCCGAGCTTTACGGCTACTACCGGAAGGAATACACTAGCAAGCCCCTGAAATATTGCCTGTTTTAAACATCTTTTTGAATCCGGACTATATTCGGTCTGATCGTTTTTGTATTTATCATAAACATCAGCACCTATATACATCAAAGCCGGAACCCAGGTCATATTTGCAGCATTCCCGATAATAGGACGCAATGCTTCACCAACTTCGTTAGTAAAAGCCGCTCCTCTCAAAGGCCAATTCATTAACGGATCTTTATACCCGCCTGTTTTACTATCGATGGTGTGATTATCGGCACGGCTGCTGACAGTATGCACTCCTACTGGCTTTATCATCCTTTAGATATCTCCTTCATACAAAATGCTATTTATCTAACGGGAATCAAGACTAAAAATTGCTCTTTTATTTACAAAATTTTACAAAAAATTTCCCTGTGTATATAATTATAGCATGGAAAGAAAATTTGAACTGGTATCGAAATATAAACCGGCCGGAGATCAGCCTAAGGCAATAGAAAAACTGGTTAAAGGAATTCAGGAAGGCGATGATACGCAGACGCTCCTCGGGATTACAGGCTCCGGAAAAACTTTTACCATTGCAAATGTTATTGAGCAGGTGCAAAAACCGACTTTGATTATCGCACACAACAAAACGCTCGCGGCACAGCTTTATAACGAGTTTAAAGAACTTTTCCCCAACAACGCGGTTGAATATTTTATTTCTTATTACGATTATTATCAGCCGGAAGCTTATATTCCGCGCACTGATACTTATATTGAAAAATCCGCAAGCATAAACGAAGAAATTGACAGATTAAGACATAATACAACTAGAAGTTTGTATGAAAGAAACGATGTTATTATTGTTGCATCTGTAAGCTGTATTTACGGTTTGGGACTTCCTGAAAGCTACTTTAAGGGAACTATCAAAGTCAGTGTCGGAGATACGCTTGAGAGAAATGATTTAATTAAACACCTTGTTATGACCCAATATACAAGAAATGATCTGGTGCTCGAGCGTTCAACTTTCAGGGCAAGAGGTGATATTTTAGAAATCATGCCGGCGTATGAAAAAATTATTACAAGGATTTATTTCTTCGGAGATGAAGTCGAAAAAATCGTCCGGATTGATAACCTTACAGGTGAAATTCTGGAAGCTCCGGAGTCGGTTATGATTTATCCAGCGGTTCATTATATTGCATATGATGAAAACGAAGACGAAACAATTTCAATGATTAGAACAGAGCTTAAAAACAGGGTCGCAGAACTCGAAAGCCAGAATAAAATTTTGGAATCCCAAAGGCTTCAGCAGCGCGTAAAATATGATATTGAAATGATTAAAGAAATGGGATATTGTTCAGGCATTGAAAATTATTCAAGAATAATTGAACGCCGGCCGGTAGGTTCTGCTCCTGCTACACTTCTGGATTATTTCAGAGGAGATTTCTTAACAGTTATAGATGAATCACATGTTACCATTCCGCAATTGAACGGAATGTATCATGGCGACGCTTCAAGAAAAAACACGCTTGTGGAATTTGGTTTCAGGCTTCCGTGCGCAAAGGATAACAGACCGTTAAAAAGTGAAGAATTTTTTGCTAAAGTAGGACAAAAGATTTACATCTCAGCAACCCCGGGAGAGTTTGAGAAAAAAACTTCCGAACAAATGGTTGAACAAATTATCAGACCAACAGGTTTAGTTGATCCGAAAATCAGTGTTAGACCGATTGAAACACAAATTCCTGATCTTAAAGCTGAGATTGAAAAACGCGCTAAAAAGGAAGAACGCGTACTTATTACAACTCTTACGAAAAAAATGGCAGAAGATTTATGCGACTTCTTTTTACAGGAAGGTATCCGAGTACGATATCTGCACAGCGGAATTAAATCAATTGAACGTGTTGAAATTTTAAGAGATTTAAGACTTGGAGAGTTTGACGTACTTATCGGTGTAAACCTTTTGAGAGAAGGTCTGGATATTCCGGAAGTTTCGCTCGTGGCGATTATGGATGCAGATAAGGAAGGTTTCTTAAGGTCTGACACAAGCTTAATCCAGACAATTGGCCGTGCCGCACGTAATGCCTGCGGGGAAGTTATTATGTATGCTGATAAGATTACTGATTCTATGCAGAGGGCTATTGATGAAACTAACCGCAGACGCGAAATTCAGCTTGCACATAACCAGAAATACGGAATTATTCCGCAAACTATCAAAAAGCCAATTGAAAATAATCTGCTCTCACTTGTCGCAAGTTACAGAGATTTGGAAGATATTGTTGCAGAAGAAATGGTTGATTTAGGAATAGAGAAAAAAGACTTGCCGAAACTTATCTCCAAACTCGAAAAAGATATGCACAAAGCCGCTAAAATTCTTGATTTTGAACGGGCAGCTGAGATTAGAGATCAACTGAAAAAATTAAGAGAGATGGTAAATTAAAAATTTTATGCTAATCTTTTATTATGAAGAAGTTGGCTTTGTTAATATTATTAATGATGATTTTTCAATCCTCAGTATTTTCCAGACCTGTTGTATTTAATGATGACGGAAAATTCGGTCTGAAGGATGAAAACGGAAACATAGTTGTAAAAGCTGAATACAAAAAGCTTATAAGATTAGGAGAATCCGGCTGGATTATTCAGAAAGGTTCGAAATTCGGCATTATGAACGACGAAGGAAAAATTCTCGTCGAACCTAAATATAACAGGGCAGACAGAGTTCTCGGGAAGTTTGCAAAACTTACAAAAGGTGAAAAAAACGGACTGTTTGATGAAAAAGGGTTCGTAATTCTTCCTCCAGAATATTCATCAATTGATCTTCTCTTCGGAGGAATGTTTTTGACCTGTAAAAATTACAAATACGGTGTCACAGACTTTAATGGACAGCCAATTCTGGATAATATTTTTGATGATATTTACATGCCGAAACCAAATGTTATGATAATTACATACAACGGCCAGCAGTATGAAATTCAGGGGGTAAAATCCGGTGAAATGACTCTGCCAACAGATGTAGCATCAATCCAAGACAGTGAAGATTTTAAAATAACAGAGCTTATACAAAAACCGGTCACAACAACGGGATATTACAGTGTTACGGCAACAAATTACCTGCTGAAAATATTCTCGTCAATCTCTCCGGCTTATGAGCAAACAATTGACGAACTTATGTTTTCACAGGGTGCAGATGCAGCCAGTGTTATTATGAAATTCACATGGCTTCCGCGCTTCCCGTTTGTATACGTAAGAAAATACTGCCAGAATCTCGCAGCACCGAATAACGGACCGTTAAGCGGAGTTAAAACAAACCTAAAAAAACAACTAAATATTTAATGCTGCCAGAAATGGCGTTTTTTAACCTTTTTCTTGATGCATTTTTTCGCAAAATCTATTGCTTCCGGCTCTGTTCTAAAAATATGCCCATCGCCGAGTTGGTCTATAATTCCATGTTTTTCAAACTGCTCTTTTACACTGTCTGATTTTAGGACTACAAGGATTTTAACCTTCTGCGACTGAAGTCTTATGATAATATCCTCTAACGCAAAAATTGCAGAAATATCAAGAAGATTTTCAGAAGGATAGTCTAATATTAAGTATTTAGTACCAAGCATTTCATCAAATTGAGAAATCAACTGGGTTGCAGAGCCGAAAAAGAATTGACCGTCAATATGCACAACACGGATTTTGTGATTGTAATCTTTTTCGAGCAATTTCTCAAGCTTTATTATATCTTTGTCATAAACTGTTTTCTGAACTAGTTTAGCACTGTCTGCTGTTCTTTTGGCATACAACAATGCCGCACAGGTAATTCCTGCACCGACAGCGACAATCAGGTTATAAAATACCGTTAATAAAAATACCACAGCAAGAACGTATAAATCATCGCGCGGCGCAAATTTTATAACCTTAAGCAGTTTTACGTCAATTATATCGTAACCTATTTTAATCAAAATGCCCGCAAGAACAGCAAGCGGGATTTCTGCGACAAATCCAGAAAGCTTAAAAAGCAGAAACATTAAGATTAGCGGATTTATCACAGCAGTAAGTTTTGTCGAAGAGCCTGTATTTATTGCAGCAACAGTTCTCATAGTTGCCGCAGAACCCGGAAGCGAACCGGTCAGAGCACAGACCATATTCCCAACTCCCTGCCCGAGAAGCATTCCTTTTGAAGGTGTTTTGGTTTTAAGAAGAGAATCTGCTACAAGCACTGTCAAAAGGCTTTCAGATGAAAGCACAATTGCCAGAGTTACTGCATAGTGAAAATATGTTATTACTGCATGCAAGTCAGCCTTAGGAAGAGTAAGATGCGGAAATGTGATTGAAATATTCGAAATCTTATCCACATTCAAGCCGAGTTTCATAGAAAGCAGTGTACATATAACCAGAGCTATTGCCTGCCCCGGGATAATTTTATTAAACTTTTTAGGTATTGCAAAAACAATAACAAGTGTAATAACTCCGATTAACAGCGCATCGTAATTTATTGTGTGAAGATTTTTGAAAAATGCACTTATACTGGTTATTGTATTAGACATCACCGGACAGCCGAGCAGAGGATTAATCTGCATAATAATTATAATCACTCCGATACCGTTCATAAATCCGGAAATTACAGGATAAGGAACATATTTTACGATTGCCGGAAGCGAGGTAAGCGACAAAATTATCTGAAGTATACCAGCCATAAATATTACGAGTATAACTGATGAAATATCAGCATTTAAAGCGGCCATAATTGAAGCGATTACAATAGTTACAGGCCCTGTAATTCCGGATACAAGAGGAACTTTACTCCCGATAAGCCCAGCAATAAAACAGAGAATTATCGCTCCCCATACGCCAGCACTTGCGCCAAAACCGGTTGCAACTCCAAAAGCCAGCGCCTGCGGGAGCGCAACTATGGCAGAATTTAAACTCCCTAAAACATCGCCCGCAAATATCTTCAAATAACTTTTAATCATAGAATAATCCTACACAATAAATCTTGCTGTACAAGCTCCAAATACTACCAGCCATATGAACATAATTCCCGCAAGAAGTATTGGTTTTAAACCCAGCCCCTTTATTTTCTCAAAATTAGTTTCTACTCCGAGAGCAAACATAGCAACAGTAAGCAAAAACACGTCAAACTCGATAATGCCCGATTTTACCGCTGCCGGAAGCAGATTTAAAGAATTAAATCCGCACATCACTACAAACAATATAGCAAACCACGGCATCGGAACTTTTGTTCTCTTTGTATGAGATTTTTTTGATAAATACAGTCCTAACAAGAATAAATACGGCACAAGCATCATTACTCTTGTAAGCTTTACAATTACAGAAGTATCACAAACCTGCGGAGAAACCGCACTTCCGGCCGCAACAACCTGAGCGACTTCATGTATAGTTGAACCGATATAAATCCCGAAAGAGCTCTCAGGCACAATACCCAAGCCTGCGAGAAACGGGTATAAAAACATTGAGATAGTACCAAAAAGTACTACCGTAGAAACCGCAAGCGAAACTTTATGAGAATCAGCCTTTAGCATAGAGTCAGTACCAAGGACAGCAGCTGCACCGCATACAGAAGAACCTATTGCAGTAAGCATACACAAATCTTTATCAAGTTTAAATACACGCGTTCCAAGGTAATACCCGAGAAGATATGTTGTAGCAAGCATAATTACGTCAGCCCAGAAACCTTGCAGCCCGACCGCAAAAATCTGCTGAAACGTTATTCTGAAACCATACAGAATAATTGCAAGCCTTAAAAGTCTTTTTGCAGAAAAAGTTATTCCTTCCCTGAATTCAGCAGGAATAAATTTATTAAAAACATTACCGATAATCATACCTGCAATTATTGCAAGCGTTAAAGAATTTAAGTTAATAGACTGACAGAACCCGCATTTACACGTAAAATAAGCTGCCAGTGCAAAAATCGAACAAAATATTATACCTTTTATGTTTTTCATACTTCCTCCTTTATTTCAAATTATAACAAAACTATACATATTGAGTAAAAAATGCTAAACTTGCTATGTAATAAGGAGTTTATATGAAAGATATTGAAAGATGGCTCAAAAACGGGCTTATTGATGAAAATCTAGCACAGATTCTTAATGCGGATTTAAAAAAAGAAGCGGAAAAAAGACAAAAATTGACAACGCAGATTGTATTATACACAATAGGCGTAATCCTGCTCGGCACAGGTGTTATAACATTTGTAGCAGGAAATGACTGGATACTGGAGCTTCTCCAGTCTATCCCTGTTCTACAAATATTAATACTTTTTGTCTGCGCAGCGGCCTCTCTTATTGGAGGGTGGAAACTGGGATTTGAAACAAAAAAATTTCCACGTCTTGGTGGAGCACTCATATTTTTATCAACACTTCTAATTGGAACCTGCTATATTCAAATCGGACAAACTTACAATTGGAGCACAAATACCTCCACCATCCTTTCACTATGGTTTATAAGTATTTTCCCGCTCGCATTTTTGTTCAACAGCAAACCGGTCAACTGGCTTTCAATAATCTTATTTATCACAGCATTCCCGTATTTTTATTTTGAGTGGAAATATGATACTGCACAAGTTTGGACAATATTTATGCCGTTCTCGCTGTTTGGAATTCTGTATACTTTTGCAAATATCCCGCTGCTTAAAGAAAAATTCAATGACTTTTCTTTAAGCTACAAACTTACAGCTTTAATTCCATTATTTTTTACACTTTTGATTATGATTTTTTCAGTACAAAAATCCTACCATATAATTAACATTCATTATCTTATCGTACCTGCTGTAATAGTTTTATTTAATATTCTCAACTACTGTTTTGATAAAAATCGTGATACGCTGGTACAACTTGAAACAGCATTTATAATAATTTTTATGTGTTTTCTCGAAACAATGCTTATTCTCAGCGGTGTAAATAAAGCCGCAATAATGACCTGCGCTCATTTGTTTTTAATCTTCATAATCTCAATGGGTATGTACTGGGGTTACAAATTTGAAAAAGTTTCGCTTATAAACCTGTCTCTTAT
>ENA-OZES01001014-OZES01001014.1-human-gut-metagenome-genome-assembly--contig:-NODE-1014-length-12514-cov-5.392969_pt1 | contig 12514 bp, 9 predicted proteins | sample MGYA00245068_ERZ653609 | MGnify/ENA primary metagenome ERZ653609 (study PRJEB26926, sample SAMN06164898) | human gut metagenome | biome: ENVO:00009003; feature: ENVO:2100002; material: ENVO:00002003... | reverse complement strand
ACTTCTAGCTTCGTCGGCAGCGTCAGATGTGTATAAGAGACAGTTTCAGGGTGATATTCATGGACATAGCCTCGGCCGAGATGACCAAATACGCAGCCAACTCCATGCTCGCCACCCGCATATCGTTCATGAACGAGATAGCGGCACTTTGCGAACTGGTGGGCGCGGATGTGAACATGGTGCGCAAAGGAATAGCATCGGATGTCCGCATCGGGAGCAAATTCCTGTATCCGGGATGTGGCTACGGCGGCTCCTGTTTTCCCAAGGATGTGAAGGCTCTGGCCCGTACCGGAGCTGAGTGCGGCCACAGAATGAGGATAATAGAGGCTGTGGACGAGGTGAACAATATGCAGAAAGCAGTGGTGTTTCACAAACTAAGCCAAGCTCTCGGGTCGCTGCGAGGCAAAAGGGTGGCTATATGGGGACTGTCGTTCAAGCCCGAAACCGATGATATGCGCGAGGCACCGTCGCTGGTGGTGATAGACCATCTGCTGGCTCAAGGAGCCGAAGTGGTGGTGTACGACCCGGTGGCGATGGATGAATGTAAACGGCGGATAGGAAACAAAGTGATTTATGCCCGCGATATGTATGACGCTGTGGCTGATGCTGATGCTGTGGCTCTGCTCACCGAGTGGAAGCAGTTCCGCGTGCCCTCGTGGCGAGTGGTGAAGAAAGCTATGCGAGGCAATGTGGTGGTGGACGGAAGGAATATCTACGACCCCGCGGAACTGGCCGATGAAGGGCTCACCTACAGCTGCATAGGCCGCCGATAAACAGAAAAGTCAAATCAAAGGCCGGAGAATCAGCAACTCTCCGGCCTTTGTTGTATAGCTATGGGGGAAACTATATCATTTGGCATTGGTTTCCACATCGGGAGCGATAAGCTTGTACCCTTTGCCGTGGATATTGATGATTTCGATGCTCGGATCCTCGCGCAGATGTTTGCGGAGCTTGGTGATATACACATCCATGCTGCGGGCATTGAAATAGTTGTCGTCAATCCAGATGGTTTTGAGGGCAAAGTTGCGCTCAAGAATTTCATTGACATGCGCACAGAGAAGGCTCAGCAGCTCCGACTCCTTTGTGGTGAGCTTGGTCACCTTGTCATCAATCATAAGCACCTGCTTCTGAGTGTCGAAAGTGAACTTGCCAATCTTGTACATAGTGATTTCCTTACCCTTCTTGCCCTTCACGCGGCGGAGAATGGCCTCGATACGGAACACCAGCTCCTCCATAGAGAACGGTTTGGTGATATAGTCATCGGCACCAATCTTGAACCCTTCAAGAATATCCTCCTTGATGGATTTGGCGGTGAGGAAGATAATGGGCACTTCGGAGTTGACGGTCCTGATTTCTTGAGCGAGTGCGAATCCGTCCTTCTTGGGCATCATCACATCCAGCACGCACAGGTCGTACTTCCCTTTGAGAAACGCTTTATAACCGCTCTCACCATCGGCAAAGAGGTCGGCATTGAAGCCCTTGGCCTGAAGGTATTCTCTGAGGAGCATACCCAGGTTTTCATCGTCTTCGCATAATAGGATACGCAAACGTTCTTCCATAATTGTTCAGTTTTTAGTTAACGGTAATATGATTATAAATTTTGTTCCTACATTGAGTTCGCTCTCCACCTTGATGTCGCCATGAAGCTCCTGCACCATTTTGTGCACGTAGGCCAAACCGAGTCCGAACCCTTTCACATCGTGGCGGTTGCCGGTGCTCACACGGTAGAATTTTTCAAAAATCTTTTTCAAATCCTCCTTTTTCACACCTATGCCATTGTCCTTGACGGTGATTTCAAGCCTATGGTCGGAGATGTCGCGGGTGGACACCTCAAGCCTCAGCGGCACATCCTCGCGCCGGTATTTCACCGCGTTGTCAAGCAGATTGAAAATCACATTTGTGAAGTGCATCTCATCGACATTCACAATAGCATCTTCGGCATTGAGGTCGGGCACGATGGTGCCACCATACTTCTCCACCTTGATTTTGAATGTGTGGACAATCGAGGCCATCACCTCGTTTGCATTCACATCCTGAAGCCTGAGAGTGGCTTTCTGACGGTCGAACATCGACATCTGGAGCACCTTCTCCACCTGAAAACGCAATCTTTTGGTCTCGTCATTGATCACAGTGGATATATGCTCGAGCATCTTGGGCGACTTACGCACGGAAGTGTCGTTAAGCATCTGTGCGGCAAGTGATATGGTGGAGATAGGGGTTTTGAATTCATGGGTCATATTGTTGATGAAGTCGTTTTTCATCTCAGTGAGTTTCTTTTGCTTGAAAGCCACGATTATGGTGTAGAGAAACACTATCAGCAATATGATGGTGAAGAGGAACGACGGCAGCATGAACCTGACAGATGAGAATAAATAATCCTTTTTGTCGGGGAAATACACCTTGAGATAGTTCATGGTGTTTTTGGCATCGTTGGGAAAAAGAGTCTGCACAAAAGTGTTGCCCGAATTGGAATTATCAGTGTTGAATCCGGCTGTCTTGTACACCGGCGCTCCCATCCTGTTGACCACTGCAAACTCAAACGGAAGCATTATGCCGTTGTTGGCGAGCTCCATGGTGAGAAACATCGACACAGTGGCACTGTCGGCACGGACTGCTATGTCGCGGTTGCCCGACTGACTGATGATACTCAGGATCACCTCATTGAGCAGACCGCGCTGATACATATACTGGTTACGCACGGTTTCCTGCATGGAGCTGTACCGCTGCTTCTTGGCCTCAGCGGAGAGCTGCGGCGACAATGCGGTGATTTCACCTGTGAATGTGAAGTCACTGCTCAGCCCCTCGGAAGTGGTGACAGAATAGCGCACGCCGCCGAGATTGCTCCCGGCACCGGGATAGGCCGGAACCACCGATGACTCGATGCTGGCCACATCGTTTTCCAAATAGTATCTGGCTTCCTCCTGCTCGAGCATATTGCTCACACTGTAGAGGCTGCGCTTGACACCCTCGGCAAACTGCTCGTCGCGCATCCGCACCATATTCCTCATATACATTATCTGAATGTACAGGAGTCCCGCAAATGTCAGGGCCATGATGATGGTGAGAAACCAAATAATTGACTTTTTCATTATTATCTCTACGGCCTCAACAGCAGGATGGGCTGACATTCAGGCCTGATTTTTACAAATGATTAATCTTTATTATGTTAACAATTAAGGTTGTGAATTGTTGTGAGAGATGTTAAAATATTACATTTAACATTTCGCGTCAAAATTAACATAAAAATGTGAAAGGAAAAATTTCCTTCCACATTTTTCTTGATTTTTATATTTTTTAATACTCTATCGACCGGCTTTTCCTTTGGCCTCATCCTCAGCTAGAAACTGCGCGGCCTGAGCTTTGGACGGCAAGGTGAAATGCAGCAGCACGAATCCAAGCACCCCTGCCAAGAGCGAACCGACCACAATGCCGAGCTTGGACTGGTTGAGCAACTCCATGCCGTGAGCACCGAGAGAGGAGAAGGAGAGATTGGCTATGAACAACGACACTGTGAATCCGATGCCGCCGAGCACAGCGATAGATGCCATCATGAGCCAGTTGCAATGCTGCGGAACGGGTGCCCATCCAAGCTTCACTGTCAGCCACGAGAATCCGAGGATGCCGAGGAATTTGCCGAAAACAAGGCCGCAAATAATAGCCAGACTGATGCCATGCACCACCATGCCGGGATTGAGGTCGAGCAGATATATGCCGGCGTTGGCAAACGCAAACAGCGGCACGATGAAATTGTTGACAGTGGCGTGGAGTGAATCCTCGAGGTCCTGCAGCGGGGAGATGACCTTGTCGGAAGCCGATTCCACCTCCTTGAGCCAGTTCATCTGATCCTTGTCGAGAATCGAGCGGCGGTTGAGTGCATCGTCATCCTCCTGATTGAAGTGGGAGATGGCTCCACGGATGGCTTTCACGTATTTCTTAGGGGCAAACACCGGCTTGGCAGGAACACAGAATGCCACAAGCACGCCTGCGATGGTGGGGTGCACGCCCGAGTTGAGAAACAGGAACCATACCACGAGCCCCACTGTGACATAGAATATCTTGCTCTGAATCCTCATGAGCGAGCCGAGCAGAAGCAGTCCGAGCAGCAGTGCGGCATACACCAGCAGCATCACCTCGATATGGGTGGAATAGAACACGGCTATCACAATGATGCCGCCGATATCGTCCACCACCGCGAGAGTGGTGAGAAATATCTTCAACGACACCGGCACTCTCGAGCCCAGCATAGCGAGCACGCCGAGCGAAAACGCTATATCTGTGGCCATCGGTATGGCGGCTCCGTCCACATAGTCGGTGCCGCGGCTCATGAGATAGAATATGGTCACAGGGAATGCCATGCCGCCAATGGCTCCCATGATGGGGAGCAGAGCCTGGCGAAACGAGGACAACTCCCCTACCAGCACCTCACGCTTGATTTCAAGGCCGATGGTGAAGAAAAAGATGGCCATCAGCGCATCGTTGATGAACTGGAGCATGGTCATGGGGTGCCCTGCATGGCTGAAGATATTGAATCCTCCGACCTGCAGATACACCTCCTGGTTCCAAAACTCGAAATAATAGCCGTTGATAGCCGGGATGTTGGCTACTATCAAGGCGAGCACAGTGGCGAATATCAATATGTTGCCACCGGTGGTGTGGCGGCGCAAAGCCTGCAGCGCAGCGAAATAAGGCGAAGGATGTTCGTGTGAAACGGATGATTTTGTTGACATATAGGTAGTCTGTAGTAATAACAATCTTCTATTATCCTGAAAACAACTGCGCCGCCGGATTGGTTTTGGCAGCGCAGTGGGAATCTGATGATTTCAATCGAGTTTGAGCACGGCGAGGAACGCTTTCTGCGGCACCTCTACCGAGCCTATCTGCTTCATACGTTTCTTACCTTTTTTCTGCTTTTCAAGCAGCTTGCGCTTACGCGATATATCGCCGCCGTAGCATTTCGCTGTCACATCCTTGCGCACAGCCTTGATGGTTTCGCGGGCAATGATCTTGGCGCCGATGGCTGCCTGGATGGCGATGTCAAACTGCTGTCTGGGGATAAGCTCCTTGAGCTTCTCGCACATACGGCGGCCGAAGGTAACGGCGTTGTCCACATGGGTGAGGGTGCTGAGGGCATCCACGCTCTCGCCGTTGAGAAGGATGTCGAGCCTCACGAGTTTCGACTCGCGGAAATCATGGATATGGTAGTCAAACGAAGCATACCCTTTGGAAATGCTCTTGAGCTTGTCGTAGAAGTCAATCACAATTTCGCCGAGCGGCATATCAAAAGTGAGCTCGATACGGTTGCCGGAGATATACTCCTGCTTAACGAGCTCGCCTCGCTTGCCGAGGCAGAGGGTCATGATGGGCCCGATATAGTCGGCGGCGGTGATGATGGACGCACGGATATACGGCTCCTCGATATGGTCGATGAGAGTGGCGTCGGGAAGACCGGAGGGGTTGTGCACCTCGGTCATAGTGCCACGCTTGTCATATACGCGATAGGACACATTGGGCACAGTGGTGATCACATCCATGTCAAACTCCCTGCCGAGGCGCTCCTGAATAATCTCCATATGGAGCAGGCCGAGGAAGCCGCAACGGAATCCGAATCCGAGAGCCACCGACGATTCAGGCTGGAAGGTGAGTGAGGCATCGTTAAGCTGGAGCTTTTCCAGGGAGGCACGCAGATTTTCAAAATCCTCTGTCTCGATGGGGTAAACTCCGGCAAACACCATCGGCTTCACCTCCTCAAACCCATCGATGGCCTCTTTACAGGGGTTGGCCACATGGGTGATGGTGTCACCCACCTTCACCTCGCGTGAGGTCTTGATACCGGAGATGATATATCCCACATTTCCGGCCTTGAGCTCATCGCAGGGCTGGAGGTCGAGTTTGAGCACACCTATTTCATCTGCATGATACTCCTTGCCTGTGGCCACGAACTTCACAAAGTCGTTTTTGCGCAGAGTGCCGTTGACAATTTTGAAATAGGCGATGATGCCGCGGAATGGGTTGAACACCGAATCGAAAATCAAAGCCTGCAGCGGGGCGTCAGGGTCGCCTTCGGGTGCCGGGATACGCTCCACTATAGCCTCGAGAATCTCGGGCACGCCTATACCGGTTTTTCCGCTGGCGCGGATAATATCGGAACGGTCGCAACCAAGCAGGTCGATAATCTGGTCCTCCACCTCATCGGGATTGGCACTGTCGAGATCCACCTTGTTGACCACCGGTATAATCTCGAGATTGTTGTCAATGGCCATATAGAGGTTGGAGATGGTTTGCGCCTGGATACCCTGCGAAGCGTCAACTATGAGCAAAGCTCCCTCGCAAGCAGCAATGGAACGCGACACCTCGTAGGAAAAATCCACATGTCCCGGGGTGTCGATGAGGTTGAGCACATATTTCTCGCCATTGAGGGCATAGTTCATCTGAATGGCATGGCTCTTGATGGTGATGCCACGCTCGCGCTCGAGGTCCATGTCGTCGAGCACCTGTGCCTGGAGGTCTTTCCCTCCCACAGTGTTGGTATATTCAAGCAAGCGGTCGGCCAGGGTGCTTTTACCGTGGTCGATATGCGCTATGATGCAAAAGTTGCGGATATTTTTCATACTCTTCTTTAGGTGGACACAAAATTAGTGAATATTCCCCAATGCACAAAATTACCGGAGGCGCACCTTTCGGCACGCCCCCGGAGGATATCAGCTTAAAGCATTGCTGTTAGTAGTTCCACTGGCAGGCAACCATTCTCAGATTCGGGCAACCGATGGTGCGGAAGTCTGTGATCTGATTGTAGCGGCAGTTGATGTAAACCAAGGCATTGTCGAAAGAAACATCCACAGTGTTCAGCTGGTTGTTGTTGCAAATCAGGCGCTGCAGGAAGTTGAGATTCGAGAGGTTGAGAGTGGTAAGGTCGTTGTAGGAGCAATCCACGAATGTGAGGTTGGGGCATCCTTCCACGCTGAGAGTAGTGAGGTCGTTGTAGGAGCAAACCAGGTCGATGAGGTTGGTAAGTCCGCTGAGACCGAGGGTTACCATATTGTTGTCGGAACAGATGAGCGTGCGAATCTGAGTGAGACCCTGAACATACATGGTATTGATTTCATTGTCGTCAATATTGAGGTTGGTAAGACTCTCAAGGCCAAGGAGGTTGAGCGAAGTGAGCTTGTTGTAACCGCAATAGAGGTTTTTGAGGTTGCCGCAACCGGTAATGAGCAGAGACTCAAGATTGTTGCCCTGACAGTTGAGGGTTTCAAGAGTGCTGGAGTTGGAGAGGTTGAGCTCGGCGAAACGGTTGTTGCTGACATTTAGAGATTTGATCAGGGGCACATCGCCAATTTCAAGGTCGGTGAGGCGGTTTTTGTAAAGCGACACCTCATAGAGATTGGAGCACCCTGCGAAGTTGGCGTCGGTGAGACGGTTGCGCGAAGCGTTCACGGTGGAGAGGGCGGCATCGCCGGTGAAGTTGATAGTGGCGATTTCGTTACGCGACACATCCACTTTAGTGAGGGCTTTGAATCCTGAAAGGTCGAGATTGCCGGCGAGGTGTTTGTCTTTCCATTCGATAGCGGTCACATGACCGTTCTCGATGGTAACGCCTTCGATGGCGGTGATATTGTTAAGGTCTGTTACCTTGAGAGCGTGGGCGTTTGTACCGTCCTTTTCTGCGTTCTGCGACAAGAAAGCCTTAAGCTGTTTGGCTTCATTTTTGTCAAGTTTCTGGGCGAAAGCTGCCGTACATCCTAATACGATAGCGATCATTAACAATGCTTTTTTCATAATCTAAATAGTTGGGTTAATGTTCTGTTTACTAATCTAACAAACCCGCACTAAAAAGGTTTATGAAATTTCAAAAAAATTTAGATTTCATTCAATAATATTCATTGAATCTGGTGACGCAGAGTTACAGTCAAGTTTTTTGTTTTGAGCTAAGCAAGTGTGGCATTATCCTCAGCTCCACAGTGCCCGGACACGCTTATAAACCATCAGGATAGTTGGGGCCGTAGAGGATGTTTTCGGCATGGGTGCAGAGCTTGCCATCTTTCACCCACTGCTCGCCGCGCTCGCTGAGATGCTCCACCATGATGGAACGCATTCGCTCAAGAAGCTCTTTGCTCCCGGGAAGTTCAGCCAGGTTGCGCTCCTCGCGGGGGTCTGTATCGAGATCGAAAAGCTGCTCGTTACCCGTCCTGACAAACCATATATATTTTATATGACCGTCGGTGACGGCAGTCCAATAGTTGTGGTCGGCATAGCTGGTGGCGTGCTCCATGTCAATCCATTCGCGCCACGGAGCCGAGGGGTTGGTGATGATGGAGAGCAGCGATTTTCCATCCATATCCGAAGGCACAGTGTCGCCGCAGGCATCGAGAAACGTGGGTAGGATGTCGCGCAGCTCAACAGGATTCTCCACCACACTGCCGGGGGCAACGGGAGAATGGATGCCGGAGGGAAGTTTGACAATCATGGGTATTGAGGCAGAACCCTGGTATGCGTATGTTTTGCGCCACATATTATGGTCGCCCTGCATATCGCCATGGTCGGAGGTGAAAAGTATCAGAGTGTTGTCATAAAGATTCTTATCTTTCAACGCCTTGATAACGCGCCCGATTTGCTCGTCCACAAATGTCACCGACGCATAGTAATGCTTGCGGGTGTTCTCCACATACTCCACGCCAAACTGTCCGAACGCAGCCTCGTGATGCTTCACGGGATCGGTTATCCCCTGCCCCAAAGCATCGCTCCACTCGCCATGAGCCGCCGGGGGCATACTCACGCTATCGTACTGATGGAGCACTCTCTCAGGCGGATCGTAGGGACTGTGGGGCCGCGCAAACGACACCTTTAGAAACAATGGTGTGTTTCCATCAAAATTCTCTATGGTGTTGACAGCCATATCTGCAGTCCACACTGTGGGATGAAGCCGCTCGGGCAGTTGATAGACTCGTGCGCCATGGTCGTTCCACCCTATGCCTGTGGAGTCGGGGTTCAATCCCGGAGCCATGGTCATGAACCATTTGCGATAGTCGCTCTTGAAGTACGGCGACTCCTCGCGTCCGCTCTCATCGAGGAGAGTGGTGTGGAATCCGTGCAACGCATTCTGCGGGTTCCAGTGCATTTTGCCTATCCCTATGGTAAAATAGCCGTTGTCGCGAAGCATTTGCGGCATCTCATAACGATAATGCTCTGCTACTTTTCCATATCCCAAAAGACCGTGATGCCATGGTGACATGCCGGTGAGCAATCCGGCGCGGGCAGGAGTGCTGCTCGGACTGGCTGTGAAAGCATGGTTGAACCTGTATCCGTCCGCGGCCAGGGAGTCAAGATTGGGGGTTATGATTTTGTCATTGCCCGCGCAGCGCATAGCATCACCACGCTGCTGGTCAGTCATTATCAGCAGTATATTAGGCTTATGCTGAGCCATGCATATACCGCTCACACACGAGAGCAAGGGAAGGAAAAATGATTTACGCATATCGATGATTTATAGATTAAAACGGAGCCGGCTCAGAGTCGGGGCCGGTGGATAGAAAATCGGCTGTGCCGCCGGAAAGCGGCTGCGCTTCACCGAATGTTGACGCCATCCCGGGGTCATTGAGACCGGAGCCGATTGTCTGAGGCGAAGATAACATATCAGCGCCGCCATCCCAGTTCTCAAATCTCGCATATTTAGCCTTGAAGCGCATCTCCACATCATCCACCCTACCGCTACGGTGCTTGGCCACAATGAACTCGGCCAGTCCGCGGATGTCGCGCCCCGCACCATCGGTGTCGGAGCGGAGGTAATACTCAGGACGGTGGATGAAACATACAATGTCGGCATCCTGCTCAATCGCTCCCGACTCACGGAGGTCGCTAAGCTGCGGACGCTTGCCCTCTTTGCTGTCGCCGCGCGATTCCACGCTTCGGTTGAGCTGCGACAGTGCCACAATGGGGATATTGAGTTCCTTGGCCAGCTGCTTGAGCGAACGCGATATCATGCTCACCTCCTGCTCGCGGCTGCCGAATTTCATACCTGAGGCGTTCATAAGCTGCAAGTAGTCAATGATTATCATCTTCACATTATGCTCCCTCACCAGTCGGCGGGCCTTGGTACGGAGTTCGAATATAGACAGGGAAGGCGTGTCGTCGATAAACAAAGGTGCACCATACAGGTTCTTGATTCTCGCCATAAGCTGGTCCCACTCCATAGGCTGAAGCTGTCCGCTCTTGATTTTTTCACTCTCAAGCTCGCATACATTGCTTATCAAACGGCCCACGAGCTGCAAGTTGCTCATTTCAAGGGAGAATATAGCCACAGGAGTGTTGTAGTTCACAGCCATATTCTTGGCCATAGAGAGTACGAAAGCGGTTTTACCCATGGCAGGACGGGCAGCGATGATGATGAGGTCGGAAGCCTGCCAGCCGGAGGTGAGCTTATCGAGCTCATGATAGCCCGACGCGAGGCCGCTCAAACCCGAAGGACGGTTGGCGGCAGCCTGAATCTGGTCGATGGCCGCACCGATCACAGGGTCAATCTGAGTCACATCCTTCTTCACATTGCGCTGCGAAATCTCAAACAGATGACCTTCGGCCTCCTGAAGCAGGTCGTCCACATCATTGCTCTCATCAAACGCTTTTTTCTCCACCTCCGAGGCGAATGTAATCAGCTCCCTGGCAAGATATTTCTGCGCCACGATGCGGGCATGGTACTCCACATGCGCTCCGGAAGCCACCCTTGAGGTCAGTTCCGACACAAACAACGGTCCACCCACCTCATCGAGAGTGCCGTGGAGTCTCAGCTGCTCGGTGACGGTGAGCATATCAATCGGCTGCTGCGAGGCGCCCAAAGTCTGGATAGCCTCGTAGATTTTACGGTTGGACGGCTCATAGAAGCACTCCGGCTTGAGGATGTCGCACACCACAGTGTAGGCATCTTTCTCAAGCATCAGGGCTCCGAGCACCGCCTCCTCGAGGTCTTTGTCGCGGGGCAACTGACGGCCTCCGTATTCATAGAGCGGTTGCTGCTGAATCTTCTTATTGTTGTATGGAACTGGCATAGGTATGGATTTTTATGGTTACAAAATTACGGATTTTTTCAGTATCTTCGCGGAATAATAACCATTAGTTATACACATATTATATACAGTTGCATAATGATACTGTTTCCAAATGCCAAAATCAACATTGGCCTTGACATACTTTCCCGCCGTGCCGATGGGTATCACAATATCCATACGGCCATGTTTCCCGTGCCATGGACCGACATCCTTGAGATAGTGCCGGCAAAAGGTGTTGACACCACACTGACAGTCACCGGACGCACAGTGGAGTGTCCCCCGGAAAAGAACCTTGTGATGAAAGCATACAACGCTCTCAACGATTGCATCCCTCTGCCACCTTTAGACATATACCTTCATAAGGTGATACCGGACGGCGCAGGTTTGGGCGGCGGCTCAGCAGATGCCGCTTTCACCCTCACAGCCATCAACCGGATGCTCAACCTTGACCTACCCAAATCCACATTAGCCGATATTGCCGCCGGCATCGGTGCCGACTGTCCGTTTTTCATCTACAACGAGCCTATGCTCGCCTCCGGCACCGGCACCGATCTCACACCTATTAATATAAGCTTGACCGGCCATCGCATAATGATTGTAAAGCCTCCGGTGCTCGTGCCAACGAAAGAGGCATACGCCGGTGTCACCCCGGCGGTGCCCGTCACGCCTCTCGACCAGTTGCTCCCCCTCCCCGTTGGCCAATGGCAGGGACGCATCAAAAACGATTTTGAATCCACCATCGCCCAAAACCATCCGCAAATCGCAGCCATCAAGGAGGCGATGCTGCAGGCCGGTGCCGTGTATGCCGCCATGAGCGGCAGCGGCTCCGCAGTGTTCGGCCTGTGGGAGGGTGACAATATGGCAGACCTCAGTGCCGATGTGACTGACGGTTGCGCCACATTCTCAGCACTATTGTGAACGATATTCACTCTTTGTTGTTATCAAAATATAGACCATGAGGTGCAATCGCACTTTTTGGCAAAGTTTTTGTAGTGATTTTTTCTCAGAATAAAATTTATCAGATATGAGCAACAAGAATAAGCACCAGCAGCCACAGCAACCCCAGAACCCCACTTCCGATGCCGACGAAGTGGAAGTGATGGACAATGTGCCCGAGGCTGACGATGAGAACCTCTCCGCCGAGGATATCGAGAACAGCGAAATGAACGAAATCGACTCGCTCGCCAAAGAGCTCGGTGAAACTAAAGAGAAACTTGAGAAAGAGAAACGCGAATACCTGTTTCTCATGGCTGAGTTTGACAACTTCCGCAAACGCACCATCAAAGAAAAAGCCGATATAATCCGCAACGCTTCCGAAAGTGTGCTCAAAGGACTCCTGCCAATCGTGGACGACTTTGAACGCGGCCTTGATGCACTCAAAAACACCGATGACGCCGATGCCGCCAAGCAAGGTATGCAGCTGATATACAACCTGTCTCTTATACACATCTCCGAGCCCACGAGACGGAGCTACATCT
>ENA-OZES01001004-OZES01001004.1-human-gut-metagenome-genome-assembly--contig:-NODE-1004-length-12617-cov-4.881866_pt1 | contig 12617 bp, 7 predicted proteins | sample MGYA00245068_ERZ653609 | MGnify/ENA primary metagenome ERZ653609 (study PRJEB26926, sample SAMN06164898) | human gut metagenome | biome: ENVO:00009003; feature: ENVO:2100002; material: ENVO:00002003... | reverse complement strand
TCGGCAGCGTCAGATGTGTATAAGAGACAGTGAAGTGACAGCGCCGGATGGTTATGAGCTGGCGGATGATATCCGATTCGCATATGACAGGGACGGTAAGCTTTATCTGGTGACAGAAGAAAACGGTACAAAGATCTATACAGAGAAAAAGGATCTGAAACTGACAGTTTATGATATGCCGAAGTTCTGCGTGCAGAAGGTAGATGCAGAGGGCGATGCACTGGAAGGCGCTGTATTAGAGATCACAACGCAGGAGGATGACGGCTTTACACCGATCCGCTTTACAACAACGAAAGATAAGTACTATCCACAGGGATTGAAAGCAGATGTGACTTATGTATTGTCAGAGATCACACCGCCACAGGGCTACAGCGTGGCAGAGCCGGTCAGCTTTGTACTCAAAGCGGATGGCAGTGTCTGCATAGACGGTGTTACGGCAACGGATGGCAGGCAGGTGACTATGGTAGATAAGGCAGTTACGGTTTATGTGGCAAAGAAAGACCTGAGTACCAAGAAATCATTGAAAGGTGCAAAACTGGCGATTAAAAATGAAGCAGGAGAAACGCTGTACAGCTTTGTATCAGAAAAAGAGAAAACAACAATACCGGGCAGTATCTTTACGGTTCCAATGGATCAGAACTATGCATATTACAGCTTATGTGAGCTGGAAGCACCGGAAGGCTATGGACTGGCAGAATCGGTTGATTTTGCGATCAACCGAAGCGGACAGTTATATCTGGTAGAGACAGACGGTGCAGACAAAAAATATACGGAATTGACCGATCATGTACTGACAATGTACGATATGGCGCAGCTTTCTGTCAGCAAAAAGACAGAAAACGGCAAGTATCTGAAAGGCGCAACACTGAAGATCACAGCGGAGAAGGATACATCCTTTGAAGCGATCACGATCAAGACAGACGGGAAACCGGCATATATTGACAGCAGCAGATTTACAGCAGGAACGACCTATGTGGTTTCCGAAACAAAAGCACCAAAGGGATATAGTTATGCCACAGATGTGAAGTTCAAACTGGATCAGGATGGCAATGTATATGTAAACGGTAAGAAGAGCAAAGATAAGTCAATTATTATGACCGATGAAAAGATTCAGGTCAAGGTGGCAAAGAAGGACGAAAATTCTCATAAGCATCTGGAAAATGCAGAGCTTGCAGTGAAGGATGCGGATGGAAAGGTTCTGTACACCTTTACTTCCATGAGTAAAGAAGTGACACTGCCTGCCAAGATCTTTACTGCGCCGCAGGATGCAAAATATACCTATTATACATTGACAGAGGTAAAAGCGCCGGAAGGTTATGAACTGGCAAAGGATATCCGGTTTGCAATTGACAAAAACGGTACGTTGTATATCAGAAATGCAAAGGGTAACTATAAGAAGGCAAAGAATGGACTACTGACCATGTATGACAGCCCGACCTTTACTTCATCAACGAGCATAACAACGACCGGAAGTGGCAATAAAGTGCCGAAAACAGGAGATCAGACCCCGCTTGGACTGCTCCTTGCACTTTGCGGTCTGTCCTTAGCGGGCATGATCAGTGTGTTCTCAGCATTGCTCCGCAGAAGACGCCGGGTGAACCGGATCGAAAAGAGATAGCGGGATATAGGGGAAGAATAAAAGCATAATGACCGGGAAAACCGGATAATGGAAGCGCAGGATCAGACAGATCCTGCGCTTCCTGTTTTCTGACTGTTTATTGTCTGTCAATCACAAGATGTGGCATAATTAAGCAAAAATTCAGAATTTGTCTACTATATTTTGGTTGACGATTATAGAGGTGGATAGTATGATAAAAAAGAGATATTTTGCAAATTTTACATGCTTTTTGACGGATAAAGGAATGAGACAATGATACGATACAGTGTAAAGGGTAAAAAGGGCAGAAAAGTGGCTGCTTTTCTGGGTGTGACGGCACTTTCCGTGGCACTTCTGGCAATGCCTGTCATGGCAAAAGGAACAGGAACCGTAACAGGAACGGGTGTGAATGTGAGAAAAAGTGCAGGCACAGCTGCCGAAAAAGTTACGACTGTTACAACGGGAGATCAGCTCCGTGTGACCGGATCAAAAAAGGACAGCACAGGGAAAAAGTGGTATAAGGTTACATTTACACAAAACGGAACGAATTATACCGGATACATAATATCGAATTATGTAAACTATAAAAAGGATGCGGCAACACCGGATCAGGCAACGGCAAATCAGGCTACAGCAGCGCAGACGGACGGTTCCACGACTGTATTGGATGTGTCCGGTATTGCAAAGGATATAAAGCAGAATACAACGAATCAGACAAATACGGGAAATACACAGAATAACAACGCAGGCACAACAAATCAGACGACAGCAGCAAAGAAAACCGGTGCGATCCAGGGGGATTATGTCAGAATCCGTAAAAAACCGGTAGCCGGAACTGTAGTCTGTCAACTGATGAAAAATACGGATGTAACGGTAAAAAGCAGTAAAAAGGGATCAGATGGCTATATATGGTATAAGATTTCTTTTAAATACGGCGGAAAGAAAAAGACGGGTTATGTCAGAAGTGATCTGTTGAAGGTCAATGAGACAAAGCAGGAGAAGGCGGCGGATCATGCGCAGTCTGGGGCAGAGCCGGCGAATACAAACGGTACGGATCAGTCAACGGTTACATCACTGACGGATGCGGAATTTGAAAGCTATCTGACCGCGCAGGGATTTCCGGAAAGCTACAAGCAGCCGCTCAGACAATTACACACAGTACATCCGGAGTGGACATTTAAAGCTGTCCAGACAAATCTGGCATGGAATGATGTTGTGGCAGCGGAAAGTGCGGTCGGAAAGAATCTGGTCGGTAAAAATGCGGTTGTTTCGTGGAAATCTTTGGAAAGTACGGCATATAATCGAAAAAAGAATACATGGTACGGCTTTGACGGCGGCAGCTGGGTAGCAGCATCCACGGCACTGGTACAGTATTATCTGGATCCGAGAAATTTTCTGGGCGAAACATCTGTATTCCAATTTGAATCACTGGAATATGAGGACTATCAGAATGTAGAGGGGCTTAAAGCTCTGCTGGCAGGTTCTTTTATGAACGGTGACTATACAGAACCGGATGGTTCTGTACGGAACTATGCAGATGCGTTTATTGAGATTGGCCGGCAGGTGGGGGTCAGCCCGTATCATTTGGCAGCCAGATGCTATCAGGAGCAGGGAAAAGGCAAGAGTGACAGTATTAAAGGAACCGTTGAGGGATTTGAAAATATATTTAACTATTATAATATCGGTGCCTATGCATCCGGTGGAAATTCGCCGACCAGACAGGGACTGATCTATGCATCCGGTCAGACAAGCGGTGCTAATAATTATGAGCGCCCATGGAACACGAGGTATAAATCACTTTTGGGTGGGGCTGAGTATGTTGCACAGAAATATGTAAAGGTAAAACAGAATACACTATACTTCCAGAAGTTTAATGTGGTAAACACAAAAAATGGTCTGTATAAGCATCAGTATATGACAAATGTGCAGGCTGCAGCCAGTGAAGCGCAAAAGATGAGTAAGGCATGTCAGGCAGGAGACCGGCTTGTATTTTATATTCCGGTATATACGGGAATGCCTGAAACCGCCTGTGTAAAACCAACCGATAACAAGAATCCGAATAACTATCTGGCAACACTTGCCGTAACGGATCAGGAGCTGACACCGGTATTTGATCCGGAAACAGAATATTATGATCTGACGGTCAAGAAAAAGGTAAAGACGGCAGAAATCACGGCAACGGCTGTTGCAGCGTCTTCCGAAATCAGCGGAACAGGTACTTATGATCTGGAACGTGGCGAGAACGTATTTACGATTACGTGCACGGCACAGACGGGTGAGGTAAAAACATATACGATTCATATTATAAGAAAATAAACCGGAAAAAGTAAAATGAGAAGGGAAGCGTACTATATGAGACAAAAACTGGGGAGAATCTTATTGGGACTATCTGTTTTGACAGCAGCAATTCTGTATTTGCCGGCAGATATTTATGCAGCAGGTTCTGTCAGCGTAACGGCTGATAAAACGGATGTCGGTGTTTCGGACATGATCACGGTTTATATAAAAACTTCGGAGCCGGAGGATCCGTCTGTGGCACCGGAGATCTCCGTCACATACGATTCGGATAAGCTGGAGGTAACAGATTGTAATGTGGATTACGGCGGTGGCGGCGGACTTTTGACGATCACCGGGACCGATGCACAGATCACAATGAAGGCATTGGCTGCAGGCAGCACATCAATCAGTGCGGAAGCGGTCATAGATGATGATGGAAATAATCCGGCAACAGGCAGTACCAGCGTTGTGGTTGGCGGTAATACAGCTGCGGATCTTTCCTCTGATGCGACACTCAGAGCTCTTACGGTCAGCCCGGGCAGTCTGTCACCGGCTTTTACACCACAGGGAACGGAATACACAATAGAGGTGGATGACTCTGTAACGGATATTACAGTCAGCGGTGGCGTGACGGATGAAAAGGCACAGATCACGGCAGCAAGCGGTTTTAAAAATCTGAAATCAGGTACAAATGAGGCAGTCATTACCGTAACGGCGGAAGACGGCTCCACCATGACCTATCATTTTACGATCACACGAGGCGGTACAGCTGATGGAACAGATGCCGAAGAAGCGGAGCCGGAACAGATGCAGCAGGCAGCTTCGGCTGATGGGCTTACATTTACGGCAGATGGCACGGATTATACGATCAGTGAGACTGTTTCGGATGAACAGCTTCCGGCAGACTGCAGTAAAACAGAGGTTTCTTACGGCGGACAGACCGTGGAAGGTGCGATCTGGCAGCCCGGCGGGCTCACCCTTTTATATGCTGAGAAAGCGGATGGAGAAGGAAGCTTCTTTATTTATGACAGCACGAAAAACAGTTTTCAGATCTTTGTGCAGATCATGGGGATCGAAAACCATTATATAGTACCGGTAGCACCGCAGGAAGCAGTTCCGGACGGGTTTACGGAAGAAAATCTGCAGTGGAACAACTCTTACCTGCCGGCATATCAGACGACAAAGGGCGATTCCACTCTGTCAGATGCATTTTATCTGTTTTATGCTTATAACAATGAAGGAAATGCGGCATTTTATCTGTATGATGTGGCAGAAGGCAGCTTCCAGCGATATTTCGCGATACAGGAAACTGCTGCTGTGACAGAACGGATGGAACAGAAACCGGTACTGATCATCGGAACACTTGCTTTTTTACTTGTCTGTGCCATTGTCGTGATCGTCAACCTGATCCTGCGTAACCGGGATCTGAAGCTGGATATGGAAGAGGAAGCTTTATACGGAGACGAGACGGAAGAAGAGAAGAAGAAAGACGAAAAGAAGCCAAAGAAGCAGATCGCAAAGAAACCAGCGGAGAAACCGGCAACAGAAAAACCGGTGAAGCAGGCTGTAAAGAAAGCAGAAGAAAAAACGGCAAAAACGGTGGCAGAGAAACCAGAAAAACGGGTTGTAAAGAAGACAGAAGAAAAGGCGGCAAAGCCGACAAAACAGGCGGAGAAGAAACCGGAAGAGAAACCGGCAAAGAAGGCATCTGCAAGAAAAACGGAGGCAGAAAAACTGGCATCGGCAGTTCCCGGACAGGTAAAACCGGAAGCAGCAAAAGAACCGGTTGTGAAAAAAGAAGTTACACCAAATGGTGTGACTTATACAACGGGGCAGATTCCGATCACGGTGGTGCAGCCGCCGAAGTCAGCAAAGCGCAGCCAGGTACCGATCTACACACTGGAGAGAGAACCTGTACCGCTGACGAGAGAAGCTCCGGCAGATCAGCTGGACGATGATTTTGAATTTGAATTTATTGACATTGATTCTTAGACGGTCTGTCAGAAACATAGGCCGAAGCTGTCAGTATGGTTGACAAACTGTGAATACTGTTATAGACTGAATATAACAGAAGGTGATACACATGATAATAGAAATTGATTTTAACAGTGATGAAGCACTGTATATGCAGCTTCGGAATCAGATCATATTAGGCATTGCCACGTCCCAGTATCAGGAGGGAGAGGCGCTTCCGAGTGTCCGGTCTTTGGCGGATACGATCGGCATCAATATGCACACGGTAAATAAGGCATATTCTGTATTGAAACAGGAGGGCTTTGTCAAGGTTGACAGAAGACGCGGTGTTATAATAGCAGTTGATATTGACAAGCTGCAGGCAATGGAGATGATCCAGAAGGAATTGCGTGTCCTTCTGGCACAGGCAAGCTGTAAGAATATCTCGCGTGAAGAAATTCACGATATGATCGATACCATATATAATGAATATGGAGGAAAATAAAAATGGATTATACCGCTAAGGCAAAAACTGCTCTTGGACTTGCCGCATCTGCAGCAAGATCCATGGGTCAGAACTATATCGGGACAGAGCATATTTTACTGGGACTGATCAGACAGCAGACAGGAATGGCGGCTCAGGCATTATTGGTAAATGGAGTGGATGAGACAAAGCTTGTAGATCTGATCATGGAGCTGATCGCACCGACAGGGCATCTGGAGCTGAAAGAACGGGAAGGATATTCACCGCGTGCCCAGCAGGTGATCGGACTGGCATTTCAGATTGCGGAGCAGTATCATGCTTCCGCTGTCGGAACAGAGCATATTCTGATGGCATTGATCCGGGAAGGAAGCAATGTGGCAGTCCGTATTTTAAGTACTATGGGAGTTTCCCTGCAGAAGCTTTATATCGATCTGCTTGTTTCCATGGGGAAAGATGGCAATCTGTATAAAGAAGATCTGCGTCAGCAGAAGCAGAAAACAAAAGTGCTGGAGCAGTACAGCCGTGATATGACAAAGCTGGCAGCGGAAGGAAAGCTGGATCCTGTGATCGGCAGAGATCAGGAGATCCTCAGACTGGTACAGATCCTTTCCAGACGGACGAAGAACAATCCGTGTCTGATCGGTGAGCCGGGTGTTGGCAAAACAGCGATCGTAGAAGGTCTGGCACAGCGTATCGTACAGGGAGAAGTACCGGATACCGTCAAAAACAAGCGTGTCATGACACTGGATCTTTCCGGAATGGTGGCAGGCAGCAAATACAGAGGCGAATTTGAGGAACGTATTAAAAAGGTTATCAAAGAAGTGATCGATGATGGTAATATCATCCTCTTTCTGGATGAGATCCACACGATCATCGGTGCAGGCGGTGCGGAAGGTGCGATCGATGCGTCCAATATCTTAAAGCCATCTCTGGCAAGAGGTGAGCTGCAGCTGATCGGTGCTACGACGATCGAGGAATACCGCAAATATATTGAAAAAGATGCTGCACTGGAGCGTCGTTTCCAGACGATCATGGTAGAAGAGCCTTCCTTAACGGAAGCTGTCCGTATTGTGATGGGTATCAAGCATAAATATGAAGAACATCATCATGTGACGATCACGCCGGAGGCTGTAGAGGCTGCGGTGAAATTGTCAGACCGTTATATCAATGACCGTAATCTGCCGGATAAGGCGATCGACCTGATCGATGAGGCAGCAGCGGCGCTGCGTCTGCAGGGACTGAAAATACCGGAAAACTGTATCAGGCTGCAGGAGCAGATCGATGAACTGAATGTACAGATCGAACGTTCCCTGAAGTTTGATGATCTGGTAGAAGCGCATAAGGAACGTATGGAGCAGGAGAAGCTCATCAAAAAGCATACGCAGGCAATGCAGCGGTATGAGAAGAAGATGGCAGCAAAGAACAATCTCGTCACGGAAGATGAGATCGCAGCCGTGGTAGCCCAGTGGACAAAGATCCCTCTGAAAAAGCTGGAAGAGAAGGAAAGCGAGCGGCTTCTGAAGCTGGAAAAGATCCTGCATAAGCGTGTGATCGGACAGTCAGAAGCGGTAGAGGCGGTTGCCCGTGCAATGCGCCGTGGCAGAGTCGGTTTGCAGGACCCGAAGAGACCGATTGGTTCCTTCCTGTTTTTGGGACCTACCGGTGTCGGTAAGACAGAGCTTTCCAAAGCACTTGCAGAGGCAATGTTCGGTTCGGAAAATGATCTGATCCGTGTAGATATGTCGGAATATATGGAGCCGCATTCCGTTGCAAAGATGATCGGTTCACCGCCGGGATATGTCGGACATGACGATGGCGGACAGCTGAGTGAGAAAATCAGACGGAATCCGTACAGTGTTGTTTTATTTGATGAAATTGAAAAAGCACATCCTGATGTATTTAATATTTTGCTGCAGGTGCTGGATGACGGACATATCACCGATTCCAAGGGACGCAAGGTCAGCTTTAAAAATGCCATTATCATCATGACAAGTAATGCGGGCGCTTCCCGTATCGTGGATCCGAAGAACCTCGGTTTTGCCACAAAGACGACAGAGCAGCAGGATTATCAGCGTATGAAAAACGGCGTCATGGAAGAAGTCAAGAGACTTTTCAAGCCGGAGTTCATCAACCGGATTGATGAGATCATGGTATTCCATCCGCTGAATAAGACAGAACTCAGAGAGATCGTGACACTGCTTTCCGCAAATCTGATCAAGAGATGCGACCGGCAGATGGGTATCACGCTTTCTATCAGCCAGACGCTCAAGAATCATCTGGTTGAAAAATATTGTGATGTAAAGATGGGCGCAAGGCCTTTGAAGCGTGCGATCCAGACTGTCATAGAGGATCCGCTGGCAGAAGAAATCCTGCAGGGCAGGATCAGGCAGGGCGATCATATCCTTGCGACAATACACAAAGAAAAAGTGGTATTTAAGCAAAGGCAAAACGCAAAAGAACTGGATTTATAAAGGCAAATGGTTTATACTGTTTACACAAAGTACTGCAAGACAATATTCGGGAGGACAAAAGAAAATGGCAGTGGTAAAAGAATTAATTCGTGAAGAATCAGACGGCAGCATCAGTTTCGGAAATTATACATTAGCACAGAAGGCAAAGCTGGAAGATTTTGAACATGCAGGAGATCTGTATAAGGTCAAAACATTCTCAACAATGACAAAACTGGAGAAAAACGGTCTGTTTTTATACGAATCCGTTCCGGGCACAAGCGTCAGTCACTTTCAGGAGACTGCAGACGGTGTATCCTTTGAGGTAGAAGGAGCAGACGATGCACAGCTGATCATCGGACTTTGCGACGATACACAGTATGAGGTATTTGTAGCAGGTAAGAGCGCCGGAAAGATGAATACAGGTCTTGGAGGCAAGCTGAATGTCAGTGTGGAGCTTGCCGGAATGGGCGAAGTAAATGTAAAGGTGGTAGAAGTATAAGCATGGCAAAAATGAAATCGGCTACGGTTTATTTCTGTCAGAATTGCGGCTATGAATCTTCCAAATGGATGGGGCAATGTCCGGGCTGTCGGGAGTGGAATACACTTGTCGAAGAGGTCGTGACAAAGGCTTCTGGCGTCAGGGCAGTGCATATGGTGCAGCCGACAAGCCTGAATGATATCTCTATGGAAGAGGAAGATAAGCTCTTAACGCATATGAGTGAGCTTGACCGGGTGCTCGGTGGTGGCATCGTGCCGGGGCAGCTTACATTGGTTGGTGGAGATCCCGGCATCGGGAAATCCACCATTCTTTTACAAATGTGCCAGAATCTTGCGGCAGACGGCAGAAAAATTTTATACATATCAGGGGAGGAATCTCTTAAACAGATCAAGATACGCGCAATGCGGATCGGCGAATTTACGGATCAGTTAAAGCTTCTGTGTGAAACAGATCTGGATACGGTAGAAGCAGTGATAAAGCAGGAAAAACCGGATATTGTCGTAATCGATTCTATCCAGACAATGTATGCGGAACGTGTGACCTCTGCACCGGGCAGCGTATCGCAGGTCAGAGAAGCAACAGCTGTTTTTCTGCGTCTTGCCAAGAGTATGCCTGTTGCAACATTTATTGTCGGGCATGTAACAAAGGAAGGTACGGTTGCGGGGCCGCGCGTACTGGAGCATATGGTAGATACGGTCTTATATTTTGAAGGAGACAGGCATGCGTCCTATCGGATTTTACGGGGCGTGAAAAATCGTTTTGGCTCCACGGATGAGATCGGTGTGTTTGAAATGCGCAAGGAAGGTCTTTGCGAGGTGAAAAACCCGTCTGCTTATTTGCTAAGCGGCAGACCGAAAAATGCAAGCGGTTCTGTAGTTGCCTGTGCCATGGAGGGTACCAGACCGATGCTGATCGAGATTCAGGGACTTGTCTGTGATTCCAATTTCAATATTCCGCGCCGCCAGACAACCGGGGCGGATTTTAACAGAGTGAATCTCCTGATGGCGGTACTGGAAAAAAGACTGGGGCTTCGCATGGGACAGACCGATGCATATGTCAATCTGGCCGGTGGTATGCGGCTCTTAGAGCCTGCACTGGATCTGGGTATTGTGATGGCACTGGTATCCAGCTTTAAAAATAAGGTTATTTCCGATCAAACGGTGATTTTCGGTGAGGTAGGTCTTTCAGGTGAGGTCCGTGCTGTCAATATGGCGCAGCAGCGTGTGCTGGAGGCACAGAAACTTGGATTTACGAAATGTATTCTGCCATCTGCAAATTTGGATGGATTGTCAGATATTCCGGAGAAAATGCGCATTGTTGGCGTTTCCAATGTAGCTGATGCAATAAATGAACTGATTTGACTTATTTCGTCAATATATTTTAATCGTTTGCGCAATATAATTGTAGAAATAACTCTGAATACATCATATAATACAATTAGTCTAAGACATTAGACATGCTAATTAGCAATTTCCGGAAGAATTCCCCTTTTACACAAACAGGAGGCCTGGCGACTTTGTCGCTGGGTCTTTTGTTTTGTGGGAAAACCATACAGATTATGCAAAAGAATTTTACGATCAGATGAGCATGTGAAATATAAGACATACAGGAGTTTACCATAAAGCAGAACCGTAATTTGTAACCGGGTAGGATAGATTAGGGTATACAAAAGCAGGGAGGATATAAAAATGGATCTGTCTCAAAAACAAATAGCATATTATCATTTGCCGGGATTGTTTGAATTTTACGAATTATACAGTGTTTTTCTGCCGCTGTTTCGGGCACACAGAGAATACTTTTATGATTGGTGCAGGATCGGTTCGGTCTATGGAGCCCCGGCGGACTGCCTCTGGGGCGGTGGACGTACATCTTACGGCGAGCAGGATCCGCGGGCAGTGCTGGCATTGATGCAGGAATATGGTATTTCTGCCCGCCTGACCTTCAGCAATTCCTTGCTGAAAGAAGAACATCTGAAAGATCACAGATGTAATGCGCTCTGCCGGTTATTTGTAGAAGATAACGTGATGGAAAAATATAATGTTCAGAAGAATGACAGCATAGAAAACAGAAACATACGTAATGGTATTATCATTTACTCCGATCTGTTGCTGCATTATTTACAGAAGCAATATCCGGGTTTCTATTTCGTATCTTCCACGACAAAGGTTCTGACAGATTTCAAGGAGCTTCTGCAGGAAGTCAACAGGGAGGAATTTCGATATGTTGTACCGGATTTCCGCCTGAATAAGCAGTTTGATAAGTGGAATACACTGACTGCAGACCAAAAAGATAAGATAGAATTTCTGTGCAATGAGTGCTGCCGGTTTGGCTGCAAAGACCGCAAAAGCTGTTATGAGACTGTCAGTCGGAAAAATCTGGGGGAAGCCATTCCTGATTATCCGTGCACTTCACCGGATGCGGCGAAAGGCTATCGATTTTCAAAAGCAATGGAAAATCCGGGATTTATCGGTATTGATGATATCCAATCTATTTATCTGCCGATGGGATTCTCTAATTTCAAGATCGAGGGGCGCGGACTTGGCAGTGCCATGCTGTTGGAATTCTTGCTATACTATATGACAAAGCCGGAATATCAGCTGAAAGTGCGGGAAGCTGTTTATCTGGATGCTATGCTGGATCTGTTTTGAGAGCTGATTTTTAGTTTGTATGGGATTTACATTGAACACTGGTTTTCTGTGATTGTGTGGAATTTTTTTACTGTGGGTCTCTGTGTTTGATAGATATAGTGTTATTTCGCCCAAATAAATGATAATTATAAAAAAGGACGAAGGTTATTTGCCTGAATTGGAGAAGTTCGTCTAAAATGTCATAAAATACTGTAAAAGGATGAACGTCATCAGGAAGATAAAAGCAGGTTTCATACTAATTGGTAAATTTGTTTGAAAAAGGATGAAGCTATGATATGATGATTCGTCCATAATACAGAATATTGCAAAAAAGTATGAATAGCTAAAATGTGTAATAAAAAGAGTTCGTCCAAAATACAAAATTTCGTAATAAAGTATGAATTGTCAAAATGCGTAATAAAAAGAATTCATCCAAAATTGAAAAATAATGTGAAAGAGTATGAAAGACAAATACATGAATTGTAGATAAAAGGTAATTATATAAAAGACAGATACCTCTAAAGCAAGTGAAATCGCAGCAGAAAAGAGTGAAAAACTAACTGGTGACTATTAAGTAAAAAATAATATGAAAAAAATAAAAAAATTCGTTGACAAGTTACCTGATTTAATAGTATACTAGCAAGGCGGGTTGAGAAATACCCGCAAAGTTATGGGATCTTAGCTCAGCTGGGAGAGCATCTGCCTTACAAGCAGAGGGTCATAGGTTCGA
>ENA-OZES01000985-OZES01000985.1-human-gut-metagenome-genome-assembly--contig:-NODE-985-length-12808-cov-5.163883_pt1 | contig 12808 bp, 10 predicted proteins | sample MGYA00245068_ERZ653609 | MGnify/ENA primary metagenome ERZ653609 (study PRJEB26926, sample SAMN06164898) | human gut metagenome | biome: ENVO:00009003; feature: ENVO:2100002; material: ENVO:00002003... | reverse complement strand
TCTACACTTCTAGCTTCGTCGGCAGCGTCAGATGTGTATAAGAGACAGCCACTTCTATAAGGATAAGCCGGAATTGGGTTTATTCGGCGGCGTTGTTATTGTTGTTGTGGTCACGACGGGGACGGTCACCATTGTCGCGGCGGGGGCGGTCGCCATCACGACGCGGTCCGCGGGGACGGTCGCCATTGTCGCGGCGGGGACGGTCGCCACGGGGTGCGCGCTCGCGCTCTACGTAGCCTTCGGGTTTGGGAAGAAGGGCACGCATCGATAGACGGTATTTGCCGGTTTTCTTGTCGATTTCGATGAGCTTCACTTCCACTTCGTCACCTTCCTTGAGACCGGAAGCTTCCATGTTGTCAAGACGCTCCCAGGAGATTTCGCTGATGTGGAGCAGGCCGTCGCGGTTGGGCATGAACTCAACGAATGCGCCGAAGTCGAGTATGGAGCGCACTTTGCCCTTATATACCTTGCCTTCTTCGGGGAGCTCCACGATGGCGTTGATCATTTCGAGAGCCTTGTCGATGGCGGGCTTGTTGGCGGCGGCAACTTCGATGTAGCCACCTTCGTCTATTTCGTCAATGGACACTGTGGCGCCGCTGGCTTCCTGAATACCCTGGATCACCTTTCCGCCCGGGCCGATCACAGCACCGATAAGTTCCTTAGGTATGGTCATGGTAACGATACGGGGCACATGGGGCTTGTAGTCCTCGCGTGGTGCGGGGATGGTCTGGTTGATGATGTCAAGGATGTGGAGACGACCGTCACGGGCCTGATTGAGGGCGCGTTCGAGAATCTCGTAGCTCAAGCCGTCGCACTTGATGTCCATCTGTGTGGCGGTGATACCGTCTTTGGTACCGGTCACTTTGAAGTCCATGTCGCCGAGGTGGTCCTCATCGCCGAGGATATCGGAGAGGATGGCGTATTTGGAGTTGTCGGAGTCGGTGATAAGACCCATTGCGATACCGCTCACGGGCTTTTTCATCTTCACGCCGGCATCAAGCAGCGCGAGGGTGCCTGCGCATACGGTGGCCATGGAGGAGGAGCCGTTGCTCTCGAGGATGTCGCTCACCACGCGGCAAACGTAGGGGAAATCATCGGGGAACATACGCTTGAGGGCGCGGTGGGCAAGGTTGCCGTGGCCGATTTCACGACGGCCCACGCCACGCACGGGCTTGGCTTCGCCGGTGGAGAAGGGAGGGAAATTGTAGTGGAGCAGGAAACGCTCGCGGCCCTGGTTGATCACATCGTCCACAATCTTCTCATCGAGCTTGGTGCCGAGGGTGACAGTGGAGAGCGACTGTGTTTCACCACGGGTGAACACTGCCGATCCGTGAGGGCCGGGAATATAGTCCACTTCGGCCCAAATGGGACGGATTTCGGTTGTTTTGCGGCCGTCGAGACGGATGCCTTCGTCAAGCACACAGCGGCGCATGGCTTCTTTCTCCACATCGTGGTAGTAGCGCTTCACCAGCGGTGTTTTTTCTTCGCGTTCCTCTTCGGGGAGCGATTCGATATATTCGTTGCAGATAGCCTCGAAGCTGTCGTTGCGCCAATGTTTGTCGGCGCACCCTTTCTGGGCGATGGCGTAAGCCTTGTCGTAGCACTTGTCGTGCACATCCTGACGGAGGGCTTCGTCGTTCACTTCGTGGCAGTATTCGCGCTTCACGGTGGCGCCGGCGGCTTCAGCCAGCTCCAGCTGGGCCTTGCACTGCACCTTGATGGCCTCGTGAGCGGCCTTGAGGGCATTGAGGAGATCGGTTTCGGACACTTCGTCCATCTCGCCTTCCACCATCATGATGTTGTCGTAGGTGGCACCTACCATCAGCTCCATGTCGGCGTCCTTGAGCTGGTCGAATGTTGGGTCGATTACAAACTCACCGTTCACACGGGCCACACGCACTTCCGAGATGGGGCCGTTGAAGGGGATATCGCTCACTGAGAGCGCTGCCGAGGCGGCAAGACCGGCAAGTGCGTCGGGTATATCCTCGCCATCGGTGGAGTATAAGGTGATGTTGACAAAGGTGTCAGCGTGATAGTTGTCGGGGAACAAGGGGCGCAATACACGGTCAACCAGACGAGCAGTCAGGATTTCGTAGTCGGAGGCGCGTCCCTCACGTTTGAGGAAGCCTCCGGGGAAACGCCCGAATGATGAGAATTTCTCTTTGTATTCTACTTGAAGTGGCATGAAGTCAACTCCTTCGCCGGCCTCTTTGGCCGAAACTACTGTGGCAAGGAGCATTGTGTTGCCCATGCGCAGCTCTACCGCTCCATCGGCCTGCTTGGCAAGTTTGCCCGTTTCCAGCGTGATGGTACGACCATCAGGCAGTTCGATGGTTTTTTTGATTGGATTTAACATGTTATGTTTCGATTATCTATAAATAGTCTTTGACTTTGTTGTAAAAAGCGCACAAAGTTAGCAATTTGTCCGCACAATTCCAAGCCCGGAGGGTGAAATTTGATTATAGTGCGCCGAATGGTGAAACAAATACCCTTTTTGCGCGTTATGATTGCAAGAACTATTTATTGAATTTTAACAGAGTGACTGATGTTTGGGAGAACTAAAAAACCACCCTACAGGATAGGGGTTGCGCTCAGCGGCGGCGGTGCCCGCGGATTTGCCCACGCCGGGGCCTTGAAGGCTTTGGAGGAGGTGGGGATACGGCCTGATATCGTGGCCGGTGTGAGTGCCGGCTCAGTGGCGGCTGTGCTGTACAGTTCCGGGATGCGCCCCGAGGAGATTGTGGAGCTGTTCAAGCAGCATTCGTTCACTCAGCTCTGTGAGCTCACCACCCCCACTTCGGGATTGATGAAGATGGAAGGGTTCAGGCGGCTGCTCAGGGAGGCTATCCCGTATGAGAACCTTGAGGATCTGCCTATCCCCACAGTGGTTGGCGCCACGGATTTCGACCATGGCAAGCCCGTGGCTTTCGACCATGGCAATCTTGTGGACTGCGTGAGTGCGTCGTGCAGCATGCCTGTAGTGTTCAAGCCTGTGGAAATCAATGGTGTGAGATATGTGGACGGCGGTGTGCTGCACAATCTTCCGGCATGGGCTATCCGTAAGAAATGCAGGATTCTGATTGGAATCAACTGCTCCCCGCTCACTTCGGGTCCTACCAACAAGAACAATCTGCTCGGGGTGGCGTTGCGCTCCTATGAGCTTATGGCCAAAACCAATTGTGCGAGCGACCTGCTGACTTGCGACATCGCTGTGCACACCGATTCTATCGCTCGCTATCAGGTGTTTAACCTCAAGTCGATTGACAAGGTGTTTGAATGTGGCTATCTCGAGACTATGCGCACACTCCGCAGGCTCGGGTTCAAAAGTCGCATAAGGGCAGGCTCTAAGTGAGAAAAAAACATTATTTTTGTGGCGTAATAATCATAATGACCACGCCATGGAAGCAAAGGACAAACCTGTAATTTATCAACTTCTGCCACGACTATATACCAACCGGGTTGCCGACCCTGTGCCCGACGGCTCTATAGAGCGCAACGGTTGCGGCAAGCTCAACTATCTCACCCCGGCTGTGTTGAAATCCATCAAGGAGCTGGGTGTCACACACCTGTGGCTCACTGGTGTGATCGAGCATGCCCATTGTACCGACTATTCGGCTTTCGGCATCGAGCCCGACAACAAGTATGTGGTGAAAGGTAAGGCCGGTTCGCCCTACGCCATCAAGGACTATTACGACATTGACCCCGACATAGCCGAAAATGTACCCGGAAGGATGGGCGAGTTTGAGGCTGTGCTCGAGCGTGTGCACAAGCAGGGAATGAAGCTTGTGATTGATTTCGTGCCCAACCATGTGGCGCGTTGCTATCACAGCGATGTGGCCCCGGAGGGGGTACGCGATCTCGGTGCTGACGATGACTGCACCTACGGATTCAAGCATGACAACAATTTCTATTATATCACCAACCAGCAGTTTGCCCCGTCGGTGAATCTCGGCAGCGGTGCCGACCGCTATGTAGAATTTCCCGCCAAGGCATCCGGCAATGACTGCTTCACCGCATTTCCGGGTGTCAACGACTGGTATGAAACCGTGAAACTCAACTATGGCGTGGATCCCTGGGACCATTCGCGTCATTTCGACCCCATCCCCGACACATGGCACAAGATGCTCGACATCCTCCATTTCTGGGCCGGCAAGGGTGTGGATGCGTTCCGCTGCGACATGGCCCACATGGTGCCTCTCGAGTTCTGGCACTGGGCAATCGCTGATGTGAAGTCCAAGCACCCGGGCGTGCAGTTCATAGCGGAAATCTATGATGTGGGGCTCTACCGTCCGTTCATTGAGTACGGTGGGTTTGACTACCTCTATGACAAGGTGAATCTCTACGACACTCTCCGCGGCATAGTGTCGGGGCAGGTGTCGGCAGCGCAGCTCACCTCCTGCTGGCAGCGCGTGGACGGTCTCGGAGCGCACATGCTCAACTTCCTGGAAAATCACGACGAGCAGCGTATAGCCTCGCCGGAGTTTGCCGGGGACCCGTTCAAGGCTCTCCCCGCCATGGTGGTGAGTGCGTTGATGAGCACCGGCGCGGTGATGATTTACGGCGGTCAGGAGCTTGGCGAGCCTGCCGAGGGCGCCACCGGTTTCTCGGGCAACGATGGCCGCACCACTATTTTCGACTACTACAATATCCCCACCATACAGCGTTGGCTCGGACAATCAGGCCGTCCGGCGCTGACAAGGCTCACCGACAGTGAGCGCGAGTTGCGCAGCCGCTACAAGGCTATTCTTGACCTCTGCTGCAAGGAGCGCGCTGTGGCCGAAGGTGAGTTCTACGACCTTATGTATGTCAATTTCCATACCCCCGGGTTCAGCCCTCACGAGCATTTTGCGTTCCTGCGCCGCAAGGATAAGGAGACCATACTCGTTGTGGCCAATTTCGGCGAGAATGGCGGCGATGTGAATGTGGTGGTGCCGGCCCATGCTTTCGAGTATCTCGGCATGGAGGAGGGCACAGTCGAGGCCGTTGACCTGCTCGGCACCGGCACCATGCATCTGGAGCTCCATCCCGACAAGGCGACAACAGTGAAAATCGCTCCCCACAGCGCCGTGGCATTGAAATTCACCCTGTAGATAAAAAATCAACAGTAGATGGTGGGGAGAGATGTAAAAAAGTAGTAACTTTGTGGCAGATTATTCTACTCCAAATATTAGCCGCTTATGAATAGCAACAGCTTGGTGTCGATAGACGACATATCACGCGACGAGATTCTCGACCTGATATCGCGTGCACGCTATTTTGAAGAGCACCCCAACCATAAAATCCTTGACGGAAAGGTTGTGGCGACTCTTTTTTTTGAACCATCCACACGCACACGCCTGAGTTTTGAAACAGCCGTCAACCGTCTTGGCGGCAGAGTGATAGGCTTTTCCGATGCGAGCACTTCCAGCTCTTCCAAGGGCGAGTCGCTCAAGGACACCATCAAGATGGTGAGCAACTATGTGGACCTCATCATCATGCGCCACTATCTCGAGGGTGCGGCACGATATGCCACTGAGGTCACCGATACACCGGTGATCAACGCCGGCGACGGTGCCAACCAGCACCCCTCGCAAACCATGCTCGACCTGTATTCGATATACAAAACCCAGGGCACGCTCAACGACCTCACCATCACCATGGTGGGCGACCTCAAATATGGCCGCACAGTACATTCGCTGCTGATGGCCATGCAATATTTCAACCCCACATTCCACTTTGTGGCCTGTCCTGAGCTGCAGATGCCCAAGGAGTACAAGGAGTTTTGCGACAAGCATGGCATAAAATACTACGAGCACTCCGATTTTTCACCCGAAGTGATTGCTGCCACCGACATTCTTTATATGACCAGGGTGCAGCGCGAGCGGTTCTCCGACCTCATGGAATATGAAAAGGTGAAAAATCTCTACACCCTGCGCAACAGTATGCTGGAAGTGGGCAAGGAGAACCTCCGGGTGCTCCATCCCCTGCCCCGCGTCAACGAGATTGACCGCGATGTGGACGACAACCCCAAAGCCTACTACTTTGAGCAGGCACGCAACGGACTGTTTGCCCGACAGGCCATTATATGCAAAGCGCTGGGCATTGATGTGTTGAACTTAAAAGAAGCGGATCGATGAACACTGACAAGAAAGAACTCGCCGTGGCCGCACTGCGCAACGGCACCGTGATTGACCATATCCCCAGCAACGCGCTTTTCAAGGCCGTGAAGATTCTCGGCATCGAGAATATGGACAAATATGTGACCATCGGCAACAATCTCTCGAGCCACAAGCTCGGCAGCAAAGGTATCATCAAGATTGCCGATGTGGAGTTTCCCGAGGCCACCCTCAACCGCATAGCGCTGATTGCCCCACACGCCAAGGTCAACATCATCCGCGACTTCAATGTGGTGGAAAAACGGCCCATCCAGCTCCCCGACAGCATAGTGGGAATTGTGAAATGCGCCAACCCCAAGTGCATCACCAACAATGAGCCTATGCGCACACGCTTCACCGTGGTCAACAGGGAGGATGTGACCATCCGCTGCGACTATTGCGGACACTCAGTGAAAAACTCCGACGCCATTATCGACTGATGAAGCAATCCTGGAAGCCGGGAACAATGATCTATCCCCTGCCCGCAGTGCTTGTGAGCTGCGGCTCCGGGGAAAATGCCAGCTTCTTCACTGTAGCCTGGACAGGTACAGTGTGCACCAATCCGGCGATGTGCTACATCTCCGTGCGCCCCGAACGCCACAGCTACGCGCTGATCAAGGAGCGGATGGAGTTTACCATCAACCTCACCACCGCGTCGATGGCCCGCGCAACAGACTGGGCCGGGGTTCGCTCCGGAGCGCAGTATGACAAATGGGCCGAAACAGGACTGACTCCCGAAAAGGGTGTGAAAGTAGGATGTCCATCAATCGCCGAGAGTCCGCTGAGCATTGAGTGCCGGGTGAGGGAGATTGTGCTTCTCGGAAGCCACGACATGTTTATCGCCGATGTGCTCAACGTGCTGGCCGACGAGACTCTTATCGATCCCTCCACAGGTGCTTTCCGTCTCGACAAGGCGGGACTTATGGCCTACAGCCACGGTGCATACTACGAACTGGGCACCCGGTTGGGCACATTCGGATGGAGCGTGAAAAAACCGAAACAGAACAAAAAGAGCAAATAACTTACACAACAGATTATATATGCAGAAAGATTCAACAGTTTTTGAGCTAATCGAGCGTGAGCATCAGCGTCAGAAAAAAGGGATAGAGCTGATAGCCTCCGAAAATTTTGTGTCACCACAGGTGATGGAGGCAATGGGTTCATGCCTCACCAACAAGTATGCCGAAGGTTATCCCGGCCACCGCTACTATGGCGGTTGCCAGGTGGTGGATGAGGTGGAGCAACTGGCCATCGACCGTCTTAAAAAGATCTACGGCGCGGCATACGCCAATGTGCAGCCCCACTCCGGAGCACAGGCCAACATGGCTGTGTTCATGACCTGCCTCAAGCCGGGCGACAAATTCCTCGGCCTCAACCTTGCCCACGGCGGCCACCTGTCCCACGGAAGCCCCGTCAACTTCTCCGGCCTCATGTTCCAGGCTCTGGAGTACAATGTACGCGAGGACAACGGCCTTGTGGACTACGATCAGATGGAGGAAGTGGCACGCAGGGAGCGTCCTAAATTGATTATCGGCGGTGCAAGTGCCTACTCCCGCGAATGGGACTATGCCCGCATGCGTCGTCTGGCCGACGAAATCGGTGCCATCCTCATGATTGACATGGCGCACCCCGCCGGTCTTATCGCCGCCGGTCTGCTTGACAACCCTGTGAAATACGCCCATATCGTCACCTCCACCACCCACAAAACCCTTCGCGGCCCACGCGGTGGTATCATTCTCCTCGGCGAGGATTTCGAGAACCCCTGGGGCAAGACCAACCCCAAAGGACAGGTGCGCATGATGTCGCAGCTGATAGACTCGGCTGTGTTCCCCGGTGTGCAGGGTGGCCCGCTGGAGCATGTGATAGCAGCCAAGGCAGTGGCTTTCGGCGAAGCTTTGCAACCTGAATACAAGGAGTACCAGACACAGGTGAAGAAAAACGCCGCCGTAATGGCTCAGGCACTGGTTGACAAAGGGTACAAGATCATATCCGGTGGCACCGACAACCACTGTATGCTCGTTGACCTCCGTACCAAATTCCCCGACCTCACCGGCAAGGTGGCCGAAAAAGTGCTCGTGGAAGCCGACATCACAGCCAACAAGAATATGGTGCCGTTCGATTCACGCTCACCGTTCCAGACCTCCGGCATCCGCCTCGGCACCCCCGCCATCACCACCCGTGGTGCCAAGGAAGAGCATATGGGTCCGATTGTGGAGATGATCGACACCGTGCTCTCCAACCCCGAGAACCCGGCCGTGATAGCATCCGTGCGCGAGAAAGTCAACAGCATAATGGCCGACTTCCCCATGTTCGCCTACTAACCAAGCTCCGTCAATGATTTTTGTTCGCGGTGATGGCTGATCTCAGCCGTCACCGCGAGCTCTTATTTAGGAAGACCGAAATGGTAAAAACAAGGCTATTAACCGTGATAGAATGAATGAGATTTAGGATCGTCATTGTGTTAAATATAGTTAAATAGGGGGGGGGTAATTTACTAATAATTTAACTTTGCGAAATAATAAACCAGAAATTTCATTCTCTCATGAAGCAAAAACTATTATCTTTTATAACTCTGTTAACCTTTGCCATTGGACAGCTTTATGCCTATGACTTCTCAGCCGCCAATAGCGATGGAGTGGAAATCTACTACAATATCATTGAAAATGGTGTTGAGGTAACGAGTGGTCAGAATACATATCGCGATAATGTCGTCATTCCCGGCACTGTGAACTTCGGCAATGCGGAGTATGCTGTCACGGTTATTGGTGATATGGCCTTCGCCAATTGCAGCGGCTTGACATCGGTCTCCATCCCCAACTCCGTCACTGCTATTGGTGATATAGCCTTCGCCGATTGCAGCGGTCTGACATCTGTCTCCATTCCTAACTCCGTCACGGCTATTGGCGATGGGGCTTTCAGCGGTTGCGGCAATTTGGCAGCCTTTTATGGGAAATATTCAAGCGATGACAATCGATGCCTGATAATTGACGGAAATCTCATCGCGTTTGCTCCTGCAGATGTTACAGATTATACCATTCCCAACTCCGTCACGACTATTGGTGATCGGGCTTTCTACCGTTGCAGCGACTTGACATCGGTCTCCATTCCAAACTCCGTCACATCAATTGGCAATTCGGCTTTCAACTGGTGCAGTGGTTTGACATCGGTCTCCATTCCAAGCTCCGTTACGGCTATTGGTAGTAACGCTTTCGAATTGTGCAGCGGCTTGCAATATGTAAAAGTAGAATGGCCGTCGCCCGAAGATATTGTATTGGGTCCTAATATTTTCAATTGGGTTGACACTCAAAATTGTGCTCTATTTGTACCTGATGGCACTATGAATCTATACGCCGTTACTGAGCCGTGGAGCGGCTTTGTTATCAAAGAAGGCGAACCTGCAATATCAGAAATGCTTCCTGAAGATGTATATGCCAGAATTGAGGGTATTTATACCTGCAATGGCGACGGTGAAACATTCAACCTCGGCATATCCATATATCCCGAAGATGACGAGAACTACCTCAAGAAAGTGATTATCTACGGATGGAAAGGGTATGAGTGGGCGCAAATAGAGTGTGATTTCTCGTTCAATGCTTTCAAAGGTATGCCGAACCTCAGCATCCCCGTAGGTACTCCTGTGGCTCTGAATGTTGAATTCAGTGATTTAGGTGTATGCAATGTATATGTTTTAGAATGCTCCTCAGCTGGTCTGAGCCTCAGCGGCACCATCAATGTGGCGGGAAACGAGGATGTGTCTGTGTTCACATTCCAAAACGGTATCGCCGGGGGGTTATTCAACGGCTCCGCGACATACTCCAGCTACATGGGCTACGTATGGTTCGCCTACCAGACGCTGACTATGAGCAAGCAACTTGGCAGCATAGATGAGGTTAACGCTCCCGACACCGACGATATCACCATCACCACCAACGGTGGTGAATTGCAGATCCATAATACTCTTTCTGGCGAGCCGGTGGCTCTATATACGCTCATGGGTCAGATGCTATACAGTGGTGTTACTACTGATGCTGTCACCACCGTCCCTGTCAACCTTTCCAAAGGCTCCATCTGCATCCTCAGGGTTGGGGCCAACACCCGCAAAGTAGTATTCTAAGAAACAGTTCTTATCTCTACCAAGAATTTTTGTTCGCGGTGACGGCTGAGATCAGCCATCACCGCGATTGCTTTGAGGGGACGGGACAAATCAGACTAATGGGGCGAGAGTTATTAGGGTTTATTAACAATTGGTAAAGGTGGTGTTTGGATTTTATGAGGTATGTTTGTATGTAATAATTGTAGATGCGTATGTTGACTGTTGAGAACAATCCGTTTGCGAGTGTGCTGTATGTGATGCCGAAGCCTGTTGGGTCGGCGTGCAACCTCGCGTGCAGCTACTGCTACTATCTTGAAAAAGGAACCACACTCGGCACTGGGGAGGATTCCAAGGGCCAGCTGATGAGCGACAGCACTTTGGAGGAGTTTGTCAAGCAGTATATAGCGGCGCAAACGGTGAACGAGGTGGTGTTCACATGGCACGGCGGCGAGGCGATGATGCGCCCCATAAAGTTCTACGAGCGGGCCATGGAGCTGCAGCGGAAGTATGGCAAGGGGCGTGAAATAGTCAATTGCATCCAGACCAACGGCACGCTGCTCAACGCCAAGTGGTGTGAGTTTCTGAAGCGCAACAACTGGCTGGTGGGGGTGTCGATCGATGGCCCGGCGGATGCCCACGATGCGTTCCGGCGCACTGCTTTGGGCAAACCCACACATCAGAGTGTGATGCGCTCCATTAGACTCCTGCAACAGTATGGCGTGGAATGGAACGCTATGGCGGTGGTGAACAGCGTGAATGTGAAGGAGCCGGAGCGGTTCTACGATTTTTTCAAACAGATAGGGTGCCGCTACATCCAGTTCACTCCGGTGGTGGAGCGCAGACCCGAAGGCATGGGCAACCTATGCTCGCCCGACGATGCAGCCGGGATGCTCACCGAGGAGTCCATCACACCCGCGGAGTGGGGTGAATTTGCCGTCAGGGTGTTTAACCGCTGGGTGAGGAATGATGTGGGAACGGTTTATGTGCAGCTGTTTGATGCCACACTTGCCGGATGGGTTGGAGTGACACCGGGAGTGTGCTCCCTGGCGCCCTCGTGCGGCCATGCAGCGATGATGGAGCATAACGGCGACCTCTATTCCTGCGACCATTTCGCATTCCCGGCGTTCAAGCTCGGTAATATCCACCAGCAAACCATCATAGAGATGATGAGCAGTGAACAGCAGAGGCTTTTCGGCCTAAGGAAACAGCAGTTGCTGCCCCGGGAGTGCAAGGAGTGTGAATACAGGAAAGCGTGTCATGGAGAGTGCCCCAAGAACCGGTTTGTGGTGAGCCCCGACGGCGAACGGCACAACTTTCTGTGCGCGGGCTACAAAAGATATTTTGCCCATGTGGCACCGGTGATGGATTTCATGGCTGCGGAATTGGCCGCCCACCGTGCGCCGGCCAACATAATGGGCCATCCGGAAATCCTTGACTCTCTTGACTGATCACCAATCTTCGGGCATCTTGCCGTTGACCATTATGCGCGGGTCGATGTAGAACAGCTGACGGGTGGCGCGAGTGGTGGCGGTGTAAAGCCATCGGTAGAAGTCAAGCCCCTGCGCCTCGGGAGGGATATATCCCATGTCAATGAACACCGACTCCCACTGGCCACCCTGCGACTTGTGGCAAGTGACAGCGTAGGCATATTTCACCTGCAAGGCGTTAAAATAGGGGTCGGTGCGCAGCAGCTTCATCCTCACATTCATAGGCGTGGCCGAGGTGAAAAGGTCAGGGTCGTTGAGAATATCGGTATAAAGCTTGTTGAACCGAGCCGGATCAAGAGCCGGAGTGTCGGAAGTGAGGGCGTCGAGCATGATCTTGCACTCCACCTCCACATCGCGGTCAGGAAAGGTGAGCACCACATTAGCAAACCGCAGCCCGTATTTCTGCTCCATGCCGAGGATGCGTCCCACAGTGGCAATATCGCCGTTGGCGATAAAGTCAAGCCCTTTGACTTTCGCACTCCACAGATAATTGTTTTTGGCCACAAGCAGACGGTCTTCAACACACAATTCCTCCTCATAGCCAAGGATTTCAGTGCGCACCCCGAGGTTGAACTGCGTGGCCCGGCGATTGCTGCGGGTCACAATCAGGGTATTGGGAGCGCCACGCTCGGCATACTCCGCAGTAAGTGCTTCCAGAAGCTCCTCACCGGCAATCACATGCACATCGGGAGTGGAATCGTCAGCCACGAGCCTCGGCTGCGGCAGCGGGTCATGGCGCATAGCCTTGCGAAGCCACGTGGCATTGCGCAAAATTCCCGACCTTCCATCCTGGCGCACCACCTTGGTCATCACCGCCCTCGTCACCCGAAGACCGAAGCCACGGAGCACATCGGGATCCATCGCCGGACTGCGGTCGCACCCCACCGGCGGTAGCTGAGCCGTGTCGCCAAGGAGTATCATGCGGCAATCCACGCCGGAATACACATAATGCACTAAATCCTCCAGCAAACTTGTGCGCAAAGCCGAGCCTGAATCATCGCCAATCATCGAAGCCTCATCCACAATAAACACAGCCCCCTGCATATTATCTGTCTCTTATACACATCTCCGAGCCCACGAGACGGAGCTACATC
>ENA-OZES01000981-OZES01000981.1-human-gut-metagenome-genome-assembly--contig:-NODE-981-length-12843-cov-5.050438_pt1 | contig 12843 bp, 10 predicted proteins | sample MGYA00245068_ERZ653609 | MGnify/ENA primary metagenome ERZ653609 (study PRJEB26926, sample SAMN06164898) | human gut metagenome | biome: ENVO:00009003; feature: ENVO:2100002; material: ENVO:00002003... | reverse complement strand
TGCCAGCTTCGCTGTCGCTTGGTTTCCTTCCTCACTTTATATACCCCTACAGGGTATTTGTCAAGGAGAATTTTTCTCAAAAAATAAGAGCCGTTCTCCGGCTCTTATCCATACCTGTTGATACAGCATATTTTTTATCTCTTTTTATAAATCACAAGCGTAATAATTTTTAAATTTCCATACTTAAAGAACACCTTTGAAATATTATCAATAACCTGTGGTTCTCTGGCTTCTCCTTCAACTATAAATATACATCAGTGCTTCCTCTTTTCCAATGCCAACCCAATCAATCGATCCGCCTGATCTGCCATGAACAGCGGGATATTCAGCACATCATCGTCCAGTTTCAGATTGTCCAATGAGAAACGGATGCGAAGCTTGACCTTATCAGGGAACAGTTCCTTGAACTTCTTCATACTCTTGCTGGTTGTGTTGGCTTCGGATTTGACCTCCACGGGGAAGATGTCGTTCTCCCGCTGAACGAGGAAATCCACCTCGTAAGGTGGGTTGTTCTGGCTCCAATAACGGGGCATGACTTCAAACTGAGTAATTAAAGTCTGCAACACAAAGTTTTCGGTTAATGCGCCTTTGAATTCAGTAAATAGGCGGTTCCCTTCGCCAAAGGCAGTGGGAGCCAACTGTGCCAGACGGCGGAGCAGTCCCACATCTACCAAATAAATCTTGAAAGCAGACAAGTCATCGTAAGCTGCAATCGGCAAGCCGGGAGCTGAGCTGCGATAAATTTTATGCACCAGACGGGCATCCACCAGCCATTGCAAAGCATCCTCGTACTCACGGGCTCGTGCACTTTCCTTGACCACTTTATAGATAAACTTCTTGTTCTCTCTTGCCAGTTGAGAAGGAATTGATTTCCAGATCATTGAGATTTTCGGGAACTCGCTGAGATTAGGATGCTTGGCAAAATCACGCTCATAGGCTCCGATGATTCCGGACAATGCTTCCTGCATGGCAGAAACATCCCGTGCCTCCGTCCACATCAATACCGGCTCCGGCATACCACCGGTGACATAGTACATCTTCAGCTTCTCATACAGCGGATTAAAGAAGGCGTCAGGGATAGGTTCAAGGGTATCCACCTGTTCCAGATACTGCGCCAGATTTTCATTACCGTTGGCGAGTAGAAACTCAGCGAAGGTCATTGGGTCAATCTGCATGAAGTTGACCTTGCCTACTGGAAAAGAGGAAGGCTTCGCCAAGGCGATACCTAACAGAGAACCGGCGCAGGCAACATGGTACTGCGGTGCGTTCTCGCAGAAATATTTCATGGAGTTAATGACTTTCGGGCAGTCCTGTACCTCGTCAAAGATGATGAGGGTCTTTTCTGGCAATATCTTTTGACCGCTTGCCAGCATAAGGTTTTGTAGAATCCGGTCCACATCCTTGGTTGTTTCAAAAAATTGTTTATATTCTTCGTTTTCGTCGAAGTTAAAGTAGGCTGTATTTTCATAACAGCGTCTGCCGAACTCTTTTAGAATCCAAGTCTTACCCACCTGACGTACGCCCTTCAAGATTAAAGGCTTGCGGTAGGGAGAATCCTTCCAATCCAGCAACTTTTTTAAGATAAATCGTTCCATAGAATCACTCCTCACATTTTTATTGGAGTTTTATGCTTTATAATCACACTTTTATTATATGCGAAATCTATGAAAATTACAACCGAAATCACATAATTATTAAAATTCAATGCATATCAATCACACTTTTATATGAGATAGTGAAAAATTTTCTACAATAAAGGCAGACCGCAGCCTCAACATTAGTTATATTACATCTTACCATTCCTGTTACATCCCGGATAGGAAAGGATAAGATCAGTATCGTTAAATGGAGTAACAGCTTGCCTTGATGAAATTCACACAACGATGTGTGATTGAAAATACCATTGCAAAAGCAACCTGCTGTTGCCATACGATCTCTATATTGTCCTCTCCATTGATAATCACACCAACTTCGATTCATTTTTCTCTCTTTTTTCTCAAAACAGATTGTAATCTCATTCTGATCTTCTTTAAAAATATACGCAGCTTATATGGTCTGCACCACAGCCACACATATAATCGTATCCTATGTCATCGGTCTTACATTGCTTCCCTTTGTGGGTAAAATCTGTCATAACACCAAGAACATCTGTCTTTGGGACTCCACGCTCTATCCCGATGCAGTTATCACCAAGGATGTCATTGTCATATCGACAACATTTACGATTTTACGTTCATTTTAATTTACTTATTTCTCAGGCAGGCTTTCCGATACACATAACGCACCCCATCCCACCTGGTCATTGGGCCATATGTCATAACCGGGCAGTTGTCTGGCTCCCGCATGCAGATAAGCTTTGACTTTTTCTCCATACAAAAAAGGATCATTACCCTGCACAATCCCATATTCCATCAAAAGGGCAGCGGCAGCGGTCACAAAAGGCGTTGCATAGGAAGTCCCGCTCACAACCGCCCCGCCTTCTCCCTCTCCGATCCGGATATTGACACCGGGGGCGGCCAGATCCGGCTTGCTGTTTTCCGCCCGATCGCTGTCTGCATCCCCCCGCCCTGAAAATGCTGCATAGGATCTGACATAAGCATTATAAGCACCTACTGTGATTACCTTCTGCGCTGTTGATGGGATTGTCAACGTCTGTGCGGGAGACGGCAGAAGAAACCGCGTGTTTTCAGAGCGTACCACTGCAGACGGCATATATAGACGCAGTTCTCCATTCGCAATACGCCGCGGTGTGATCTCAATCGTCCAGATCCCGGTATTCAGATACGTTTCCACCGGGATAAAATCTATATAAACTTCTTCCCGCTTCCGATAAGGCTGTGGTCTGCCGCTGAAGATCAGAAGCTTGGTCTGTTCCATAACAGCCTGCTGTGCCTCCCCTCCTGCATTCTGATTCCGGATCAGATATTGTTCTCCCGCCGGAGACATGATGGAAATATCCATCCGGTCCGCATACCATTTCCAGAGCTGCAAGGAAAAGCTTCGTTCATATGTCCCCATGGCAAATGAGATCCTCTGTATTTCATTTTCGGAAAGCTTTCCTGCAAAATGCCCGGCAGAAGCCCCTTCATTACCGGCGCCGATACAGATCACATTTCTGCCGACCTCTGTGATATTGTCGATAAACCGTTCCAGCAGGGATGATCCGTCATGTGCGCCATAGGTGTTACCGTAACTTAAATTGATCGCCACAGGCATATTTTCCGCCTGCGCCTTCTTTGCAACATACGTAAAGGCACGGAGCAGTGACACCGTAGACGGATATGTGCCGCGCGCCGTATCCAGCTTCACAACGATCAGTTCACTTTCCGGCGCTCCCTGCACCGCGATTTTTGCTACATTTGTCCCATGTCCTGTCACGTCTGTGGTCAACCGCTCACTGTTCTTTTGCAGATTTGCATTGAGCATCTTTCTGCTGTATTCCACGCCTGTAAAAAAGCCCTGCGGCGGTTTTTCTCCTTTTTCCGCATCCGCCCGCTTTCCCTGATCCCACAGCCATGCAATCTTTGTTGTTCCGTCCGCATAACGGAACATCGGATCTGTATAATCAATGCCCGAATCCAAAATTGCCATATAAACGCCCTGCCCGGATAACGCCTTTCCGGAAACAGGCTGCAAAAGGGGATAAAAACAAGAAGCTCCACGTCCTGCAGTTACCTGCGGATAGAGCTTCTTTGGTTTTTCAATAAATTCTATTTCTTCCATCCGGGAAAAAGCGCCGATCAGATTTTCGGGGATCGTCACGATCGCATACCCTGCGATCAACGGTTCGACCCGGATACCGCCTGTCAGTCTGTCAAGATTGCCGTTATATTTCACGATCAGTTCCCATGTATTTTCCGACGGTGCATATCCGGTATCCAGATTATCCGACTTTTCCCGCATCTGCGCCGGTGTATCCAGTGCAAGGGAAAGCTGATCCTCCAGCTTCTGATTCGCCATATTTCCCTCTGCTTTTTATCATTACTATATGCATTTTTCTGCGAAATTCTACTCAATGACTCCTGTATAGGTTCCGGTTCTTTTACTATCCAGTTTTGCCTTTGCGCCACTCACAAATGCACCTCCTGCAGGCTGAAAATAAATTTCGATCTTATCGATCCTGCCCGCATACTGCCAGTCAGATACCTTCACCGCCAGATTGACATATTCCTCTGCCTGTATCACCTTCTCTGCTTCCAGAACATTTTCACCGCTACAGAACCGCAGTTTGACAGTTACCTGTCTGTTGGTACTGCCTGTTACCTGCAGCCTTGTTACAAAGTAAGGCTGCACTGTGAAACTGACCGGTACATCATATCTTTTTGAAAATCCCCAGGAAACATTTTTGTTCAATTCGGAGCCTCTGTATGAAATCGTCTGACTCTCAGATCCCTGCAGGCTGATCGGATCCACATATTTCGCAGTGATCCGCTCCTGCTGCAAAACCTCTGCTGAAGCCATATTCCGCATTGCCAGAAAACGGCTTTGCGAAAATCCCTTTATCAGACTTTCCCAGCTTTCTGCCCGGATATAATTCAATGCAAAATCCGTCCATTCACTGCTTTTTGTCGTGTCCATATATTTAAACACATACCACGCATACTTCTTTCGGTCTGCCCATTCATTCGGGTGAATACTGTCTCCATAGGTTGTCCACAGACCGGTTCGGATATTCTGCCTGATCTCCACCTCATTATCCACATGGCGGGAAATGATCAGTGCATCTACCATATCATTGCTTTCTGCAATATAATAAGCATAAGCAATCGCCGCGGCCTGGATCTGTTCCGACTGTCCGGAAGAAAATCCGGTTTCCGACAGCAGGATCCTCGTGTTTTCTCCATATGTTTTCTTCACATAATTTGTCATAACGGAAAGATTAGCCATCGTTATAACCTTAGCTTTTGATCCTTTTCCGGCCAGCCCGCTTGTATCGTTCCAGAAATCTGCCGTTGTAAGCGGATAGGAATAAGGATGGTAAGCAATATGAAATCCTATTTTTCCTTCCTTTTCCAGTTCCTGTGCAAACAGGTTTAAGAACTTTTTACCCGCATATACTCCTGTTGTCGTTCTTGTCCAGTTATTATCCAGAGAAATATATACTCTTGTATTTTTATACATGCTCTTCATGCAGGTTGCAACCAGTCTGTATTCTTCAGCGTAAGCCCTGGCATACTCCTGTATATTTTTTAGTCCTGCATAATTCCAGTCCTGATAAGCATTTACTTCATTACCGACCACCCAGTTGGTCACATAAGCATTTCCGCTGTAGCGTTCTGCCAGAAAACTACAAGTTGCTTCCAGCTGCAGTCTTGCTTTCTTTGACTTTGTGTTAAACATATAGTACTGATGGCCCTGACTTCTGCCCTTTGGTGCGATCAGATATGTCAGATCACTTCTGTAGCCCAGAAGCAGAATACCCGTCACAACCATATTTTCCGCTCTTGTTTTCAGGAAAAGTGAGTCATATCCCTGCACTGCAGATCTGGAAAACCAATAAGTTTTTCCATTATATTCATAAGGAATTCCTTCCTGTGTATTGTGCTGTCCGGCAGTTGCAATAATATCTGACAGGATAATATTATAAGCTGTATTTTTGACGCCCAGCTCCTCTACGTCCGGCATCATATCCGCATTGATCTGCAGACCCTTCTTAGAAGATGCTGTTGGAAAAGGATAGGAAAAATAAGCAGTCCTTTCCGGATTGGTAATATACATGGCATCACTGAGTATTATGTATTTTCTGCCCTTTTTAACCGCTACCACAAACTTCTTCTGTAAAACGGAATTCTTTGTCTCCTTCTGCAGCGGTAAGGTAAAGGTCACACTTTTCTTCTTTGCGGCTTTTGCAACCGGTTTCAGTCCGCTCACTTTATTCTGGTAAGAGTCCAGCGCAAACAAGTAATAATATTCATCACTGCTCTTTACCCTTTTCTTTATCTTTGCAGCCGCTTTTACCGTAGAGGCATCTGTCAGCTTTACACTGCCAAGCTTTGCAGTTCCCTTTTTCGCCTCGATCTCCGCCACGCCTTTTTTGATCGTAAGCTTCTTTTTACTACTGTATTTACCGTAGATTTTTTCCCCGTTTTCATCCATTTTATAAGCACGGACTTTCACATAATACGTTTTACCCTGTGGCAGCTCTGTAATATCCGTCTTCGTCTTTTTCACATCCAGTACGATCTTTGATGCCGTAAATGAACGATTTGTCGCATAAACGATCTCATAACCTTTTGCCCCCGTTACCTTCTGATAACGGATCCGCAGCTTTCCCTTTGCAGGATTTTTCAGTGTCAGCTTTTTAACCTGTGCAGGCTTTTTCACACTTTTTGTAAAAACCGCCGCTACCGTGTGTCCGATATCTTTCATCACAGTTGTTGCAGTCTGCAGGGAAAAAACAGCCGCCTGTTCTGCCGCCAGATCATCGCCTGCATCCGCCATGTTCCGGCTGATTGTATTATCACTGACCAAGTCTCCGCTGACTGTATTATCACTAATTGTATTGTCACTGATGGAATCACCACTGACCGTATTATCGCTTAACGAGTCACCGCTGATCGTGTTATCACTTAATGAATCATCACTCACTGAAACAGCTTCTGCATCCGCTCCATATGAGTTACTCACAGCACTGTATAACATATTTTGACCGTTTTCTCCCGAAACCGGAACTGCTGCTATAGCATTCACTGTCATCATTATGGTTAACATAAAGCTGATTATGGAAACAATTCTTTTGTTCATCAAAAAGCTCCTTCCATGGTAAAGAAATTTAACATCATTTTGACCCTGACATTTTTTTATGATACCATAGTAGGAAGAGGAATGAAAGTGTATTAGGGAGCAAACAAATGGAAAAAAACAACAAAGGAACAATACAGGTCCGTGAAGATCTGTATGAAATGAAACAGCATGGCAGCCTTGACTACCCTGTTGCGGTATACCGTATTGATCTGAACATGATGTATCTGAATCTGATCCACTGGCACTGGCATAGTGAGATCGAACTGATCGTAATAAAGGAAGGAGCCGCTGAATTTTCAGTCGGTGATAATATGTATGTCTTATCGCCTGGCGATACACTTTTTATCAACCGCAATGTGATGCATTCCGTGCATCCGCATAATGAGCAGAATTGTATCTTCCATTCGATCGTATTCAGCCCCAATTATATATTTGGTTACGGACATTCTGTTTTTTCATCCGCATATCTTCTGCCGGTCACCAATACGCCCGGTCTGCGTTCTTATGTCATGAATGATAAAAAAGAGGATGACCACTCTATTTCTATGCTGACAAGTGAGATCATTAAGATCAACCTGCAGAAATCTTTTGGCTATGAGCTTTTGACCAAAAGCTATCTGATCCAGATCTGGCTTCTGCTCCTGAACCATATCCAGGATCTGCCGCATGATCATATTCCGGCTTATGATCCGCAGGTTGTACTGGACGAATCCAGAACCAAAGCCGCAATTACCTATATTATGGAGCATTACGAAGAACCGATTACCTTGCAGGATATTGCAGACAGTATCCATATCAGTAAGAGTGAATGCTGTCGTTGCTTTAAACGCTGCCTGCAGCTGACTCCGTTTGACTACCTGCTGAAATACAGGATTTATTCTGCGGTTGATCTGCTTGCGCAGGATAGCAGCACTCTTTCCATCTCAGATATTGCACTGAAGGTCGGTTTTAATTCCAGCAGCTATTTTAATAAGCTTTTCAAAAAATATATCGGCTATACGCCTTCCGCTTATAAAAAAATACTGGCACAGAATACCGAACATATCGCGATCGAAGCAAAGGACTCGCTCTATTATTCCGGTCTTCTGTCCCAGTAAACAGGCTACAGCTTATCTTTTTTATTTTTCGGCAATACAGACTGTGTTGCGTCCGGCTTCTTTTGCCCGCTGCAATGCAGTCTCCACAAATGCCAGATTCTCATCGGATGATTTTTCATAATCCAATTCACAGATACCAAATGACATCGTCACATGGATCTCATGCCCTCTGTGTGCAAATACAGTTTCCTCAATTGTCTTTCTTAAGTCGTCTATCTCCTGTTTTGCCTTCTGTGCGGTCTTACCTGATAATAACAGCACAAACCGGTCGTTTTCCCACCGGATCACTTCATCATCAATTTCCACATGATACAGCATCAGATCCGCAATGCTCCGAAGGACCTCATCACCACCTGCAGATCCGTAAATCTGATTGGTGATATCAAAGAAGTCAATGTCTCCCATCGCAACCGATACCGGATGTGCGATCAGATACGGCAATACTCTTTTATTGTAATACTCATAAAAACCCTTCCTGTTCCGCAGCTTTGTTGTCAGATCAGTCTGGTTTTCGGAAAGGAGCAGATACGATTCCAACGTCTTGCCGCAGTAAACGGCTGCCAGTGCCAGTCTCTTTTTATCCTCTTCCGTAAACACGCCGACAGTTCCGTCTCCGTTTAACTTATTGATCGCCTGATAGGCTCCGATCACCCGCCCGCGGGAATCCGTCACCGGCATACAGATCACTGATCTTGTATCGTAACCGCCGCTTCTGTCAACAGAACTGTCAAAACGGGGATCTGCGCCTGCATCTGCGATCAGTATCGTCTCACCCGTGGTAATGCTGGCACCTACGATGCCCCGTCCTTCAGGAACTGTGATCCTTGCATGATCCAGTGCCACGATCGTCCAATGCTCTCCCTTTCTCTTATCCCAGAACCAGAAGGAGGCACGATCTGCATTGACGAGCGTTTTTCCCATTTCCGTCAGCGTCTGAATAGTGGTGGAAAATTCTCTTTCATCCACAAGACGATTCATATAGTAAAATATTTTTTCAAGCAGCAGTTCTGCATTCCGTTCGTTTTCTGCTATAGCCATGTCTCTTTATCCCTATCTGATGAAGTTCGTTTTGTTGTCATATTCATTTACCGGAACAGCAACACCGGTATTTCTGCCTGCCTCAAGGCACTTCAAAAGCCATGCCATATTTCTGCCCAGATTACGCATTACCTGCAGACCTTCCGCATCCTGCAGCACTTCCTCCGGCTTATTGCCGTGTACCATATTCCAGTAAGAGGAAGATACGACCGGCATTTCCGCGATCGTAAAATATTTATTCAGTGCATCGATGGAAGCCGTTGTACCGGCTCTTCTTGCAGAGGCGATTGCTGCGCCCGGCTTATGCATAAAATATTTTTTGCCTGCGTAGAACATCCGATCCAGTGCAGACAACACTCTGCCGCTCGGATGCGCATAATAAACCGGCGTACCAAAAATAAAACCGTCACAGGTCTTTGCCTTTTCCAGAATTTCATTGATGCAATCATCGTTAAATGCACACTGTCCGTCCAGCTTTGTACAGCCCAGACAACCGATACAGTCACGCAGCGGTCCGCCGCCTAAGCATACGATCTCACTGTCGATTCCTTCTTCTCTCAACACCTTTGCGATCTCCTGCAAAGCTGTTGCCGTACAGCCGTTTGGCTTTGAACTTCCGTTTACCATTAAAACTTTCATCGTTATTCCTTCTTTTCTTCTTTTTATATCATTTACCGCATACTTCTGCTCTACATCCTGCCATATTTATTTTGTAAAAAACGGGCAGGTCATGCGACAGGTACGACTGCATAAAAAGTCAGGTCTGCATCACTGTCATTGATCAGGGAATGTGCATGTCCCTGCGGGCAGTAATGGCAATCACCGGCTTTTAAGCGGATCTCTTCTTCGTCATATAATACCTTGCCTTCCCCTGCTGTGATAAAGATCACTTCATAATCTTCGGTATGCTTATGATAACCGATGGATGCACCCGGGATCAGTCTGCCACTCATGATCTTGCAGGCTTCATCGCCGTAGCGCTTCGCCCTGTATTCCTTTTCGCCGCCTTTAAATGCCGGCAGTATTTCTTCTTCCATATCTGTAAATGCAATTTTCATTTCCATGCCTCCTGCGCATTATTTACAACTTATTTCTTCCGTGTTGCATCTATTTATCATTATATCTGCTTTCCCCTGATATTTCAATGCCGGGGCACACTTTTCCCGGCTCTTCCGGCGTCTCTTTCCTCTTCTCTTTCCGCTGATTATTTTCATTGCCTTCTTACTTATTTCTCGCTATAATAGGGAGTGTTGCGCTGATGGGGCATTTCCGATGCGGATATGCCGGCGCTGCTTTATTTCACCAGGAGGATTTATAAGTTATGGAAAGAGAAAAATTCGGATCCCGGCTGGGATTTATCCTTGTATCCGCAGGCTGTGCGGTCGGACTTGGAAATGTGTGGAAGTTTCCTTATATGTGCGGACAGTACGGCGGTGCTGCATTTATTGCGATTTATCTGGTATTTTTAGTGATTCTGGGCTATCCGATCATCGTCTGCGAATTTGCAGTCGGCAGAGGCAGCCAGAAAAGCTGTGCCACTTCCTTCCGCAAGTTAGAGCCAAAGGGCCGGCGCTGGCACTACAACGGCTATATCGGAATGGCCGGCTGCTACCTACTGATGATGTATTACACCATGGTAACCGGCTGGATGCTGTATTACTTTTTCCGTTATCTGACAGGCTCCCTGACAAGTCAGTCTATGACAACCGAGCAGGTTTCCTCTTACTTTAGCAATATGCTGGCTTCTCCGGGCACTATGATCCTTTTTATGATCATTGCAGTTGTCTTATCCTTTGCCATCTGCTCCCTCGGTCTGAAAAACGGTGTGGAGCGTATCACAAAGGTAATGATGATCTGTCTGCTTGGTCTGATCCTCGTCCTTGCAGTTCACTCCTGCTTACTGCCGGGTTCCGGAACCGGTATCAGATTTTATCTTGTACCTGATTTTACTGCCATGCAGGCAAAGGGCATCGGCAATGTCATCTTTGCTGCCATGTCCCAGGCATTTTTTACCCTCAGCATCGGCATTGGTGCCATGGCGATCTTTGGCAGTTATCTGGATAAGGAACGTTCGTTATCCGGTGAAGCACTCAGCATCACACTTTTGGATACCTTTGTTGCACTGATGGCAGGTCTTATCATCATTCCTGCCTGCTTCTCCTTCGGTATCGAACCGGATGCAGGGCCATCCCTGATCTTCATTACGCTCCCGAACATTTTTAATCAGATGACCGGCGGACGGATCTGGGGCGCACTGTTCTTCCTGTTCCTTTCCTTTGCCGCACTTTCTACAGTGATCGCGGTATTTGAAAATATTATTTCCTTTGCCATTGATCTGTGGGGCTTTTCCAGAAAGAAGGCCGTCATTTGTAATGTATTCGCAATCATCCTGCTTTCTCTTCCATGTATTCTCGGCTTTAATGTCCTTTCCGGATTTCAGCCGCTCGGACCGGGCACAAACATCATGGATCTGGAAGATTTCCTTGTTTCCAGCAATCTTCTGCCACTCGGCTCTCTGTGCTATGTCCTGTTCTGTACAACAAAGCATGGCTGGGGCTGGGATAATTTTATACACGAAGCAAATGCAGGAAACGGACTTTCATTCCCTGCAAAGATGCGTTACTACATAACATGGGGACTTCCCCTTATCATTGTTGTGATCTACTTAAAAGGCTATTATGATCTGTTTGCCCCAAAGGGGCTTCGATATCTGATCCCATGGATGTGTATTGCAGCTGCATTCCTTGCTTTTATTTTCTGGATCGCAGCAAGCCACAGCAAAAAGCAGCATGCAGATCACTAATGTACCGTATTGCAGACCAGCTCATCCCCGCTCAGTACTTTAGTATCTCCGTTCGGTATGATCGTCTGTCCGCCTCTCCTCACTAAAATGATCAGACTGTTTTTCGGCAGTCGGATCTCACAGAGGCGTTTATCCCGCCATGTGTGTGTGTCATCGACATGGATCTGGGTCAGATGAATATCGTCCTTACCCGCATAGGCGGTTGCACCAAGTACAAGAACATCTCCTTCCCGAAGCACTGTATCACCGTTTGGTACAGTGCTTTTTTCACCCGGATGATTCAGAAAGACAAGCAGTGTTCCCGGCGGCAGATTCAGATCCTTTACCGTCAACCCGATCCATGGATGTCCTTCGCTTACCGGAATGTCAATAAAATGCACATCCGTTTCATCACTGTAATCCGTAAAGGTCGTCAGAATATCCCTGCTCTCATCGATCATATGCAGCTTTTTCGCACAGAAAGGCAGCAGACTTCCCTGGAACAGTATGGATACGAGTACCACGCAAAATACAATATGGAACAGATCATGGGAAAGCACTGCGCCGCTTCTTGTTGCCATAATGGCAAATACAATGGACGCTGCGCCACGCAGCCCCGCCCATGCAGTCAGAAGCTGCTGCTGCGGTTTTGCCCGGAGCGGTGTCAGGATCAAAGCCACGGCTAACGGTCTGGCAACAAAGGTCAGAAATACTGCGATCAGAAGCCCGGGAACACAAACCGCCAGGATCTTGGATGGGAAAGACAGAAGACCCAGCATAAAGAAAATGAACATCTGCATAAGACTTGTCAGTCCGTCGAAGAAATTGACAAGTACTTTTTTATGGCTGACATTGCGATTTCCGAGTATAATACCCATCAGATACGCACTCAGATACCCATTTCCGCCGATCGCAGACGGCAGTGCATAAGACAAAAGTGCTGCTGCCAGTACAAATGCCGTATCGAATCCGCTCACGCCAAAATCGATCCGTTCCAGCATAAAACCGGTCAGAAGTGCCAGTACGATACCGATCACTGCACCAAACAGCACCTGTGCAAATACCATGCCCAGAATATCTAACGCCATGCCCTCCGCATTGCCCTGCATCATAGTCAAAATGATGATGGTCAGCATATAGGCCTGTCTCTTATACACATCTGACGCTGCCGACGAAGCTAGA
>ENA-OZES01000972-OZES01000972.1-human-gut-metagenome-genome-assembly--contig:-NODE-972-length-12968-cov-6.776814_pt1 | contig 12968 bp, 10 predicted proteins | sample MGYA00245068_ERZ653609 | MGnify/ENA primary metagenome ERZ653609 (study PRJEB26926, sample SAMN06164898) | human gut metagenome | biome: ENVO:00009003; feature: ENVO:2100002; material: ENVO:00002003... | reverse complement strand
CTTCTAGCTTCGTCGGCAGCGTCAGATGTGTATAAGAGACAGGTTCAAACCTTTCACTTTCAGGCGGTCACCATAGCCCATAACGCCGTCAACGTATGCCTTGCCGCATTTCTGGGTACATCCCAGCGCTTTGTCTTCCAAGGTGGAGATACCACCTGCCTTGTTGCCTGGTGACGGATTTTCGCCCACAGGTTCGCCGTGTGACAGGAAATATTCCTTAAAATCATTAATCAGATGTACGGTCTGTTCGAACAACTCCTTAGTGCGGCAGCGGTTCATCAGGATCGTTTCCGCACCAAACATTTCGGGAACCTCTGTCAGTACCGAAGTACCACCCTGAGCAATCAGGAAGTCAGAGAACATGCCCAGCAACGGATTGGCGGTGATCCCTGAGAAACCGTCCGAACCACCGCATTTCAAACCTACACGTAATTCAGACAGAGGAACGTCCTCGCGTACATCGGCTTTGGCCTTGGCATACAGCTCACGCAGAATCTTCATGCCTTCTTCAAATTCATCCCCCACTTTTTGAGTTACCATAAATTTCACGCGGTCTGTGTCATAATCACCCAAAAACTCGCGGAAAACATCCGGCTGGTTGTTCTCGCAACCCAGACTGACAATCAGTACGGCTCCTGCATTGGGATGCAGAATCATGTCGCGGAGAATTTTCTTGGTATTCTCGTGGTCATCACCCAACTGCGAACAGCCATAGTTGTGAGGAAAAGCCATGATGGCGTCCACGCCTTCACCGTTGGTTTCGCGGCGTAACGCTTCGGCCAGTTGGCCGATGATGCCATTTACACAACCCACGGTAGGGATAATCCATACCTCGTTACGGATCCCCACATCACCGTTCTTGCGGCGGTATCCTTTGAACGTCAGGTCTTTCTTCGGGATATTGAGGTCTACGCTGACCGGATTGTAGGTATAATCCAACAGACCGGCAAGATTAGTCTTTATCTGATTTTCGTTAATCCAGTGTCCTTGTTCCACGGCGGTCAGGGCATGGCCGATGGGGTAGCCATACTTGATGATGTTCTCGCCCTGGGCGAAATCTTTCAGTGTCACCTTATGGCCGGCGGGCACGTCTTCTTTCAAAGTGATGACATGACCATCTACCGTGATGGTTTCGCCTGCTTTTAAATCCGAGATAGCCACCACTACGTTATCAGCCGGATTAATTTTCAAATACTTTGTTTCCATTTCTATTTTTAGTTATTAGATTTACTTTTTATGTGCGTCCAGATAGAAATCCACATTCTCCACCGCAAGCAGGGTGATAGGCATATAGTTACATTGCTTCACCTCTTTTTTGAATATCAGGTGGTTGCACAGGCTCTCTACGCCGCTGTATCCTTGTGCGGTAGGTTGCTGCGCGATCAGGAAATCTACAGCACCCTCTTTCAGACAAGAGACGTTCCGGCGTAACAAATCGTACCCAATCAGTTTGAAATTTTTCATATTGTGTCCGATGAGATATTCGCCTACAATGTATACTTTCGAGTTGAACGTGATGCCGCACGTAATCTGTGGGTTCTCCTGGAAGAAGCGGTTCATCAGTGCCTCGTCCTCGTCCGGGCGCTTGGCATAGAGATTCAGTTCCACTATCTTGCAGTCGGGAAAATGCTCCTGCATATATTTTCTGAATCCTTTTTCACGGTTTTCCTGCTGGTTTGATCCCAGGCGTCCTTCGTTGATTTGTCTGAAGATAACAATTTCCTTGGGACATTCTCCCAGCATCATGGCCATGCGGGCGGCAAAGTATCCGCTTTGATCGGATTTCTGCCCGAAGAATGCCAGTGGGTTCAGACTGTCCACATTGGAGTCTATAAATATATAAGGTATTTCCCGTTCTTGTAATTTGTCGGTAAATCTGGCCGTCATTTCAGGAATAGTGGGGGCAAGCAATACGCCGTCCGGCTCTTTTCTCAGTATGTCCTCACCGGCGTTGATGAAGGAGGAATATTCATATTGGTCATAGTACACCACGGACAGGGTGATGTGGAAATCAGAAAAAGTCTCTACGGCTCTTTTCATCCCCATCTCCACATCGGTCCAGTAATCGCCTTCCTTGTGCTGTGGCAGCAGGCAGACGAACAGATACTTTTTGTTGGACGCCAAAGCGCTGGCATACATATTGGGCTGATAGTCCAGTTGCTTCAATATTTCTTCCACCCGTTTCCGGCTGGCTTCGGATACTCCTGTGCGGCCATGCAATACACGGTCCACTGTGCCGACTGATACATCTGCCAGGCGGGCGATATCCTTAATTCTGATTCTTTCGGGCAGTTTATTCATACCTTATTATATATATTGTGCTCGTACACACTAATAATTTATTTTTTTTCGACACAAATATATAACAATTTTTGGTTTTAAAAAAATAAATAGTACCTTTGTGCACGCACACGGATGAATTATTTGAGTGCTCCGTTGAGTACAAGGTTATGATGTGATTCGTCTATAAGTGTGTAAACCAGTAATTTAATTGGATTAGAAGTTAAACGAATAAATATATAACAATTTAAAATCACGAAATTATGGGAAAAGTAGTAACCTTAGGTGAAATTATGTTGAGATTGTCAACTCCGGGAAACACACGTTTTGTACAGTCGGATTCATTTGATGTTGTTTATGGCGGTGGTGAAGCGAACGTAGCGGTGAGCTGCGCGAACTACGGTCACGAAGCTTATTTCGTAACCAAATTGCCGAAACACGAAATAGGACAGTCTGCTGTGAATGCATTGCGTAAATATGGTGTGAAGACCGATTTCATCAGTCGTGGTGGCGACCGCGTAGGTATCTATTATCTGGAAACAGGAGCTTCCATGCGTCCTAGCAAAGTAATTTATGACCGTGCCCACTCGGCTATCGCTGAAGCCGATCCTTGCGATTTCGATTTTGATGCTATCATGGAAGGTGCGGACTGGTTCCATTGGTCAGGTATCACTCCGGCTATTTCTGACAAGGCTGCTGAACTGACCAAGCTGGCTTGTGAAGCTGCAAAACGTCATGGTGTTACTGTGTCTGTAGACTTGAATTTCCGCAAGAAACTGTGGACAAAAGAAAAAGCACAGTCTATCATGAAACCGTTGATGCAGTATGTAGATGTATGTATAGGTAACGAAGAAGATGCTGAACTTTGTCTGGGATTCAAACCGGAAGCGAATGTGGAAGCCGGTGAAACCAATGCGGAAGGTTACAAAGGAATCTTTAAGGCTATGGCAAAGGAATTCGGCTTTAAATATGTAGTGTCTACCTTGCGTGAATCATTCTCGGCTACTCACAACGGTTGGAAGGCTATGATTTACAACGGAGAAGAATTTTATGAATCAAAACGCTATGACATCAACCCGATTATTGACCGTGTAGGTGGTGGCGACTCATTCTCCGGAGGTATCATTCATGGTCTGCTGACTAAACCGAATCAAGGTGCCGCCCTTGAATTCGCTGTTGCCGCTTCTGCTTTGAAGCATACTATCAACGGTGACTTCAATTTGGTATCTGTAGACGAAGTGGAAGCATTGGCCGGTGGCGATGCCAGCGGACGTGTACAACGCTAAATTTGTTTTTTATAAGGAACATGAATGACGCAAATAACGCAAATTTTTGATACATGTTTTATTTGTATCATTTGTGTTCCAATCTTTCATTTAAACTAAAATATGAAATTATGGCTCGTTTTGATAAAATAGCAGTGTTGAACAAGATTGGTTCAACCGGAATGGTTCCTGTGTTCTACCATAAAGATGCAGAAGTGGCAAAGAAAGTGGTGAAAGCTTGTTATGATGGCGGAGTTCGTGCATTTGAATTTACAAACCGTGGTGACTTTGCTCATGAAGTATTCGCGGAAGTTGTGAAATACGCGGCAAAGGAATGTCCTGAAATGGCTATGGGAGTAGGTTCTATCGTTGATCCTGCTACTGCTGCTCTTTACTTGCAGCTAGGCGCTTGCTTTGTGGTAGGTCCGTTGTTTAATCCAGAAATCGCTAAAGTGTGCAACCGTCGTTTGGTGGCTTATACTCCGGGATGCGGAAGCGTGTCCGAGGTGGGTTTCGCTCAGGAAGTAGGTTGTGATCTTTGCAAAATATTCCCGGGTGATGTATTGGGAGCAAAATTGGTTAAAGGTTTGCTGGCTCCGATGCCTTGGTCTAAACTGATGGTGACCGGTGGTGTGGAACCGACTCAGGAAAATCTGACTTCTTGGATTAAGGCAGGTGTGTTCTGTGTAGGTATGGGTTCTAAATTGTTCCCTGGCGACAAGGTAGCCGCAGAAGACTGGGCGTATGTAACTGCAAAATGTAAAGAGGCATTAGGCTACATTGCAGAAGCCCGCGCAAATAAATAAGAAAAAGATCAGCTCATGCCCGCAAGGGGTTAGTGAATTAGGGCGTGAGTATCATTTTGTTTAAAGGTGTATATAAAATGGGTAAGGGCCATCGCGAAGTGTATTCGCGGTGGCTTTTCACTTTCCGGCGTGTGCTTGAAGCGGGATGGTGGTAAAAATATTCTTGTAAAGATTGGTAGATAGAATAAAAATTTGTTCTTTTGCACCATTTCTTAAAAAAATAAAATGAAGCGTTTAATCTAAAACACACAAAAATGAAAAAAGCATTATTAAAGGTGACCGTCATGTTGTTATGTTTGGCGGGGGTAACTCCTGCAATGGCCCAGTTTAATTTGAAGAAGGCAGTGGGGGGAGCCGTAAAGGCTGCAAAGGCGGTGACTTTGACCGATGAGCAGATGACAGAGTATGTAAAGGAGTACATTGACTGGATGGATAAGCATAATCAGGTTTGTGCGGACGATGATCCGTATACTGTCCGTTTGAAAAAACTGACTGAAGGGTTGACCGAAGTGGAAGGGATGCCGCTGAATTTCAAAGTATATTATGTGATTGATGTAAACGCGTTTGCTTGTGCCGACGGCAGCGTGCGTGTGTTTTCTTCACTGATGGATATCATGACAGATGAAGAGTTGTTGGGAGTAATAGGCCATGAGGTAGGTCATGTGGCACACAAAGACTCAAAGAACGGTTTCCGTACCGCATTGCTGACATCGGCATTGAAAGATGGTATTTCATCACAAGGAGGAAAAGCGGCTGCCCTGACAGATTCCCAGTTGGGTGACTTGGGAGAGGCATTGGTCAATGCTACTTATTCACAAAAACAGGAACGCGCCGCCGATGATTATGGTTACGAGTTTCTGAAGAAAGCAGGTAAGAATCCTTGGGCGATGGCATTATCATTCCAGAAATTGAAAAAATTGCAAGAAGAGGCAGGAGCACAGAAAAGCAGCAAGCTGAATCAGTTGTTCTCTACTCATCCCGATCTTGACGCACGTATCCAGCGTATGGAGGAACGTGCTACAAGCGAAGGTATTGAGAAACCTGCAAACACGATGGAGGAAACAGCGAAATAAATGGTTTCCGGCAATGTAGGTTATACACATAATAGAGGGTGTCCATTTCAATGGTGGACACCCTCTTCTTTTTTGGGAGATTTTTTTGCATGACCTTATCTTGCCTCCCGGCGGGATAAAATCTGAATTTATTATGAGAGAAATCCTTATTGGGAGAAAATCAAAGTCCAAAGTTCAGGTTAAAAGAATCAAGTGTTCTTTTTCGTCTAGATTATAGAAGGAAATCTCTTGGTACAAAGATACGCTTATTTTAATGGTTGCCGAATTCCCTGTAGGGTTATATCATAGCTAGATTTCCTAAAATGATGGCAAAAATTCCTTTTTTCTTTCTGATACTTTGCCTTCTCTTTACATTGTGCTATATGCTATGTGTTGTAAATCAGAAGGTTAATAGTGTATATTGTTTCTAGACTATGCAAAAATAGGGTGGCTTAATATAAGTGAAAATCACTATCTTTGTATAAACCAGCAGAAAGAAATGCACAAAACAGTTTAGCCATGATGAATTACGCATACGATACATCTTTGCAGGAAACGATGATACTGACTGAAGCGTTTCACACAGACAGGGTCATCTGTGACAATGGTAGTCTGTATAAGTTTATATGGGTCCAGGAAGGCAAACTGACATTGATAGTAGACCATGTGGAAATAGAGATGGAGCAGGATGAAATCATCTCTGTGAGTAATCTTCACCGCACGGAGTTCAAGAATGTATCGGGCAGGTATCTTGCTCTTCTTTTCAACGAGAATTTTTACGGCATTTACAAGCATGAGAAAGAAGTGTCGTGCAGTGGAGTGCTGTTTAGCGGAACTTCCGGTATAGTGCATCTGCGGCTCCCGATAACCGATTCCGAACTGTTGCACGAGGTGGTGGACAGAATGGTTACCGAATACATTCTGCGGGATAACCTGCAGGGAGAAATGCTCCGCCTGCTGCTGAAACGTTTCATCATTCTGTGTACCCGGCTGGCCCGTAAGCAGTTGTCCGGCTTTCCGGTTAATGAAAAAGGTTTTGACATCATCCAGCGTTATTATGTGTTGGTGGACAATCATTTCAAGGAGAAAAAGCAGGTACAGGCATATGCTGCTTTGTTGCATCGTTCTCCCAAGACGCTTTCCAATTTATTTGCCGCATACGGTATGCCTTCCCCTTTGAAGATTATACAAGAACGAGTGGTGACCGAAGCGAAACGGCTGTTGCTGCATACCTCGCATAGCATCAAAGAAATATCGGTGATTTTGGGCTTTGAAAGTGTGGGTACTTTCAGCCGCTTCTTTAAGAATATGACGGGGGAAAATACCTCGGCATACCGGAAAAGATTGCAATAAATAAGAACCGGTTCTTATTGCTATTAATTTTGATAAAAACAGGGACTTTTTCCATGTTTTATGTAGTTATTCTGAAACAGTATCCGTTATCTGATTAAAAAAACAAGCATCAAAACTTTCTATCTATCTAATTTTCTTGTAAATTTGCACCTTAATTTTTGGAAGGTATTGCCTTTTAGTTAGAGAATACAAGAAAACGATATAAAATTATGAGTAAGAAATTTGCTGAACACTCGCAACTCAACCTATCACAGGTCAATAAAGATGTGCTGAAGAAGTGGGATGAAAACGATGTTTTCGCCAAGAGTATGACAGAACGTGAAGGATGTCCTTCTTTCGTGTTTTACGAAGGACCTCCCTCGGCTAATGGTATGCCGGGTATTCACCACGTGATGGCACGTACCATTAAAGATACTTTCTGCCGCTATAAAACCATGAAAGGGTTCCAGGTAAAACGCAAGGCCGGATGGGATACTCACGGACTGCCTGTGGAACTGGGTGTGGAAAAAGCATTGCATATCACCAAGGAGGATATCGGAAAGACCATTTCTGTTGCCGAGTACAACGCGGCTTGCCGTAAGGACGTGATGAAGTTTACCAAAGAGTGGACAGACCTTACTCATAAGATGGGTTACTGGGTGGACTTGGAGAATCCATACATCACTTATGACAACCGCTATATTGAAACGTTGTGGTGGCTTTTGAAGCAGCTTTATAACAAAGGTCTGCTGTATAAAGGCTACACCATCCAGCCTTACTCTCCGGCTGCCGGAACAGGATTGAGCTCGCACGAGTTGAACCAGCCGGGCTGTTACCGTGATGTGAAAGACATCACTGTGGTAGGACAGTTCAAGATGAAGAATCCGAAACCCGAGATGGCGGAATGGGGAACTCCTTATTTTCTGGCGTGGACAACTACTCCGTGGACATTGCCTTCGAATACGGCATTGTGCGTAGGACCGAAAATAGACTATGTGGCCGTGCAGACTTACAACGGATATACCGGAGAAAAGATGACTGTAGTATTGGCAAAAGCCTTGCTCTATACTCACTTTAACAAGAAAGCGGAGGAACTTGCCTTGGAAGACTATAAGCCGGGTGACAAACTGATTCCGTTCAAAGTAGTGGGTGAATATAAAGGACCGGATCTGGTAGGCATGGAATACGAACAGCTTATTCCTTGGGTGAAACCGGTGACGGTAGATGAAAACGGAAAATGGCAAGAAGCGGCCGGTCAGGCATTCCGTGTCATTCTCGGTGACTATGTAACTACCGAAGATGGTACGGGTATCGTACATATCGCTCCGACATTCGGTGCGGACGATGCTTTTGTAGCACGTGCGGCAGGTATTCCTTCTCTGTTCATGATAAACAAGAAGGGTGAAACCCGTCCTATGGTGGATCTGACTGGTAAATTCTATCTGTTGGACGAACTGGACGAGACTTTCGTAAAGGAATGTGTGGACGTAGAGAAATATAAGGAATATCAGGGTCGGTGGGTGAAGAATGCTTACGATCCTCAGTTTACTGTAGATGGCAAGTACGATGAAAAAGCTGCCGCTGCCGCCGAATCACTCGATATCTATATCTGTATGATGATGAAAGCCGGCAACAAGGCGTTCAAGATAGAAAAGCATGTGCACAATTATCCGCACTGCTGGCGTACTGACAAACCGGTGCTCTACTATCCGCTGGACAGTTGGTTCATCCGATCTACCGCAGCCAAAGAGCGCATGATGGAACTGAACAAGACTATCAACTGGAAACCGGAATCTACCGGGACAGGCCGTTTCGGCAAGTGGTTGGAAAACTTGAATGACTGGAATTTGAGCCGTTCTCGTTATTGGGGGACTCCGCTGCCTATCTGGCGCAGTGAAGAGGGAGAAGAGCTTTGTATCGGTTCTGTAGAGGAATTGTATAATGAAATAGAAAAATCAATAGCTGCCGGATTTATGACCGCCAATCCTTATAAGGAAAAAGGTTTTGTTCCGGGCGAATATAACGGGGAGAACTATGATAAGATAGACCTTCACCGTCCGTATGTGGATGATATCATCTTGGTGTCTGAAAGCGGCAAGCCGATGAAACGTGAGGCCGACTTGATTGATGTGTGGTTCGACTCCGGTGCGATGCCTTACGCGCAGTTGCACTATCCGTTCGAAAATAAGGAAATTGTGGACAACCGTACTTATTATCCTGCGGATTTCATTGCAGAAGGGGTGGATCAGACCCGTGGCTGGTTCTTTACGCTACATGCTATCGCTACGATGGTATTCGACAGTGTGGCTTACAAGAACGTAATCTCTAATGGCTTGGTTTTGGATAAGAACGGAAACAAAATGTCAAAACGTCTGGGCAATGCGGTGGATCCGTTCGGCGCTATCGAACAGTATGGCTCCGATCCTTTGCGTTGGTACATGATTACCAATTCTTCTCCGTGGGATAACTTGAAATTTGATACCGATGGGGTGGATGAGGTTCGTCGTAAATTCTTCGGTACCTTATATAATACCTATTCGTTCTTTGCACTTTATGCCAATGTGGATGGTTTCGCTTATCAGGAAGCAGAAGTGCCGGTAAATGAACGTCCCGAGATAGACCGTTGGATTCTGTCTGTTCTGAATTCATTGGTGAAGAACGTGGACGCTTGTTACAACGATTACGAACCGACCAAGGCAGGACGTTTGATTACAGACTTCGTAAATGATAATTTGAGTAACTGGTACGTGCGCTTGAACCGTAAACGTTTCTGGGGTAATGCTATGTCACAGGATAAGCTGTCCGCTTATCAGACATTGTATACTTGTCTTGAAACAGTGGCTAGGCTGATGGCACCTGTCGCTCCGTTCTATGCCGACCGTTTGTATACAGATTTGATTGCCGTTACAGGTCGTGACACCGTGGTTTCTGTACACTTGGCCAAGTTCCCGGAATGTAATGAGGCATTGATAGACGGAGAACTGGAAGCGCGTATGCAGATGGCTCAGGATGTTACTTCTATGGTATTGGCATTGCGCCGTAAAGTCAATATCAAAGTGCGCCAGCCGTTGCAGTGTATCATGGTTCCGGTGGTGGACGAAGAGCAGAAAATGCATATCGAAGCCGTAAAAGACTTGATTATGAACGAAGTGAATGTGAAAGAAATCAAGTTTGTAGACGGAGCTGCAGGCGTATTGGTGAAAAAGGTGAAATGTGACTTTAAAAAACTGGGTCCGAAATTCGGCAAACAGATGAAAGCTGTTGCCGCAGCCGTAGCCGGAATGTCGCAAGAAGCTATTGCCGAATTGGAGAAAAATGGTAAATATACCTTTATGCTTGATGGTGCGGAAACGGTTATCGAAACAACGGATGTGGAGATCTTCAGTGAGGATATTCCGGGATGGCTGGTTGCCAATGAAGGCAAACTGACTGTGGCTTTGGAGGTTACCGTAACCGAAGAACTGCGTCGTGAGGGGGTTGCCCGTGAGTTGGTAAACCGTATACAGAATATCCGTAAGAGTAGTGGTTTTGAGATAACAGACAAAATAAAAGTGGCATTATCTAAAAATCCTCAAACCGATGATGCGGTAAATGAATATAATACTTATATTTGTAACCAGGTTTTAGGCACATCTCTTGAACTTGTAGATGAAGTGAAAGACGGAACAATGCTGGAGTTTGACGACTTCTCATTGTTTGTGAACGTGATAAAAGACTAATACTATATTGATTAACCTTTTAAAATTGTAAAGTTATGGCAGAAAAGACTAGATATTCGGATGCGGAACTCGAGGAATTCCGTGCCATTATTATGGAGAAACTGGAATTGGCACAACGTGACTATGAACAGTTGAAGAAAAGTTTGATGGGACTGGACGGTAATGATACCGACGATACATCTCCTACGTATAAAGTATTGGAAGAAGGAGCTAATACGCTCTCCAAGGAAGAAACGACCCGACTGGCACAACGTCAGCTGAAGTTTATCCAAGGATTACAAGCTGCTTTGGTACGTATTGAGAATAAAACGTACGGCATTTGCCGTGAAACCGGAAAGTTGATTCCGGCAGAACGTCTGCGTGCTGTTCCTCATGCTACATTAAGCATTGAAGCAAAGAACAGTGGTAAAAAATAACAGATAGCAAGTAGGCTACAGGTAACGAGCTACAAGTAGCTGCGCAAAGTTTACGCACGGCACTTGTAGCTCGTTATGTTTAACTTATAATAAACACATGAAGAAACTATTCACGAAGGGGAGAATTGCCCTTCTCGTTATCTTTTCCGTATTGATTATTGACCAGATCATCAAGGTCTGGATTAAAACTCACATGTACTGGCACGAAAGTATACGTGTGACCGATTGGTTTTATATCTATTTCACCGAAAACAACGGGATGGCTTTCGGTATGGAAATCTTCGGCAAGTTATTCCTGACAACATTCCGCATTGTTGCGGTAGCATTGATAGGGTGGTATCTCTATAAAATCATAAAGAAAGGGTTCAAAACAGGTTATATCGTCTGTGTGGCTCTTATTCTGACCGGTGCTTTGGGGAATATCATAGATAGCGTGTTCTATGGAGTTATTTTCAATGAAAGCACTCATTCACAAATTGCGAGTTTCATGCCGGAGGGCGGAGGATATTCCACCTGGTTCTATGGTAAAGTAGTGGATATGTTTTATTTCCCGATTATAGATACAAACTGGCCTGCATGGCTGCCATTCGTAGGTGGAGAGCATTTTATATTTTTCAGCCCGATCTTTAATTTTGCAGATGCTGCCATTAGTTGTGGTATCATTGCTTTATTACTCTTTTATAGTAAATATCTGAATGAGTCATATCATTCATTGGATAAAGGCGATAAAAAGGAAGTTGAGAATCATGAAAAGTAAGCTTCGGTTTCATCTGTGTTTCATCTGCATGCTTGCGCTTGCGGTAGCGGGATGTAAAGTGAAAAGACCTAATGACGTAATCCCGGAATCGAAAATGGAGAGTTTGCTATATGATTATCATCTGGCAAAGTCCATGGGAGATAACCTGCCTTACAGTGAGAACTATAAAAAAGCGTTGTATATTGATGCTGTTTTTAAGAAGTATGGAACTACGCAGGCTGTATTCGACTCATCTATGGTTTGGTATACACGCAACACAGAAGTTTTATCGAAAATCTATGAGAAAGTAAAGAAACGCTTGAAAGACCAACAGGACGAAGTTAATCATTTAATAGCTTTGCGAGATAAGAAACCGAAAATGACAGAACCAGGTGATAGTCTTGATGTATGGCCTTGGTTGCGTATGATACGTTTGACCGGCGAGATGATGAATAACCGTTATTCGTTCGTATTGCCTACCGATACTAACTATAAAGACCGTGATACCTTGGTTTGGGAAGTGAATTATCGTTTTCTGGAGCCAATGCTTGCTGATTCTTTGAGAGCGGTAGCTATGGGTATGCAGGTTATCTACGAAAAAGATACGATAAATCATCTGAAGACTATAACCCGCCCGGGAGTTCAGCAAATACGTTTATATGCTGATACGCTGGAAGCTATGAAGGAAATTAGAGGTTTCATTTACTATCCGATGTTAGGCGAGCAGAAAGGGGGAACGCTATTAGCAGACCATTTCACTATGACTCGTTATCATTGCAAAGATACTCTCGCTTTTGCTGTTCGTGACTCCCTGAATAAGATAGAAGCTCTGAAAGCGGATTCTCTGAAAAAGATTTCGGAGGAAGAAGTGGTGGATTCCTTGCATAAAGTTGCCGAAGAACATAAAGAGGATGTCCAACGTTTGACGCCGGAAGAAATGAACCGTCGTCGTACAGGAACTCAACGTGAAAAGAAACCGGAACAGATCGAGGTGGAGCAACATATCCAGCAAGAGAGAATAGAACAAAGAAAGGAACGGCAAATGAATCAGCGCAGGCAACAACAGCAAAGACGTCAAACTCGTTAGTGATATGAAACGATTTGCATCTCATTATTTATTCATGCCTGATGTTGGTTTTATAAAACAGCAGGTAGTGGAAATAACCGATGAAGGAGTTGTTCGAGATACATTTCCACTAACGGAAGAAATAGAGTCGGTTGAATGGATGCCGGGAGTAATTGTTTTGCTTCCTGCTGACCAGCTTGAAGAAATAAAAAACACTGGGATGATTTTAAAAAATATCCCGGTGTTTCAAATTAATCCTTCCAATATTCTAAATCAATCTTCCCGGTGTTTTGAAG
>ENA-OZES01000971-OZES01000971.1-human-gut-metagenome-genome-assembly--contig:-NODE-971-length-12970-cov-5.807046_pt1 | contig 12970 bp, 9 predicted proteins | sample MGYA00245068_ERZ653609 | MGnify/ENA primary metagenome ERZ653609 (study PRJEB26926, sample SAMN06164898) | human gut metagenome | biome: ENVO:00009003; feature: ENVO:2100002; material: ENVO:00002003... | reverse complement strand
ACGAGATGTAGCTCCGTCTCGTGGGCTCGGAGATGTGTATAAGAGACAGGGCCGAGCCCGTCCAGACCCCGGCGCCCAAGCCTGAAGCTCCCAAGCCCGAAGCTCCCAAACCCGAGGCTCCCAAACCGGCTCCGGCCCCCAAGCCGACTCCCGAAAAGCCGGCGGAAAAAGCTCCCGAAAAGCCGGTGGAGACTCCCAAACCCGCTGAACCAGCAGCTCCCGCCGAACCCGAAATATTCACCATGGGCAAGCCGAAGCTCGGCCCCACTATCAATGTGATTGGCAAAATCGACCTCTCGGCCATCAACCAGTCAACACGCCCCAAAAAGAAAACCAAGGAGGAGAAACGCTCCGAGCGTATCGCCAAAAACAATGGCGGTGCATCCAATGGCGCCAATCCCCAGGGTGGCGACCGCAAGAAGCGCAAGCGCATCGGCGGCAAGGAGAAAGTGGATATTGAAAAAACCGCTCAGCAAGCCGGCAACAACCCTCAGCAGCAGCGCGGCCAGGGTGGCAACAACAACAATAATAACAACGGCGGCAACCGTCGCAACGACCGCAATCAGCGCGGCCAGGGCAACGACCGTGCCAAACGTGCCGCTCACACCGAAGTCAACGAAGAAGATGTGCAGAAGCAGATCAAGGAGACTCTTGCACGCCTCACAGCCAAGGATAAGAACCAGAAAAAGGGCGTGAAGTGGCGCAAGGAGAAGCGAGAGGCTGTGGCCACCCGCGAGCGTGAGGCTCACGAACAGGAGGCAGCCGAGAGCAAGGTGCTGAAGCTCACTGAATTTGTGACCGCCAACGACCTCGCGTCCATGATGGATGTGCCTGTCAACAATGTCATCGCCACCTGCATGAACCTTGGCGTGATGGTGAGCATCAACCAGCGTCTCGATGCCGAAACCATCAACATTGTGGCCGAAGAGTTCGGATTCAAAACCGAATATGTGTCGGCCGAAGTGGTGGAGGCTATCACCCAGGTAGAGGACTCCGAAGAAGATCTCGTGGAGCGCCCGCCTATCGTCACTGTGATGGGCCATGTGGACCACGGTAAGACATCGCTGCTCGACTATATACGCAACGCCAATGTGATTGCCGGTGAGGCCGGAGGTATCACCCAGCATATCGGTGCCTACAATGTGAAGCTTGCCGATGGCCGCCACATCACGTTCCTCGACACCCCCGGTCATGAGGCGTTCACTGCCATGCGAGCCCGTGGTGCCAAAGTCACCGACCTCTGTATCATCATCGTGGCTGCCGATGACAATGTGATGCCCCAGACCATCGAGGCCATCAACCATGCATCCGCAGCCGGTGTGCCCATGGTGTTTGCCATCAACAAGATAGATAAACCTACCGCCAACCCCGACAAAATCAAGGAGGAGCTCGCAGGAATGAACTACCTCGTGGAGGATTGGGGTGGTAAATACCAGAGCCAGGATATCTCGGCCAAGAAAGGTATCGGCGTGGAGGAACTCATGGAGAAAGTGCTTCTCGAAGCCGAGCTCCTCGAGCTTAAAGCCAACCCCTCCCGTCCTGCCACAGGCTCCATCATCGAGTCATCGCTCGACAAAGGACGCGGATATGTGGCCACCGTGCTGGTGCAGAACGGCACCTTGCGCGTGGGCGATATCATCCTCGCCGGCACCCATTTCGGTAAGGTAAAGGCCATGTTCAACGAGCGCAACCAGCGCATTACCGAGGCCGGCCCCGCCGAACCCGCGCTTATTCTCGGCCTTAACGGCGCTCCCCAGGCCGGTGACACATTCAATGTGATGGAAACAGAGCAGGAAGCGCGAGAGATCGCCACCAAGCGCGAGCAGTTGCAGCGCGAACTCGGTCTCCGCACCAAAAAGATTCTCACCCTCGAGGATATCGGTCGCCGCCGTGCCATCGGCAACTTCCAGGAGCTCAACATCATTGTCAAAGGTGATGTGGACGGTTCCATCGAAGCACTCAGCGACTCGCTCATCAAGCTCTCCACCGAAGAGATTCAGGTCAATGTGCTCCACAAGGCGGTCGGTGCCATCAGCGAAAGCGATGTGACCCTCGCCGCTGCCTCCGATGCCATCATCATCGGCTTCCAGGTGCGCCCGAGCCTTGCAGCCCGCCGTGCAGCCGAAAAGGAAGGAGTGCAGATCCGACTCTACTCTGTGATTTACCAGGCCATCGAGGAGGTGAAGGACGCCATGGAAGGCATGCTCGCCCCGGAAATCAAGGAGGAGGTGACCGGCAACGCCGAAGTGCTTCAGGCCTACCATATCTCCAAGGTCGGCACCGTGGCCGGATGTATTGTCCGCGACGGTCGCATCAAGCGCGGCAGCAAGGTGCGCCTCATCCGCGACGGCATTGTGAAATACACCGGCGAACTTGGCTCGCTCAAGCGTTTTAAGGACGATGTCAAGGAGGTGGTGTCAGGCTACGACTGCGGTCTCAGCATCGCCGGCTACAACGACATCCATGAGGGCGACATCATCGAAGCCTTCGAGGAGGTGGAAGTTAAGAAAACTCTCAGCTGATGCCCACGGTGTACGTGAACATCGGATCCAATATCGGCAACCGCCGCTCCATGCTGGAGCGAGCGGTTGCTTGCATTAGGGAGCGGTGGAACGGCGTGACGCTAAGCTCCGTGATTGAATCCGAGCCATGGGGCTACCAATCCGCCAATCTTTTTCTCAACATAGGTGTGGCGTTTGAATCCTTGCCCGGCGAAACTCCCATGCAGGTGCATCAGGCCCTGCAGGCCATACAGCACTCCATCTCCGCTGCCAGCCACCGCACCGCCTCCGGAGGATATGCCGACCGTGCCGTTGATATTGATCTGATAGCCATAGACGATACCGTTGTCAATACCTCCGGGCTCATCCTGCCGCACCCGCGTATGCACCTGCGCCGCTTTGTTCTTGAGCCGATGGCACAGCTCGCTCCGCGCTGGGAGCACCCTATTCTGCATCTCACCGCAGTGCAAATGTTGTCAAAATGTTGTGCTGATTGATACTTTGATTGCGTTTTGTAGTGTTTTTCTTGCATATTCCAAAAATATGCGCAATATTTGCATTGTGATTTGACAACAATCAATTATTGCTTATGAAAAAATTATACTCCATCGTTGTGATGATGCTTGCAGCTCTTGTAGGCTATGCACAAGCCCCGCAGATCAACACATCCCGTCTTCAATTCATCGGCTCTGTTCCGCAGCAGCCTGCAGCAAAGACTGCACTCGGTACCGCCGCAACCCCCATGGCAGATGCCGACTGGCAGACAATCGAGGGTACATGCACTTTCACCGACGACGCATTCACCACATTCTTCTCCAACTCCGGCCTCGCGCCACGCACTTGGAATGTGACCATCCAGAAACACTCCACTCTCGAGGTATATCGCGTTGCCGACCCCTATAAGGACGACCCCTTCTTTGCCGGTAATCACGACACCAACCCTGACCGCTACATGTATCTCAACGCCACCGACCCTGAGAAGGTATTCTTCTGCGATGAAACCGGTGTAGCCGTGCCCTATTTCGGCACAGGTATCCAGATTGGCTATGGTGACGGCCGTATTTCCACAGCTGCCAACATCTATATGTCCAACGGTATGGCTCCCACCGATGATATGTATGCCAAGCTCCGCTACGGTGCATTTGAGTTTCCTGACGGATGTCTCGGCGTCGGTTTTGCCAACTACAGCGGCGGCCAGTTCGCCCAGGCCAATCTCAACGGCAAGATGCGCATCACCCTTCCCGATGCCAAGGACTATAGCTGCGGCATTTATTCGGGGCGCTATGCTGTGCGCGGAGAAAGCCTGGTTATCAACCTTGAAATAGGCGCCGATGTGGCCACCGCCAAGCTCGGCACTTTCGCCAACGAACCTTGGATTTCGCTCAATACCGTGGCCTACCTCATGGAGCTCCAGGGCGAGGTGGTCAATGCCGGCGGCTACAAGATTGATGTGTCCGGTGTGCGTCAGCGCACCTCCGCCACCTTTGTCCTCATCTGCTACAACGAAGAGGGCGATATTGTGAGCCACGCTTTCAGCGAAGTGGTGGTGGACGGTGTGGATGATGGCGATTGGGTGACCCTCGACGGAATGGGACAATACACCGATGGCATCTACTCCAGCATCTACAACGGTATTTCGCCGCAAACCTACGATGTGCAGGTGCAGGAGCACACCGCCTACAAAGGGTACTACCGCATCGTAAATCCCTACACCAACGGCAACTGGACTGCTGCAAGCGCGGCATATCCGTCGTTTGACAACGACAACACCCTCTACCTTTACATTGATGCCACCATCCCCGAGCATGTGTTTGTCGAGGACAGCCCCTGCGGAGTAAACTTCGGCGATGGCGAAGGTATGATCAGCTCCCTCGCGTTTGTTTACCTTTGCTATGATCAGCCGGCCACAGAGTATTTTGGCAATCTTGACTCCAACGGCCTCATAACATTCCCGGCCAATACACTGACATTCAGTGAAAAGAACTATGACAACGGATCCCGTATGCCTATTGCCAACGCTACAACCAAGCTGCAGCTCCCCGCATCGTGGGCCGGAATTGAAGGCGTAGCCTCCGATAGCGGCAGCTCCGACCAGCCCGTTGAGTACTTCAACCTCCAGGGCATCCGCATCACCAACCCCACCCCCGGCCAGCTCTATATCAGTCGCCAGGGCAACACCGCCAAAAAGATAATCTTCTGATCCATCTTCCGGCAAAACAAACAAGAGAGGCTGTCTAACAATAACGTTAGACAGCCTCTTTAGAATCATTTGATTTTGAATCAATCGATGTTGGGGTTGAGCTTGTGCCAGTCGGCGATAGGGGGCAGCACGCCCATCTCTATCACTTCATCGCGCAGGGTGCACAGGTGCTTGTAGCTTTCGTCCAGTTCCTTCTGCTCTGTGGGAGTGCCTTTGATCTCCTTGTAGCTCACACCGTTGCGGTCAATGGTTGTTTCCATTGCCATCATGATGTGCTGATACTTGTCGTTGTTCACATAGCATCCTGCGGGCCAGCGGAACGGTTTGCCACCCATGGCGGCGGCTATCATCTCTATCGACAGGTATGCCGGGCTCTGGAAGGAAGAGCGTCCGCGGAGGTCTATGATATGCTTGCCACCCTGGATCACACGCACTTTCAGCTCATCCCATTCTTTGGCAGGGAGGGTTTCGGTACCGATGATTTCGCTCAGAGGCTTGCCGTCAACCATGGTGGTGGAGGCAAACACAGCCATTTGCTCGCCATGACCGCCGTAGGTGCGGCAGTTGACAATCTTGTCGGCGGGCACATGGAGCTGCTTGACGAGCTCGTGCTGCAGACGGGTGCTGTCGAGAGCGGCGAGGGTGGTCACCTGGCTCGGTTTGAGGCCACTGTAAAGCAGGGTGATGAGGCCGGTGATGTCGGCGGGGTTGAATATCACCACGATATGCTTCACATCGGGGCAGTATTGGCGCACATTCTTGCCGAACTCTTCAGCTATCTGGGCATTCCCTTTCAGCAGGTCCTCGCGGGTCATGCCGGCCTTGCGGGCAGCACCGCCGGACGACACAATGTAGTCCGCGCCGGTGAGTGCTTCTTTCACATCGGAAGTGAAGGTGAGGTTGATACCTTCAAAGGCGCAGTGATAGAGCTCCTCGGCCACGCCTTCAAGGGCAGGGGCGTAGGGGTCGTAGAGACAGATGTTGGGGGTAAGACGCATCATCATGGCGGTCTGGGCCATGTTGGAGCCGATCATGCCGGCGGCGCCTACAATCACGAGCTTGTCGTTGGTTAAGTAATCCATAATTGTAATGTTTTGAGGGTTATGGTTATGAGAGTGTTTCTTTGATGGATGAAGCCAGCCGGTGCACTGCCTCTGTGGATTGGGCGTTGAGGCGCGAGCGCACTGTCACCATTGGCTCCACTATAGTGATGTTTTTCATCTCCTCCAGCATTTTCATCATCTGCCGTCCGGCGGTTGGTGCCCAGGAACCGTTTTCCATCACTCCGGCGGTTCGGTTCTTGAACCCTTTGATTTTCAAATGGTAGAGGAAGTCGTGCATAGCAGGGTAGATACCTGCATCGTATGTTGGGGCGGCCACCACCAGATGGCTGTAGCGGAACGCCTGTGCCACTGCTTCCGACTGGCTGCACACGCACAGGTCCATCAACGCCACATTCTCCACGCCCATGGCGCTGAGATTGCGGGCTATGAGCTGGGCTGCGCGGGCTGTGCCGCCGTAGATTGAAGCGTATGCCACGAGTACGCCGTTGGTTTCGGGCCGGTAGGATGCCCATGTTTTGTACAGCTCCACATATTTTTGAAGATTGCTGTTGAGCCACGGGCCGTGAAGCGGGGCTATCACCTCGATTTTGGGCTGCTCGAGCTTGTTCAGCAGGGAGATAACCTGAGGCCCATATTTGCCAACGATATTGAAATAGTAGCGGCGAGCCTCGTCCACCCAGTTGTCGGGATAGTCGGCCACGCCGAATTTGCCGAACGCATCGGCTGAAAACAGCACCTTCTCGCTCTGCTCGTAGCTGAGCATCACTTCCGGCCAATGCACCATCGGCGCGGCTATGAACTCGAGGGTGTGGGTGCCAAGAGGCAGTGTGTCGCCTTCGGCCACTGTATTCACGCGTCCGTCAAAATCCATAGTGTCAAAAAACTGCGGAAGCATTTTCTGCGCTGTTGCCGATGTCACGATTTTGATTTCCGGATAGTGGTGGAGCGCGGCGGAAATCCCTGCGGAGTGGTCGGGCTCCAGATGGTGCAGAATCAGATATTCGGGTTGGCGGCCGTCAAGCTCTCTGTCCAGATTCGTCAGCCATTGGTCAATGCAATATGCGTCAACAGTGTCGGTGATGGCTATATGCTCGTCGAGTATCAGGTAGCTGTTGTAGCTCATTCCGTGGGGGAGGGGATACTGCGATTCAAACAGTGTGGCGTGGGCATCGTTGACCCCAACGCAGCGGATGGATGGTGATATGTGGAGTGTCATGATTATGAATGGTTTTTATCGTCTGTTGTGTCAAATCCCACTTCGGTGCGGAGTGCATAGTTGTTGCGCAGCTGCTCAAACAGCTGTGGAGCACGCTTCAGCGCCTGGGTGTCGGCGGCGGGGTTGTAGCTTAGCATTACCTCAACACCGCTCACTGTGGCGGGTGCCTCTCCGGGGGTGGGTTCGTGAAACCGGGGTGTGCCGAGATGGAAATGGGTGGCCACGCGGCTTAGGGCGGCATGGGTGGCGCGGATTTTTCCTTGCTTGGAGTATCCCGCTATATGGGGTGTGGCTATGATGGCGGCGTTGAGGAGCTCGGGGGATATCTGCGGCTCGTTCTCCCAGCAGTCGATCACCGCATGGCTCACTTTGCCGCAAGACAGAGCTTCCACAAGGGCGGGGGTGTCAACCACGGCACCACGGGCGGCATTGACGATGATAGGTGTGCGTTTGCAACTGCTGAGAAACTCTTTGTTGCATAAATGGTAGGTGGCATACTCTCCCTCGCGGATGAGCGGAGTGTGGAAGGTAATGATGTCGGCCTCCTCTGCCAGCTGCTCCATGCTGCTCCAGTTGCCTCCCTCGGCCTGTTGTCGCGGAGGGTCGCATGGCAGCACTTTCATCCCCATGCTCCCGGCCCATCGCTGCACTATGCGGCCCACATGGCCCACGCCTACTATCCCTATGGTGAGTCCGCTGAGGTCGGCACCCTTGAGGGCCGTGATGCTGCCGAACAGATATTGTGCCACTGCCGGGGCATTGCATCCCGGTGCGTTGGCCACCTCTATGCCGCGGGCATTGCACCACTCCCGGTCCACGTGGTCAAGTCCGATGGTGGCCGAGGTGATGAGGGTGCAGCGCGAGTTGTCGAGAAGCTGTTGGTTGCACAGCGTGCGTGTGCGTGTGACAAGCGCATCCACATCACGCATAGCTTCAGGAGTGATGGCTTCTGGCTGCAGATACCTGACATTCACCCCCAGCGGCTCCAGCACAGAGCGGCTGAACGGGATGTTGGCCTCGATGACCACGTTTAGATGTTCGGCTGTATTATTGTCCATACAAGCAGTGCGGTGTAGGCCGCTATCATTATTATCACCGGCAGATACGCCCGCCGGCGCGCGTAAATCCTGAAAAACAATCCGGCCTGGAATGCCGTGGTGCAGTTGAGCAGCGGCAGTGTGGCCCACAGATTGTTGAAATCCACCACACACAGCAGCGCGGTCATGATCCACACCAGGAGCAGCAATCCGTTGTGCGAGCGTGTCACGGCGTTGTACCCATACACCTTCACCATGTTGGCTCCGGTGAGCAGCAGACCCGCCGGCAGGGTGAAAGCGAGGGTGGCGCCCATCACCGGATTGGCATATATCCTGCTGAGGGTGACGAGGCTCACCTCCGGCATCGGCAGTGTGTGGAAATCCACTATCGAGAACGCCCACAGAAGCCACACGGGGGTGGTCACACCGACAAGGGCCGCAAATACGCCGCGCATGCTCATGGCCTGCATCTGCACCATCCCGATAAAAAACACCGGGAGATACAGCAGGTAGGACCAATTGAAGCATCCCAGGCTTGTGATAATGAAGAACAACAGAAACACCCGTTTGGTTTGCTCGGGGTGCTGGTAGATGCTGAAACTTATCCACACGCACAGCAGCAGGGCCAGACAACCGCTCAGGCCGGTGGCGGCTCCGGTCATCATTCCCGGACTGCCGCTCTGGGCCACCATCCACAGCGCGAGAAACAGCCACGAGGTGGTGCGCAGCAGGTTGTACTGCCCGTTGAGCAGCGCCATCGCCACCATAATCACCACATTGAGCCCCATGCACACTATCGGTGCGATGCCCGGTGCGAGCGGACTCACGGCGATTATGCCCGATGGATCGCTCATCATCCTCACTATGCCGGGGCCGCACATCATGGTGCCGCACATAGTGGCGGCTATTGCTGCCACTATCAGCACAAGGGCAAAAGGGCGGCTCTTGATGAGCTGCGTTATGGCTGTCTCGCGGGCGTTCATCTTTGCCGGGGGTTAGCGCAGGTCGTTGCCTATGTCGCGGCGCGAATACTGGTCTTGGAAATGCACGTGGCTCAGTGCCTCATAGCTCTTGGCCAGTGCCTCGTCCATGGTGGCGCCGAGTGAGCTGGCGGTGAGCACACGGCCTCCGGCGGTCACCACATTGCCGTCGGCATCGGTGGCGGTGCCGGCATGAAATATTATTGTGTCGGGACATTTGTCTTTCACCTCCTCAAGGCCGGTAATCGGATACCCTTTGGAGTAGGAGCCGGGATAACCTCCGCTGACGGCCATCACGGTGACAGCGGTGAGCGGGCTCTGCTTCAGCTCAAGGGTGCCGAGATTGCCTTTGGCGGCGGCCTCCATCAGCTCCACGAGGTCGCTGTCGATGCGGAGCATCACGGCTTCGGTCTCGGGGTCGCCCATCCTCACATTGTACTCTATGACCATCGGGTTGCCTGCCACATTGATGAGTCCCAGGAATATGAATCCGCGGTAGGTGATATTCTCCTTGGCGAGGCCGTTGATGGTGGGCTCGATGATGCGGGTGCGCACTTTCTCCATGAACTCCTCATCGGCAAACGGCACCGGGCTCACGGCTCCCATGCCACCGGTGTTGGGGCCTGTATCCCCTTCGCCGATCCGCTTGTAATCCTTGGCCACGGGGAGCACACGGTAGCCGCCGTTGCCGTCGGTGAGCACGAACACAGAGCACTCTATGCCGCTCAGAAACTCCTCTATCACCACTGTGGCGCTGGAGCTGCCGAACATTCCGCCAAGCATCTCGTCAAGGGCTTTTTCGGCCTCCTCGAGGGTGGGGAGTATCAGAACACCTTTGCCGGCCGCGAGGCCGTCGGCCTTGAGCACGTAGGGTGCTTTGAGGGTGGCCAGAAACTGCTTCCCTTCGTCAACGGTGGCGGCGGTGAACGAGCGGTAGGCGGCGGTGGGGATGGAATGGTCGGTCATGAACCGTTTGGCGAAATCCTTGCTCCCCTCCAGACGCGCTCCGGCGGCGGTGGGGCCCACCACGGTGAGCTCAGGGGCCTGTTCGGCCATATAGTCCACTATGCCGGCCACAAGCGGGTCCTCGTTGCCCACCACTATCATGTTGATGGCGTGGGTGGTGCAGAACTCTTTCACGGCATCGAAGTCGAGAGGCTTCAGCTGCACATTGGTGCCGTATTGCGATGTGCCGGCGTTGCCGGGAGCTATATAGAGATGGTCAAGCAGGGGGCTTTGGCTCATTTTCCAAGCGAGGGCTGATTCGCGTCCGCCGCTTCCAAGGAGTAGTATGTTCATTGGTGATGAATTAGTTGGGGTGTGTTATGGAGTGAAAAAATGTCGGGTTTGGGGATAGGATGGGTCAATCCTTTTTCTCATCGGTCTGGTCGGGCGACGAGGGGCGTTTCCATCCGCGGCGGGGGCGCATCAGCACACCGCCGGCTGGCGGAAGGCTCGGAGTGCGGTTGATGAGCGCCTTGAGAGCGTGCTCGTTGCGGCGCTGTGCCAGCGGGTTTTCGTTGGGTTCGCTGTTGGTATCCGGTTCAAAACGGTCCCTGCGGCCACCATCCTTGGCAAAGCGTCCTTTGGTGGGACGGTAAGGAGAGTCGGAGCGCGACGGTTTGCCACGGCCATCTTTGGGGCGTGCGTTCTTGCCGCCGAATCCGCCGCGGCGCGCTTCTTCGCTCCACTGGCGGTCGGAAATCCGTTTGGATGCTTTCTTTTCGGGGCGACCGGCTTCGGTTTTGATGCTGCCGCCGTCGGCACGGAACGACTGGTAGTCGCCGTCGAAGATTATATATTCGCGCAGTTCGCACTCAAGCGAGCCGTTGAGCAACTGCATCTTGAGCGATGGGGCGAGGCCGATTTTGTGGAAATACTCCTCGCGATACCCTATGATCCACGCGTGATACCCTTTGAACACATGCTTCAGCTTCGACCCTATCATGGCGTAGAGACCGTCCATGTCGTCGGTGCTGATTCGCTCTCCGTAGGGCGGGTTGGTGATCATCACGCCGGGGGTGTCCTCCTCTGGTGCTTCATTCCACTGCGACAGTGGCTTCACCTGCAGGTCGATATATTTTGCCACACCGGCGCTCTTGATGTTGGCCTGGGCTATGCTCACCGCCTTGGGCGAGATGTCGCCGCCGTAGATTTTATGATTGAAAGTGCGCTCGCCGGAGTCGTCGTTGTAGATGAATTCAAAAAGTTCGGGGTCAAAGTCGGGCCATGCCTCAAAGGCAAACCGCTTGCGGTAGATGCCGGGCATGATGCCGGCGGCTATCAGCGCGGCCTCTACAAGGAAGGTGCCGGAGCCGCACATGGGGTCAACAAGCGGACAGTCGCCGCGCCACCCGCTCTGCAGTATGATGCCAGCAGCAAGCACTTCGTTGATTGGAGCTTCGGTCTGTGCCACGCGGTAGCCGCGCTTGTGGAGCGATTCGCCTGATGAGTCGAGGCTCACTGTCACACGCTCGCCCGCGATATGCACGTTGATCATCACATCGGCATCCTGCAGCCTCACCTTGGGGCGGCAGTCGGGGCCGAGCTTGTCCTTGAAAAAGTCAACTATTCCGTCCTTCACCCTGTAGGTCACATAGCGCGAGTGGGTGAACTCGTCGCTGTTGGTCACGGTGTCGATGGAGAATGTTTTGTCGAGCGACAACACGGTGGTCCAGTCGTACTCTTTGATGCACTCGTAGAGCGAATCGGGGTCGTGAGCTATGAACTTATAGATCGGTTTGAGGATGCGAAGGGCTGTGCGGCAACACATGTTGGCGCGGTAAAGCATGGCAAGGTCGCCTTCGAAGGACACCATGCGGCGCCCTGGCTCTACGTTCTGCGCTCCGAGCGAGCGCAGCTCTTCGGCAAGAATCTCTTCCAGCCCCTGGAAGGTCTTGGCCACCATTTCAAATTGTTGAGTGCTCATTATGGAAATGCTTGGTTGAATACGGAATAATGTCATGACGGAGAGAAAAATATTGTGGCGTGCTGTCACTCCTGAAGCACGCCACAAAATTAATACTTTTTTTGGTTTTTCATCATTCCAACTTCCACACTTTTACCCAATCCACCCTCATTTCTGCAGGAAGCTCGGCATCGTTGAGCGATCCTTCGCCCGGCCAACCTTTGCCGCCGGCATGGTTGAGGATGAGGTAGAACTTGGTGTCAAACGGCCATTGCTTCGCGCCCGGCACCACTTCATACTGGCGCAAACGGGGGTAGGTGAAGGTTTTGACGCCGTTCACATAGAATTCCAGGCTCTCCGAGGTCCACACAAGGCCGTAGATATTCCAGCCGTCTTCGGTGTCGATGCCCACTGTGTTGGAATTCGGGGTTACGGGGTTGGCGGCATTGTACGATTCGGTGAAGTGGGTGTGCACCACCTGATAGATGTAGGTGTCGTGATTCAACCGCTCCATGATGTCGATTTCGCCGCACTGGGGCCAGCCGCTCCATATCGGTTCCGACGGCATCATCCATATCGCGGGCCATCCGCCGCGAGCCGAGCGGGCAAACTTGGCTTTCACCTCCACTTTGCCATATTTGAACGCCTTGTCGGCACGCATCTGCACGCCACCTGTCGCGTAGCTGTTGCCCGATTTCTCGCAGCTCAGCACCAGCTCGCCGCGGTCGGTGTCCACAAATGCCTGGTCATAGCTGTTGGACAAGTAGAAAGCCCAGTCGGGGGTGCCTTTGGGGCACAGCTCCCAGCGCGATTTGCGCGGAAACTGGCTTCTCTGGTTGAAGTCGTCATAGAACACCAGCTTGGGGTCCTTGGTGTCGAAATCGTGGGTGATCCCTTCTGGGTCCTCGGGTTCTTCGTTGTTCACACCGCCGGGTGCGGGATTGCTGCCGGAAGGCGGTGTGACAGGCTGGGGTTGCGGATCTTCATCATCGCCGCCGCAAGCGGAGCAGAAAGCGATAAGCGCTGCGCAAGCCAGATAATAAATTTTTTTCATGGTACAAAAT
>ENA-OZES01000969-OZES01000969.1-human-gut-metagenome-genome-assembly--contig:-NODE-969-length-12979-cov-5.598035_pt1 | contig 12979 bp, 12 predicted proteins | sample MGYA00245068_ERZ653609 | MGnify/ENA primary metagenome ERZ653609 (study PRJEB26926, sample SAMN06164898) | human gut metagenome | biome: ENVO:00009003; feature: ENVO:2100002; material: ENVO:00002003... | reverse complement strand
AACTCCTCTTTCAAGAATGAAAATCTTGCGTCCTAGCCGATAGACGAATGGGCCGGCTATCAAAAGCGAGTGCAAATATATGGACTTTTTTTCAATCCCACAAATTTTTTTGGAAAATTAGCGAAAAAATTGGAGCCAATATGGAGTCACGGCTCTTTCATCTATGATTTCTTGACAAGTTTGTTCAAACACATATATATAAATCCATATTTTATTAGGCGAAACTCAGCACCTGCAAATTTTTATCGTATCCTGTAGTTTATTATAGTGTCTCTCGGAGCTCTGTTGAAATCATGCAACTCAAATCCCGGGACATTATATCCATCAGGATATGTCACTTCATGTCCTCTGGTAGTGATGATAACTCTCTTTTCAAGGCTGCATGAATTGAGCATACAGAGGAGTATGGTGCTTATGCACAAACCCATGAATATGTATTTGGCGTTCTTCATGATCCGCTATTGTTTGCTTGTGCCGAAGCGTGAGGTGTCGATGACTGAGTCGTTTTTGGGTTTGAAGCCGTTGAAACGCCAGATGAATGTGAGCTTGATGTTGCGGGTCATGTCGCGCACTTTCATCCGGTACTCCTGTCCGGCATGGTTGATTGTCATTGTCGGCGACCAGCGGTTGAATATGTCGTTGGCTTGCAGGTCAAGTTCGCAACTACGCTTCTTGCCGAATTGCCATTTCACGCCCGCGTCAACTTTCCACATGCCTGAAAGGTCGGCAATACCCTGGATTGACGGTGAGATATAAGTGAAATCCACTGAGAGAGACACGGGAGAGTTCCGGCTGAACTTGAATGAGTTGTTCAGCGCACCGTAGAATATCCATTTCTTGTTATCAAAACTGATGTCATGAAACCGGTCGGCCTTTTCTCTTTGATTGAAAAGATTGGCTGTCGCGGTAGCGTTCCAGATGTAGCTCACATTGAACGGAACGTTGAGATTGAGCCCGACCACTCTCTTGTAGTTCATGTTGATAGTTTGGTAAATAAGGCTTAACTCATCGGGCGACTGATAAGGAAGCTGCACTGTAGCTTTGTCGGCATACTGCACATAAAGTGTTGCCACATATTTCTGCTTGAAGATGTAGCTGAATTGTCCGGCATAGTTGAGATATGGCTGCAAAGCCGGATTTCCTAAGACTTTTGCATACGGGTTGATGTGTGAAGAGCCGTTGCGCAGTTCCCAATACGAGGGATAGACGCGAATGGTCGAGAGATTCAGTTGGAAGATGCTTTTCGATGTCTTGTAGTAAGTGGCGCCGAGTTGAGGGATGAAATTCCAGTTGTGCTGATAGTTGTTGTGATAATACTCACCCTTTGCCGACACGTTGAATGACAGTCCCCAATCAAAGGAACGTTGTAGCCCTATGTAGGCATCGGCCACATCCTCCGATGTAGTGCCGGAGAAACCATCAGATTCGTCTGTTGTTTGCGAACTGCGGTCATCGGCTCTTTGGTATTCCACTCCATAGTTGAGTTGCCACTTGCCGAGCTGATGCTGCTGGTCAAGATATATGTGCCAGCGGTTGATGTCCTGTTTGTTCAATTCACCAAGCAGATAATTGCTTTCATGAAAAAGTGTTTGGTTCCGTTTCTCACCATAATATGTGTAGTCACCTCCGACCGTCAAGCCGAACGGCGCTGAATAACGCATTGCGATATTGTGATAGTTCACTGGTCCATCGTAGGTGTAGTTGTTGATGAAACTGCCAAGTGTTCCGTCTGAAAGGCTACAACCTTTTGTCGATGAGGTTATCTGTCCGTTGTAGGTAAGCCGAAACCTTTTATATGAGGCAGCGGCATAGATGGTATTGCTCAAACTTTTCGATATTCGGCGCATATCATCTTCAATCATTGTGCGCTGACCTTCAAACAGGTGGTTGGAGAAGGTCTCCTCGTGATTCCATCCTTTCTCTCCGGTCAGACTGTAGTTCATGTCGAATGTCCAGTCCTTGACAGCGTATGTGGCAGCGAGACTTCCGCCGTAAGAGCCATAATGACCTTGATTGTATCCGGCGCGTACTTGCCCTTGCAGACCGTCGAGAGGTGTCGGCGTTTTCAGCACCACGTTTATCACAGCACCGTTTACATGGTATTTCGCCGGAGCGGTGTACATAACCTCCACGGTTTTCAATCGGTCAATGGGCGTTGTGTAAAGCAGCTGATATAGGTTCTGCACCGGCATGTTTGTCAGTTCACCATTGAGAATGATTGTTACATCAGAAGCCCCGGCAAGACCAATCATGCCGTTGTTGTTGACTACTCCGGGGAGATAACCGAGGGCTTCCAAAATATTGGAGACCGGCTTATCCTTTACGATATCAGGCAGGTCAACCTGCATAATGCCATCGTTGCCCTTGATTTGAGGCTTTTCTCCTTTGACAACGACCTCATTGAGTTCCCGACCCACGATGCTGTCATTGCTTTCACTCTGTGCTATCATGGAATTGACGGCAGTCAGCGCAATAAATATTATAAGTGCTCTCTCCATAACCGTTATATGATGTTATGGGGCAACCACGCAGTGCTCGCGGCTCCCAAAAATAACTTTCGCCGCAAAATTATTACCAAAACCATCTTTCGCCACTATGACCAGCCTTATTTAGTCTTAAGTCTTCCCTTATTTAGTCTTAAAACTCCGCAAATAACACGTTGGAATAACCACTTTTATCAATCGTTGCGGAATTGGAGGGGCGCATTTAGGGGTGTGAACGACAAAAAAAGAGGGCAAGAATGTCTTGTCCTCTGATGTGGGCGGCAAGGGAGTCGAACCCTCATGGCGAAGCTATTGCTTTCGGCATTTGCTATTCCCACACATTCTCTTTCGAGCATTATCCGCCCAGTCCGCCAAATGCCCACCGTTCTAAAAAGTTACCTAATGTAGTCATATCATTCAGAGATTTATATAAATTAGTCAAGCTAACCCATCCGAGAGCAAACTGGTAAAAAGTCGGCAACGGACACCCGAAGACATGAGTGGAAAGGAAGCATACTCCTACTGTCAATCAATTTCTACGCAAAGGTAGCCATATTCTTCTTAAATCACAAATGCTCTTATCGCGCAAATCAATTAGCAAGCATTCTAACGCGAAGGAAGAGCGTAAATATAGAATTTACCCGCCGAGATAACAAGAGCCTTGTAGAGTGCCTTAAAATCGCTTGCTCGCGCATTCGGCATTTACTCCTATAAAAGTTACAGAAAAAGATTGCTCCTTTCCGAGAGGAGGCAATCACAAAACTCAATCAAGTAGAAGCAATCTATTACATTGCTATGGTTGCACGTGCAACCATATTATTGCCACCCACATCCAATTATCTATTTATTATGCTACATTCTAATCATCAATCCCAATTTATATTGGTAATACTTACAATTCCAATAATTATATTGCATACATAGGGTTTATATTGTATTACTCTCTATAATACAATAAGATATAGGGCGTATTTCGTTATTAATCCCGTCTTATTATATAGCACGTTTTCTTTTCATCATACGGTAGTGCTTAGTATTCCATAAGATATGGAATAGATTACTCAACGGCAACTCTTCATGATGTCGATGTATACTGATTAACTTCCGAGCAACCTCTATCCTCAGTTTTCGGAGGTTAAACGTTCTACGTGATGGATACTTCTCCAACAATGTATAAGCCAACCTCCTTATTTGCTGTTCACTTCTTTTGGTAGAACAGATATTTTGAGCATACATTTCAATACCTTTCTCAAATCCAAAGTCCATTATTGCTTTCGTAAGATTTCTTTCCCTTGGAGTCATTGACTGCGACAAAACCAGCGGACAACGAACTTTTATCCGTGAGATTACCGACACCCAAAAGCAATGCAGTTTATCCCAATTCTCAAGAATATCAGCGAACGTCTTTATGGCTCCTAAACCATATTTTTTGAATGACCCTGAATTAATCATTTCAATCTCTATTCGTATAAAATGATTTCCGTGATTATCAATAAAGTCCATCATTTCTTTTGCCTTTTCACTCCTCGTGGGGTGTTTGATATTTTTGGGGATTTCCAAGCATTTATCATAAATCTTGATATTCATATCCGCACCATTGAAATATAATGTCTGGTGCTTTGCATGGTAGTCAAGGCGACCGCTTATTTTTCCAATATTGGCTACTCGTTTTATTATTTCCGAACTGGTATGTCGCACACGGATATTATACCCCAATTCAATATGCGTAAGCCTACACTTGGTCATAAAATCAGTAGGAGATATTTGTAGCTGTTCCGCAATCTCTGATACAGCTTTATAGTATTGTTTCTGCGTTAGGTCAGCAAGACTGCTTTTCCCAAACAACCATTTCCTTAGACTTCCGAAAATTGCTATCCTTCCCCATTCATCCACTGTAACCTTTAGGCTATGAGTTCTTCTTGGATTTGGCAAATACAACTCACGAATAACAGTTGGCTGACCATTAGTTGGAATATCCTTAATTAGCTTTCCTTTTATTGGGAAGCAGTTATCAAGACTTCCTCCCATAGAGAGGAACTCACTTTTGGTTATCAGGACTTTTACTCCATCGATCATAATATTCAATTGTTACAAAGAGCCAACATTAGCCCTTTCCCTATTAATAGCAGGGAAGATGAAGTAATTAGCCAAGATTTCTGTTAATGTTTATTAAAAGTATGTAAAAACTCTTGGTTACTCTTTTTCATTTTGCTTACGGAAATACTCCATCATGGCGTCTTCAAGGTCTTCACGTTTCTTTTTCTTTATCCCACGAGCCGCAAGGATAAGCCAAACGACAGAGGAAATACCAGCTAATAATATGGAGAAGGAAAGAATATCGGTACCACAATCATGAAGGAATTTTCCAAGATTATCCACTCCCATAATGAACGGAAGAATAATGGCTAAAAGCCATGTAAGGCAAAAGCCGAAGCAAGCTCCTCCCAAAAGAGCTTTAAGGGTTTGTGTTAGTGTCATACTCAACATTATTTCTTGTTTACTTTGGGTGCAGATGAGGTAAGATACGCTGAAAGGTCACAAATAACCTGATACGTTTCGGTATTAACGACATACAAACCTATCGTTTTGAACATGATAAATTCAGTAGTATATCTTTGTCTTCCTACATAACCTCCAAAATTCGTGACTTTTGTCTCTGCTGCAACGCTATTTGGCTTTACTACAAATAGAAGACTGTACGGGCAGGGATATTTACCCATTGCCTTTTCTATCTTTAGCGCAACATCCTCTGAAATTACAGGAGTACTTATGTATTGGTCAAGCCAATAATCCTCACCGTTACTCGTTAAAGTTTTTTTGACCGATAATCTGCTCGTTGGATAAGAAATACAAATGTCATTCCCGAGGCTAATATAACCACCAGTTTTAGTATAAGCGTCATAATCGTTTATACCTATCTTGAATTTGAAACTTTTGGAGTTTATGTTATACGCGCAATTCTGATATAAGTCATATAGGATATAAAAATTTCTTGTTTTGGTATTTTGCAGAGTTTCGTCAAATGCTTCTGCCAGCATGGCGTATTCTTCCGTTTTCTTAAACTGAGATTGCTGTAGAGGAGTTGGATATTCCTCATTCAAATCGAAATATAGGAATAAATCTTTTTGAAGGAGTGACACCATTTTAGAGGATTTACCTTCAATCTCCATAGGCTCTTCAGGAATTGTAAATATTCCTTTTTCATGATTAATGTAACATGCGGTGGTGCCAAGAATATCTGTGTAGAAATCCTCGGCGTAAGAAATTTGACAGCAAACAAACGCTATCAATAAAATTAGAACTCTCATTTGGCGAATTTTCGAGTTGCTCCATTGCAGTCTTGCATGGATGGTTATAGGATAAGAAAAGTGGACTGCTCCTGTGCTAACTCGAAGGCATCGCCAAACGCCTTATACCAACGCACAGAGAGCAGCCCACATGTATGAGCTGTTCAACTGCGCCTCGTTGGTCTTGATGAATTTGGCGATTTATCGAGTTAGAGGCACTTCTCTTTTGTCACTTTTGACGCTGCAAAGTTAGCTATTTTTCTTGAAATTACCTACTTTAACTGAAGGTATCTATCTCTTCCATATTGACTTGTGCTACTTTAAGGTCGAATTTTAAATATCGCTCCGTCATATTGACGGATTTATGCCCAAGGAATTTCTGAATTTTATAGATTGAAACGCCATCCATCACGAGTAAGGTAGCAAAAGTGTGTCGGCTTGAATGAAAGGTGAGGTGTTTCTTAATCCCCGCCATAGTTGCCAACTCCTTTAATTTTTTATTTATGTAAGGATAGAGTGCTTCGCCAAAGACCCTTTCATCACTGCCGATTTTGCTTTTGCATGGGAGAACTCGCATAAGTATCTCCTTTGCTCTTTCAAATATCGGTGCCTTTACCTCATGTTTGGTCTTGACTTGCTTTTTGATGATCAGTCCTTTCTCAAAATCTATTTGGTTCCACTGCAATGTAACGACATCTGATAACCTCAAACCGCAATAACAAGCAAAGAGGTACATCTCCAAACATCTGAACAGAACTCCGTCCTTGGGGAGTTTCTTATACAACTTGCGAAACATTTCAATCTCGGACTTCTCAAGATATGTTTCTTTGATTTTACATTTAGGAGTCTTGAACAGAGGATATGGATTTTTCACGGGCATATCGTGCTTAATCATATCCAATATAATCGTTTTAAGGTGTTTATGTTTATTGGCTCGTCCTCCGTCTTCATTTCCTCTGACATCCCGTAGGAAAATATCAAATTCTTCGATAAAGCTCAAACTTATTTCGGATATATCCATTCGCTTTTTGTACAGTTTTAAAGCATTGAACGTATTCTGATAGGCCATTATCGTACTCGCTGATAGAGTGGCTTTCATCCGCTCTACAAAAGCTAAATAATAGTCATAGAAAGAACCATTGACAGATGCTTTCACTCTTGGATTTACTGACGCTACGTGTCTTTTAACCGCGTCTACGGAAATTGGAACATTGGTCGCTATGCTTGTATTAAGGAACGTTTCAATGCCAAGCACCTTTGAAAAAAGAGCCATTCGGAGTGTTCTCTCCTTCGGCTCTTTTTTCTTGGCGTTCCAATCTGCTAACGCGACATCTAAATTAGTCGGCAGTTTTGTTTCTCTGTCATAAACTCTGACGCGGAGATAGATTGGATATTTATTGTTCCGTTTAATCGGCTTGTCAGTTCTGATGAATGCAGATATTGAGTAATCAGCCATTTGCGATTTTATTTTACGATTTTTCTTTGGGCGAAGTTATTGGCTTGTCAGCAAAGGGCAAAATTTTTGCCAAAGAAATTTAGTAAAAATTAAATCTATGGCAATTATGCCAATTTTCTCAATTTCTTCATATCAATAAAAGAAAGTTTTGGCGCAGCTTTGTCAGCCTCCTCTACATTCCATTGACAATATCTTAGGGTGACATCAATCGGCTTATGCCCCAATAATTGTTTGATAAATTCATACGGGGTATCATTTGCCGAGCATAATGTAGCAAAAGTCCTTCTCGCTGAATGAAAGGATATGTTCTTGGTTATACCTGCTTTTTTCGCCAAAGATTTTAAAGTTGAATTAATCTTCGTTGGAGAATAAACCTTGACAAATACGTGCAATTCGCGTTCCACATTATCTAAGTCATCCTCTGGAGCATAACACAAAATATCTTCTGACATTGGACTTAACGGCATATAATTCATTCGTCGAGTCTTCTGACAACAATATTCGATTACACCATTTTTGCAGTCAAGATTTACATTCTTCCAACGCAGTGCCCTCACATCACTGATACGCATACCCGTAGCGCAAGACAACAAGAACATCATTAATATTCTATTTTCCGCAATAGATAAATCTTTTGTATAAAATAATGCAATCATTTGAGCCAATTCTTTATCACTGAGATAGTTTTCACTTCTTCCACAAGGCTTGATGAATATTTCTCCGCTTTTGAAAGGGTCATTGATGGGAATGTTTTTATTTGCAATGTATCTGATTACCGAGCGGATTTGAATAAGACGGTTTTCAAAAGTAAGATTAGAAACATCCCTACCTCTTGCAATTTTTCTATCACGAAGGTATGATATGAATTTGTTAATTAACACGGCGTTTATATCCTTAACCTTTAAATCTTTATTAAAGTCTTCGAGAGCATTTAGCAAAAAGATATGGCTTTGAAGAGTCGATTGCCGCATTCTCCCTTCGCGTTCTCTCTTGGCAATATATTCTTTGTGATATTTCGAGAATAAGTTTTCTTGGGGATTTGCCTTGCCATTATCTTTTACAATCTCTTTTAACTTGTCAAAGGTGATTGTAATATCATCAAGAGCGCAACGAAGTAACTCCTTATGAATCCGTGTCAACTCTTTATCTACCTTAATTCTGAGAAAGGCATCTTTTGGAAGTTTCGCAGGCTCATCCCATTCGTCTAAGGACAATCTGATATTGCCCATTGAAAATTTCGGCTCTTTTCCGTCAATACGTCTGAAACGCATAAATAATGGCATGCGCCCCTCGTTGTCTGTTTTGTCTTTCCGAAGATATAACTTCGGGGTTAGATGGATTGTTTTCATTACTATTTTTTGTTTAGAGTTCAATTAATCAACGACAAAGATATATGGCATGTTCTAAATTTCAAGGGGCGTAATAAGGGGCGCAAGAAAGCCAATACCGAGAAGTCCTATACTTTTTATAGGAAAAGTCGGGATTGTTAAAGATTTATAAATCTTGTCCTTCCGTTTTTCTTGCTGATTTTACTGCGTCTGTGGAGTCTTATTTAGTCTTAAATCTGCAATGCACTGACAGGCAGAATGGAAGATTATTAGTAACTTCGCGTATGAAAAAGTTTAGAATCAACTCCATAATATTCATATCTGTCATTGCGGTGATTTTTGGCTGCAATGTATTTTACCTTGTCCAACTGTATGAATCCATAAGAAAAAACGTTGAACGGGAGGTAATGGCGGCCATGACGGATGCTGACATTGATGACCTCATGGTCCGTGCTGGCAGAGCGCAAGCTCTCGCTTCAAATTTCACCATGCAGGAAGAAGCAGATTCTGTAGATTCCAAGGTGCCGAGAAGAGCAGAGGCATCAACCTATAGGGATAAGAACGGACAACTCATCTCTGTAAGAACAGAGGCCGATGGCACAGTTGTTGAAGAAAAAGCCATGTTAGCGGAAGAGATCCCTTACTCCAATCAGATGATTGATGCGATGAGCAAACAATTCCATACTATCATGGATAAATATATCGGCTTCGATATGGCTGTTATGGATAGCGTACTCAATGAACATCTTTCGCGTAGATACATTTATCCGGAATTTGTGGCAGTGGAAGTTGTAAACGGAAATGACTCCGTGCTTTTCAGCAATGCAAAGATTCAGAGTCATTCGGGATATGACACGTTCAGGATTGTCATCAATCCTAACGAAGATGTTTATTATAAAGCATACATCACTCCTCTGACCCGCCATATCCTTTCGCAGATGATGGGGGTGATTGTCACTATATTTCTTCTTATGGCTGCCTTCGCAGCAGCATTTTGGTATCTGTTCCGCACGGTCTCCCGATTGCGCACCATCGAGGAGATGAAAGATGATTTTGTCAGCAACATGACCCACGAGCTGAAAACGCCTATCTCGATAGCATACTCAGCCAACGATGCGCTTCTCAACTACGATACCACCAACGACCCGGAGAAGAAAGCAGCATACCTAACAATAGCCATGAAGCAGCTCAAACATCTCGGTGAACTTGTGGAGAATATACTCGCCATGAGTATGGAACGCCGGAAAACAATGACCTTAAAGCCTGAAAAAATTGACTTGCCCGCGCTTGTCGATGAGATAGCGGAGGCGCAGAGAATGAGAAGCGACAAAAATATTGCTATTGAAGTGGAGTCTGTGAGCGACGCCACTGTAACCGCTGACAAATCGCATCTCTCTAATGTCCTGAATAATCTCATTGACAATGCAATCAAATATTCGGGTGAATACGTGGCAATCAACATAAAGATAAGTGCTGACGGAATGGAGGTTGCAGACAATGGCATAGGTATTCCGGCAAAAAAACTGCCTTATATCTTTGATAAGTTCTACCGAGTGCCGCACGGCAACCGTCAGGATGTGCGCGGCTATGGAATCGGCCTTTACTATGTGAAGCAGATTCTTGAAAAGATGGGCTGGAGCATATCGGTCAAGAGCCAGGAGGGGCAAGGCTCAATGTTCACCATTAAATTCGACAATCATGAGTGCTAAGATACTATTTGTAGAGGACGAGCGCGACCTTTCGCTGATAGTCTGTGACACCCTGCGTCAGCAGGGCTACGATGTTGTGGCGGCATTTGATGGCATTGAAGGACTCGCCAGATACAAGAGCGGGGGAGCTGATTTCATTGTGGCGGATGTTATGATGCCACGGCTCGACGGATTTGCAATGGCAAAGGAAATAAGGAGGTTGTCCGCTAATGTGCCCATTATCTTCCTGACGGCTAAAAGCACGATTGACGATGTGGAGGAAGGCTTCGACATCGGAGCCAACGACTATCTCAAAAAGCCGTTTGAACTCCGTGAGCTGCTTGTGAGAATAAAGGCTCTTCTTCGTAATAAGACCAACAACCATGCTGAGAACATTGCATATTTAATTGGCGGCTACAAATTCGATGCTACAAACCAACTGCTGGTTTTCAATGGAAAAGAAACAGTCATATCCAATATAGAAGCTCGGATATTGGAAAAGTTAGCTTCCAACATCGGAAAGACTGTTGATGCCTCTGAGCTGATGATTGCCGTATGGGGGCGTGATGAGGTCAGCAACCGCAACTCACTTCACGGATACATCCACAAACTCCGCCGAGCTTTCCGCCACGACCCTAATATCTGCATCATCAACCAGCGTGGCTTCGGCTATATGCTAACTGTCAAAACTCAATGACTATGAAACACAACCGCCTTTTGTCATTGCTTCTCGCTGCTATTCCTTTGGCATGTTTCCCTCAGACTGAATTAAATGATTCTATTTCATTTGGGCAGAACAAGTTTGAGGGCATCAGTATGGACGGTGCCGCGAAGCCGGACAGCGTATCCGGAGTGAAAATCACTGTGGAATATCATTCTGAATATGCTCCGGCACCGCACCCGTTTTTCCCATATGCTTTAGCCCGGCCCCTTGACCTGCATACCCCAGTTTTACATTTCACTCCGGGTCTGGCCAGTCTATTCAATTGGAATAACGGAGCGATTGTATCCTCCGGCGGCACAAGGAGTTTCCCGGGTTTGATGCAGATTGACAGCGGAGAGTTAAGTATATATCAGTATGTCGGCAATTTCAGCTTCCATGCAGGTGGAATAGTCAACAAATACGGCTATTTCAATGGGCTCCATACCCAATACGGACTGAATGGGAGCATCTCGTATCAATTCACACCGAGGTTGGCTGCAACTCTCTTCGGTGAATATTATTTCGGACAACCGCCACAAATGGCAAACGGTATGCCAATGCCACCGGCAATGATTGGTTATTATGGTCGCTCCACATTTGGCGGTTATTTCGACTTTCAAATCAACGGGCGATGGGGTGTGCAAACCGGAGTCCAGACCGTGCAACAGGTCGGTACCAACAGATATGAAGCTGAACCGATAGTAACTCCATACTACAAAATAAGCAAAAAAGTTGCCATAGGTCTCCCGGTAGGCCAGATCCTATACCACATCCTGAAAAAATAAGGTGTTCCCGCTTTCGGAATTGCCGGCAACTTGTTGGCGATCGGTGTCGGGGATGAAATGCGGTGAACCGGTATGAACAGGGATTGGAATTATATTATTATCTTTGCGGTATGCTTGTGAGGATGGAAATAATCGCCCTACGCACCACCCGCTATTCGGATAGCTCTGCAATATTGTCGGCATATTCGCGCAGCGGCGGCAGGGTGTCGTTCATGGTGTCGGCAGGGAGCGGCCGCGAGGCCACAAGGCGTCGTGCGCTGCTGATGCCGCTGGGGGTGGTGGAGTGTGTGGCCGATGTAAGGCCGGGCCGTTCCATCCACGGCCTCCGGGAGCCGAGGGGATTGTTTGCGCAGAGCAGTCTGCGCGGCAATCCGTTGAAAAATGCGATGGCATCGTTTCTGGCCGAGGTGCTGGGGCTTGTGCTCCGTGAGGGCCAGGCCGACGAGGGGTTGTGGCTGTATGTGCGCGGAGCAATCGAAGCTCTTGAGGCTATGCCCGGGATGAGGGTGGCGAATTTCCATATCTGCTTTCTGCTTAGGTTGTGCCGTTTTTTGGGCATAGAACCTGACTGGGATAGTTGGGGCGATGGGAAAATATTTGATATGGTGGATGCCACTTACCGCTATTCGGCACCGCTGCACCGCCATTATCTCACTCCGGATGAGAGCCGGGGCGCATATATGCTGAGCCGGATGAATTTCGGCAATATGCACAAATACAAATTCAACAGGCGTGTGCGCCGGGAGATTTTGGATGCCATCATGCGCTACTATTCGCTTCACTACGCCGGGATGAGCGGGTTGAAAAGCCTGGATGTGCTGGCAGAGCTGTTCTAAATGTATTATCGAATTGAGTCCAGGTATCCGGCTACGGCATCTGTGCTGTTGGGTCCGATAACGATGTCGGCTTTCTGGAGCACTTGCGGATGGGCGTTGGCCACAGCTACGGATGTGTCGGCGACCTCCATCATCGGTAGGTCGTTGAGGTTATCGCAGAACACAGTCACATGGTCGGCGTGGAGCATCTTCCTGAGGTGGAGCACGGCTGCCGCTTTCGACACACCCGGAGCGAACACCTCAAGGAGATATATGCCGGGGGTATAGGTGTCGGGATAGGCGCTGACGGCGCATCCGAGCTGCCTTAAGCTGGTGGCCGCGGTGGTGACTGCCTGCTCCGGGCCCATGGCATATAGGAGAAGTGCTGTCTCTTATACACATCTCCGAGCCCACGAGACGGAGCTACATCTCGT
>ENA-OZES01000956-OZES01000956.1-human-gut-metagenome-genome-assembly--contig:-NODE-956-length-13195-cov-5.186910_pt1 | contig 13195 bp, 13 predicted proteins | sample MGYA00245068_ERZ653609 | MGnify/ENA primary metagenome ERZ653609 (study PRJEB26926, sample SAMN06164898) | human gut metagenome | biome: ENVO:00009003; feature: ENVO:2100002; material: ENVO:00002003... | reverse complement strand
GTATAAGAGACAGGGTATCCCTGAATCATTTAAGGTACTTGTAAGAGAATTGCAAAGTATCGGTTTAGATATTACAGTTGCTAAGAAAAACGGTGTAGAAGTAGATTTAATGTCAGATATGGACGATTTGCGCAAAGCTGCTCCAAAGAGAACTTTGTCAGACATTGATTCAGAGTTGTTAAATATCAACTTCTTTGATACTTCTGCTACACTGGGTGAAATATAAGGAGATAGAAAATTGTCTACAAGTATTGATTATTTTGATTATATACGCATAAGCATCGCTTCACCTGAAAGAATTTTGAAGTGGTCTTACGGCGAGGTTACAAAACCTGAAACAATTAACTATAGAACTTTAAAACCTGAAAGAGATGGTTTATTCTGCGAAAGAATTTTTGGACCAACAAAGGACTGGGAATGCTATTGCGGAAAATATAAAAGAGTTCGCCATAAAGGTATTATCTGCGAAAGATGCGGTGTTGAAGTTACTGATTCAAAGGTAAGACGCCACAGAATGGGACACATTAAGCTTGCAGCTCCGGTTTCTCATATCTGGTTCTTAAAAGGAATACCTTCATATCTTGGCTTACTTCTTGATATGACATTGAAGGATTTGGAACAGGTTATTTACTTCAATAATTATGTTGTAATTGACCCTGCTGATAGTCCATTCAAAAAATTCCAGCTTTTAAGCGAAGAAGAATATGAAGAGCAGGCAGCTTTGTTCTTTGCGGACGAAGAGCAGGAGACACTGACAGAGAAGGAACAGAAACAGATCCAGGATAAATATGATCAGATCCTGGCGCATTTAGATAAGATCGATGCCCAGATCAATGAAAAATCAGTTGGCTGGAATGTCAGCCGCCTTGGAAAGGTAGAGCTTGCCATTATGCGTCTTGCCGTGTATGAGATCTTATTTGATGATACAATCCCGGGCTCCGTTTCCATCAATGAAGCGGTAGAACTGGCAAAGAAATACGGCGCACAGGAATCTCCGGCGTTCATCAATGGGGTACTTGCCAAGTTTGTTCCCAAAACAGAAAATTCATAAGAATTTTCTATTTTGGGAATACGCCGTTGGATGCGCACTCGCGCAAAGAGGAAAACTGCTTCGCAGCTGCGCTCGGTGCAAGAGTTTTGCGATGCAAAACTCTAAAAAAACAGAAATAAGCGAGAAATAATAGATGAAGCAAAATGTATATACTGTCAGCCAGGTTAACAGTTATATCAAAAACATGTTTGCACAGGATTTTTTATGCAGTTCCATTATGATTAAGGGTGAACTGAGCAATGTGAAGTACCATGGCTCTGGTCATATCTATTTTACCCTGAAAGATACTGGAGCTGCTATTTCATGTGTAATGTTTGCAGGAAACAGAGGCGGACTCAGCTTTCGGATGGAAGCAGGGCAGCAGGTTGTTGTAGGCGGAAGCCTTGATGTATATGAGCGTGACGGAAAGTACCAGCTCTATGCCAGACAGATCGAGCGTCTGGGAGACGGTTATCTGTATGAGCAGTATGAAAAGCTCAAAAAAGAACTGGCGGAAATGGGCATGTTTGATACAGCCTATAAAACAAAGATCCCCTTTTACGTCAGAAAGCTGGGCGTTGTGACAGCGCAGACAGGAGCTGCAGTCCGGGATATCATCAATGTGGCAAAGCGGCGGAATCCTTTTATTGAGATTGTTTTATATCCTGCCATTGTGCAGGGAGATCAGGCGGTCTGTAGCATTATAAACGGAATCCATGCACTGGAAAGAGAAGGCGTTGACGTCATGATCGTCGGACGAGGCGGTGGCAGCATAGAAGATCTCTGGGCATTTAACCACAGAGAAGTGGCGCAGGCAGTATTTGACTGCTCAGTTCCGATCATTTCGGCGGTCGGACATGAAACGGATACGACTATTATTGATTATGTGGCGGATCTCAGAGCACCGACGCCGTCTGCCGCAGCAGAGCTGGCAGTCTGTGATATGGCAGCAGTCGTGCAGCAGCTTTACGATCTGTCGCATAAGGTGGTGACAGCCATGCTGCAAAAGTGTAAGCAGCAGAGACTGTTGACGGAAAATATGGAACTCAGGCTCCGCAGTGTATCGCCGCAGATGGTACTCAGGCAGCATCGCATGCGCATTCTTTCCTTGGAGGAACAGCTTTCCTATCACATGGAACGAAAGCTTGCAGCACAGCAGCACAGGCTGGAGATCAGCGCATCGCGTCTGGAAGCATTATCACCGCTTGCAAAGCTGAAACAGGGATATGCATATGTGACAAAGGAAGAGCAGACTCTGACAAGCACTGCACAGATCACAAGGGATGATCAGATCCGTATTTATCTGCAGGATGGCTATGCAGATGCCCGGATCGAGGAAACGTATCAACAATCTGTATGATAAGACAGGCAGGAGAGCATATGGCAGAAGAAAAAAAGAAACTGTCTCTGGAGGAGGCATTTGAAAAACTGGAAACAGTCATCGAAACACTGGAACGACCGGAGACCTCTTTGGAGGAATCCTTTCAGGCATATAAGGAGGGAGTTTCCCTGGTGCAGCTTTGCAACGAACAGATTGACCGTGTAGAAAAAGAGGTCAGGGTGCTTTCGCAGGAAGGAGAAGCCGATGAGCAGCTTTAAGGAGACACTGGAGCAGAAAACAAAAGAAGCAGAAGAGATCATCAAAGCATATCTGCCAAAAGAAGAAGGCAGTCAGAAGACCGTCATGGAAGCAATCAACTACAGCGTGAAGGTAGGAGGCAAAAGGCTCAGACCGATCCTGATGCGGGAAGCCTTTACAGAGCTGGGCGGGCAGGGAGAGCTGATCCGGCCTTTTATGGCAGCCCTTGAAATGATCCATACGTATTCCCTGATCCATGATGATCTGGAAGCGATGGACAACGATGAATACAGACGCGGTCAGAAAACCACCCATGTGGTTTACGGCGAAGCAATGGCAATCCTGGCAGGTGACGGACTTTTAAATCTGGCATTTGAGACAGCAGCAAATGCATTTTTACTTGTACCGGGTGATACAAAGGCGGAAAAGGCAATGCTGATCCTCGGAAAGAAAGCCGGCATTTATGGCATGGTCGGCGGACAGGTAGCGGATATTGAAGCGGAAGAAGCAAAGAATCCACTTACTATGGAGCAGCTTTTGTTTATCCATGAAAACAAGACAGCAGCACTGATCCAGTCTGCACTCATGATCGGCGCAGCACTTGCGGGCGCAGGGCAGAAGCAGATCGATGAAATGGAACGGATCGGTTATCTGGTAGGTGTCGCCTATCAGATCGAGGACGATATTCTGGATGTGACGAGCACGTTGGAAGAACTCGGAAAGCCAATTGGCAGTGATGAGAAAAATCATAAGACAACTTACGTGACACTGGTTGGTATTGAAAAAGCAAAAGAAGAAGCGGAAAGACTTTCAGAGGAAGCACTTGACAGACTGCATACTCTGCTGGGGGAGGATACGTTCCTGGAGGAACTGATCAGAAGTCTGGTAAACCGCAGAAAGTAGGCAGGGGTTATGTTGCTTGACAGTATACAAAAAGCGAATGATATCAAAAAAATAAAGGAAAAAGATCTGGACAGTCTGGCAGCAGAAATCAGACAGTTTCTGATTGAGAAGATCAGTGTATCGGGCGGTCATCTGGGGTCTAACCTCGGTGCAGTGGAGCTGACCATGGCACTTCATCTTTCTCTGGATCTGCCGACCGACAAGATCGTATGGGATGTCGGGCATCAGTCATACACACATAAGATACTGACAGGAAGAAGAGAAGGCTTTGAGACACTTCGTAAATTCGGTGGTATGAGCGGTTTTCCGAAGCGGAAGGAAAGCGACTGTGACAGCTTTGATACAGGGCACAGCTCCACTTCTATTTCCGCAGGACTCGGTCTGGCGCAGGCAAGAGATCTTTTGGGAGAGAGGCATACCGTTGTGTCTGTGATCGGCGATGGTTCCCTGACCGGTGGAATGGCATATGAAGCACTGAACAATGCAGCGCATCTGGATACCAATTTTATTGTGATCTTAAATGACAATAATATGTCCATTTCCGAAAATGTAGGCGGTGTATCCACTTACTTGAATTCCATCCGTACGGATGCCAAATATCTGGATCTGAAGGACAGCATTTATTACAGACTTCTCGAAATGCCCAAATATGGACAGGCAATCGTAAAGAAGATCCAGAATGCAAAAAACGGTATCAAACAGCTTATGATCCCGGGTATGTTTTTTGAGGATATGGGGATCAAATATTTAGGACCTGTGGACGGACATGATATCAAAGCACTCAGACGTGTTATTACGGAAGCCAAACGTGTCAAAGGAGCCGTGATCATTCATGTCATTACCCAAAAAGGGAGAGGCTACACGCCTGCGGAGAGACATCCGGCCAGATTTCATGGCGCAGAGCCGTTTGATATAGAGACAGGTATTCCGAAAAATCCGCATACAAAAGCAAATTATACGGATGTGTTTGCAACTGTGATGAATAAAATGGCGGAAAAGGATGATAAACTTGTGGCGATCACAGCCGCAATGCCTGACGGAACAGGGCTCAAGCGTTTCCGAAACCGTTATCCGGAACGATTTTTTGATGTAGGAATTGCGGAGGAGCATGCGGTCACATTTGCTGCAGGACTGGCAGCAGGCGGCTTGAGACCTGTTGTGGCGATTTATTCTTCGTTCCTGCAGAGGGCTTATGACCAGATTCTGCATGATGTCTGTATTCAGAATCTGCCTGTTACTTTTGCAATAGACAGAGCGGGACTTGTCGGAAGTGATGGAGAAACCCATCAGGGTATTTTCGATTTTTCATTTCTTTCGAGTATACCGAATATGCATATCATGGCACCGAAGAACAAATGGGAGCTGGCTGATATGATGAAATACGCAGTTTCCTTTGAGGGACCGATCGCAATCCGGTATCCACGGGGAGAGGCATATGACGGTCTGGAGGAATATAGACAGCCGATCGCCTATGGAAAAGCGGAATGGATCTATCAGGAGAAAGAAATTGCTCTGGTGGCAGTGGGCAGTATGGTAAAGACGGCGGAACAGGTCAGACTCCGATTGAAGGAGGAAGGCTATGCAGACTGCAGCCTTTTAAATGCACGTTTTGTAAAACCGATCGATGAAGAGACAATCCTGGATGCAGCGGGAACACATTCCCTGCTTGTTACAATGGAAGAAAATGTTTTAAGCGGCGGCTTTTCTGAAAAAGTGATCGATCTGATGGAAGCAAACGGCAATCCGGCAGAAGTGCTTCCGATCACCTTACCGGATGAATATGTAGAGCATGGAAATGTGGAGCTTCTGAAAAAAGAGGTTGGCATTGATACAGAGTCGATCGTCAGAAAAATTCTGGCAACGCTGAAAAACAGATAAAGAAAGGCTCAGAGCATGAAAGAGAGACTGGATGTATTACTGGTAAAACAGGGATTTGCGCCTTCCAGAGAAAAAGCGAAGGCAATCCTGATGTCCGGTATTGTATATGTGGACGGACAGAAGGAGGATAAAGCCGGAACCATGTTTGATCCGGAGAAGATAAAAATAGAAGTACGGGGAAATACCCTTCCCTACGTCAGCAGAGGCGGACTGAAGCTGGAAAAAGCATTGCAGGTATTTCCGATCGATCTACAGGGAAAGACCTGTCTGGATATCGGTGCTTCCACCGGCGGTTTTACGGATTGTATGCTCCAGAATGGAGCCGAAAAGGTATTTGCGGTGGATGTCGGACATGGACAGCTTGACTGGAAGCTCAGAAATGATCCCCGGGTGGTCTGCATGGAAAAGACGAATTTCCGGTATATGCAGGCGGATGCGCTTGGACAGCAGGTAGATTTTGCTTCCTGTGATGTTTCGTTTATTTCTCTGACGAAGATCTTAGGACCGGCTTTTGCACTCTTAAAGCCGCTCGGACAGATGGTATGTCTGATCAAGCCGCAGTTCGAGGCCGGCAGAGAAAAGGTTGGGAAAAAGGGTGTTGTGACAGATAAGGCTGTGCATATGGAAGTGGTGGAAAAGATCACACAGTTTGCCATGCAGACGGGTTTTCACCTGCTGGGACTTGATTTTTCGCCGATCAAAGGACCGGAAGGTAATATAGAATACCTTTTGTATATGGAAAAAGAAAATGATCTGGCAGAGGGTGTGAATCAGTTGTCTGTTCAGATTGCAGATGTTGTAGAGAAGGCACACGGGAAATTAGATGAATAATTTTTATATTGTGACGAATGTGACGAAAGACAAGTCGCTGGAAACAACAGATTATATAGAAAAGTATCTGACGGAGCATGGCAGGCATGTGACTGTCATGGTCAGAGGTGGGATTGAAAAAGGGATGCAGGAAGATAAACATCTGCTGCAGATCCCACCGGAGACAGATTGCATTTTAGTGCTTGGCGGAGACGGAACGCTGCTTCAGACAGCAAGAGATACGGTCGGTCTTGGGATTCCGCTTCTGGGGATCAATCTTGGAACACTCGGCTTTCTGGCAGAGGTGGAAAAGAGCGGTATTACAGATGCACTCGATCATCTGATGCAGGACAGTTATGAGATCATGGACCGGATGCTTTTGTCGGGGAGTGTGATCCGGGATGGGAAAGAACTCCTGAAGGCTCATGCACTGAATGATATTGTTGTAAACCGCTGCGGGCATCTGATGGTTCTGAATTATGAGGTGCTTGTCAACGGACAGCTTTTATGCCATTATAAGGCTGACGGTATGATCCTTGCATCACCGACCGGATCGACCGGATATAATATGTCTGCGGGAGGCCCGATCGTGGAGCCGGGCGCAAGACTGATGGTAATGACACCGATCTGCCCGCATACGTTAAATACAAGAAGCATTATCCTGTCTCCGGAGGATCAGGTGGAAATTGTGATCGCGGAAGGCAGAGACGGGCAGGCGCAGCAGGCTGAGGTTAACTTCGACGGCGGACAGGCACAGATGCTGACAACCGGTGACAGGATACGGGTGCACCAGTCGGAGCAGGTTGTGAGACTTTTGCATATTAACAAGGTAAGCTTTTTACAGATGCTTCATAAAAAAATGGGTGAAGGATAATGAAAAGAAACAGACAGGAAGCAATCCTGCGTGTGATCTCACAATACGAGGTGGAAACGCAGCAGGAACTGGCGCAAAGGCTGAAGGAAGAAGGCTTTGAAGTCACACAGGCGACGGTATCCCGTGATATCCGGGATATGAAGCTTTCTAAAATGCCGACAGGAGAAGGACATCAGAAATATGTTCGGTTTCATAATGATGAAAAACATCTTTCCGGAAAATATGTCAATGTATTAAAGGAAGGATTTGTTTCTATTGATATGGCACAGAATATTCTGGTCGTGAAAACAGTGTCCGGAATGGCAATGGCGGTTGCAGCGGCGATCGATGCCATGAAATATCCGGAGATTGTCGGTTCAATCGCGGGAGACGATACGATCATGATGGCGGTCAGAACGGTTGAAGATACAAAAAGCCTGATGAATCAGATTCTGCAGTTGGTTCATTAACTAAGGCTGTAACCTGCCATGCAGGTTAGCTGGTCATGCATTTGCTTCGCAAATATGTGACAAGATCTGGAGTATAAGGAAAATCATGTTAGAAAGTTTAAAGGTAAAAAATGTTGCACTCATTGATGAGTCCGAAGTGACATTTGGAGAGGGACTCAATATTCTGACCGGTGAAACGGGAGCGGGTAAGTCGATCCTGATCGATTCGATCAATCTGGCACTCGGCGCGAAGGCAGACAGCAGTCTGATCCGTCAAGGGGCGGAATATGCGTATGTGGAGTTGTGTTTTCAAGTAAATAATGCCTCCGTGATACAGAAGCTGAAAGAGTTGGAAGTCTTTCCGGATGAAGAGGGCAGAGTTCTGTTGCAGAGAAGAATCATGCCCGGAAAGAGTAGCTGCAGACTGAACGGAGAAAGTGCTACGGGCAAACTCCTGCAGCAGGTAGCAGCTGTTTTGATCGATGTACACGGACAGCATGAGCACCAGTCACTTCTCAATGAAAAAAAGCATCTGGAAGTACTGGATGCATTCTGCGGTGACAAATTACAGGCTGTCAAACAGGAGCTTGGAGCTGCCTATGCAGCTTATAGAGAAAAAGAAAAACTGGTAAAAGAAGCACTGGACGAGGATGGCAGCAAAGACCGGGAGATTGCGCTTGCCAGATTTGAGCTCGAGGAAATAGAAGCAGCGGCTCTGATCGAGGGAGAAGATGAGAGGCTGGAAGCTGATTTCAGAAGGATGGAAAACAGCAGGCAGATCGGGGAGAGTCTTTCCCAGGCGGATGCCTGCTTAAACAGCTATGAACAGGAAAACGCAAGAGATCTGATCGGTGCAGCGGCAAAATGCGTAAGCGATGCGGCAAAATATGATGCATCCCTTGCACCGTGTGTGGAAAGCTTTGCGCAGGTGCAGGAGCTTTTGCAGGATATTGGCAGAAGTCTGGGACATTATATAGAAAGCATGGAATTCGATGCACAGACATATACGGATACAAAAGAACGCCTGGATACGATCAATAAATGCAAAACAAAATATGGCAATACTATTTCCGAGATTTTGGCATATGCACAAAACCAACAGGAATTTCTGCATAAATACGATGATTTCGAGCAATATAAAATAAAGCTGCAGGAAGAACTTGCACAGCAAAAAGAAACACTCCTTGCATTATGCCAAAAAGCATCTAAGATCAGATGCAAAGAGGCTGCAAAGCTGGAAAAAGAAATGAAGCAGGCACTTCTTTCCCTGAATTTTCCATATGTGGATTTTGCGATCGAAGTGGAAAACAGTGAGACACATTTATCCACAAACGGAATGGATCATGTCCGGTTTTTGATCTCATTAAATGCCGGACAGGAAAAGAAACCACTTTCGCAGGTGGCAAGCGGCGGCGAGCTTTCCCGTATCATGCTGGCACTCAAATCCGTGCTTGCAGAGCAGGATGAAACAGAGACACTCATATTTGATGAGATCGATGCGGGCATCAGTGGCAGGACAGCATGGAAAATTTCGGAAAAACTGGCAATCCTTGGCAGAGCACATCAGGTGATCTGCATTACCCATCTGCCGCAGATCGCAGCGATGGCGGATCAGCATTTTGTGATTGAAAAGCAGCAGGATAAAAATGGCACGCAGACAAAGCTGACGGCACTTTCCAAAGATGGTATGCTTTCCGAGATCGCCCGGCTGCTTGGCAGTGATAAGATCACGGATGCAGTGATGCAGAACGCCGGCGAACTGAAAGCCATGGCAGACGAAGCAAAGAAAACAGCAAAATAATACCAAACTAACCTGAAAAATAACGCACATACTAAAAGAGAAATCTTAAGTATGTGCGTTATGTCATGTATCGATAGATACATGATGTATCCCCGAGCATCGCGAAGCGATTATGCATGCGAGGGGTTCACGTTATGTCATGTAGCGAGGTAACGAAATCAAGCGGCAGCGAAGCTGACATTTGATTTCGCCCGAGCGTACAACGAGAAAATCAAAAGCGCGAAGCGCGGCTGACAGCAGAGCTGGCAGGATTTTCGAGTCTGTAGCAGATACATGATGAGAAAGGAAACAATCATGGACAGAGCTGGAAAAATTTACAGATATATGCTGTTTTCTATCTTATTACTCAGTTTGCTGCTGATCGGCTTTCTGGGGTATCGGATCAAAAAAATGATCCCTGATCAGATCCTGCTACGCAAAGGTCAGACCGAGGAACTGAACATTGGAATCCCGGTTTCCGCCGCTGTACAGACAACCGGTACAGATCGCAGCAAAGAAAATGCAAGGATCACAACACCTGTAGTATCTGCCTTTCATATGACTTCCGATACAGGAACAAGCTATGAAATGCAGCTCCGTTTTCTGGGAATCATTCCTCTGAAAACCGTACAGATGCAGACTGTTGCAGAGCAGGAAGTGTTTGTTTCCGGAAAACCGATCGGTATTTATTTAAAAACACCGGGCGTGCTTGTGATCGATACAGGGATGTTTACAGGAAGCAGCGGAGAATCTGTCTGTCCGGCAGAAGGCATCCTGCAGTCGGGGGATTATGTAATGCAGATCAACCATACAGATCTGGAAGGTAAAAAGGATTTCGTAAACAGGATCAAAAACAGCAATGGGGAGCAGATGATCCTTACCATCCAAAGAAATGGGGAAATGTCAGAGGTACGTCTTACGCCGCTGCAGTGCGAAGAAGGAGTCTATAAGATCGGTGTCTGGGTCAGAGACAGTGCACAGGGAATCGGAACAATGACTTATGAGACGGCAGACGGACATTTCGGTGCACTGGGACATGGTATTGCAGATGCTGACATCGGAGAGCTTTTAGCACTTTCCAAAGGCAGTGTTTATGATACCTGTATTCTGGCAGTCCATACATCGGATGGTACAAAGCCGGGAGAATTGACAGGTATTCTCAGCTTTGAAGAAGAGGATTACCTTGGCAGGATCGAAGAAAATACAGAAGCCGGGATATATGGAAGCTTTTGTAAACCGTCCAAAGCTGACAGCGGGGATGAAGTGATCATAGAGACAAGTTTGGATACATCCGGAAAAAGTGATGTGACAGAGTCTATGAAATATCCTATCGCCCTCAAGCAGGAAGTACAGGAAGGAGCGGCACAGATTTATACGTCCTTTGACGGAACAGGAGCATTTTATGATATCGAGATCACGCAGCTTCGATATGAAGATGACGGTAACCAGAATATTACCCTGACGGTGACTGATCCGGTGCTGCTTGCCAAGACCGGCGGGATCGTGCAGGGGATGAGCGGAAGCCCGATTCTGCAGAACGGAAAGATTGTAGGAGCGGTCACCCATGTACTTGTCAGACAGCCGGAAAAAGGATACGGGATCTTTATAGAAAACATGATGGAACATAATTAAGAAAATCTTCAGAAATCGCTTTTCGTAATTGAAGATTGTCATATTTACGAAACAAACAAAAATGCAATGCATCATTTTGGTAAATTGTTACAAAACAGAAAAGGCGAGACGACAGAAAGTATTGAATAAGTGCTATAATATGCAAAAATCAGTGACAAAATAGGTGCTTTCGCATATGTGACAGCACATGTGACGAGTTCCGACTATGCTTGACAGAAAATGCTTTATTGCGTATAATCTGTCATTGGTACAATATATAAGAACCTTTCAATTAAATGGAGATACACCAATGATAGATGTTCATTGTCATATTTTACCGGGGATTGATGATGGCAGCAGGAATACAGAAGAATCCAAAGCTCTCATCAGTGAGGAAATGAATCAGGGGATAAATACAATCATATTTACACCACATTTTTATGCGCAGAGGGATTCCGTAGGTCATTTCTTGGAAAAGCGTGCAAACAGCTTTTCGCACTTACAATCAGCAGTACAATTTGATAAGATCGGACTGAAGCCTCATTTAGGTGCAGAGGTATACTATTTTGGTGGAATTGGGAAGGCAGAGATGGTTCCGGAGCTTTGTGTGACAGGAACAGATATTCTGCTGTTGGAAATGCCATTCGGTCAGTGGACAAAGGCTGTCTACGAAGATGTGGAGCAGCTTGTAAAGAAGCGGAAGCTGACTGTGATTCTGGCACATGTTGAGCGGTATTTTCAGTTCCAAAAGGACAGCTCAGTCATGGAGCAGGTATTGGCGCTGCCGCTGATCGTGCAGCTGAATGCGGGAAGCCTTCTAGGCGGCGTAAAGCTTACCGATTTTGCAGGCAGAAAGAAAAAGAAGCAATGCCTGTCCCTTCTTTCCGAAGACAGAGATATCCTGCTTGGTACGGATGCCCATAATATGGTAAGCCGTAAGCCTAATATGGAGGCTGGCAGAGCAGTAGTCAGAGAAGCACTCGGCGCAGAGAGACTTGACAGGATCGATGCACTGGGCAGCAGGCTGTTTGGCTGATCTGCAGCAGATAGAAAGGTTACAACTATGATACATAATAAAAAAGTACAAGTATTCCTTGGTGTGCTTCTGCTTGTTGTAGTGCTGGCTGCCATGTATTTTGGCCTGCATGCGCTGGATCGAAGAGATACCGGAAATACAGATGATGAAGAAGATGATTACGCTTATGTATCAGGCGATAATGAGATCATTTTCGACGGAAAGATTTACAAGCTGGATCATAATGTGAAAAACTACCTGATCATGGGTACGGATGCAAGCGGTAATGAGGATGCCAAGGGAGAAGCATATCAGGGCTCCATGGCGGATTTCCTTATGCTGATGATGATTGACGAGACTGATAAGAAGTATGGATTTATGCCACTCAACAGAGATACCGTTACTGATATCCAGATGATCGATCATAATGGGGATCTGATGGATTACCGGAGATTATATCTTTGTACCGCACACTGGTATGGCGGTTCAAAGCGGCAGAGCTGTATCAATACAGCAGATGCGGTTTCCGATTTTCTGCATGGCGTTCCCGTGAATGGCTATCTGGCAATTCCGATGGATCATATATCGGATCTGAATCATGTGCTTGGCGGTGTAACAGTTACGCTGGAAGATGATTTTTCAAAGGAAGATCCGGCAATGACAGCAGGCACAACACTGACACTGACCGACGAGCAGGCAGCGATTTTCCTGCGGGGCAGAATGGAAGTCGGTGACGGCGAAAATACATCCCGTATGAGACGCCAGAAAGCATATCTGCAGGCAGCAATCTCACAGATACAGCTGCAAAGCAGCGAGGATGCAAAATTTATGGCAAAGGCATATCAGCAGATTATGGAATATGCCACGTCAGATATGAATATGAATGCGATTACAAAGCTTGGACAGCATCTGGATGAATACGAGTCGCTTGGATTTGTCGAGATAGCAGGGGAGACGAAGCTTGGTTACGACAGATTGGAAGACGGCAAAGAACATGCAGAATTCTTTGCAGATGAACAGTCACTGAAGGATGCAGTATTCAAACTGTTCCCGCTCAAAGATACAGGGGAGAGGGAAGAAGATGCATCAGATGAATCAACAGATTCCTCAGACAGTGAATAAGCAGGAATAAAGAGAAACTACAGACACAGGAAGGAATACAAACATGAGTCAGCAAACAGACAAAATAAAGACTCTGTCAAATGCAAATGAAGAAGAGACAGAAATCGATCGAGTGTGTGAAGAAAACTCTGTAAATACGTAGATCTTCTATGATAATGAATGGCG
>ENA-OZES01000951-OZES01000951.1-human-gut-metagenome-genome-assembly--contig:-NODE-951-length-13271-cov-4.763393_pt1 | contig 13271 bp, 9 predicted proteins | sample MGYA00245068_ERZ653609 | MGnify/ENA primary metagenome ERZ653609 (study PRJEB26926, sample SAMN06164898) | human gut metagenome | biome: ENVO:00009003; feature: ENVO:2100002; material: ENVO:00002003... | reverse complement strand
CGAGATGTAGCTCCGTCTCGTGGGCTCGGAGATGTGTATAAGAGACAGTCCATTGTACGCCCCCCATACAGTACCGGTCATACTGACACGATGATCCCAGCTGTTATCATTCTTGATATGGACGGTCGCACGTTCATCTTCTGAATAGGTATTGAACCTGCCGCCGGCCGCAATACAACCGCCATAATAATAGTCTGTCCAGCTTTCCAGATGGATGTGTCCCGGATCTTCAATGGTTAAGGTCCCTTTGGGCATCTGATAAATAGCTGTTCCGGTAATCTGGTTCATATTCTTGACAGTAACTTTTCCCACAACGGAAAAATCGTTTCCCTGCAGATCAATCATATGGTCGCCCTCTGTTTTCGGCGCTATTGCCAGCGCATACTTCATTTGCGAGGGTATCGGAGTTCCTTCCGTTCCCATACGGATATTCAGATATGTGTCTTCATCGAATGTATATATTTTATAATCTTCAGAAGCTATCCCCGCTTCCTTATATTTCACGTCATCAGCCGAAAAAGTAATGGGAGACGCTTCCGTAAACATTTTGGCATGTTCGCTCTTCCCCTGTCCCGTGGATAAATCAAAACCCAGCTCTGAAAAGGCGAGGGTCATGCCTCCTGCCGTCAGTCCTTCTCCAATCTTGACCGTACCGGAAATATTTTTCTCTCCTTGCGTGTATCCGGTATAGAATAGCCGGGAAGCCAACTGCTCAAGCACATGACGCTTCACAGATTCTTCTGCCGTACCTAAACCCGTACTATCAGTAAATACTGTCACTGACGTATTTTTATCCGCCTTATCAATCACTACATTGCCGCCCAGTACTTTATCCGCCTGCGTTCCGTCTCTTTCAAAGGCAAATACAATCCTGCCTGCCAGATTCCTGATATTCAATCCGGCTCCGTTTTTATTCATACGGATAATTCCGTTATCTCCCTTTAACTCGCCAAATGTCGATGTTTCTATGTCCGCCGCATTCCAGAGACTGCCATCATTCATGACAAGGCTTTTCACTCCCTCATTTTTTCCATTCCATATCCCCTGCCTTAACAATACCAGATCCACATTTCCACGGACGTTTCCTTCCAGTTTTCCTTTTACCGATGCCATAATATAACTGTCAGAAGCATCATCTGTCGTTATATTCCCGCTTACCGTCCCGATGGAACCAGCATAAATCGTTCCGCCCCGTTCCGCATGCAGGGCATCCCCTCTCGGCGCCTCCACACTGACATAGTGCAACTCGATCTTTCCCCCGTCATGGGCATACAGCCCGTATCCTTTCCGCGAATTGACCGTTACATCTCTGACGTAGTTTTGAGCCGGATCGGCCCGCAGGATTTCCCCGTTTTTTCCCGCTTCCATACCGGTTGTCTTTCCTCCTTTTACGTCAAAGTCAAAATTGCCGATTCCGGAAAGCGTCACAAGGCTCTTTTTATCCCCCGAGTCATTCCCCGCATATACACCGACAGCTTCTTTTCCTTTTACTATAAACTTGTTTGAATCTGTTTCAATATGAATTTCTGAGCCATGACGATTATATATACCGTATGCGTGGGAATTTTCCTGGGAAGATGCGTCGGCGGTCACCGTCAAGTTTCCCCAGGATGTCCATTCCGATTTCACCATCACGGAAAGGTTTCTTCCTTCAAAAGAGCGGATTGCCGCATAAACATCATCTTCCGTCTGTGTTGAAAAATCCGGAATAATACTGACCGATTTCTCCGCAATATTAAACAACCCCGTTTCATCTATCGGATACGGATTTGTCGGTGATCCGTCATTAACAAGCGGAACGGTATATTTTTCTTCTGTCGCACCAGCAGTCAATCCCGAAGACCATATGCCTGACAGTAATATAAATACAATACTGTTGCGGAGCCAGTTTTTTCTTGAATTTTTCATGACGTTACCTCTCTTTTCTGACAAAATCCTTTTTCATAACATAATTTTTTTATCATTGAACCCCATATACGGAACCTCTCCTGTTTTTCGCCGCTTCACCTCCCTATTAGCAGGTATCCATGATGACAGAATTATTTCCAGACAAAGGTCGTCTCACTGTTATTAAATTCACTTCGTAAATAAAAAGCGAGATAGAGATACACAAAAGAAAGGGAGATCTTCTATCCCCGCCTCTTCCATGCATGAACTCATACCTCGCAAGTTATAAGATGGTAAAAACAGGTGGCACTCTGACTCAGTTCCTCACATCATCATGTCTTTGTGAGAGAATTTCCATGATGACACTCCCCATACAGTTGCGGGACAGCTCCGGATTCGCACCGGTATTCCCCACATTCAGCTTTACAGCTTCTGCTTTTATATTCATTTAATTAACAACTTATTTTTATTCTATTATATCGCTTAATTATTTTAATGTAAACACAATTTGTACCTTTATTTTCCAGCAATATAGCCCGAAATGATCAATTGTTTGTGACACACTCTTAGAAAATAGTTTTAAACATATATTTCTATGCAATTTTAAATGAGAACGTATCAAATTATTTGATAAAGAAGTTCTGATTCTACCACATTTCTTTCCCCACCATTGCACCTGTTTTCTACTCGTATGACAGCGTCTTGCATCCATAGAATCATTCTTTTATCACTTAGTTGTAAAATCACAAAAGGGATTGTGAAAAAACGCCCGCACGTTTTTCACAATCCCTTCTAAATTACCCACTCTCTATCTTTTTGTAACGGCTTTAAACCTCTCTTCTGTATCAAATGCAGATTGATCATTATAGATTAATACAGATTATATAACCGCCTGTTAAAAGGATTTTCTATTTTGCCTCAATCTACGCCCGGAATGAAAAATCATTCACAACTCTTTTTTAATAATTCATCTGCAATTTTTGAAATATGACGTGTTTTGAACCGCAGTACAAAAAACGTTTTATACCAGACTGATCACGCTGCATATTTCATCTGCTTTTTATTTTCCCGTTCCGCTTTTGCTTTATCCCACCATCTTCGCATTCTTATAATCTTCAGGAATCGAAAGTCCCAACGTTTCCGCCGATTTTTTATTGATAATGACTTCCAGCACTTCAGGATCCTCTACGGCAGTGTCCTGTGTTTTGATTTTCCCGTCAAGCACATCCGCCGCCATGTGTCCTGCCTGTACGCCGGACTTGTAGAAATCTACGGAGAGCGAGCCGAGCGCGCCGTCTTTCGCCATGCTGTCCGCACCTACGAATACAGGAATCTTCGCGGGATCTGTCACCTTGACCAAAGTGGGAATGGAAGAAGCGATCACGTTATCCGTAGGAACATAGATGAAATCCACCTGCCCTACCATGGATTCCGCTGCCTGCTGGATATCATTGACGGAGGAAACGGTCCGTTCCACCACAGTAAGGCCGAGGGACGCCGCATGGGCTTTCGCCTGGTCTGCCTGGATCTGACTGTTCACTTCGCTGGAGGAATAAATCAGTCCGAGACGTTTTGCCGCAGGAAGAAACTTAAGCCCCATATCCACCTGCTTCTCCACAGGGCCGCGGTCATTGACGCCGGTCACGTTCGTTTCAGGTTTACTGTTTGATTTCACCAGCTTTGCCGTTTCAAAATCAGTAATGGCGCACCCGATAATGGGCAGGTCATGAATTTCATTGGCTACCGCCTGTGCGGCAGGTGTGGAAATCGCGCAGATGAGATCAGGACGATTAGCCTTGAAACGGCCCGCGATGGTCTTTAAATTTGACTGGTCTCCTTGGGCATTCTGCTGGTCTACTGAAATTTTGTCCGCTCCGTAGCCCCTTTCCTTCAAGCCGTCAAGGAATCCTTGATTGGCCGCATCAAGAGAACCATGCTGCATCACCTGCACCACAGCAATCTGTTTCTTCCCGTCAGTCGTCTTCTTCTCTCCGCCACTGTTTCCTCCGCAGCCATAGAGTAAAGCTGTTGCCGCCACTGCTGCTGCCGTAATTTTCATCCATTTTTTCATTTGAGAGCCCTCTCTTTCTACTGCACTTCTATCCTATAAAAAATGTCCCCTGCCAATTGCAAGGGACGACGGGACTCATCGCGGTACCACCCTGTTTATCTGATGAAAAACAAAAAAGGCGGCACCCAAGGGACGGATATTCCGTGGTACCACCCTACTTCATCAGATCAACTCTCAGCTGCTTAACGTGAGCCACTCCGGCAATGCCTACTGTTATTTCAGCAAAGCAGTTCAGGAAAGAACTTCGACTTCCTGCCCGCACCGATTTTCACCATCCATCGGTTCTCTGCGCCGGGAAAGGAAATTTACTTTTTTCCGTCAGCACTTTTAAATATTGTGATTATTTTAGCGAATAGAGATTTTCTTGTCAATAGTCTTGGGGAAAATATTTTAAATTTGAGCGACCCTCTTTCTTCAGCAAAAGGCAGCAGTCACAGGACTGACAGGGCAGAAGGCGTCATTATGCATATTAGCGAAGAATCGGCTGCCGTAGTAAGGAAAACGGTAAAACGTCATCAAGGTAACAGATTCTTCGCTTTGTGTCATATTGCTGATTCCCGCTTTTCTCATAAAACATTTTTGCCAAAGCTCTGAATGACGGGAAGCCGGTAAGACGCCATAAAAGTAATAAATTCTTTGCTCTGTGTCACTGTCTCGTCTGCCGTCTTCCTCACACAGCATTCTTGCTCCTGCTCTGAATAACTGGGGGCGGAAAGTGTGTCCGGGGTATAAGGGATAATTATTCTGCCGGATAAAAACCGCCTCTGAAGGTCAGATTCAGGTCTGACGGCCAGGGCGGTGTTTTAACATTTCTAGAATGTATTTTTCAGCAAAAACGGCGGTAGAGTTTTTCTGCAGCTTCCACGTCTGTCATATGGAAGCGGTGGAGTTTTTTGGTAAGCATGCCGATAAAGGGGTGGGCGCGGAGGAAGCGGACCGCTTTTTCTTTTATCCCATTTTTATCTGTATCGGTATAGCCTTTTTCAATGGCATCCAGCCAGTCTCTTTCTTCTGCGTAGTTTATTCTGCAGATTCCGTGGAGAAGAAGAAGGAAATCTTGTATTTTCTGCGTTTCTTTCCTGCTGCAGTAGTGCCGGCTTTCCCAGTCGAGAAACGTAATTTTTCCGCCGGTGCTGCACAGGATATCCCGCGGCGCAGGACGGCCGTGGATGACACCCGCATTGTGGAGTGCGGCAAGAGACGCGCCTATGCGGTAGAGGAGTTTCTTTTTCTCTTCAAAGGGGAGATCAGGATCTTCCATCCAGTCTTCTATCGTGGGGCCGCCGTCACGGGTGACCATGTATTCGGATGTGAGTACTTCGATTTGCGGAACGAGCTCGGGGCATGCCTTCGCGGCGATGGCAATCCGGGCAACTTCGAAAAGAAATTCCGTTTCCGGAGGCTGCTTTATCAGTCGGTTTCTTTTATTGCTGTACTTTCTTTTGATCCAGAAAATGGTATCATCGATTTTAAATCGTATATTCTTTTGATCCGGATGGCAGGCGATTTCTTTTTCCGCCGCTTGTTTTATGATTTCTGCATTCATGATTTCCCTGTGTGACGGTTAAATACTTTTAATAGATATATCCATCTTAGCACGTTGACCCGATTTTTCAAGTTTCATGGAAGAGCCGGCGGCTTGAATAATCGGTTTATATTTCCTATACTGGACGTAGAATGATGAGAGGACACAGGGGATTGGAGCAGTGCGCGGGAGGACATATGGAAGCGGATGAGTGGGAAAGAACGGTTTGCAGTGAAAGAGGAAAAGAGAAATCTTTTTTTGGAGAGAAATTTTCTTCTCCACTTGGTTTATGCTGTTTCTTTCTTGCCGCTTCGGCGGTTTTCTTTTGGAGTCCTTTCGTTTCTTTGACGCTTCTTTTGCTTCCGCCTGCCTGGGAAGATTGGAAGACGGGGTATGTTTCTGATTATTGGAGCGTTTTCCTTGCAGCGGCAGGATTGGGGCACAATGTTTTTTACAGCCGTCTGACGGATGGTTTTATATCCTGCGCTTTTGTTCTTGGCCTGTACGGGCTTCTCTTTCTTCTGGCAAAGCATGCCATGGGGGCGGGAGACATATTTCTTTCAGGTGCGGCTGCATTATGGCTTGCACCGGTTTCCGTACCGCTTTTCCTGTTTCTTTCCGCTTCCTCCGCGGCTATTGCAGGCATGGTGCTTCTTTTCCTTGGAAGAATGTCCCGCAGGGAGGGGATTCCTTTCTGCCCGTTTATCGCGTTGGGAGGTGTGGCGGCGTATGGCGCGGAAGTATTTCAGCTTCCGTTCTTTCCATCGTGGCACTGTTTTATTTGAAGTCCTTCTGGCAGCGGTAATTTTATCGCTTGCGGCGCTGGCGGTGATTCCTCTGTACACGGGATGGCGGAGCGAGAAAAGGCTGGAACTGGCAGCGGAGGAAGTGGCTTCGGCGATACGGCAGGTGGAAATCCTTGCGAAAAATGAGTCGGCCGATTACCCTTCTATGTCGGAAGGGCTCACGTTCTTTTGTGAAACGATGACTGACGGTACGGGACGGTATTACACGAGGAAAGGGACGGAGCGCGTGAATCCGAAAGGATATCTGCCCAAAGGGATCCGCGTGGACGGAGGGAAGGCCTCGCTCCGTTTCCGGAAAGACGGTTTCGCGGGAACAGGAGAAGAATATAATATATTTCTGACCACCGACAATGGGAAATACGGGCGGATGATTACGGTAGCCATGTACACGGGGCGTGTCCGTGTAAGGAAAATAAAATAGTGGGAAAGATCGGTTTTATGGTAGAATGAAAATGTATCAGGGAGATCTGATACATCATTAAAGGAAAGGATTCTTTCCACAGATCAAAAGCTGATCCATTTAGTATTTGTCACGAATTTTCGTGCACCTGTTATTTATATAAGAAAAGAGGAATTTTATATGGCTTATTTTATTACCCCGAATGTTACGGCGGATAATTCCGCTTTCCCTCTTCGGCAGGCAGAAGGGAAAGTTCTCGGACGCGTCCGTTCCCTTGTCAAGGGATCCACGCCGCGGGCGGGAGTGAAGGATTACCGCTTTTTTGTTGATCCTTTGTCATCGCTGCCGCCTGAAATGGGAGAAGGCCCGCGGTTCGGCTTTACCGGATTTATGAGCCGCAGCGGCTACGGTTTCAATGCTTTTGCCGGTGAAGAGGAGGCGCTTGCCAGATTGCAGGAAGATCTGGGAGGTTCTTTCGTGACATTCACGCCTGCTCTTAGAAATAATAAGTTTTTCGTCCTTGATGATTTGAAAAAGGAAGGACGCACCCCTTTCATGGAACAGGATGAAGATTACCGTCCCGTTCCTGCTTTTGGACGGCAGGGAGAGCCTGCGATGGAAGGAGATATCAATAAATTCTGCCGCCATCTTTTGGAGGGGAAACCTATACCTGGCCTGTCAAAAAAATATTGGAACAATGATTTTACGCCCTACTTTATTGCTGCGGCTGCGGAGCGGCACGATGGAAAGTTGGGCGACTTTGTTCTTTTTGCACCTTTGAATGGAGATGCTTTTGAAGAGACAGTCATTGATGAGGGCGGCGCGTATTTTCACGGAGGCCGTCTCGGGTACAAAGTGATTGATATCTCTGACGAAATCATGGCGGGCCACGTTCTCCGCTGTGCCAATTCACCCCTTTGGTTTGTACCTTTTGAATATATCGAACACTTGAAAGAGGGCATGGAAGAAGTGCCAGCTGATGGGGATATTTTATCCGCCCGCGGCATTGAAGAAAGGCCGGCAGTATCTTTTGTGTCTGCCGCAGAAGCACCTGCGGGTTTGGGAAATATCCTGCCTTCCCTTTTGGAGAAAGACACTTCTGAAAGCGTGACTGCCGGCGAGGAAGGACCGGCAATCGATGAGAAAGTGGAAGAAATAGAAATGTCTGAAGAAACGGAGGAAAAACCGGACAGGGAAGATGAATTCCTGAACCGTTTTTCCGCGCTTGCTTCTTCAAAAGGACTTCTGTATGCGGAAAAAGATTTGATCAATTTCCATATTTCCGTGAAATCTTCGCGCCTGACGATCCTGTCGGGGATGAGTGGCACAGGGAAATCACGTCTTGTCCGTCTTTACGGCGAAGCCATGGGGCTGCCTGATGACCGCATCGCCGTCGTGCCTGTCCGTCCGTCATGGATGGATGACGGAGATATCCTCGGCTATGCGGATATGAAAAATATGATTTACCGCCCTGCCGACACGGGTCTGGCGGAGCTTCTTCTTGATGCGGAAAGGCATCCGGAGGAAATGTATATCGTTTGCTTTGATGAAATGAACCTGGCCAGAGCGGAGCATTATTTTGCCCAATTTATTTCCGTACTGGAAAAAGAGGAGGATCCGGTTATCCGCCTGTACAATCCGTCGCTCCAGGGACGCCTTTATAATGGAGACGCCTATCCTGCGGAAATTTCCATCGGAAGAAATGTCATTTTCACCGGCACGGTGAACGTGGATGAATCAACATACCGTTTTTCCGATAAAATCCTCGACCGCGCGAACATGATTACTCTCCATCAGGAACGGTTCAGCGACTGGCTCACTGCTGAAAAGGCGGAAATACCGGATTTGAAGGAAATATCCTTTTCCCAGTTTGAAAGTTACCGGAAAACGGGGGATATGGAACTCACGGCGCGGGAATTGGAATTCCTTGATACACTGAATGATGCCCTTCGGGAAGGCGGTGTCCAGGGGTGTATCGGTTTCCGCGTGGCGCGCCAAATGGACAGGTACTTAAAGAATATTCCCGAAAATGACGGTTTTGATCGGGAGGCGGGACTGGACTGCCAGCTGGTACAGAGGATACTTACCAAAATACGCGGCTCTGCCCAGCAGCTGTCTGCTTTGCTTTCTCTCTCCGATAAAGGTGATGTGGAAGGCCGTTTGGTCAAGGTGCTTGACAGTTTTTCCGATCTTTCTGATTTTGAGGAATCACGACGTGCCTTGCGCGCCAAAGCACAGGAACTGAATTTGTATGATTACACGGTCTGAACGGTCAAGAGAAAAACGGAACCGGATATTTTCGCCGGGGAGAAGGAACCGCCGTGAAAAGAAACTGCCTTTCAGGCTTTCTTTTATTACAAAAGGCGACGGTGGCCGTGTTTACCCGGTTACCCGGTTTGTAAACGGAGAAGAAGCGGTTTTAGAAGAAACTGCCGGTGTGAGTCTTGTGGAAAATCAGGATATCTGGCTCCGCTTCGACGGGCCTCCCGATTTCCGTTTTACCATGGACGGGCTCGATGTGGTGACGCTGCCCCATGCGGAAAAGATTGACGGACAGAGTTATCTCCGCCCAGGATGGAAAGGAGAACCGTTCCTTCTTTTTGAAGGGAGAGACTTCCCGCTTGTTCCCGGTTACTATGTGATTACCGTGACAGGCGCGGGGAAAATATGGCGGGGGCTTTTGGAAATCGCCCCCAAGTTCATGGGACGGCAGAGCTGGCAAGCTATGCGTGAGGAACTGGTAGAGGAAATAAAAGATCTTTCCTTCGATTTTATGAAACGGAGTATCCATATTTCCCGTTCCATGGAAGGCGAACTGGGGCTGAAATCTGCCATGCTGCTCCGTTTCTATGCCATCAGCGAAGAGTCGGACCGTGTCGTGCAGGTGCTGGGGGAACTGGCGCGTACGGCAAATTCCCGCATCGTCCGCAAACAGGGTGTCGTGAGGAGCAATCGGGATGCCGCAGGCGCCCATATCCGCTGCGCATCGGGAAAGTCGCGGGAAGGAACGCCCGTCCTGCCTGTCATTTGCTCGGAAGTGACCTGGAACGTGGCGGAGAATCGTTTTGCCAAAGCTATTTTACAAAAGCTGGATGAAAATCTCCGTTCTTTTGTACAGGAAATTGACGATCATGCACGGCGGCTGGGAAAAGTACAGGATGCCAATGCGGGGTACTATAAAAACCGAGATTTTAAAAACGGGGCCAATGCGCTTTCTCATTTTGAGAAATACCGGGCCCGGGCGGTGCATATACGAAATGCGATCCGGATGGTGGCAGAGGCGACTTGGTTTCATGAAGCAGAAAGCGGAATGCCCGAAACACTGCCCATGACTGTTTTTCTTGACCCCCGTTATTCCCTTTTGTACAGGCTGTACAGAAATTTGAGAAATCCTGCCGACAGTCTTTCCGTATCATCTTTCTATCAATTCCAGTGGAAGCGGACGGATAAACTGTACGAACTTTGGTGTTTCCTCCAATTCATCAAGGCGCTGGAAGAAAAGGGGTGGGAGCTGGCAACGGGCCCTGCCGTGGTACAGGAAGACGGGAAGTACCGTCTGTCCAGCCTGGAAGAAGGAACGGAAATTACTCTGTCAAGGAATGATGAAAAGATCCGTCTCATTTATGACGGCACTGTGCCCCAGCATGCATCGGACACCGACAGGGAAACGGATCCCCTCTATACGAATAATGTCCACCGCCGTCCTGACCTCCGCATGGACTACTATCGGAACGGAGCGTATAATGGCTCTCTCGTGGCAGATTTTAAATACCGTGACATTTTTTTTCTGTGGCGCGACGCGGCAAGAAGTGCGGGCATTCGTACCCAGTTCAACGCGTACCGCGATATGAATACGAAATTTTACCGCGGCATGGAAGAAAGCGATTCTCTCAGGAACAGCCGCCCTGTAAAAGAAGTGTGGGCGGTTTTTCCGAAAGAAATACCTCCCCGCGGAGATGAGGATTTCAGTCTTCGTTTCATTTCTCTTGCTCCCGGTCTGAAAGCGAACGGGAATCTGGCGGAGATGGTGGAGCGGTACATTGTTTCTCTGAATGAAAATTAGGACAAAAAAAGCGTTTGGAACCAAACAGTCCAAGCGCTTTTCAATTTACCGGATATGGTCTTTGGGAATCTGTGCCTCGCAGAGGTGGTGGATTTCTTCCGTATGCCTGCTTTCTGTAAGGAAGTAAAGGAAATCACCAGAGAGAAGTTTTGTATCAGGGTCGGGAATCATATCTGCCCCCTGCCTTTTGATATTGACGAGTACCGTGTGAGACAGACGGGGGATTTCCTCCACTGTCCGGTTTTCGAGGATGGAACCGCTGCCCACGGGAACTTCCAGAATATTTCTTTCTTCGTCGGAAACGGGCGTAGAACCATTGGACAGGGATTTTTTCAAGAGAGAATCATAAATCGGCTGGCCTTTCAGCAGTTCCGCTGTGACATAAGCTACGGCGGAAGCGAGGGCAAGCGCCGTGAGGTGATGGAAGTCACCTGTCATTTCCAGAATGAGGAGCGTCCCCGTAATGGGAGCGCGGATACTGGCGGCAAAGAAAGCGACCATGGCAATGATAATAATGTTTGGCAGGTAGAGGGCGGATAAAATGCCTGCAGAGATGAGGAGTTCCCCCTCCAGGGAGCCGATGAGGGCGCCGATGACGAGAAGAGGCAGGAAAAAACCGCCGGGAACGCCGCAGCCGTAACTGATGAGGGTGAAAAGAAATTTCGCCAGGAGAAGCGCCGCAAGGAATCCGAAGCCGTACCGTGCTTTTGCCAGCGAATCGACCAGGAAATTTCCTCCGCCCAAGACATCGGGCAGTGTGAAAGCAAGAATCGTCGCTGCAAAGAGGGCAAACATGATTTTCATATATTGGCTTCTGAAGATGGGAAGACCGTAAAAAGCGTCCATATGGAGCAGGCCGTAATTGAAAACGATACCTGCAAAACCGCAGGAAACGGCAATAAGCACTACACACCACAAGTATTCCGACGGCAGATGGACAAGAAGAGGAAAGGAAAAACTTGTCGCCGATCCGAAAAAGAACTGGGACACAATGGTGGCGGAAATAGCGGAAGCCATTGTAGGGAGAAGGACAGCGCCCGAAAAATTGCGGTGGAGCTCCTCCAAAGCGAACATCGTTCCCGCCAGGGGAGCATTAAACGCCGCCGCAAGACCCGCGCTGGCGCCGCTGGTGATGAGATACCGTTCCTCCATGCGTGTCCGTCCCATGAGGCGGCTCAAGCCCTGGGCGGCAACGGCGCCGATTTGAATAGACGGCCCTTCACGGCCCAGAGACAAGCCCGCGCCGATGCCTAAAGCACCTGCGGTGATTTTTACCCAGAGAATGCGGAACCATTTCATTTTGAAGAAACCGAGAATGACACCCTTCACCTGCGGAATCCCCGACCCGGAGGCCATGGGGGCGTATCGGCACATGCCGTAAAGTGCGCCGCCGATGAAAAAAAAGCGCCGCCAGCCACCAAAGGAGGGGGAGGAAATCGGAAATCCCGAAAGACGGGATAATGATTTCCTGAAACAGACGGCGGCGATAGGTATCAGCCAGTCCCAGGAGGAAACGGAAAAGGGCAATCAAAAGACCGCCGGCGATTCCGACGAGGATTCCTTCCAGAAAAAGGCGGAGACGGAACCGGTGCCAGTGATCAAGAGCGAGATATGTTTTGAAAAGCTGTTTGTTAAACTGCAGGCGGGATTCTTCTCTTTCCGCCTTTTCCGATTGAGAGTCCATAATCTTTCCGATAGAAATAAGCCGCGAAGATGCTGCAGACTGAAAATTAAAGTTTAACCTGGTAAGTGAGTACCGCGTCGATAGCGGAAATGGCGTTTTCCCAGGTGAGGTAAGAATCCTTCATTTCCCGGGCGTAAAATTCATCTTTTACGTACTTCGCATTGATTTCCACATTCAATTTGGCCGCACGGATACAGGAAACGGCTTCTTCTGCGGCGATAACCGTGTCGGTGATGACATTCTTATTGCAGTGAAGCAGAAGCTGGGTAAATGCGGGGAGCAGTTCGCTCATAGCGTCTGCCATCCGGTAAGGTGCTTCTGCCGATTTTTTAAAAGCCGCTTCCAGATTTTCTTTCCGCTTCATGTCGGCAGGATCCCTTGGTGATTGGAGAAGCGCCATCAATTCACGGAAGTTTTTTGCATCTTCATCCATCAAATCAAGGAAAATAGAGCGGGCTGATTCGAAAATGACGGCATACTGCTCTGCTTTTTCACGGAAGTCATCAGTATTCTTTCCGGAGGAAGAAAGGCGGGAAACCATTTCTCCCAAGGCACAGGCCTGTGCTCCGATGAGTCCCGCAGCAGCACCGCCGCCGGGAGCGGGAGCCGTAGAACCGAGAACGGATAGGTAAGCATCAATCGTCATTTCATGAAATTTAAGAGACATAGGACCTCCTACAGGTTTTATTACTCTTCTTATTATATAGCTCCGGGCAAGACAGAGAAAAAGTAGAAGGGATCCACCGCGTACAAGAGCTTTTCTCCGGAAATTTGCAATATTGACGCCCTGTCTCTTATACACATCTCCGAGCCCACGAGACGGAGCTACATCTCG
>ENA-OZES01000946-OZES01000946.1-human-gut-metagenome-genome-assembly--contig:-NODE-946-length-13336-cov-11.163918_pt1 | contig 13336 bp, 8 predicted proteins | sample MGYA00245068_ERZ653609 | MGnify/ENA primary metagenome ERZ653609 (study PRJEB26926, sample SAMN06164898) | human gut metagenome | biome: ENVO:00009003; feature: ENVO:2100002; material: ENVO:00002003... | reverse complement strand
GTCCCACGGGTCTGCTGGACCCGAAGGTGGAGGTCCGCCCGGTCACCGGCCAGATCGATGACCTCATGGAGGAGATTCGGGCCCGGTCTGCGAAAAACGAGCGGGTGCTGGTGACAACCCTCACCAAGAAAATGGCGGAGGATCTGACCGATTACTTTGAAACCGCAGGCATTAAGGTGCGCTACATGCACCACGACATCGATACGGTGGAGCGCATGGAAATCATCCGTGACCTGCGTCTCGGCGAGTTTGACGTGCTTGTCGGCATCAACCTGTTGAGAGAGGGTCTTGATATCCCGGAGGTGTCGCTCGTTGCAATTCTGGACGCAGATAAAGAGGGCTTCCTGCGCAGCGGACGCAGCCTGGTGCAGACCATCGGCCGTGCCGCCCGCAACTCGGAAGGCCAGGTTGTCATGTACGCCGACGAGGTGACGGACAGCATGGACCGCGCCATCACTGAGACGGAGCGCCGCCGCGCCATCCAGACGGCCTACAACGCCGCGCACGGCATCGTGCCCAAGACGGTCATCAAGTCCGTCCGCGACGTGATCGACCTGTCCGGCGACAAGATGGCAATGCAGAGACTGAAAGAAGCAGCTGAGAAAGCGAAAAAAGAGCTTTCTTCCGCAACTACAACCAATATCAACCTTCCGTTCATCACTGCAACCAGCGAGGGACCGAAGCATCTGGATATGAACCTGACCAGAGCTAAATTTGATGAGCTGACCAGAGACTTAATCGAGAGAACCGCAATTCCGGTACAGAACGCACTGAAAGATGCTGGTATCACTGCTTCTGAGTTAAGCAAAGTACTTCTGGTAGGTGGTTCCACACGTATCCCTGCTGTACAGGATAAGGTAAGAGCATTGACCGGTAAAGAGCCCAGCAAGTCCTTGAATCCTGATGAGTGCGTAGCAATCGGTGCTTCTATCCAGGGTGGTAAGCTTGCCGGTGATGCAGGTGCCGGTGATATTCTGTTACTGGATGTAACTCCTCTGTCTCTGTCCATCGAGACCATGGGTGGTGTTGCTACCAGACTGATCGAGAGAAATACAACCATTCCTACCAAGAAGAGCCAGATCTTCTCTACCGCTGCTGATAATCAGACTGCAGTAGATATCAACGTAGTACAGGGTGAGCGTCAGTTCGCCAAGGATAATAAGTCCCTCGGACAGTTCCGTCTGGACGGTATTGCTCCCGCTCCCAGAGGAATCCCTCAGATCGAGGTTACCTTCGATATCGATGCCAACGGTATTGTAAATGTATCCGCTAAGGATCTGGGTACCGGCAAGGAGCAGCACATCACCATTACCGCAGGCTCTAACATGTCCGATTCCGATATCGAGAAGGCTGTCAAGGAAGCAGCTGAATTCGAAGCACAGGATAAGAAGCGTAAGGAAGCTATCGAGGCAAGAAACGAAGCAGATTCCTTCGTATTCCAGACGGAGAAGGCTCTGAATGAAGTAGGTGACAAGGTTCCCGAGAGTGACAAGACCCAGGTACAGGCTGATCTGGAAGCTGTGAAGGCTATTCTGGAGAGAACCAAAGACCAGGAGATGAGCGACAGCGATGTAGATGAGCTGAAGGCTGCAAAAGAGAAACTGACCCAGAGTGCTCAGTCTGTATTCACCAAGATGTATGAGCAGGCTGCTCAGGCACAGCAGGGTGCACAGGGTGCAGCAGGCCCTGACATGAATGCACAGGCCGGTAGCAATGCTGGATCTAACGCAGACGATGATGTGATCGACGGAGATTTCAGAGAAGTATAATTAAACTTCACAAATAACGCAAATCGTGGTATAACAGTAAATGCTGTGTAACAGTGATTGCGAATAACAGGTGGCACAGGGTATGCGAAAGCGTGCCCTGTGCATAACCGTTTTTAGATTTAAATGACAGAGGTGCAAAAATGGCAGAGCAGAAGAGAGACTATTACGAGGTCCTCGGTGTAGATAAGAATGCAGATGATGCTGCAATTAAAAAAGCATACCGGGTACTGGCGAAAAAATACCATCCCGACATGAACCCCGGAGACAAGGAGGCAGAACAGAAATTTAAAGAAGCTTCCGAGGCTTATGCCGTGCTGAGTGATCCCGAGAAGAGACGTCAGTATGATCAGTATGGCCATGCGGCATTTGACGGTGGCGCAGGAGGTGCCGGTGGTTTCGATTTCAATGGAGCTGATTTTGGAGACATTTTCGGAGATATTTTCGGAGATATCTTTGGCGGCGGCAGAAGCAGAGGTGCCAGAAATAACGGCCCCATGAAAGGTGCCAACATCCGTACCAGTGTTCATATCACTTTTGAAGAGGCAGTTTTCGGCTGCAAGAAAGAGATCGATCTTACGGTAAAGGAAACCTGTAAGACCTGTAACGGCTCCGGTGCGAAGCCCGGAACCAGCCCTGAGACCTGTACCAAGTGTGGTGGTAAGGGTCAGGTGGTATTTACCCAGCAGTCTTTCTTCGGTACTGTGCGTAATGTACAGACCTGTCCCGACTGTCAGGGTACCGGTAAGGTGATCAAGGACAAATGCCCGGATTGCCGTGGTACCGGATATATTCCTATGAAGAAACGTTATGCGGTGGATATTCCCGCTGGTATCGACAACGGACAGTCTACCCGTATGCCGGGACTGGGTGAGCCAGGTGTCAACGGTGGCCCCAGAGGCGATGTGCTGGTAGAAGTGATCGTAGGTCGTCATCCTATCTTCCAGAGACAGGATTTCGATATTTTCTCTACCGTACCTATTTCTTTTGCAGTAGCGGCATTGGGCGGCGAAGTGCTGATCGATACGGTAGACGGCAAGGTGGTATATGATGTAAAGGCCGGAACCCAGACCGACACCAAGATCCGTCTGCGCGGCAAGGGTGTTCCTTCCTGGAGAAATAAGGATGTCCGCGGTGACCATTATGTAACACTGGTGGTTCAGACTCCCGACAAGTTGAAACCGGAAGCAAAGGAACTGCTAAAGCAGTTCGATGTACTGACCGGAGATTCCCTGAATGCTGTGAAGAAAGCAACGGAAAGCGGAGAGGGAGAGACCAGGGAGAATGACTCCAGGGACGGCAAGAAGAAAAAGTTTTGGAAGTAAAAGTTAATAAATAAAATTCCCCGTAGCCTCGGCTGGGGTAAGAAACGCGGCACGCTCGCACTCTATCGCAGAGCGTAGCGGCACTGCTTATTCTTACACCCAGCCGGGGCTACTGGTTTGTTGGGAAAAAGTGAAAGGTATCTTTGAAGGTCAATGATATAGAATACAGTTTGGTTTTTTTGTCAAAAGGCAGGGTGAACGGTTTGACAGAATGGGCAGAAACGCTTACAATTCAAGTAGTTATGCTGTCTGTGACACGAAGGAGCCTGCAGGATGGAGAACCGGAAAGAGGAATTTCTGAAAATTGTATGTCAGAGTTATCTGATCGTTATTCTGGCAGTGCTGCCTCTTTATTATATTCCCTGGAATGGATATTATAAACTGGGTGATACCAAATATTACCTGTATCGCAATGTTTCACTGCTTTGCCAGGGGATCGCATTGCTGGCAATGTGTGTCTTTGCTGTAAGCAGCCGGTGGACAGGGGAACATCGGATTTTTGCCAGATCTCTGGCTGAAGTAGTGAAAAAATCGGTCGATAAATGCAGAACACATGTGGTAACGACGGCGGTCTGCCTGTATGGAATCTGTGCGTTACTCTCTGCAATCTGCAGCCCCTATGGCAGTATCGCGTGGAACGGAGAGCGGGAATGGTACATGGGAGCTGTCACGATCTGTTTGATGATCGGAGGTTTTTTACTGACGGCGAAGTACGGAGGTAGTTGTAAAACGGCGATATGGTTAGGAGAGGCGGCTTTTGTGGCGGTCACCCTGATCGGTCTGTTGCAGAAGCTGGGCTATGATCCTCTGGGACTTCTCAAGGGTTACGTTGTGGGGGACTGGGAGTTTACCCATATGTTGACCACGCTGGGGAACAGCAACTGGCTCAGCGGGTATTACAGTGTGATGTTTCCCTTTTCCATGACGCTGTTTCACCGGGCAGTGGAAGCGGGGAAAAAAGGTCCCACACTGCTGGCAGGAACGTGTAATATGTTGGCCATGATGCTTCTGCTTTTACAGGGAAGTGACAGCGGTGTGATCGTGGCATGCACAGTCATGGGGGTGTGCTTTTGGCTCGACCGGAAGCAAACCGGACATTGGGAAGTATATTTCCTTTTTCTTGCAGCGGTGGCGCTGGGAATGTGCCGTTGGGGTAAATGGATGTTATATCTGGGAACGTTTGACATTCTCCTGCAGGATGGCATCGCCAAAAAACTGGCAGCCTGGCAGGGATGGATTCCGGTTGCAGCAGGGTGTCTGCTGCTTTGGGGAGCCTGTCGCAGGATTCCGGAGAATAAGAAAAAAATATTGCAAGAGGGAGTATTGTGTTGTGCACTGGCAGGAATAGCGGTAGTGCTGGCATGGTATCTGCATCGGTTGTTGGTAATCGATTTTGCGGAATGGGGCAATCGCCGGGGAAGATTGTGGCAGATGGCATGGATGGGTTTCCGGAAAGGAAATCTGCATCAGAAGCTGTTGGGAGCAGGCCCGGATTGTTTTGCATCGTATCTGGGAGAACTGTTGCCGGGAGGCACGGTGCTTTTTGATAAAGGATATTTTGAAGGTTCTGTTTTTACCAATGCACATAATGAGTGGCTCACCACACTGGTCAATATGGGACTGCTGGGTGTGGCTGCCTATGCAGCTGTTTTTATCACGGCGCTGCAGACATACAGGAAGAATTTTCTCGCAGTATTGTTACTGCTTACCTACGGGATACATTCCCTGATCAGCTTTCAGCAGGTGCTGAATGCGCCGCTTTTCTTCCTGATACTGGGATTGTGTGAAGCGGCGGCCCGGGGAGAAAAGACCAAAACCAATCAAATGGATACGGATGAGGAGTTGCTAGAAGCTATATGAAAAATATTTGGAAGATTTTTACCGGAGATCTGAAAAAACTGGTGAAGCAGCCTTTTGCGCTGGTTATTATTATCGGGTTGTGCGTGATACCGTCGCTGTATGCGTGGTTTAATATATTTGCCAACTGGGATCCCTATGCCAATACCGGAGGAATTCCTGTGGCGGTAGTATCCCTGGATCAGGACTATACGCTGAAAGACGGATCGGTGGTAAATATGGGAGAATCCGTACTGGAAAGCCTGCATTCCAACACCAGTGTAAAATGGATCTTTCTGGATACCGAGGAAGAAGCAAAAGAGGGCGTGGAAGCCGGAAAATATTATGCAGCCGTCGTCATTACCGATAAATTTACTTATAGTATGTACAATGTATTTTCGGATGATTTTGAGAATCCGGCGCTGATCTATTATCAGAATCAGAAGAGCAATGCCATTGCCACCAAAATCACGGATACGGTGGCAGGAACTCTGCAGAATACCATCAATGAGACCTTTATCAAGGTGGCGGCTACCACGGTATTTGAAGAGGGCAATACGGTGTCGGATCAGGTACAGGGGGACAGTTATGTAGAGGAATTCTGTTCCAAACTGGAGGAACTGAATGACAATCTGAAGGAATACAGTGCCATGATCGACTCCTTTCAGGCAGGCAATGCGCGGCTGGAGTCTGCCATCACCCATGTCAACTATGAGATTCCCGCAATGCAGAAGAAACTGGACAGCACCACAGCCAGTCTGAACCAGAGCAGTCAGGATCTGTCTTCTACCAGAGACACCCTGGGCAATTTCAGCAACAACATCGATACTTCCATGAGCAATATCAATAACTCTCTGGAAAGTATCAAAAAGGCTCTGGATGAAAGCAAACTGGCGGAGGATACCGCCCAGATGACGAGAGATCTGAACCGGGTGGCAAGAGATACCAATACGCTGAACGGACAAGTAAATACACTGCTGGCGGCACTGATCCAACAAAAGCTGGAAAGCGTCTCTGACGGTAATGCTGCGAACGGCGGCACCGGCAGCAATATCAACGCAGCGGCAACTGATGCGGCTATGGAAGCATTGAAAGCCATGAAGAAGGAACTGGATCTGATGAATACCGTAGTGGGCAGCGTTCTGGAATCCACGGACGACAAGGCTGCGGAGAATGCAAAGGTCAATGTCAACAATGCCATGAATAATTTAAGGAGCGCCATTGACAGCTGCGAGACTTCTGTAAGTAATATGCAGGGAATCTATAAGAATAATCTAGTGCCCCAGATGCAGAAGGTTCTGACAAATATGTCAGATTCTCTGAATCAGGTGACCAATCTGGTAAATACCCTGAGCAATACGGTGAAAAATGTCGGAGTTGTCATGGAAGGTGTCGGTGACACTGTGTCCGGAACCAGTGAGAGTCTGGGACAGATCAAAGATGTGGTAGATAATATCAGCGCCAAACTTACAGATCTGACAGAGAAGCTGGACGGTGCATCCGAAGAGGAAATGATGGATATTCTGGTGCGTTTCCTTGGAGGAGATCCGGATAGTCTGGGGGCATATTTTGCATCTCCCGTAACCATGGAGACCATAGCCATGTATCCGGTGGCTACGTATGGTTCTGCCATGACACCGTTCTATTCCACACTGGCGATCTGGGTAGGTTCTACGATCCTGGTGGCACTGGTGAAAGTAAAAGCCTCTCCGAAAGGGCTTGAAAATGTGCAGAGCTATCAATTGTATTTCGGCAGATATTTGCTGTTCTTCTTATTGGCACAGATTCAGGCAGCCATCATTGTGGCCGGAGATCTGTGGCTGTTAAAAGTAAACATTGTGGAACCGGGGCTGTTTTTCCTGGCGGCAAGCTTTACGGCTACGGCATTTTCCCTGTTGATCTATTCTCTGACACTGGCATTCGGAGATGTGGGCAAGGCCGTCTGCGTTATTGTTATGGTATTGCAGATCGCTGGTTCCAGCGGTACCTTCCCGATCGAACTGCTACCGGACACCTACCAGAAGATTTATATTTTCTTTCCCTTCCCCTATGCCATCCGGGCCATGCGTGAGGCACTGGCGGGTATGTACGGTACTGCCTATATGGAAGCACTGGCAAAATTGAGCCTGTTTATGATCGAGGGACTGTTGATCGGCCTGGTGATCCGGATCCCGTTCGTAAAACTGAACCATTTTGTGGAAGAGCGTATGGAAGACACTGAGTTAATGTGACACCTGTTCAGAACCATGAAAACGAAAACTCCGCAGGAGTGGGTTTGTGAATGAAGTTCCGAACAGGCAGAAAGGTAAAATCATGGAGAGAAATTACGAAGAAATTTTTCAGAAGGTTCTGGATTACGAGCAGGCCCTTCATGAGAAGAATAGAAAAAGAATAAAGATCGGTCTGAAATGTATCTGGATCGTCCCCTTGTTTTTTCTGGCACTGTTGTTCCTGACTGGCAGCAACAAGGTCATCTTCCTGATCCTGTGGATCGTGTCGCTGTTTGCCCTGTCAATCTATCTGATCGTTGTGGAATATATGGATTATAATCTGCAGGAGAAGATCATGGAGCTCAAAGGAGAAGAAGGCGATCTCAAAGCGGTGACTCCGACAGACTTTGACCGGGCGGCGCAGATCATCCGGGAGACCCGGAAACTGATTGGTGAAGGCCTGAATTCCCCGGCCGAGACCGGGACCGAAGAGGATCCGGAAGATGAAACCGAAGAGAATCCGGAAGACGAAACCGAAGAGGAAAACGAAGACGAGACCGAAGACTGGGAGGATGGTGAATAGTATGTATAATATCTGGAAAATATTTACCACCGACATCCGTCGGATCAGCAATAATGTGGTGGCGGTCGTTATTATCATGGGACTCAGCATCCTCCCGGCACTGTATGCCTGGTTCAACATTTTCTCCAACTGGGATCCTTACGAGCCCGCAGCTACCAGTCAGCTGAAAGTAGCCGTGGCTTCCGATGATGCCGGGGCGGAGATCATGGGGCTGTCTCTGAACGTGGGAGACAGTGTGCTGGAGGCTCTGGGAGCCAATACCACTATCGGCTGGGTGTTCCCGGAGACCACGGAGGAAGCACTGGAAGGCGTGAAGAACAGTGATTACTATGCGGCATTGATTATTCCGGAGACTTTTACTCAGGAAATGCTGGGATTTATCGATGGTGAAGTGGATCATCCCACCATTTACTACTATGAAAATGAGAAAAAGAACGGTATTGCCCCCAAAATCACGGGCAAAGCGAAAAATGCTGTGCAGGAACAGGTAAATGCCACCTTTATCAGTACTGTGGCAGAAGCGGTGATGAAAGCGGGAAATGCCCTTTCGATGGTGAATGCCGGCGGGCAGACCAGTGTGGAAGAATCTCTGGATACCATGCAGGCACAGTTGCAGGATTATGTGGTTATGTTACAGTCCTTCCAGAGTATTATGACCTCCGCGGAGATGATCATGGAGACCAGCCAGAATATGCTTCCGGATATGGATAATATGCTGGAGAATGGACGAAATACCATGATCGGTATGCAGACCATGATCAATTCCAGCGTCGATGCGGTTGACGTTATGGGAGATATGGTGAGCAGCAGTATGGATATGGTCACGGAAGCGTTGCAGTATCTGTCGGTCTTTTCTGATGGATTGTTGGAGCAGATGGGCAGCAACAATGTGGGAAGCACCACGGACACCGGATTGGGCACGGCCATCGGACTGGTACAGGGCATGCAGGCCAATATGGATGTGCTGGGAAGCCTGATCACCGGACAGGATGCTCAGATTCAGGAGATCAACCAGTCTCTGAAAACGATCGAAGCGGATCTGAAACAGCTGCAAGACAGCAAGGGAGATGTGGATCATGATATCAATACTCTGCGGGCACAGATCCGGGAACAGATCCAGATCTGCAACAAACAGCTGAATAATCTGATGAGTGATTACAATAACAATGTCAGACCTTCTTTCCGGGCTACCGGCAAATCCATGCAGCAGGCTTTCCTGAATGCCGCAGCGATGATGAACGGTACGGATGTGAATATGGATGAAATTTCCGATATTCTGAAAGAGTATCAGCAGACTTTGCAGGAAGGTAATGTCAGCCTGCAGGATTCCCTGGTGATCGCACAGGAACTGCTGGACAAGGTCAGCAAAATAGCAGATAATATAAAACGGATCACCGGTGCGGAGACCTATGAGGATATTTTAAGCGCTATGGCTGCCGATCCGACGGCGGTGGCAGACTTCGTATCTTCTCCGGTCAGACTGGAGACGGTACCTGTTTATCCGGTGGATCATTACGGCTCTGCGGCATCGCCGTTCTATACGATCCTGGCAATCTGGGTGGGAGCGCTGTTCCTGGTGGCTATTATTCACGTGGGTGTGAAACCCATTGAACCGGGGGATCATTATAAGGCGCATGAGAGATATTTTGGCAGATATCTGCTGTTTTTCCTGATCGGACAGGCACAGACACTGCTTATTGTTCTTGGGAACCTTTATTATATTGAGATACAGTGTCAGCACAGGTTTTTATACTGGCTGGCGGCAGCCGTGGCCAGTGCGGCATTCAGCTGCTTTATGTATTCTGTGACTTTCGCTTTTGGAAACGTGGGTGAGGCACTGGCTATTGTAGTCATGGTCATCCAGGTGGCGGGAAGCGGCGGAACGTTCCCTATCGAGGTTCTTCCGCAGGTATTCCAGTGGATCTATCCTTTCCTGCCGTTCCAGTTTGGCATGAAAGCGTTTAAAGAATGTATTGCAGGAATGTACGGCGTGGATTATTGGATCAATGTAGGAAAAATGACACTGTTCCTGATCGTAGCATTGCTGCTGGGACTGGCACTGGAGCCGCCGTTCCGCAAGCTGAATCATATGATAGAGAAGAGTAAAGAGAAGACAGGATTAATGATCTGATGAAGATGAAAAAAATGACTTCGGAAAAGAAACATAAAATTGCAACCATTGGCTTATGGCTGATCCTCATTCTGTGCACGGCGGTATTGTTCTCCCTGTGTCTCAGTGAGGGGATCGACTATGATGAAGCATACAGTTATCGCACCGCCCATGACAATACGATGATGGGAATCATTCGCGTGGTACTGGCGGCCCATGATACGGATGTGCCGGTATGGTATATGGGATTGCGGCTGTGGTCGTTTCTGGTAGGAGACGGCATTATTGCCTACAAAATGTTTGCATTGCTGGGAACGGTATTGTCCATGCTGCTGGGGCCTGTTGTGATCCGCAGGCAGTGGGGAGCGAAGACAGCAGCCCTTTATATGATCATGGTAAGCCTGACACCTGCAATGATGAAGATCAGTGTGAACAACAGAATGTATTCCTGGACGGTGTTTGGAGTTACCGTCTGCGGACTGACCGCTTATTTCCTGCGGGAGCGGCTGAACAGTAAGGCCCTGTGGACGATATTGTTTCTGACGACCTTCTGCGGTATTTTCAGTCATTACTTTACCGCGTTCAGTTACCTGTTTATCTACCTGTATCTGGTGGCGGTGATTTGGCAGCAGGACAGAAAACAGATCTGGAAGCCGTTTGTCTGTGGTGGTTCCGTTGTATTGCTTTTTGTGGCATGGCTGATAAAATCCGATTTCTTTCATCTGCTGGTTTCTGATGGAAACCCGACGAACCGGTCCAAATTCGGTATTTACGAATTTTTTGATTTCATTTTCGGAACCGGAGTGAAGTATGCGACCAAAATGGGAGAACTTCTTTTTGTACTGACACTGGTCTGCGCGATCCTCTTTTGGAAGCGGCTGGGGAGAAGAAACGGTGTTTTTGCGGTTCTGTGTACCTGTATTTTCCCAGTAAGCTATTTGATGGCGGCGCTGCTGGCATTACACGCGTCCCACTTTTTTACCTACCGCCATGTTATGCATAGCATGGGATTGTTCTGGCTGGGAATGGCTATCATTTTATCCAGGATCAATTTACAGGAATGGATCGCCTGTCTGTCCTTCACTGTGTGGATGGGAGTGTCGGCCTACGGAATCTCTTATCATGAAGAATATGGTACAATCTCATATCTGGAAGAGACGAAGGCATTTATAGCGGAGAATATGGAGCCGGGAGATGTGGTCGTCTACGATACGGATTCCCGCTTCGGACAGCTATTCGGATGCTATATGCCGGACCAGATCTTTTATACCATGGAAGAGGTGCCGGATCTGGAAGAACTGGTGGGGAAAAGAGTCTGGTATTTCCAGTGTTTCGGACATCTGCTGGAGGAATCGGATAAATATACCGTAACCTATGAAAATATGGGACATTATGGATTTCAGTATATGGACGGGAATACGGATTTTGATATTTTAAAGGTGAACATAACGGAGGAAACGGGAAATGATTAAATGGGTGGAAAGAGGAGTCCTGCTGGCAGCGATACTTTCCATGCTGTTTGTATGGCCGTATGGAGGAATCCGTGAAGATAAAAATGACAGTTCCTTAAGTGAGGATTATGGATATACAGAGCCTCTGCAGGAGGGAGAATATGCTTCGCAGTATTTTGTTGCGGAGACAGATTTTCTTGAAACACTGGAGATCGCGGTGAACTATAATGAAGAGGAAGCCCGAAACGGACTTCTGGGTCTGGAGATTTGGAAAGAGGATCAGAAGATATATGAGGGAGTGATCCCTTATGATGCCATGGAATCGGCAACTTTTTTCCCGGCAGTTATCGAGACTTGGCTGAAAAAAGGCGCTGTATACGAATACCGGATCGTGAACCAAAGTATTTCTGAAAATCTGCCACAGGTTGTATACACTACTACAGAAAAGGCACATGTGTTGGAAAATCAACAGTTGGTTGTACATGGAACAATTGTGAACGGACAGGCATTAAATCGTTATACCTGGAGAAAAAAGCTGGATGTGGTCAGCGTGTTGGAAATTGACAGTTTTATTGCTATATTGGCTGCAATGATATATGCTGTATTGGAACAATGGAAAGGAAAAAAGGAACAATGAAGTGGGTGAAATTCAGAATAAAGACCGTGACAGACGCGGAAGATATTATTATCAGTACCCTGTATGATCTGGGACTGGAGGGTGCACAGATCGAGGACAAGGTGCCTCTGACTGCGATGGAGAAGGAGCAGATGTTCGTGGACATCCTGCCGGACGGACCGGAGGATGATGGCATTGCATACTTAAGCTTTTTCGTAGAGGAAAAAGAAGACGGTAGTCTGGAAGTAGCTGGTGAGAAGACTACCACCGAAGCAGTGCTTGCCGATGTGAAGCAGGAATTGGAAGATTTACGTCAGTTTATGGATATTGGAGAAGGTTCCGTCGTCGTGGATGAGACGGAGGACATTGACTGGATCAATAACTGGAAGCAGTATTTCCATCAGTTCTATATTGATGACATCCTGGTCATCCCTTCCTGGGAAAATATCAAGCCTGAGGATACCGATAAAATGGTGCTCCATATCGATCCCGGCACGGCGTTCGGTACCGGGATGCATGAGACTACACAGCTGTGTATCCGTCAGCTGCGCAAATTCATTACCCCCGAGACAGAGCTTCTGGACGTAGGAACCGGCAGTGGTATTCTGGCAATTTTATCTCTGATGTTCGGCGCAAAACATGCTGTGGGAACCGACCTGGATATCTGTGCGGTGGAAGCTGTGGCACAGAACTGTGAAGTGAACGGCATTGATCCGGCACAATTTGACATGATGATCGGCAACATCATTACCGATAAAGAAGTACAGGACAAAGTGGGTTATGAGTGCTATGATATCGTGGTAGCCAATATCCTGGCAGATGTGCTGGTGCCACTGACTCCCGTGATCGTACATCAATTGAAAAAGGGCGGTATCTATATTACCTCCGGAATTATTGATGACAAGGAGCAGACTGTGGTAGAGGCAGTGAAGGCAGCGGGCCTGGAAGTACTGGAAGTCACTTATCAGGGCGAATGGGTCAGTGTGACCGCAAGGAAGAACTAGAAGTCGGAAGCGGGAGTGTTTATGTATCAGTTTTTTGTAGAACCGGAGCAGATCGATGTGGCGGGAAAAAGCGTCATCATCCGGGGGAACGATGTGAATCATATCAAAAATGTACTGCGTATGCGTCCCGGTGAGGAAGTGGCGGTCAGCAACGGAATCGACGGCAGGGAATACCGTTGCGGGATCCTGGCGTTGGAGGAAGACTGTGTTCGTCTGGAACTACGTTTTATCAAGGAAGATGGTGTGGAGCTTCCCGCAAAGATCTACCTGTTCCAGGGGCTGCCCAAGGCGGATAAAATGGAACTCATTATTCAAAAAGCAGTGGAACTGGGAGCTTTTCAGGTGATTCCTGTAGCAATGAAACGCTGCGTGGTGAAATTGGATGAGAAAAAAGCGGACAGCAAAATCTGTCTCTTATACACATCTGACGCTGCC
>ENA-OZES01000933-OZES01000933.1-human-gut-metagenome-genome-assembly--contig:-NODE-933-length-13500-cov-5.023652_pt1 | contig 13500 bp, 15 predicted proteins | sample MGYA00245068_ERZ653609 | MGnify/ENA primary metagenome ERZ653609 (study PRJEB26926, sample SAMN06164898) | human gut metagenome | biome: ENVO:00009003; feature: ENVO:2100002; material: ENVO:00002003... | reverse complement strand
GGCCAACCCTCTGCTGAAAATCAACCAGCCCGCAGATGTCAAGCTGGGGCAGAAGGGCAACCTGAACCTCGGCATCTGCTGGAAAGCAGACCTCGCCGGGCAGTACACAGAAGCCTTTGAACGCCTCCAGAAAGAGGCCGATGGTGAGTTTGTCCGGCTGGTAAAACCGTACATTCCCCTGCGCACCGGCGCTCTGGCAGGCAGCACGAACAATCACACAGTTCTCGGCAGTGGGCAGATCGTGCAGGCCACGCCCTACGCCGCCGCTCAGTACTACCGGCTGCCCTGTGGCCGGGGCGTGCGGGAGGACGGACGAGGCCCCCACTGGGGCGAACGCTGCGTCGATGACCACGGGCAGGAGTTCATCTCCTTTGTCAAGGCCAGAGCGCAGAAGGAGCTGAAATGAACGAAACCAAGACCCCCGACATTCAGGCCATGCTGGAATGGCTGGCCTCCTGCCCGCTTGCCGCCTCTCTGAACGACGGCGATGTGGCGTTCTCCATCGACTATCTGGGCGCAGAGCCCTGTCAGTTCTCCCTGGAGAGCACCCCGACCGCGCCGATTCTGGAGCAGTACATCAGGGGCAGCTTGAGGGCCAAGAACTACGTCTTGGCTTCTCGGATGAGCTACACCCAGAACGTGGTGGAGCAGGCCGCGAACAGCTCCTTCTGGGACGACTTTGCCGACTGGGTGGAGACGCAGACCTCCGCGCAGAACCTGCCCAAGTTGGCAGGTGATAAAAAGGCTGAAGCCGTGGTGTGCCTTTCCCCGGGGTACATTCTGACTCAGGATGCCAACACCTGCCGATTCCAAATCCAGCTTCAACTTCAATACTATCAGGAAGGGAGATAACCCTATGACTGTTTCCGAAACCCTGGCCGCGCTCAAGACCAAGAAGGGCATCGTGCCCAGCGCGGACTACACCGGCACCGAAAAGGCCGATGATTTCATCTTTGCGATCCAGACCGATGCCTCCACCCAGACCAAGGAGAGCGACTGGATCGTGTTTGCAGAGCGTGTCAAGGAGCACTCTGGTGCACTGAACGCTTCCACCGAGGACGTGCCCTATATCCGCGCAGGCACTGTCACCGAGAAGGGTGAGACCCAGCGCACCTTCTCCCTGAACGGAAACCGCTGCGTGGGCGACCCTGCGCAGGATTTCCTGCTCTCCCACAGGATTAAGTTCGGCTCCGGCGCTGAGGTGGTTTTCCCCTATATCTACTTCAGCGCAAAGACCGGCAAGGGCGAGAAGGGCGCAGCTGCCTTTATTGTCACTGCCGATGCCAGCGGCTCCGCCAACAACTCCGCAGGTTTTGCCTGCGACGTGAAGGGCGTAGGTGTTCCGGCTGAGTTCAACTACCTGACCGTAGCCGCAGGCTAACCCGATTTTCAATGATCCATACTGCCCTCGTTCCCGGTGAACGGGGGCCCTTTTTGTAACAGGAGGATTCCCCATGACCATCAACGGCATTGAATTTGATTTTTCCACCCTGAACGCCAACGACGTGGATCGGATGCTGGCCGCACAGACCCGGCAGCAGGAACGTGCCCGGACGGAGGGCAGCCGCTACACCCCCGAGAGTGATTACCCTGCCTGGCTGCGCTTCCAGTGCCGCATCTTTATGGACTACCTGGACGAGGTTCTGGGCGAGGGTGCTTCTGAGAAGCTGGGGCTGGACGGCAGCAACTTCAACGCCTGCCTGACGGTCAGCAAGACCTTTGCCGAGGCCATGGCCGCAGAAAAGGCCAGTGTCAGCGCGCCTGTCTCTTATACACATCTCCGAGCCCACGCGACGGAGCTCCGTCTCGTGGGCTCGGAGATGTGTATAAGAGACAGGCCGAGGAGCGTGCACAGGTTTCGGCAGCGCAGGCCATCCCCGCCCCCATGAACCGTGAGCAGCGCCGGGCCGCAGTCAAGGCACATCCCGCCGTGGTGGATTTCCGGGCACAGGAAGCGGCAAAAGCCGCCCGCCGTGCCCAGCTGAAGGCAGAGCTTGAGGCACTGGACAATGCATGACCTGCTGACGGACACCCTGCCCACCGAGTGGGAGGGCCGCGCCATCGACCCTGACTTCCGGCCCATGATCTGGCTGCTGATCCGCACCCGCCGCGCCAAAACCGACGAGGACAGCGCCCGGATGATTTGTGAAGCCGTTCAGCGGTTCTTTGTAGAGCCGGTGCCCGGAGTGCAGTACCAGGAAGCCTTTGAATCTCTGGTGCGCTTCTGCCAGGGCGGCGGCCCCGAGGACGAGGAGCGCACCGGGACTGGCAGCAGCAGCGACCCACAGGACGAGCCTGTGCTGGACTACCGGTGCGATTCCGACTACATCGTGGGGGCCTTTCAGCAGGCCTACGGTATCGACCTGACCGCCGACAAGGTGCACTGGTGGCGCTTCAAAGCACTGCTGCACGCCCTGCCGCCGGAAACGCCGCTGGGCAAGATCGTGGAGATCCGGGGCAAGGACACCTCCAGTATGGACAGGGCCGACAGGGACTACTACGAGACCCTGAAAGAGCGCTTCGCCCTGCCGGATGGGCTGAAGGGGGTGAAGCGGAACGAGACCCTGCAAGAGCACGAGGATGCTTTCCTCGACCGCTTCGGCTGATTCCCGCGCCCCGGTGCCCTGCCCCTTCTGCGGCAGAGCGCTGCCAGTGTGGGCGGCTCCCGAGGCCTACGCCCACGGTCTGTGGGTAAAATGCAAAAACCCCGCATGTAAGCGGGAGGTAGAAATCAAGTTATAGCAGCCTGTGCCCCTGTGCCCGCGCTCCGAATGAGAGGTGGACACAGTGGCAGATTACAGTATTACCGGCGATACCCGGCTGGACGCAAGCGGCTTCAATAAGGGCCTGAGCGCAATGTCGGTGGCCGCGGGCAATTTGATCTCCGGGCTGACGCAAGCTGCCACCGGAAAACTGACAGAGCTGGCAAAAACTTCTGTCGGTGTCGGCATGAGCTTCCAGTCCTCGATGTCCCAGGTGGCCGCCACCATGGGCGTGGGTGTGGATCAGATCCAGAGCCTGACGGACAAGGCCAAGGAGATGGGCAGCACTACAGCGTTCACTGCTACACAGGCAGCGGACGCTCTGAACTATCTGGCGCTTGCTGGATACGATGCCAACAAGGCCGCCGAGGTGCTGCCCAGCGTCCTGAACCTGGCCGCAGCGGGCGGCATGGATCTGGCCTATGCGTCCGATCTGGTCACCGATGCTATGGCCTCGCTGAACCTCGAGGCCAACAAGCAGAATGTGGACGAGTTCGGCAACAAACTGGCTAAAGCGGCCAGCAAGGCGAATGCAAACGTCAGTCAGCTGGGCGAAGCCATCCTGACGGTGGGCGGCACTGCCGCGAACCTGAAGGGCGGCACCACCGAGCTCACCACCGCTCTGGGCCTGCTGGCAAACGTCGGCATCAAGGGCGCAGAGGGTGGCACGCACCTGCGCAATATTATCCTGTCCCTGCAATCCCCCACCAAGGATGCCCGGGAGGTAATGGAGCAGCTGGGGCTGGAGGTCTACGATACCCAAGGCAATATGCGTCAGCTGGACGACATCCTCACTGACCTGAACACAGTCATGGCGGGGATGACACAAGGGCAGAAGGACAGCGTCATCAACGCGCTGTTCAACAAAACCGACCTCGCGGCTGTCAACGGCCTGCTGGCGGCGCAGGGTGAGCAGTGGGAGTCACTGGCCCAGCAGATCGACGCAGCGGGCGAGACAGCCGGTGACTCCGGCGCTATGGCCCAGATGGCAGAGACACAGCTGGACAACCTGCAGGGCTCCGTCACCATCATGCAGAGCGCCCTGGAGGGCCTGCAGCTGGGTATTTACGACTATCTGGAGCCCAGCCTGAACGATGCAGCCAAGTGGGGCTCCGAATGCTTCTCTACCCTGACAAAGGCCCTGTCTGAGGGTGGCCCCGAGGCGATGCTCCAGGCAGCGGGTCAGATCATCTCCGATCTGGCCGCCAGCGTTACCGCACAGCTGCCGGAGCTGGTAACCTCCGGCACAGAGATCATCGTTCAGCTTGCGGAGGATATCGTAGCAGCTACACCTGCAATGCTTGATGCCGCTGCCGGTGTGATGGCTGCTCTGGTTCAGGGAATAGCCAATAACCTACCGAGCTTAATCACCTCCGCCACAAAGCTCATCGTTCAGTTCACCCACTATCTGTCAGACCATGCAGGAGACCTGATGGACGCGGGCATCCAGATTGTAGAGCAGCTCATCATCGGCATCACCGACAACCTGCCCCAGCTGATCACAGCAGCAGCGGAGCTGATCGCCAAGTTTTCTGCCGCGCTGCTCTCCCACCTGCCAGACCTGCTGAACTGCGGCGCGGCCCTGCTGACCACTCTGGTGGACGGTATCATCCGCAGCATCGAGAACCTGGGCGAAGCCGCCCTCGCCTGCATCGCAAAACTGACCGGCGTGTGGGATGGCAGTATGGATGATTGGGGCCACATCGGCGAGAACATCGTCACCGGCCTGCTGAACGGCATCACCGGGATGTGGGACACGCTGGTGTCCACAGTCAAGGGCAAAGTCAACGGCATGGTGAGCGCCGTCAAGAACGTGCTGGGCATCCACTCGCCCTCGAAGGTGTTCACTGAGATCGGCGAGAACGTCACGCAGGGCCTTGTCAATGGCATCAACACCGGTGCACCTGCCGCACAGGAAGCCATCCAGAACATCGCCCAGACCCTCAACAACTACGGCCCGGATTTTTCCACCGTAGGGGCCACCATCACAGAGCAGTTCCGCGCCAAGCTCACCGAGGGCTGGGCGCAGATTCAGTCTGACATCCAGACGGATGCGCTGGGGGCCATCGAGACGCTGGCAACGGCCCTCAAGGATGGCGACCTCGAGAGCCTGGGTCTGTGGGCGGCTTCCTACTTCTGGCAGGCCTGCACCAAGGAGCAGCAGAGCCAGATCAACTCCATCGCTCTGGGGGCCCTGAACCATCTGGGCAGCGCTTTGAGCGGCGTGTTCGGGAACCTCTCTCAACTGGCCATGGGGCTGGTGGCGCAGTTCGTGCCCGCCGCGGCCAGCGCCACAGCCGGGCAGACCGCCCTGAACGTGGCCATGGACGCAAACCCCATCCTCCTCGTCATCTCCCTCATCGGGATGCTGGTGGGTGCCCTGCTGAACTTCTCCGGCAAAAACAAGGATGTGGCCAACGGCTTCCAGTCCGTCTGGGCGGGCGTTGAGGACTTTATGAGCTACATCTTCGAGGGCCTGATGCGCATTGTGGCGGCGGGCATCGAGGGCTTTGTCATCCTCATCAACGGCCTCATCGGCCTGTATAACTCCGTGGCGTGGCTCTGGGGCGACCATGTGGATTACATCAGCAACCCAGCCTGGAACTTTGCCAACCAAATTGCCGCCGACCGCAAGGCCCGGCAGGCCGAGCGAAAAAAGCAGCAGGAAGCTGCCAATAACCCCAGCAGCTCCGGTTCTTCTGCCTCCTCCCAGAAGGTCATCGAGAGCATGACCGACACCAGCAAGACCACCAATGCGGATGGCAGCACCGTGACCACCAAAGTGCTCACCGAGAAGCTGCAGGACGAGACCGGCAAGATCACTCAGAGGGTGACCAAGACCGTCACCGAGGCAGGTACCAAGCTGGTGGATGGCGTGGAGCGCTCCTACAAGACCGTGACCACCTATGTGGACGGCATCCAGACCAAAGTGGAACGCAGTCTGGATGACATCACCAAGACCACCACAGGCACAAAACCTAGCTCCACCACGCCGACGGCCCCCACCCCGGACAAAGACCTGACCGACGCTGTGGAGGCCAACACCGAGGCCCTGCTGGCCGCAAACAGCAAGTTGGCCGAGATGGTGCGGCAGGCCGATTCTCTGGTGCTGTCGGACAACATGGCCATCACCCGGTCTGTGGCCGCTTCCGGCACGGCACAGGTGGCCGCAGCCGCCAACAACTACCACCGAGAGGGCGACACCAACATCATCCAAAATATCTACTCCAAGGCCCAGACGGCGGCAGACCTCCAGCGGGAAGCACGCTGGGAAGCCGACCGGGCCAAGGCCCAGAAACGATGAAAGGAGGGCACCGAGATGCCGTTCAGAAAAGATCATTTGCAGCTCGTGACGGATGCCGGGGCCACTCTCGACATCGGGTGGGACTACGGCACGCCCTACTCCCTCGACCCCATCAACGGCGTGGACGTGGACGTGCAGACCGCTCAGGGCGTGAACCAGGTGGGCGTGAGCGTGGAGCGCCAGAGCGTGGCTGGGGTGAGCCGTGAACTCATCATCCACTGCCACAGCCCCCACGGCGACGCAGATGCCGCCCTGCTGCTAGAAAAGCTGACTTTCTTCACCAGCGGCACAATGTATCTTGTGGATAAATTCTTCTGCCGTTTTGTGCTTTCCAAGACCCCCTACACAAAGAGCATCCACCCCTACCCGGTGCTGGATGTCATGCTCTTCTGCCCGAAACCCTTCTGGTACAACCTGACCGCCCAGAACTTCTGTATCAACGGCTTTGTGCCATCGTTCAGGCTGCCGGTGAATTACTCCACGCCCCACCGGTTCGGCGTACGCACCTCCATCGGCTGGCTGAATGCCTATAACCCGGGGGCGCTGAGCGTGCCCTTCACGGCCACCCTCAAGAGCGACGGCGCTGTGGTCAACCCCACCGTGCTGAACATCATCACGGGCCAGAGCATCCGCATCCTGACCACCCTGACCCCCGGGCAGGTCATCGAAATCTACCGCACCACCACCGACAAGCTGGCTGTCAAGCGGACAGAGGACGGCACGGAGGAGAACATCTTCTCCCTGCTGGATGAGGACAGCGACCTGCCGGAGCTGGCCCCCGGGGACAACCTACTCAAGGCCACCGCCGACAGCGGCGAGACCAGCCTGCAGGTGACAGTGCGCTTCTATCCCATGGTGAGCGGTATTCTTCCGGAGGTGATCTCGTGACACTGGATGTTTTGGATGAGCTGACCCTCGCCCGGCTGGGCCGGGTGGAGGTTTGGGTGAGCCTTTACTGGGACGAGCCCTACAACACCGAGGGAGAGTTCACGCTGGAGGTGCGCCCCACCGAGGAGAACCTCGCTCTTCTCCGGGAGGGCCGCTGGCTGCGCCGCAGTGACAGCGATGTGCCCATGCGCATCTGCCACCGAAGCAACGAGAACACCGACAGCAACTTAGTGGTCACCGGCTTCCCGGGGACGTGGGCCTTCACCAAGCGGGCCTGTACCAGCATCGTGAAGAACGAGAACGCCGAAGCCGCCATGCGCAGGCTGGTCAGCGCCATGCAGCCATGGCCAAAACTGGAGCTGGGTGCTGCTGTGGGCTTCGACACCACCTACACTGCACAGACCTCCGGCGGCAGCATCATGGACTACCTGATGACCATCGGCGCTGCCTGCGACCTGGGCTTCCGGGTGCGGCTCAGTGGTAAAAACGACCAGAAAAAACTACTGTTCGAGGTCTACCGGCCCACCGCTGACCCAAACAACCGTTTTTCCACCAAGTGGGGCAACCTACAGCAGGCCGCGTGGGCCTTTGGCGACAGCGACTACGCCAACGTTGCCATCGTCCAGGGTGCTGGCGAGGGCGAGAACCGGGCCACCGTGACCGTGGGCCTGACGGACACCACCGGTGCCGACCGGCGGGAGCTGTACGTCGATGCCCGGGACGTGCAGCCGGACGAGGAAAAGGGCGAGACCAGCAAGAGCCAAGCCTACCTCGAGCGGCTCATGGCCCGAGGCACCAACAAGCTGCTGGAACAGCTCCGTACCGGCTCCATTGAGTTGACCATTGATGCCGAGGGGCTCTCCCCTGGTGACGTGGCCTTTTGCACCATCCCGGAGCTGGGCTACAAGGCCACCGTCCGGGTGGCCGATGTCATCACCCAAAGCCAGAGCGACAGCACCACCCGCACCGTGCGGCTGGGTACGCCGGTCTGGCGCAAGTTGTAAGGAGATGATCTTTTGATGAGCAAAATCGTTTTATACCCCGCCAACGGCTACGACTTCGATGCCGCAGACGTGGCGGCCTACCTTGCGGGCCTCACCAGCGGCGTGTTCAGCGGAGATGAGGACTTCCCGGTGACAGCCACAGGCGGGCTGAAGGTCACCGTGGGGGCGGGACGTGGCTGGGTGCACCCCAGCCGCTTCACCGGCTACTCCATCACCAAGCGGGAGGCCGACACCCTGACCATGCCGCTGGCTGACCCGTCTCTCCCCCGCATCGACCGTATCGTCATGCGCTATGATGCCGGTGCCAGAGCCGCCAGCCTGCAGGTGCTGCAGGGCACGGCATCCAGCACACCCACGGCCCCCGCCATCTCCCGCACCGAGCTGATCTACGACCTCTGCCTTGCCGAGATCACCCGCCCGGCAGGCTCCACCAGCATCACCACAGGCCAGATCACTGACACCCGGCTGGACGAGGCGCTCTGCGGCATCGTGCGGGACGGTGTGACCGGCATCCCTACCGACGAGCTGCTGGCCGCTGCCAAGGAGCGCATCAACGCACTGGAGGAGAAAGCTACCAGCAGTGCCGCTGCCGCCAAGGACAGCGCGGAGGCAGCCAAGAGCAGCGAGACCAAGTCCGCCGCCAGCGAGGAGCGCGCCAAGGCTAGCGAGACCGCCGCCAAGCAGGCCCTGCAGGACACGGAGACGGAGCACACCACCGCCTTGCAGAACATCGCACAGGCCCGCACCGCGGCCCTGAACGACGTGGCCAACTCCACCAGGACGGCCACCGCTGCGGCAAACGCCGCCATCCAGCAGGCCACCGCCGCTGCAGGGAGCGCTTCCGCCGCCGCCACCAAGGCCGGGGAGGCATCCACCAGTGCGGGGGCGGCAAAGGCTGATGCCGACCGGGCAGAGAAAGCCAGCACCAGCGCGGCCAATGCGGCTACCAATGCCGTGAAGCAAGCCAAGGAAGCCGGAACCTTTGATGGTCAGTCGGCCTATGCGTTGGCTGTTCAGCTGGGGTTCACCGGCAGCGAAGCCGCCTGGATCGCCAGCCTGAAAGGCGCAAAAGGTGACAAGGGAGATAAAGGAGATACCGGTGCGCAGGGCCCCAAGGGTGCTACCGGAGCCACCGGCCCGCAAGGCCCCACCGGCGCAACGGGAGCCAGAGGTGCCACAGGCGCTACCGGCCCGCAAGGCCCGGCGGGTGCTTCAGCGGTCTATACCAGCGGAACCTACTATGTGCGCTATACCGATGGAACGCAGATCTGCTGGGGAACCCACATAGATAGAGCGACTTTTCCTGTTGCTTTTGCAAATGCAAATTACTCTTGCATTGGGTCGCTTCAAGCGCAGTACCCGGACGGCAAGAACTTCGGCTTTACTTCCAAAACAACAACATCTATGTACATCAATGTTTCCGGAAGCCGGGAATATGTCAACTGGGTCGCCTATGGCCGCTGGAAGTGAGGTGAACGCAAATGGAGATCAAACCCGGAGCAAAAATTCAGAAGCCCGTTATCACGCAGGAAGAGTGTGATGCCTATTCTGCTGTTGTGGATGCCATCACCGCCCACAATGCAGCGGCTGCTGTGGGCGATGCCCTGTGGAGCATGGACGACCAGCCGGAGGCTTACGTTGTGGTGGAGGCTGGCACGCAGCCTGACCCTGCCGATGCACCGAAGCCGACCCCTACACTGGATGAGCGGCTTGCAGCGATGGAAGCTGCCCAGGCAGATGCCGATGCGCTGAACGTCGACCAGGCCTACCGGCTGACCCTGCTGGAGCTGGGGATCACTGAGTAAAACCCTCTGCCAAGAGGATGATAACATTTTAAGATGGGGCAGCGCCCCGGAAAGGACAAACCTATGTTGTACCGTACCTGTAAACGCATGATCGAACGCGGCAATCTGGAGGGCATGAGCACCAAGCTGGACGTGTTCTACGCCGCCGGCAAGCTGACCGATGACGAGTACAAGGAGCTGACCGAGCTTCTGGCCGAGAAGGAGGCGCAGAATGCCCAGAACAATTCTTGACGTTTCCCGCTGGCAAGGCAGCATTGACTGGGACGCGGTGAAGCGCAGCGGCCTTATCTCCGGCGTGATGATCCGGGCCATGGGCAACAGCAAAGAGGGCAAGCCCAGCAAGCCATACATCGACCCCTTCTTTGCCCGCAACTACGCCGAGTGCACCCGACTGGGCATCCCGGTAGGCGTGTACGGCTATTTCAAGGCCACCACCAAAGCACAGGCCGACAAGGAGCTGGCCCTGTTCAAGCAGGCGCTGGGCGGCAAAGCCTTCCAGCTGCCGGTGGCTGTGGACATCGAGGACAAGCTGCAGGCGGCTTTGAGCAAGTCTGCCCTGACCGACATTGTGGCCCACTGCCTGAGCGTGGTGGAGAGCTGGGGCGTATACGCCATGCTCTACACCGGCCTGAACTTCGGCCAAACTAATTTGTACATGAGCGGCGCGGCCCTCAAGCCTTACGACGTATGGCTGGCAGCCTATCGCACCAAGAAGCCTACCCCTGACTGGCCCTTCGGGATGTGGCAGTACACCAGCAGCGGCAAGATTCCCGGCATCGCCAAGGGCGCAGACCTGAGCGTGGCATACAAAGACTATACTGCCATCATCCAGCGGGCCGGGCTGGGCAAAGTGAAAGGAGCATAAGCGATGAGCAAGAAGCTTTTTATCAGCCAGCCCATGAACGGCCTATCGGACGAGCAGGTGCTGCAGGAGCGTGCCGCAGTGATCGGGAAGGCAAAGGCCGTGTTTGGTGACGATGCGGTTCCTCTGGAAACGTTCTTTGAGGACTTTGGCCCCGATGCGAAGCCGCTGGATTATCTGGCACACAGCATCGAGTTTCTGGCTAAGGCTGACGTGGCGGTTTTCGCCCCGGGCTGGGAGTACGCACGCGGCTGTCGCATTGAGCGGCAGTGCGCCGAGGAATACGGTATTCCGGTAATGGAGGTGTGAGACCGATGGCAAGTTATCTGATTTCAGATGCACCATACGCACCCTGGCTCTCAGAGGTTCTAGCTACACTGGAAGAGCACAAGATCGACCGCATCACCATAGCAGCGCCTCTGGCAGATGGTGAGGTGTTCACGGGGTACTACAACATGAATACCCAAGACAAGGCCCTGCTGGCATCCAATATCCAAGCAGATGCCGTTCTGGATGCGGTGTGTCACAACGGACAGCGCATCCAGCAGGCGTGGGAAGATGATGAGGAGGGGTGAGACCGATGTGGCAGTTTATCACGGAGTATTGGGCCGGGTGGCTCTGTGCTCTGATCGGCGGCGCGATCCTTGCCGCCATCCCCAAAATCAAGGCCCTGTGGGACGCGGTGCTGGCCCTGCTGCACGACCGCATCTATACCGAGTGCTACCGTTTTATGGAGCTGGGGTACATCACCCGCGACGGCCTGCGCAACCTGAATTACCTCTACAAGACCTATCATGTGATGGGCGGCAACGGCACCGGCACGGAATTGTACAAGAGAGCCTGCGCTTTACCCATCCACGACTGAAGAAAGGAACTGACATTATGAACGCACACATCCCTGAGAACAACACCCCCGCCATCCCCGCCGCGACCATCGCCCGCACTGTTGTGCTGGCACTGGCCCTCGTCAATCAGCTGCTGAGTGCAGCAGGCAAGCCGGTGCTGCCCATCGACAGCGCCAGCGTGGAGCAGTGGGTGACGGCTGGCCTGACCACCGCTGCCGCCATCTGGGCATGGTGGGAGAATAACTCCTTCACCCCTGAGGCCATCCGTGCCGATGAATTGCTGGATCAGATGCAGGGGAAGAAGTGAGCTACACCGCAGCGCTGCGGCTGTCCCCTCCCCGCCTCCTGATAGCGCGTACCATGGAGGGGACTTTGCAACACCTCCCGGCAGCCGGACGGCGCAACCGCCGGGCGATTTGATAAAGCACAGCCCCAGACAGTAAGATCGCTGTCCGGGGCTGTGCTCTGTTTACGAAAAGTCAAGTGGGTTACAAAGTGGGTGATCAAAAGAAAAAGAACGCCAATTCTCAACGAACTGGCGTTCTTTTTAATGGAGCAGGATACGGGACTCGAACCCGCCGCCTACTGCTTGGGAAGCAGTCGCTCTACCGGATGAGCTAACCCTGCAGGACTGCTCCATTAGTGTAGCAAAGTGCAGCGGTTTTGTCAACAGTTTTTTCTGTCGGAACGCGGCAGGCGGAAAAAACTTGCTTTTTGCGCCAGTTGCTTTATAATGAAAGATAGATTATCACAATGGAAGGAATTCTACATGATCTTTGTGCCCATGCTGCACTATCTGCAGAACAAAAACTCATTCAGCGGCAACGAGGATGGGATGCGCTACCTCATCACCCCGGGCAAGCGCTCCGTCCCCGACCCGGACGGCGGCGAGGAGGCTAAAAAAGAAGAGGCCATCCTCACGGTAGATCTCTGGCCCGAGCCGTGGACGCTGGACAAGACCGACCCGGCCCTGCGGCGGCGGGAGATCTTCCCGATGACCGAGGAGGGCCGCACCGCAGTCGCCCAATATCTGAACGATGCCTACAACGCCGAACCGGAACGCTGGAGCGCCCACCCGTCCATCCTGGACTGTGAGCCCTGGACACCGCCCGCACCGGAACCGGATGCCGAAACACAACACTGAGGTGCACCATGATCTACCGACTGAAAGAATTCAAGGGTGACACCATCCCGGTGCCGCAGCTGGTCTTTTCCAAGCTGGGCATTGCGGAGGAATATAACGTCCGGGTGGCTCTGTATGTGCTGGCCACCGGCATCACTGACCCGGAGAAGCTCTGCGCCGACTTAAAGCTTCGCAGCAAGATGACCGCCGAGAGTGCCCTGTCCTTCTGGGCCGGTGCGGGTCTGCTGGAACGGTACGAGGAGAACGCTGCCCCGGGCGAGGAGCCCACAGCCCCTGCCCCCATGACCTGGAGCGAGATCGCAGCGGCCAGCCGCACCGACCCCATGATCTCCTCCCTCATCGACTGCGCCCAGACCAGCTTTGCCCGCCCGCTGACCCACCCCGAAATGGAAAAGCTGGTAAACTTCTATGTGCAGGAGGCCTTTGCACCCGAGACCGTTATGCTCTGCGTGGCCTATGTAGCCAGCCGGGGCAAGCGGACGATGGGTGCCGTCAGCCACGAATTGAAGGTCTGGCGGGCCGAGGGTGTGGAGACCGGCGAACAGGCCGACGCACACCTCCAGCTGCTGGCCCTGCGCGCCCAGCGGGAGCAATACGTCAGCGGCCTGCTGGGCATTGCCGACACTGAGCTGACCCTTGGCGGGCGCAAGGCCATTGCCCGCTGGTACGAGGTCTACGGCTACGATGATGCCATGGTGCAGGAAGCCGCCGTGCAGGCCGGGCCCAAGCGGGATCTCTGGTACTGGAACAGCATCCTCAAGACCTGGAACGCCAAGGGCCTGCGCACCGTCCACGATGTGCGGGGCCCGGTGGCCGGGATGGGTGCCAGCCGGAACCTCCGGGTCTGTCTCTTATACACATCTGACGCTGCCGACGAAGCTAGAAG